>ERZ808246.1149-NODE-1149-length-19697-cov-2.649272_pt1 | contig 19697 bp, 15 predicted proteins | sample MGYA00521083_ERZ808246 | MGnify/ENA primary metagenome ERZ808246 (study PRJEB31516, sample SAMN03275577) | gut metagenome | biome: mammalia-associated habitat; material: feces | host: Papio cynocephalus | place: Kenya | collected 2012-07-07 ... | reverse complement strand
GAGCAGTTTATCTTTCAGGAGCTAAGCTCCAAGATTCCATATCTGTACTACTGGGTATCCGGTGCGACCGCGCGTGTTCCGTTTGTCTATGAAGGAGAAGATGCCCCCGTTCCGGTCGATATCCGTTTCGTCCCGAATTCAAAGGCGCAGAATATTAAAACGTTCAGAAGTAAAAATTCAAATACAAACATTGCAGTGAAAGTAAGCTTCAATCAGGTGTCTCTCGATGGAGACACCCTGAATATCCCAGCTTACGGTCTGTGGAACATGTAAGCTACTGCATCTCGATCAACCGGATGAAATCCTGATCCGATACAGCCTTACTGTAATACCACCCCTGCATAAAATGGCAGCCAATATCGGCAAGGTGATCGCGCATCTCCGCGGTCTCCACGCCCTCTGCCACGATATGTAACTCTAATTCATTCAGCATACCGATCGTATGCTTCAACGTAATTCCAGCTTTCGTGCTCTTAAATGCATCCCAGATAATATACTTGTCCAGCTTGATAATCGAAAACGGCATATGATTGATATAATCAATATTCGCATATCCAGAGCCATAGTCATCCAATGAAAACTTGATACCATAGGAAACCAGATCCATGATGTTTGCATTGACGGTATCCGCCATACTGATCGTCGCAGTCTCCGTAATTTCAATGTTGATCTGATCCGGGCGTACATCGTATTTTTCCATGATCTGTTTTACCCGGTTCGAAAAATGCTGCTGCATCAGCTGTACCGGGCTGATATTGACTTCGATATACTCTACCGTCGTCTGTGCCAGCTTGAAATCATGAATAAACCGGCACACCTTATCCAAAATGACCTCTCCCATCTCAATGATCATGCCGTTGCGCTCTGCAATCGGGATGAAATCCTCCGGTGATATCCAGCCAAGTTCTGCATCATGCAGACGTACAAGTGCCTCTGCCGAATTATAAACACCCTTCTTCACCGAAAAGATCGGCTGATAATATACCATCAGTTCATCCCGGTCAAGTGCCTGCTTGACTGCCTTTTCAAACGCCTTATCCTGTTTGATCTTACCTAAATCATAATCCTTTGCGTAGGTAATCCTGCCCTTCTGCAAACGCTTTGCCATCGACATGGAATAATCCATAACCTCAATCAACTGTCCATATGCCGACGCATCCGCCGGACAGTTCACACAACAGATCGATGCAGACATCATAATGCCCGCCTGATTCTCACTGTACCACGGATGGCGGAACCGCTCATGTACCGTCTGCGCCACCGCATCAATCTGATCCAGATCTTTGTATAGCACGATGCAGAACTGATCTGCGCCTAAGCGGAACACCGTCTTGGAAAACGGAAGCGTCTCCATAAAAGCACCAATCTGCCGGAGCAGATTATCTCCGTTCTCAACGCCATAAGTTTTATTGATAAACTTGAAATCATCCATCGCAACGACTACGATTCCAAAAGGTTTTTCATTGATAAAAAAGGTATGCAGATATTCGCCAAAAAAACGCCGGTTAAACTGCTTTGTCACCGTATCGATCACGGCATTCGGATTCTGCAGATAATAATAAAGCGTCAGACAAACGGTCGCTGTCACAAAATTCAACAGCAGCACATGTGTTTTCAACTGCAAAAAGACGGCTATCACAACGAGCAGCATATGAAACAATACAACCATTGCTTTGGCAAACAATGTATGATTCACCCGATGCAATGCCACAACCGAGCTTGCAACGATCGCCGCAAGTGCAACTGCTATCAGCACCAGCACCCCATAGTCATAGGTATACTGCCAGCCTTCCGCCTCGTACACCCAATGGGTATATGGATTCGTCACCAGTGCTGCCACATCAACCACACCGCAGAATGTCAGCATACATTTAGCATGCTGCATCTGTCTGGCATTGATATGTACGATCTGCAGCACATAGTACGCAAACAGCAGCGGAATCGCATTCAGTGCCAGATGCTGCAAGGTGCTTGTCACCCAGAATCCAACATTTCCTTCTGTACCGGACAACTGCGCAAGCTTCGTGCTGACGATCTCCAGCCCCGTTGAGGAAAAGACTGCGGCAAGTGCCACTAAAAATGTCCGATGGCTCGCAAGTGGTATTCTTTTTTCATGAAAATACCATATGATTATGATGAGCAGCAGATAAATCGCCGCATAATCATATGCCAGATCCCAATTCAGCATAGGCACTCCCCGTTCCTAATAAACACTGCCTTCCATCCATACGTTCAAATCCAGTTCCTGTCCGATTCCCGCGATCGTACCAGTTCCCGTATACTGCCAGCCAGAATAAAGATATGGGAAATCCGGCTGATTCGCGTAATGCGCAAGCCACAGCTTATAATCTCCCAGTCTCGTCATATCAAGCTTCTGTACAAACCAGTTCCTGTTTGAATAAATCATCGGTGTGTAACCTGCATTCTTCACAGTCTCGCAGAATCCGACGACGCCATCCGTCCGTGCATCATTGGAGATATCTGCGGTTCTCGCTCCATCCGCGTAGACCTCCTCCGTATCAATTACAACCGGCATATCCAGCGTATAAGCGGATGCCAGATTGAGCGCAAACTGCGCTTCCTCCACACCTTCCTCGTAGCTGATCGCCTGACTGTAAAAATAAATCCCAACTTTGATTCCGGCTGCCTTAGCGCCCTCAATGTGTGTCTGGAACATCTCATCCTCGACAAGCTTGCCTTCGGAGCCATAGCCCCGGTATCCAACCCGGATAAACGCGATCGTGACGCCCGCCTGCTTCAACGCCTCCCAGTCAAGCTCTGACTGATACGAAGATACATCCACTGCAAGTTCAGACAGCCGGCTGCCATCCTCGGCATGGTATGCCATGATCGTGCTGTCTCCGTCCTCCATGTAGAAATTATCTGTCTGGAAGTCGTTGCGCGGCACTTCCTTTACAATCTTATAAAATTCACAATTCGGGATATCGCCAACCAACACATAACTGGCTTTCGCAAACTGCCAGAAGTTCGTATAGATCATCTGCGCTTCTGCACCCGGCTGTAACGTCCATGTATATCCCTGTCCTGTCACAGGAACCGGCTTATATTTCTTGCTTTTTCCGATATTGATACCAATCACTACACCGATCAGGACAAGCACAAGCGCAATGGTGCCAACCAGTATCACATGCGGCCAGTATATCTCATAATCTCTTTTTTTCTGCTGTTCCATACTCTTTGGTGAACCTTTCTTAACCTACTTCCTATCATATCACAAACGGGCATCTGACTCAACCGGAAACGCCTTAATTTTCGAGCGTTTTATTATATATGCGCCAAGCACGCACAGCCCGCCTCCGCCGATAATCAGCACCAGAACCGGCACGCCATTCTCTGAAAAAATCGGCAGGACACGCGCAATCTGTTTCGGATAAAATGCAGCTGTCACGGACAATGCATTATTGAAAAAATGCATCAGCATTCCCGGCAGCAGGCTTCCCGACTGCACTGCCACATAGCAGAGGGACACACCGATAAGTGCTGTCGTCGGCGTCTGCACCAGATTCATATGATACAGTCCAAATATGATTGCCGCTGTCGAAATTGCCGCCCGTCTCTTCATCGTATGCTCCAGCGAAGATAACAGAAAGCCACGGAACAACAGTTCCTCACACACAGCCGGAAGCAATGCAATCAGCAGCAGACAGGTTCCATATCCATATGAATAGATCGCTTCCATAGATCCTGTCATGCTCTCTGCACTCTCCGGGAACAACATGCTTGTGATACTCGTCACAAGCATACCGACCAGAATCGTTCCCATCATCAGCACAAGTCCGCCAATCAAAAAACCCGGACGGCAAAGCCGGATACGAAATGTCTTTTGCATATCCTTCTTTGTGTACCATGCCGTCAGAAGCGGAACGCCACCCACAATTCCCTGCGTGACAAGCAATCCGCCAAGTATATTCTTTGCGCTGGCAAAACCACCGGCATAGATCATCAGTACGAGCACGACCGGCAGCACCAGACAGGCATCCCCAACCGACGGCACTCCGCCTTTCCGCATATTGCTTCTGCGCTCAAAGATCTGTACACTTCCGGTTCCGTCGCCAAACAGAATCGCTTCGCTGTTATAAAGTTTTCCTAGCACAAGCACCGCAATGATTCCGTATGCCACATTGCTGAACAAAACGATCGTGATCGCCGAAAAGCTGAACTTAAATGCCAGCAGATCCCGGATCAGCAGACAGATATTCGCAACCGGGACAAGCGCCATGTTTCTGGTGAGTGTGACATTTGGCATAAACCCGATAAAGGACGCAAACATCACAAGCAGCATAAGCGGTGTAATATAATTATTGGCCTCCTTGTAAGTCTTTGCAAATACACAAAAGCACATAGAAAGCGCACTGATCAAAACCGCAAAGGCAAGAATACACAGGCAGCAGACTAAGATTGCCGGAACGAATTTTGACACCTGTATCTTCGAAACCGCACTGGTTGTCTGTACCGCCAGTTTGTACAGATATACACCGATTCCACCCATTGAAAGGACATTTAACAAAGCGGAAGCAACTCCGATCGTTCCAACCGTCAGGAACTTACTGAAAATCAGTTCCTGATTCGTGACAGGAAGCGTCAATATCGTCTCAAGCGTTCCGCGCTCCCGTTCTCCGGCTGTCGTGTCGATTGCCGGGTACATCGTTCCCATCAGCAGGCTGACAACCAGCATAAACGGCACGATCACGCCGAGCAGACTGCCTGTCGACTCCTCGGTACTCGCACGGTCGTCGGACTCTACCTGAAATGGATGCAGTACCGTATCCGGATCTAATCCTGCCGCCTCCAGGCTCTGCTTTGTCAGAGAATCTGAATACGCCGAGAGTACCTTACGAACCTTCTGTTCCGCATAGCTTGAATTCGTAACCGAGGACAGATACGCGATATTATATCCCGTTCCATCTTCATTTTCATATACGATTGCATTGATCTTTTCTCCCCGCAGGATCATCGAAATATCTGAATCCATGACATTCAGGTCGTCCAGCTTAAAATGCAGCGTGTCATCGTCCGGGTGCAGAAACATCTGGACAAGCTCGGGATTCGTATCCATAAAATCAACCGCTATTTCATACGTCTGTGTATCCATCTGTGTTGTCACCTTTGACATCATAACCATACCGCCGACAAACATCAGTGGATAAATCAGAAGTGGTACGATCACCATCATGATAATCGTCTTTTTATCCCGGAGGACGTCCAAAATTTCCTTCTTATATAGTTGTTTAATCACCTTGAAATTCATGACACTTCCTCCTTTCCTGCAGGTATCAGCTTTTTAAATGCATCCCGCAGATTCGTTGTTTCTGTCTGTGCATAGATCTCCGGCAGGGTTCCCTCTGCGATCACACGTCCATGTGCCAGCATCAAAATCCGGTCACACAGAAGCTCCGCTTCTTCCATGTAATGCGTTGAATAAAGCACTGCCTTTCCGCGCTCCTTCTCCGCCCGCATGAAACCAACAATCGCACTGCTGCTCACGATATCCAGTCCCAGCGTCGGCTCATCAAATATGTAGAGCTTCGGACTGTGAATCAGGCACCTTGAAATAGACGCCCGCTGTGTCTGTCCGGTGGATAGCTTTTCGATCCGGTTGTCGATAAAGTCCTCCAGCGATAAAATCTTTGCGATCTCCTCAATCCGCGCCCGAATCACATCCGCCGACAATCCATAGATGTTTCCGGCGATCGTAAGCAGTTCCCGCGTAGAAAGTCTGCCGTACAGCTTCGTGTTGCCCGACAGATAGCCGATCTGCCGTTTGATCTCAGTCTGATCTGTGATAATCCGGTCGCCATCAGTATATCGGACTACTCCTTCCGTCGGCTGCATCAGACAGCCAAGCATCCGCAGCAGCGTCGTCTTTCCTGCACCATTTGGACCTAATACCCCGACGATCTCGCCCTCCTTTATGCGCAGACTTATATGATCGACCGCTGAAAACAATACTTTCTTATGCTTCTTCTCATTTTTTTCAAACTTCTTTACCAGATTTTCTGCCTCTAACATTCCTTCTCCTTTCCCACTTCTTCTATCCTGTCCACATTGATAAGAAAAAGAAAAGGCTGTCCTGCATTTACAGACAGCCTTAATATTTGTAATTGATCTTATACTCTTCACTGCCGAGCTTGACATGTACAATTCTATGATTATAACCGATCCGGTTATAGCGGCACATCAGCTTTGTAATCCAGCCCAGCTTCTTTGGTATCTCCAGATACCGGAAGATCGGCTGCTCGTCGATAATGCGGTAATCCGGCCGCCATGCGCCAAACATCTGTGCGGCATCGTTCACCGAAAACTTCCGTTTCTTCCGTTTTTGTACGGTCTGGCTGTGCTTCCATGTATTCGCCGTTGCATTCGCCAATGTGGATGATGCAGTAAATACCAGATGGGAACCCGGGAACAATGCCCGGATCTTCGCAATCAGATCCCGCACCTCATTCTTATTCAGGTATGAAAATCCATCATCACACACAAACATAACGCCCTGATTCTGTTTGCACCGGATCTCATCTAACCATGAGAAATCCATCAACCGCCGTCCAATCGTCTTTTCCCGCTCGCGCACACCATACATTGCACGCCTGATTGACATAATATTGTGCGAATCTACGCTATACCACTGAATTCTTCCATTGTCTACCCTGCCAAACATATTGTCCAGCCGGCATGCCATATGTACAACTGTTCCACAAGGGAATTCCTCCGTAAACCGACGCACCAGCGTATCACAGGCACTCGCGTCCGCCGCCATGCGGATATTCTGGTATTCACTGATATGTGGATTCAGTCTGGAAAAATCAAACTTGTGGTCATATATAAACTTCGAAGCCCAGTCATCCTTAAAATATTCTGGATATTTCTTCGACCAGTCCGACATCATTTTCAAAGGATAGATCGCACGCAGCGACGTATCGAATGTTCCGTTGATACAGTCAATCAAAAAACCCTGTGCTTTCTTATACTCCTTTGACTTATCATAGATCATGAAATCTTCCGCTTCATCTTCAAACTCAAAGAAACGGATATTCACGCCAGCCTTCTTTGCTTTCTTATAAAACTCCCTCGCATAGCAGTGATACAAATCCTGCACCCCAGAGAACAATACAACATCGTCACAGATGTCTGTCATATCTCCATAATACGGGCTGGTATATTCCGTCTTTACCGCATAGTCACGCACCCAATAAGAATTCAAAAACTCCTTTACGTGTTCATTGTAAAATGTCCACTTCGCATGCTTGGAATTCTCGATCAGTTCCTGCTCTAAGCTCTTATCAAAAAACTCGGTATCCATCATCGGTGACAGCAGATATAACTGATCCGGTTTGCGCAAGCCTTCCCTCCATGCCGCCATCGCAAGCGACAATGCCAAGCCGCCGCCAGCGCCACAGCCCATCAATACCACACGTTCCACATCCTGTCCCTTCGTGCAGTTCGCATATGCCGGCTCCAGCATCTGAAAGACCTCCCGGCAGCAATGCTCTGGTGCAAGCGGATACATCGGCAGGAAAATGCCAGCATGACACGCAAGTGCCGTCTTCGCAAGGAACATCCATTCCGCAGGGTTCATCCGAAAGCAAAGCTTACTGGAATACAGGTACATAATATAGGTTCCATTAAAGCCCTGTTTCGGTACAAGACGATAGCACAACCGTCCTTCCTCATGCAGCTCGTCAATGTCAAACTGCTTGACAACAAACGGTGGAATTTTAAACTCTGCCTTCCGCTTACTGAGTTCCACCTGCCGCTTCAAATCCTCCGCACGCATCTTATGAAATTTTGAAGATATCGCTTTTCCCATAGTACCTACATTTTACCAAACTTATCCTATATGGGCAAGCTGTTTTCTATACCTCGTCTACAGCCCATCTCTTTTAACGCGGAAGATGGGGCGCTAGGTGCCGGTGGCACCTGCTTAGCACCGACCGAGCTGGAGGCAATCCCCGTGTCCCTGCGGAAGATGGGGTGAGGTGGAAACAGAAAAAGGTCCGGTGGACCTTTTTCCCACCGAACCGACCGACGAGCCATTTATGGCGAGGAGACCTTGAGCCCATGGGTTCAAGGTCTTTTCCGCATCAAAAAAGGGATAGGCGATTGCCTATCCCTTTTGATGCGGAAGATGGGACTTGAACCCACACGGTATTGCTACCACAGGCACCTGAAGCCTGCGCGTCTGCCAATTCCGCCACTTCCGCGTACTGCGTTTCGTATCATATCATTTCTATACACAAATGTCAACAGGAAATTTGATAAATTCGAAACGCTTTTTCATTTTTGATTATTCTGCATCTGTTGCAGAGGCATCACTGTCTGTGGCAGCCGTTGTCTCTACAGTTGCATCACTGGCGGTTGCCTGTACACCCTTGCCATTCTCTAACAGGTAATCAACTACCTTCTGAGCCAGTGCATAATAAACAAGATCCTCAGAAGTATAATTCTCTTCCAGCTTAGACTCATCATCGTATCCATAATAATCCATGATCGTCTTCTTATAGTCATCGACCTCTGCCTTATCAACTGTGATTCCGGCATCCTTTGCGACTGCACATACCGCAATCTTTTCCTTCATGTAATCCTCAGCCAGCCCCTGTACATACTCACGGAAATCAGACTCGCTCTGGAATCCATATCTGGCTGTTACATAATCGCCAAGTGAATAACCATACTGGGAAGCTGCCTGCTCCTGCTGGGAAATACTCTTATCAATCAGATCCTGCATTTCCTTCTCAGGATACTCATTGTATGTTGTCTTCTCTACAAGCACCTGCATAACGGCACTTTCATTTGCACTCTTATCGGACTTGTCATACTGCTCAACCAGATCTTTTCTGACAGAATCCTCATATTCCAGAATTGTTGTTGCATCTGTATAAGAAGCAACAAATGCATCGTTGTATTCTGGAAGCTCTGTCTCCGTGATATAGTTGATTGTAATCTTGAAATCTGCTTCCTTACCGTTCAACTCATCTTTACCATAATTCTCTGGGAACGTTGCCTTGATATTGAACGTCTCGCCAACCTTATGGCCTATGATACCATCCTCAAAGCCAGGAATCATAGAGCCACTTCCAAGTGTCAGATCATAACCGGCGCCGTTTGAATTACCACCTTCAAATTCCTCGCCGTCAATACTTCCTACAAAGTCAATATTGACATTGTCGCCTTCCTTAACGGTTCCTTCCTTCACCTGTGTCTTCGTTGCATACTGCTGCAACAGGGAATCAATCTTTGTCTTTACATCCGCATCTGTCACGGTTGATTTTGTCTCTTCATATTCCAGTCCCTTATAGTCTGGCAGGTCACAATACGCTGCATATTTGTCGATCATGCTCTGCTGGTCAACGCCGTCTACCTTCTTTCCACATCCGGTAAGCATTGTCATCCCAAGTGCAAGACTCAGTACATACCCAAGTGTTCTAAACTTCTTCATAATACATATCCCTTCTGATTCTACCTAAAAATATAGGACTTAAAAAACTTAAATCCCTAGCATTTATACCATATTTTAAGGAAAATGAAAAGGCAATTTTCATATTTCACAAAGAAATCACAGGGCATACACATTTTTTCCGGCTTGTATAGGGCACAAAAATGGCTTGAATACGCGGTTTTTCGGCATTTTAGGTGTCCAAAAAATCGCAACATCTAGTTTTTATGTAATTTTTTGATACTAGATTTAGTGTTTTCGTGTTTACAAACCACAAGTCAGATGATATAATGTGAAACCGTATTCACGTTTTTTATTTGAATACCAAAGAAATACACTGACAGATAGTTTTAGGAGAGGGTTTATGAAAGTTATCAAACGAGATGGTCATACAGTGACCTATGACCGCAGCAAGATCATCACTGCCATCAAAAAGGCAAATGCTGAGGTTGAACCATGCGAGAAAGTAACAGATGAAAAGATCGAAGAGATTGTTGATGGGATCGAGAGCAAGAACCGCCCACGTATGCTGGTGGAGGATATCCAGGATATCATCGAGCAGAAGCTGATGGCAGACGGCAAGTTTGTCCTTGCCAAAACTTACATTATCTACCGTTATACCCGTGAGCTTGTCCGTAAGGCAAACACAACGGATGATTCCATTTTAAGTCTGATCAAAAACCGTAACAAAGATGTTATGGAAGAAAATTCAAATAAGAACGCAACCGTTGCCTCCACCCAGCGTGACCTGATCGCCGGCGAGGTATCCAAGGATCTGACACGTCGTGTTCTGCTGCCAGAGAAGATCTCCAAAGCACATGACGAGGGCGTACTGCATTTCCACGATGCGGATTATTTCTTACAGCCGATCTTCAACTGCTGTCTGATCAACATCGGCGATATGCTTGATAACGGAACAGTGATGAACGGTAAATTGATCGAGAGTCCAAAGAGCTTTCAGGTCGCATGTACCGTTATGACACAGATTATTTCCTCGGTTGCCAGCAGCCAGTATGGCGGGCAGTCTGTAGATATCCGTCATCTCGGTAAATATCTGCGCAAGAGCTACAACAAATACAAGAATAAACTGGTTGAGGAATTCGGAGATAAGATTGACGATGCAATCTTAGAGCAGATGGCACAGGATCGCCTGCAGGACGAGCTTCGTTCCGGTGTTCAGACAATCCAGTACCAGATCAATACATTGATGACAACGAACGGACAGTCTCCATTCGTGACATTGTTCCTGAATCTTGATCCAAACGACGAGTACATCGAGGAGAATGCGATCATCATCGAAGAGATCCTCCGTCAGCGTCTCGAAGGTATCAAGAACGAGAAGGGTGTGTATGTGACACCTGCCTTCCCGAAACTTATTTATGTATTGGATGAGCACAACTGCTTAAAGGGTGGCAAATATGATTACATCACCAAGCTGGCAGTCAAGTGTTCTGCAAAGCGTCTCTATCCGGATTACATCTCTGCAAAGAAGATGCGAGAAAACTATGAAGGCAATGTATTCTCCTGTATGGGATGCCGTTCCTTCCTCTCTCCTTGGAAGGATGAGAACGGAAACTATAAATGGGAAGGACGTTTCAATCAGGGTGTTGTATCCCTGAACCTCCCACAGATTGGTATTCTGGCAAAGGGCAGCGAAGAAAAGTTCTGGAGCATGCTCGACGAACGTCTGGATCTGTGCTACGAAGCTTTGATGTGTAGACACAATGCACTGCTTGGTGTTACCTCGGATGTCAGCCCGGTACATTGGCAGTACGGTGCGATTGCCCGTCTGAAAAAAGGCGAGAAAATCGATCCATTGCTGAAGGATGGTTACTCTACGATCTCACTTGGTTATATCGGTTTGTATGAGGTCACAAAGCTCATGACAGGCAAGAGCCACACAGAGCCGGAAGGTGAGGAGTTTGCCCTTCGCGTTATGAACCGCCTGCGCAAGGCTTGTGATACATGGAAGGAAGAAACTGGTCTTGGCTTCGGTCTGTATGGCACACCAGCAGAAAGCCTCTGCTATCGTTTCGCACGGATCGATCAGGAACGTTTCGGCACGATCAAGGATGTCACAGACAAGGGCTACTATACAAACTCTTATCATGTGGATGTCCGCGAGAAGATCGACGCATTCAGCAAGTTCCGTTTTGAAAGCCAGTTCCAGACGATTTCCTCTGGTGGTGCGATCTCTTATGTGGAAATTCCAAACATGCGCCACAATTTAGAGGCACTCGAAGAGATCGTGCGTTTCATCTACGACAATATCCAGTATGCGGAGTTCAACACGAAATCCGATTACTGCCATGTCTGTGATTACGATGGAGAGATCATGATTAACGACGACAACGAATGGGAATGTCCACAGTGCGGCAACAAGGATCACTCCAAGATGAATGTAACACGCCGTACATGCGGCTACCTTGGCGAGAATTTCTGGAATGTCGGCAAGACGAAAGAGATCAAAGCACGTGTATTACATCTGTAAAGTCGAGGTTAGAAAATAGATATGAATTATGCGGATATCAAGCGCATTGATGTGGCAAACGGACTCGGCGTGCGGGTTTCCCTGTTCGTGTCCGGCTGTTCCCATCACTGCAAAGGCTGTTTTAACGAAGAAACATGGGATTTCAACTACGGAAAACCATTTACAGAAGCAGAGATCGAGCAGATCTTAGACTATCTGAAACCAGACTATATCAAAGGATTGTCGTTACTCGGCGGGGAACCTTTTGAATATGTCAACCAGCAGGGTTTACTTCCTTTGCTTCGCCGTTTTAAGTCACTGTACCCACAGAAGGATGTGTGGTGCTACACTGGCTATGATTTTGAAAAGGATATACAGGGAAAAATGATGGTAATGTGGCCGGAGACAGCCGAACTGCTTCGCTACATTGATATACTGGTCGACGGGGAATTCGAACTGGATAAAAAAGATTTATCCCTCCGCTTCCGCGGCTCCTCCAACCAGAGAATCATCAACGTCAAGCGTTCGCTTGCAGAAAATAAAGTTTGTCTGGAGGAGGAATTTTACAAATGATTACCCATATGCAGGTAAATGTTAAGAAATTAAATGAAAACGCAGTGTTGCCAACCTATGGTTCTTCCAACGCCGCCGGTGCAGATCTGTATGCATGTATGGATGCGCCACTCACGATTGCACCACACGAAACAGTGATGGTTCACACCGGACTTGCCATGGAGATTCCAGAGGGGTATGCAGGGCTTGTCTATGCCAGAAGTGGTCTGGCTGCCAAGCGTCATCTGGCTCCTGCAAACAAAGTTGGTGTCGTCGATTCCGACTACCGTGGAGAGTTCATGGTTGCTCTGCACAATCACAGCAACGAGCCTCAGACGATCGAGCCAAAAGAGCGTATCGCTCAGCTTGTCATCACACCATATATCGTCGGCGATTTCACGGTTACTGACGAATTAGAGGAGACCGAACGCGGTGCCGGTGGTTTTGGTTCAACCGGCCGATAAGATACTATTTCAAAACAAATGGGTGCACTAAGCAAGTGCACCCATTTGTTTCTGTTTCATTTTCTGAATATCCGCGGTCACATCCCGCACGGCAAACACCACCGCAGTCACATGTCCCTCTGCATCCCAGCATTGTGGGGTCAGAATCGAGCAGGAACAAATTCCCAAATCGTTCTCTGATACAAATGTGATATAGGCTTCGCCCTTCAACCGCTCATCCAGATCTGACAGATTGACAAACTGCAGATACGCATCCCTATACTTCTGTCCCACAAAATTCTGAACATAGCTTTCTGCTGCTGCCTGTCTGTGAAGCACCGCGCCAATCTCTCCCGGCATTTTAATCGCTTCCCACTCTCCAGTATCCAGATGAATCAGAAGATTCAGTTTATAAATACTTCCAACCGCATTGATGATTCGAAACTGCGTCTGCATCTCCCGCATCGTATTCTGTGCTGACCGGTTGCGCAAAAAAGCAAGAATCAACAGAAAAAAGATATAAACTGCCGTACTGAACGCCAGAATTGTTGTCCGTGTTGCAAACACCTGCCCTGACGGGTATATCGCATACAGCCGGTAATTCTTATACCGCATCTGTTTTCCAAACCAGCACTTACCCTTATATTTTAATTTCGTGATTTTGCCGGTTTCCCATGCATTTTCGTCTGTGATGTCGATTGGACAGCCGATCACCGATTGTCCCTGCACATGGTTCTCATTTGTATTCAACACGACCTCGCCATTCGTGATGACCACCATACCATCCATCTTAAACTGATGTCCGGAAAGCATGGTATCGAGAGAGATTTCATTTACCCCCATCAGCCGAAGTTCCACCTCATGATAACAGAGGATCAGCCCGGTCACACCCTCTCTTGCAACGACTGCAAAATCATATGTCTTTTCTCCAATCTGCAACCGCTCCATATAAGATTTTTCCGGATGTTCCAGAATCTGCAATACAGAATCATTTTTCAGTTCCTTCTCAAATAGGATCTGTGCATCTTCTCCACTGGAAAGAACGCAATCCCCTGCTTTGTCTGTCACGACAACCCCGGTAAGATTCTCATCCACCACATACGCATCCAGAATATCCTTGTGGATTGTTACCCCATACTGCTCATACATTGCAATCGAGATTGCCTTTTCCTGCAGATTGATCAGATCCTTCGTCTTATCATCGCTCACATAATTATCGTACCGTTCACAGGTCTGACGTGCATATAGCAGCGTCTCATCTGCCACGCCACTGACCGTCTGCTTCGCCATATAGGTTGTGAGCAAAAAAATAAATGCCAGTAATAAAACTCCCGCCACAGGTGGGATCAATCTTATCATGACATTTTTCTTCCCATTTTTTGTATGTTTCACCATCATTTATCCCCCTACGATATACTTGGTGCTTTTTCTTTTGTCCCCGCACCAATTATATGCCATGATATGAAAACTGTCTACCACTAATTTACAAAAATCCCCCGGAATATGAAAATTCCGAGGGATTTCACTAAAAGAGAGGGAAGGCTTTCTTTTACTCCAGATTTAATTTATGCTTGCAGGTAAGTGTCGTAGCCACAGCCAGCACCACAATTCCGACAACCTCCATGATCGTTGCAGACGACAGCACACCCAGATACTGTTTTGCAGAGGAAGAAATCTGCTCCATATACACCTCAATATCCGCTTTTGTCAGAATCTCTCCAAGAATCACGACCAACACACCATACAGCACTTCCAGCAATCCAAAAAACACGACGGACCATACACGCTTGCCCTTTGTGAACGAATGTCCAAATGCATAAGCTGCATTGATCGTCCAGATATTGAACAACACGCCAAACCACATCAACAGAAGCAGCAATACACCATCAAATATAATCACGCCCCGATCTACTGACGTGCCAAACATAGAAAGCGCCTTCTGCACAAATCCGATGAACTCATTAAATACACTGAAATTCCCGGTTGCAACGCAGATTGCAAGTCCATATATCGCACCAAGCCAAGCAACCATGACAAGATCGCAGATCAGTCTGGCAATGATGAGTGTTGACTCCTTGACCGGCAATGTATGTGTCAGATATCCCTGATCCTTGAAGAACCGGTTTCGGAAATCCATACACGGAAGCAGAATCACCAGAATAACAACCGCAAACATTGCAAAGGCAAACATTACATCGACCAGCTTCACAAACACTGCAAATGCCGTACCTCCGACCAGTTGTACAGCTTATCTAGTCCCAGCACAAGGCAGGCAAACAGCATCACGCCAGCAGATAACATGCCCGCAAAAGCGGAACGGTTTACAAATTCATTTTTTATACATTTTCCTAGCATCGAAATACCTCCCTGAATATCTCATCGATTGACTGTCCTTTTTCTGCCCGCAACGCATCCGCATCCTTCTGACAGATAATATCTCCCTCCTTGATGAAGATGACTTCATCCAATATGTTCTCGATATCCGAGATCAGATGTGTGGACAACAGAATCGTTGCTTTCTCATCGTAGTTTGTAAGAATCGTCTGCATGATATAGTCTCTGGCTGCCGGATCGACACCTGCGATCGGCTCATCTAAGACATAGAGTCTTGCCCGGCGGCTCATCACCATGATCAACTGTACCTTCTCTTTGTTACCCTTCGACAGCTTCTTCAAGGTCATATCCGGGTCGATATTCAAGAGCTTCATCATATTATATGCACGCGTTTCATCGAAATCCGCATAAAAGTCCTTGAACATATTGACAAGCTGACGAATCTTTAAGTACTCGTTAAAATATGTCCGCTCTGGCAGATACGATACAACCGCCTTAGATTCCGGTCCAACCTCATGCCCGCAGATACGGATACTTCCTTTCTCTGGCTGCAGCAGACCAACCAGCATCTTGATGAGTGTCGTCTTACCACTTCCGTTCGGTCCCAACAGACCAATGATTTTTCCTTCCGGCAATGTCAGGTTCAGGTTCTCAAATACAGTTTTCGAGATCCCGTATCCTTTCTTCACGCCGGATATTTCTACTAAATTACTCATGTGCTCCCTCCTCGTGTAAATATCCTTTCAATACTGTTATAATCTCGCCATCCGCATATCCAAGTGTCCGCATGCTATCCACAAACGTCCGCATATGCTTCTGACTCAGCTCCTCTTTCATGCTCGTTCCTCCTGCCTTTGGTTCTGCTACAAATCGTCCTGCCGTCCGCTGGGAATAGAGCACGCCTTCGCGCTCTAACTCCGAAAGTGCTTTCTGCATCGTATTCGGATTCACGCCTGCGGTCAACGCAAGCTCCCGCACTGCCGGAACCTGATCGCCCGGCTTCAGGATACCCTGCGCGATCTGCATCTTTATCGCATCCACGATCTGTAGATAGATCGGGGATTCATTGTTAAACTTCCACGCCAATCTTTGTTCCTCCTTCTTTGTATTATTGTATTATCTGAATAGTACAATAATACAATGGTATGGTTTTGTCAAGTACTTTTTTAAAAATATGCTGAACATGTTTCATAATTACTTTTAAATAAAAAAGAAGCCATCTGCATACACAGATAGCAGGTGGTTTATTTTTCTGTCTATACAAAAAAATCGAGCAGGTTAACACCTGCTCGATTGACTATTTTTATATGAAAACACCTGCCAGGCAAGCCATAACCATAACAACAATTCCACATAATAACAGCTATACAAAAATAAGCATATCAAAACTGCACCCAATATTCCATTTGTTTTTTTGCTTCTCACTCCAAAACAATCTAACAAAACATATATACTAAACAATATAAATAGAGCAACATATTTAACACCTATTTGTGCCGCCTCTACACCTATACACATACCATAAATTATCAACGTCAACAGAATGCACGTCATTTTCACACATCGCTTAGTTTCTGTTATGGTATCCCCACTGTTCCAGACAGCCACAAGCAACAATATCATACCAATACAAAAATTCACATTTGCACAGTACCGATGATACAAATATGATACACTCGGTTTGATATGGAATCTTAGTTTTTCATCAACCGTCACTGGATATTCTACTTCTACAGTTCCTTTCAAATCCCCACTCTGTTTTATACGGATTACATCTGTTCCAGGCTTTTCTGCCCTCACCACGCAACCTTGAAAATCCTTATGATTCCATGCCAATCCACTGATCACATATTCATGCTCTATCGTTAAATCTGCATACGGATAGTAACTAGACAAATCCTCACATACAACCGTCGTCCTCGTTTCCTCTGGAATATATGCATAAAACGTCTTCTTTGGTGCAAATATATATACAAGATTACATACGATCCCACATATTGCAAAAATTATTACAGCTCTGCGCACTGACTTTTTTGCAAATGTATCCCTGACAAAACGCCATGCACTTACCCGTTGTTCTATCTTACCTGTCAATATCAGGTATACCACAACTGCTGAAATATGCAGGTATATTATAATAGTCATTTTATCTGCCTGTGGGAACAACCGAATTAACATCTTACATATGCTGATTCCTGCAAACAAAAAGCTCTCTGAAACAACTACATTTTTAATCATTGTATAAACCATACAACATACAAGCAACACAGGCACCCAGTTAATCAGCCTTGGCACCCATAGCCATGGAATAATTGTATAGCGTACATTTTCCGTTGTTTGATTCCTTACAACTGTGGAAAATATGTTATAATCCTGCACAGAAATGCCAACGATCAAAATATATGTAACAATATAAATTAGGGTACAACAAAATAATTTTTTCTTCATTTATTTTGTCCCAACTGTATCATTTACAATCGTATCATACACGTCCATATCTACGCTGTCCGGGTACTTGAAGATTGGATCGATTTGTGCCTGCCACTTCGTAAGCGTATCCGATAAAGCTTCCTGTACCTGCTGATTATAAAGCACGATTTTCTGCTCATTTGTTTTCGTCTGATCAGTCAGCGCAATCATCTGGAATACATGATAGCCATACTGCGTCTCCACAACCGTGCTGTACTGTCCGTTCTCCATATTGTACAGCAGATCATACACATCCTGTCCATAAGTTTCCAGAATATCCTTTGGGCTCATCGTCTGCATCTTCGCCTCGTTCAACTGATAATACTCTGCCAGCTTCTCGATATTCTCCGCATCTGCATCTTCCTTCAGTTCCGCAGTTGCAAGTGTACTACACGCCTGCAGTGCATTTTCATATTGCTGTTTCTTCTGTTCCTCTGTATAAGGTGTCACTACCCCATTTTCATCCATGCTGTAACACTCAAAATACATGTCATAGAACGTCGTCATCCGCGCTTCTTCATCGGAGATTTCAATCTTCCGGTCATCCAGGATCTTTGCCTCCACCTTCGATGCGATTGCATTTTCCTGCATCACCTTCTCGGCCTTTTCCTTCGTAATCTCCATGTTCTGCAACTGCTCGTCTGTCAGTCCATCACAAAAATCATCGGCTTTCTGATTTAACTCTGCCAGCTCGTCATCGCCCAGTGTGATCCCAAGCTCCTCTGCATGCGCACACAGTGTCTTGACGCGGACAATCTCATTCACGACTTCCTCACGCGTCAGGTTCTCCATAGAAGTTCCCGCACCACCATCCGGAAGCACCGTCTGCCAGACATCACTGCCGTACTGCATTTCATACCGCTCCCGCACGGTTTCTATATAGATATATACCTCGCCCTTAGTTACCAGATTATTTCCATACTGAAACACCAGTGTTCCATTGCTTGTCTGCTGTGTTTCTTCTTTCTTTTTCTCGTCACAGCCGGAAAGCATCGGCACCATCAGAACGATGCACAACAATATTGCAATTAGTTTTCGACAACGTCTATTATGCTTCATGGTTCACATCCTCCGTATTATACAATGTGCGGATATCCTCAATTACTTTCTCGCAGGAAGATACCATCTCTTCCTCAATCAGCTTCGACATACGGATACGAAAATAGGTCTGCTTGCCTGTGGTAAGCCGCAATGTGTTCTTATACCGTTTCAATAATGGATTGACCCGCTCCGCCTGCACAGGTGCCTGAGGCAGCATGTAAAACCGCACCTCATCGCCTACATATTTGATATCCGTAATATAGACCTCATGTGCAATTGCTTTCAGATACGCCACATCAAGCAAGCGGAAAAACGGCTTTGGCGGTTCGCCAAACCGGTCGCGTACCTCCTCTAAAATGGCATCATTATCCTCGCGGTTTGCACATTTTGAGATTCGCTTATACAAATCCAGCTTCACATATTCGTTCTTCACATAGCTGTCTGGAATATAGGCATTGAGCGGAAGTTCTACGTTTGTCACGAACTCCTCTCGCACCGTCTCACCAGACAGACGCCGGATCGCATCGTTCAACATCTGGCAATACAGATCATAACCGACTGCCTCAATATTTCCCGACTGCTCCTGTCCAAGCAGATTTCCGGCTCCACGAATCTCCAGATCCTTCATTGCTATCTTATACCCTGATCCAAGATCTGTAAACTCCCGGATTGCTTTCAGACGTTTCTCCGCGACTTCTTTTATCATCTTATCGCGCTTATAAAGCAGGAATGCATAGGCACTCCGGTTGGAACGTCCAACACGTCCACGCAGCTGATAGAGCTGAGACAGGCCAAACCGGTCTGCATCATGTATGATGATCGTGTTGACATTTGGAATATCCAGTCCCGTCTCAATGATCGTCGTCGACACAAGCACGTCGATCTCACCTTTGATAAAACGGCGCATCATCGCTTCAAGTTCCCGCTCCGGCAT
>ERZ808246.1147-NODE-1147-length-19736-cov-16.989584_pt1 | contig 19736 bp, 15 predicted proteins | sample MGYA00521083_ERZ808246 | MGnify/ENA primary metagenome ERZ808246 (study PRJEB31516, sample SAMN03275577) | gut metagenome | biome: mammalia-associated habitat; material: feces | host: Papio cynocephalus | place: Kenya | collected 2012-07-07 ... | reverse complement strand
CCTCCACATCGGCATAGTTCAACCCCAACATATACAGATGCAGAGTTTCATAAACAGCATCTGAATTTGTTCCTTCAAGCCAATGCAAGGTGTGATTGACAGCAGCATTAGTATACCTTACATTATGTGCTACCAATTGCCTGAAAGTTGGCTTGTCGGTTTCCACTCCCATGATGGCATATTGAAGAGCTTTCTTGAATTCATTTTCATTTGAAAAATTCTCTCCATTGATTTCTTGGATAGCGTTATTGCGCGAAAGGAAATTTCTTCTGATACGAACTTCCTTGGCATTGGCAGTCCAATCACTAACCAGAATTAAAGTTACCAACACTTCTTTCTCTGTCAAGAATACTTTCACTTCCTCATTGATAACACGTCTGTCTTCAGGACTCGTATATATGGTACGTGTTTCCTTGCCCAAACAAATGTCAATAAGTCTGAGTATGGTTGTCTTGCCCACGTTGTTGCCAGTTTCTGTATTGTTGTCTGGGGTTTCGTCAACAATCAAATTTAGCCCTTGGTGAAAGTCTATTCTCCTAATAAGACCGTCTTTTGATTCTATGATAAGTGATTTTATGAACATAACTCAACCTCCCCATTTTTAACGATGACACAATCTATTAAGTAAAGCCAGTCTATACATAGTTGCAAAATCGCAAAACTCATTTTATACTGCTCCCGAAGAAGGCAATACAAGTCCACGACAGAAATTTTCTTTTCTGCCTGTAGCACCTTCAGAACAATAGCACCATTGTAATAGATGCTGTCTTCTGGTCTTATATCATCAGGTAGAAGCATAATTATAGTGGCTTTTCAAATATTTTACATTCAATAAATGCGTGTACCATAAGTATATCAACACACATTTCCAATTGCTCTTCTGTTAACTTGTTGTTACTATGGTCTATTTGTTTGATGATTTCTTTTTCTATAGCCATAAACAACGCATCACCACTGGCCTGTGTTTTCAAACTTATGTATATCTTGTGCAGTTTCTGTAGTACAGCCATGCTCTTCGTCTTTCCTTGTCGAGCATATTCTTTGTATATATCCTGCACATTGACATAATAAATCTTATATTGTTCGATGATGTCCTTGGCATATATAGACAAATTGTTGAAACTGATCTTGGCTTCTATTTCGAAATCTGCCGTATCAAAATCACCTTCGTTCAAACTATCTTTTGCTAATAGACAAATGATGTCGTTAAGCCCTGATGTTAACTGCGCTGAAGAAGGGGTGTCATGTCGGATGTTACTTCTTACATACATGGCTATTGTTCCCACTTTCTCAATATCAGTCATTCCTTTTATTCTGTCCGCAATAAAGTGAATGTCCAAAATATCTGTTTCTGGATTAAATATGACCTCATGAAAAGGACTGTATTCATGTTTTCGTTGTGCTTTTGCATCAAGAACTATAGGAGCGAAATAAAAATGATAACCAGCATATTTCTCTGAAATCTCTTCCAAAGAATGATCTATTTTATTTTTGGTACATGAACCTGTCACTTGCACTAATATGTGGTTGGAATCATCTACCAAATCTATTCCTGGTGCATTTTGTTGCAAATTGTTTGCATTCGCAAGTTTCCAACCATACACAAGGTTAAGTAACCCCACATAAAAGTCTTCTGATATGACATGCAAATCCAACAGGTTTAGCAAACCACGTAATTCTACATTGTATGCTAAGCCTGACAGGCTATCCAAAATATCACTTATATATGTTTCTTTTTGCAACTTCGCCATAGTTATACTTATAATAGTCTACAAATATATAACAATTATCTGAGAATGAGGTCAGGGCAACCGCATCAAATTTTAGCGCCCCTAAGCAGTTCCAGAAGATAGTCCTGTGAGAGTGATGCCCTGAACAGTCTTTTCCGTATGCTTCTCTTGTCGCTATGTGCCTTGACAATCTGGAGAGCCAGCTTTCTGACAGTGGAGAGATTCTGTGCCGCGAAGCCTTTCCTGGCGCGGCATGCGTCCTCCTTGAATGTCACGTCCAGATGCCAGTGAAGTTGGTTCTCTATGCCCCAGTGCCCTCTTGCGAGCATTGCGTAGTACGCCGCGTGCGGATGGTCCTCGTCGCTGATGTAGTGCCTTACGGAGGAGGCCGTTCCTTCGGGCGTGGTCACGGTTGAGGTCACCTCCACAACGGTCCTGATGCCTGGCCATTTGGATAGGACAGCCTCGTCCTCCATGCTCTCGGCGGCGGCTATCCGGCAGACTCTCTCTTCCACTCTCCCGTGGCCGGCCTCCATCTCCGATGAGGTGTCCGTGACGCCACCGCACTGAAATGCGTACCTGACGGCCTCCCGCAGGGACGGCTGGTTGTCCTTGACGGCAAGGAAGTAGTGTGCGTCGCCATCCAATATGCGCTCCGCGATGGCCGCCTGGGTGCCCGCGGCATCAATCGACACCACGGCCCCCGCTATGTCAAGCCTGTCGAGCAGGCGGGGTATGGCGGGTATCTCGTTCTCCTTGTCAGTGACGGACTCCTGGCCGACAAGCAGGTGGTTCTCCGTCACGTACGCGCTGAGTATGTAGTCGCCTTGGGTCCCGGTGGCCCTCGGACTCGCTCCGCGCAGTTTCTTCCCGTCTATCGCCACCTGCTTCTCGTCGAGCGATGACAGGAATGACCTCCCGTGCTCGGACAGGCAGCGGCGCAGCTCCTCCGGGCATACCGCGGACATCAGGCGCTCGAATGTGTCAGGGGACGGGGACGTGTCGTTGCCGGTCAGGAGGTCGAAGTCCCTGGCCCGCACATGGGCGAACTCGCTCATGTCGACGTAGTCCTCACCACCGCAGAGGTAGGTGAGGAGGGAGATCGTGAGGAGGTCGGAGATTGAGTAGATGCAGCGCCCCGTCACGCGATGATCGGGAAAATCCGCAAAGATTTGATAGGTTGTCACCATTGATTTAATACTAATTAGTAAGTAATAAAGTAGCTAAAATCAATGATATATGCAATGATTCCAGGGGCTTTGCGATACTTTTTTTATACACGCTGCACCACTCATTTCCGCTGGCGGTAATTATAAGGGATGAAGATGTCATAACCGCATTATTGCATGCATAAGGAAGGATGTGTTTTTGATGCGATTGCTCCTGTGTACTCAATAATAATTTATCGAAAATCGAAAAGTATATTTGGAATAACGAATATTTTGATGTAAGTTTGCCGTGCTGAAAATTGAATGATATGCCTATAGTAGTCAATGTCGATGTCATGCTGGCAAAGCGGAAGATGTCTTCCGCTGCTCTTGCCGAGAAGATAGGGATAACTCCAGCCAACCTTTCCATTCTGAAGACCGGAAAGGCAAAGGCCGTCAGATTCTCCACTTTGGAGGCTGTGTGCAGGGCGTTGGATTGCCAGCCCGGAGATATTCTTGAATATATTGATGAACAATAATAATCCTAAAGATAGATTAGTATGAAAAGATTTTTGATTTTAGTCTCCGCTTTCCTTCTGAGTGCTTCGGCATTCGTGGCGAGCGCGCAGATGCAGCAGCTTCCGAATGACCCTGCGGTCAAGATCGGCAAGCTGGAGAACGGTCTGACCTATTACATCAGACATAATGACAAGCCGGCGGGCAGGGCTGAGTTCTACCTCGCCACGAATGTCGGTGCCATCCAGGAAACTCCTGACCAGGACGGTCTCGCGCACTTCCTGGAGCACATGTGCTTCAACGGCACGAAGAACTTCCCTGAGAAGGGCATCCTTAACTGGCTACAGAGCATCGGAGCCTCTTTCGGTGGGAATGTGAACGCCGCCACAGGCATCGACCAGACCACCTACATGCTCAACAATATTCCTTTGGTAAGGGAATCGGTTGTGGACACCTGCCTTCTGATCCTGCACGACTACTCGCATTTCGTGACCAACGATCCTGCCGAGATCGACAAGGAGCGTCCGGTGATCATCGAGGAAAGACGTTCCCGCAGGAACGCCGGTTGGAGAACTTTCGAGAAGTCTCTTCCTTACCTTTATGGTGACTCCAAGTACGCCACTTGCACCCTGATCGGAAGCAAGGAGAACCTTGAGACCTTCAAGCCGGAGAGCCTTGTGAACTTCTATCAGACATGGTACCGTCCTGACATGCAGGCCATCATCGTTGTAGGTGACATCGATGTGGACGCTGTCGAGGGAAAGATCAAGTCGATATTCGCTGACATTCCGGCCGCTGTGAACCCTAAGGCTAAGGAGACGATTCAGTTCAAGGAGTTCACCGAGCCGCGTGTGGCTGTGATAACTGACCCTGAGACCACGTCTCCGTCAGTGGAGATGGTCTGGGAAAGCGAGGCTCGTGACGAGTCCTTGAACGCCACCGCTATCGGGCTGATGAACGACTTGATCGAGAACGTTGTGCAGTCTGTGATGAGCGAGCGCTTCAATGACATCACGTCCAAGGCTGATGCTCCATACCTTTATGGCAGCTTCGGTTTCGGCAAGCTCTGCGAGGTCATCGAGGGTGCAGACGGAAATGTCAGCCTTAAGGAGGACAACATTCTCGGAGGATTCAAAGCTTTTGTGACCGAACTTGAAAGAATGAAGAGGTACGGATTCACCGAAGGTGAGGTGAGCAGGGCCAAGGACAACATCATCGCTTATTATGAGAAAGCCGCCAACCAGGCGGACACCCGTAAGAACAGCGAGTTTGTCAACCCTCTGATCAGCAATTTCTTCAGCAGTTATGCCATCCTTGAGCCGGCGACAAAACTGGAACTTGTCAAGGCAATCTTCGGTCAGATCAACGCTCAGGTCATGAACCAGGTTCTGACTCAAGCCTTTGCTGACCAGAACAGCCTTGTTGTCATCTATAGCGGCCCTGAGAAGGAGGGTATTGCGACCCCTACGACAGAGCAACTGCTTCAGGTGGTTGAGGAAGTGAAGAAGTCCGAGATCGAAGCTCCTGTTGAGGAGACCTCCAATGAGCCGTTGATGGATCCTTCCGCACTGGCAGGAGGCAAGGTGAAGAAGACATCCAAGACGATATATGGCGCCACAGAGTGGATTCTGTCCAACGGTGCCAAGGTTGTCGTTCTTCCTACCGAGCACAAGAAGGACCAGATTCTGTTCTCTTTCTATAAAGCAGGCGGAGAAAGCCTTATCCCGACAGAGGATCTGCCTTCATTCGACGGAAGCATATTCAGTGTCTTCCAGAGTGCGCAGGGTGTGTCAAAATTTAAAGGAACCGAGCTTTCCAAGATGCTTTCAGGCAAGATGGTAAGCGTCAATCCTTTCATTGATGACCTTTACAACGGGATCTCCGGCAACTCTTCAGTAAAGGATCTGGAGACAGCTTTCCAGCTTCTCTACCTTGAGTTTACCGATCCTCGCTTCGATCAGGAAGAATATGACAACGCCACCGCTCAGATAAAGGCCGTGCTCCCGAACCTGGAGAACACTCCTAACTTCGCTTTCCAGAAGAGGTTCACCAAGATCCTCTACAATGACGATCCAAGGAACGAAGTGCTTTCGATGGAGAAACTTGGCAAGGCCAACCTTCAGACCATAGAGAAGAACTATCGCAAGCTCTTCGCCGATGTGGCCGGAGCCACAATGGTGATTGTCGGTGATGTCAATCTTGAGACTCTCAAACCTTTGGTTGAGAAATACATCGGTTCTCTTCCTAAGGGCAAGAAGGCGACCAAGTGGGCTGATGTGCAGCCGCAGCTTGTCAAGGGCAAGGTCGTAGATGTCTTTGACCAGAAGATGGAGACTCCGCTGACGACCGTCCTTCAGGTTTACAGTGACTATCGTTCGTTCTCCGTAAAGGATCAGACACTTACCAGTGCTGTCAGCTACATCCTTGACCAGATCTACACCGACACTCTCCGTGAGGACGAGGGTGGCACTTACGGTGCTTCTACCGTGGCGAATGCCCGCAAGGATCCTAACGGAAGGTATCTCCTTCAGGTTTACTTCAACTGCAAGCCGGCCCTTGCCGAGAAGCTCAGGACCCTCGCTCAGGATGGTTTCAAGAAGCTCGCGGAGGAAGGCCCTACCGATGAGCAGTTCACAAGGACCATCGAGCATTTCAAGAAGAATGTCCCTGAGAGCCGGATCAACAACTCTTACTGGCTGTCAGACCTGCTACGCTATTTCCGCAGCGGCTACGACTACGACAAGGAGTGGGAGGCCGCGGTAAATGGCATGACCAAGGACGCCATCCGTGAGGCCGCCGCAAGACTCTACAACTCTGGCAACTTCGTTGAGGTTGTGATGATGCCGGGCGAAACCACCGAGGCAGAGTAGTTTTACGAATATATTCCCGGACACATTTCGTCCGACATAAAATGAAAGAGCCATCCCCGATTTGAGGATGGCTCTATTTGTTTGTTATCGTGCTTTCGGTGCTTCGACAGGCTCAGCAACCGACATGCTATGTGATCGTTGCGAGCCTGTGGTCGCTGAGCCTGCCGAAGCGACTGGCATGCTATAGCTCCCTGAGGAAGCGTGCCATAGAGGCGAGGAAGTCGTTTCTATATTCCTGAATAGCGTCGCTACCGTACTTGACGTTGCTGAAACCGTAGCCGTGGCCACCGCCAGGGAAGGCGTGCATCTCGCAAGGCACTCCGTTCTTCACGAGGGCGTTGAAGTAGCGCACCTCGTTCTCCGGCGGAACACCATAGTCATTGGAACTGAATATGATGAATGTCTTCGGCGTGTCTGTGCTGACCTGCTTGTCCAATGAATATCTTTCCTTGAGGGCCTCGTACTTCCTCTTGCCCTCGTCCCACGTCTCGAAGTCCTTGCCCTTTCTGTTGTACCAGCCTTTCTCCGTACCGATAAGATTGTTGAAGCTGCCCTCGTGCCAGACTCCCTTTTCAGACGAGATGACGGGATAGACAAGGATGGAGAAATCAGGCCTTGTCTCGGCATCTATGTACTGTGTGGATGCTGTCGCCGCAAGATGTCCTCCGGCCGAGAATCCCATCACACCGATCTGTTTCACACCCCACTCTGGAGCGTAATGACGGCAGTAACGGAACACGTTCTGCACATCGTTCAGAGGCACGTTCCAGTGACCGTACGGCAGACGGTATTTCAGGACGGCAGCGCTGATTCCTTGGCTGTTGAGCCATTCAGCTGCGTATTGACCTTCATGCACATAAGCCGTGAACCAATAGGCTCCACCCGGACAGATGATGACCATCTTCCCGTTAGGATTCTTCGCCAGATATAGCTCGAACCTCGCGCTGTCTCCAGTGAACTTCAGATTCATCTCCTTTGTCAGTTCCTCTTTCTTTGTGCAGCCGTTGCTCTCGCCAGGACCGAGCGTGATGCCTTCGATTCCCTTATTAACATTCTGCCCTTCCGGATAGAGATAGACAACCTTGTCCGGCTTTCGGGTGAACTGCTCCCGGGCGACTTTCGGCAACTCTTTCTTGCCGTTCACACTTTCCAGCTGCTGTCCGAGCCATCTTTCCAAAGACGCGGAGAACTCCGGCCTGCATGAGCCGAGGTTGTCCTTGCATACTTTAGGGTCAAGGCCGATGCTCAGATCCGTGAATCCCCATCCGTGGCCTCCTTGAGGATAGACGTGGAACTCGGCCGGAACCTTGTTCTTGACGAGAGCCTGGTAGAACTTCACTGAACTGACAACCGGAACAGTCTTGTCGTAGGTGCTCACACCGATGAATGTCGGGGGAGTGGTTGGAGTGACATCACGGTAGGTGGTGTACATCCTTTTCAGCCCGTCATATTCATTCAACCCGTTGTACCAATCCTCGAACGGCTTGTCCTCTCTGGATGTCCATGAGTCCTCGCTCCCGAGAAGGTTGTCCACTGAGCCTTTATGGGTGGCGTTCTCGTCCATAAGGATGACCGGGTAGATGAGAACCGCGAAGTCAGGCCTTGTCGTGGAGTCCACGTACATGGTTTCAGCCGTGCTTGCAAGGTGCCCTCCAGCAGAGAATCCCATCACTCCGATCTGCTTGATGCCCCAGTCCTGTGAGTGGTGCCGGCAGTAGCGGAAAGCGTTTTGCACGTCCTGAAGCGGAACCTGGCGGTGTCCGTTTGGCAGGCGGTATTTAAGCACGGCGCAAGCTATACCTCTGTCATTCAACCATTTTGCTGCATAAGTTCCTTCGTTCCAAGTGGAAATTCCGGAGTATCCGCCGCCTGGACAGGCGATGACCATCTGCCCGTTCGGCTTTTCAGGCATGAATATGTCGATACGCGCGCTGTCTGTCACATTGGAGATGAATCCCCAGCCACCTGCATTTTCCGGACCTTCGAGCCCGTTTGACACAAGCGGCCCCTGGGTCACAGCCTCCCCGTTCTCGACTATTCCCTGATCCACTCCCTGTCCCTTTGGATAGAGATAAACGGTCTTTGTGGGAGCATATTCAATCCCCGGAGTGCTTTTGGCCTTCAGCTTTTCCTCGACTGGTGATGTCCTTGCCAACGGATTGACATTGACCACCGTCCCGTCGAGAACCAACTGGCTTTTCTTCGCCTTTCTCTGCGCGGAAGCATCCGTTCCGACGCAGACAGCCGCCGTTATGACGGCCGCAAGAATAATTGTCCTCTTCATATTGATCTGTTTTTAGTTTTCAATCTATGAATATGTCTGCAAACCATAAATAGGCTGAGTGCTTTACTGCCCCAAGGTTCGTTGTGCAAATATAACGAAAAGGAACGGCCCGTAAGCCGTCCCTAGAAAGATAACTGTTTACTTTATCGAAAAACTATCACTTTTCGTTTTCTGGCAAGAGCGTGGGTGTCCACTCGGTGGCTTCCCTGAACTCCAGCAAGTCTCCAGGCTGACAATCCAATGCCTTGCAGATCGCGTCGAGTGTGCTGAACCGGACACCCTTGGCCTTGCCGGTCTTCAGAATAGACAGGTTCACCGCCGAAAGCCCGATCTTCTCGGCCAGTTCGGCGGAAGTCATCTTCCGCCTGGCCAGCATCACGTCGACATTTACTACTATCGGCATAACGATTATTTTTCAACGGTTTCTTCCTGGGCCTGCTCTTCCGGCTTGGCTTCCTTGCCTTTGAGATATTCAGGAAGATTCATTCCGGCCATGTTGAACAGATCCTGGAGCGGAGGTACGGAACCCATCAGTCCGGAGATGAAATTCGCGGTTGATGTCTTGCCGTTCTTGCCTTCACCATTGCCGTCCCAAACTGTCACCTTGTCGATCTTTATGCCCTTGACAGCCTCGACCTGAGTCTTGACGAGTTCTGGGAGTTTGTCGGCGATGAGCATAAGCACGGCCTTCTGAGGATCTCCCGCGGCGGCGCGCACCATCTCGTTGAAACCCTCGGCCTGCTTTGACAGGATCTCAAGGGTACCACGGGCCTGAGCATCCATCTTTGCGAATATGGCGTCGGCCTCTCCCTTCGCCATCCTGCGTACCTTCTCTGCCTCTGCCTCAGCCTCGATGATGAGCTTCTCCTTGTCGATTTGTGCCGGAACGACAATGTTGGCCTGCTGTGTGGCCCTTTCTCTCTCGGCACGTGCAAGCTCAGCGTCACGCTCACTCTGGTAGGCCTCCTGAAGGGCCTTTGCGGCCTGAACTTTTTCAGCGGCTACTGCTATACGGGCAGCCTCGGCCTCTTTCTCACGACGTTGGGCGTCGGAGTTTGCGATGTCGATCTTCGAGGTGTTCTCTCCCTGCACCGCAAGGGCGTTGGCGGCTGCGGTCTTGATACGGGTATCCCTCTGGGTCTCAGCGATTCTGATGTCCTTGTCCCTGTCGGCCTCGGCCTTACCGATCTCACCGTACCGGTTCTGCTCGGCCACGCTCTTCTTGGCGTCGTTGATGGCCTTCGCGGCGGCTTCCTTACCGAGAGCCTCGATGTAGCCGGACTCGTCACGGATGTCAGTCACGTTCACGTTGATGAGCTTTAGACCGATCTTGCGGAGCTCGGCCTCGACGTTCTGGCTGACAGCCACAAGGAATTTGTCACGGTCGGAGTTGATCTCCTCTATGTCCATCGTGGCGATGACCAGACGAAGCTGTCCGAACAGGATGTCGGTCGCGATGTTCTGGATGTTGTCGATGGAGAGTCCGAGAAGCCTCTCGGCCGCGTTTGTCATGCTGTCCGGTTCGGTGGAGATGCCGACCGTGAAGCGGCAAGGCACATCGACACGGATGTTCTGCTTGGAAAGCGCGTTCGTCAGGTTGCACTCGATGGAAATTGGCTTGAGGTCGAGGAACGCATAGTCCTGGAACACAGGCCACACGAAGGCGGCTCCTCCGTGGATGCAACGGGCCGATGAGATCGAACCGCTCTTGTTCTTGCCTGTCTTACCGTAGATGACCATCACCTTGTCGGAAGGGCAGCGCCGGTAGCGCCTGAGGATCGCCGAGAATGTCACGAATATGACTGCGACGATGATAAGGATCAGAGATAGTTCCATATTCAAAATCTTTAATGGGTTTATAATATTCCTTTAATATGTTTGATCAGGTTAGAATGTTTAGAGATGGTGGCACGTCCGGTCAGATGATTGTCGGGGTCATTTCCTCCACCAGCATGGTGTAGTCGTTGATGACATCCGTGACCTTAATCGCCGTGCCGGTAGGGATTGTCTCACCGTCTGTGATCGCGTCATATTCCCTGACGGCGTTGTTGATGGAGATCTGGACCTTGCCTTCGCCCTTGCGCCCGCCCGGGATCGTGAGGTAAACCTTTCCCTCGCATCCGACCGCTGACTTGTGCACATCGATGTTGCCAGTCTGCTGCATCCCGCTGAGCCATTTGAATATCCACATCACGACCGCGACCAGAAGCACGCCCACGATGACCGAGACAATGATCAGCAGCGCGTTGGACTGGATCTTGTCGTGCATCAGCACGGCCGTCCATCCGAATCCGAGGCAGAAATTGACCAGATTCCTGAACGTCAGAAGGTTCATCGAAGGATCAGTGTCAAAAGACCCGTCTGATGTGTCCAAATCAAAATCAGTGTCGTGATCTCCCAATCCCAAAAATGTCAAGACTGTCTGAATGACGAAAATCAGCGATGCCGAGAGTGTGACGGCCCAAAGAACCTGCATTGCCGTACTAAGTGATGTCCACCAGGTAATCATATCTATTAGTTTTTAGTTAGGCGGCCGGAGTCCTTTCCGAGCCGCTTCTTTGCAAATATATTAATTATTTTATGAAAAACAATAATCTATTCAAAAAATACATAAATTATTTATGAATATGCCCGCTCTTCACAACCGTCACCATCGAAGAGCCTTCACAACCTTCCCCATACAAATATTATCGGGCATATTCATTTTTTTTGAATATGCCCGTGCAAGATTCCAATGTGTCGGGATTATGTTATATGTAGCCCCGCTGCTTGATTTATTCTTAAACTACTCTTTGCCGAGCATGATCTGCTGGATGAGGTGATCGGTGGATTGCATGCCAAGCGAGCCGATCCTGCCGAGATTCCGGATTGTCTTCTCGATGTCCTTGTCGATGATTCCGTCGGTATCACTGATGCACGTGTCTCTGAGTGCGAGTACGCAGGACTGAACCGCACATGCCACACCTGAGGCAACTTTCAAGGCGCATCCGACCTTGGCTCCGTCGCAGACCATTCCGGTGATGTTTCCGATCATATTCTTGATCGCGGCGCAGACTTGACCGTAGTTTCCATCTCTGAGATACACGATTCCGCAGGCTGATCCGGTCGAGGCGATCACACAGCCGCACAGGGCAGACAACTTTCCGAGGTAGCCTTTAATGTGGATGGCGACAAGATTGCTTAGGATCAGCGCTCTGGCCAGACGCTCGTCGTCCACATCATATTTAAGGGCGTACGCTATCACAGGCATGCTCACGGTGATTCCTTGGTTGCCGCTGCCGGAGTTGCTCATCGCCGGGAGTTTGCAGCCGGCCATCCGGGCATCCGACGCCGCCGCTGTCAAGCCCATGGCCAAACTTATGAAATCGTCCCCGAAGACTTCCTGCTGGTTCTCTCTGATGGCTTTGCCGACCCCAAGTCCGTAGTCGCCTTTCAGACCTTCCTGGGCGAGAGCGAGATTCAGATCCCGATCAGCCAGAATGAATTTGATGTCTTCGAAATCCGCGTTTAGGGCGAAAGAATATATCTCCCTGACAGTCAGGTTGTAATCCAGAACTCCCTTTACAAGTGAGGATTCTCCGTCGCCGCCTTTCCTGAAGTCCGAGACTGAGGAGTCGAGTCCTGTCTCCACAATTCTGTCGTGATCGTCCTCTATGACCGCCCAGGCCTTGCGATTGGCGGATTTGACTGTGACCTTGACATAGAGGGTCTTTGGGCTGTCGGCGACCTTGATGCTCACCTTGTGCGCCTCCACCAGTGCTTTGGCTGAGTCCACGTCATTGTCTGTCAAGTCTTTGAGAACCTCAAGGCCGTACTTGCTCTTTCCGCAGACAGCCCCGAGCGCAGAGGCTATGTGAAGTCCGACCATCCCTGTCCCTGGGATTCCTACCCCCATGCCGTTCTTGAGAATATTCCCGCTGACATCCACGTCAAGTTCATATTCAGAGAGTTCATGGACAACAGTTTTCAGGATTTCTGCCGCTTTGGCTGCGGCCAATGCGACAGCGATCGGTTCGGTGCAGCCTAAGGCCGGCTTGACTTCCTTGTGCAGGAGTTCAATGAATTCTGATTCTCTTGGAGTCATAATTGATTATTTGTCAAGAAACTTCATGATGTCTTTGATCAAGGCTTCGATCTGGCTTTCCCAGCTGATCACCTCGATAGGGAATCCTATGCAGACTGTTCTGTAGCCATTCCCCTCGAAGCAGGTTCCGGCCGAGATGTTCGTGTCTGTGTAGCGAAGGAATGATTGGGCTCTGTCGCATGACGGGACGATCCCATCCGGAGTCTCCACGCAGTAAATTCGAGGATTACGTTCCTTGTTGAACTGAATCTCGGATTCACTCAGGACCATCGCCGAGTTGCTCTTCGCTTTCACCGTCGCACTGCGGCTTGCGAAGTTTGTCATCCACCTGTATCCGAGGGTTTTCTCGACGAATTCCTTTGTCGAAACCGAGTATGTGCTGTCCTTGCGGACCGGGTAGATTCCGTCCCAGACATCTGTGCCGATGTTCGCTCCGGAGACTATCATGTTTCCGCCATCCTCCGTGTAGCGCTTGATGGCCTGCTGCAGGTCGGCAGGGAACACTTGGAATCTGTCCGGCACCTTGCCGGCGCCGACAGTGGTTGTGATCTGCTTTCCGCAGATGAGATCAACCGCAAGGTCTTTCCTGGCTAAGGCTCTGTCGGAGGAGAATGCCGCCACACTTGACGAGTGGAACGCATAACCTGCCGACATCAAGGCTTTGCCGTGTATTCCGCAGTAGTCAAACGTGTTTCCGGCAAAGACTTTTCCGGCCTCGTCTGTCCATGAGGCTCCGAAACCAGGATTGTCATCATCCATCCAAGGCAGTTCGCGACGGAACTGGTACTGCTCGCCGATGAAATTGATTTCCCTTACGTAAGGTACGCCGGCGTCAATGTCGGCCATGAATCCGGCATATTCAGGAGAATCGAACCATGCTGGAGCCGAAATCCTGGTGAAGTTGTTGACCACCAGAACACTTTTGCCGCAGTCGGATTCCGGTACCCCTACGCTGAGAGTCTCGGAAGGAAAACTCTTTCCGCCTTCGTTGAAGGCTATGATCCTGTAGCTGTAGATGTGACCGGGAGCTATGGAGACTTCGGTTGAGAATTCGTCTCCATCTTCAATGACATTGCCAAGCACGCGTCCCGAGTCAAAGACGCCGTCGTCAATTCTCGTCTGAAGCAGGTAGCCGGTGGGTCTGGCTGTGACCTCAAGACTGTCCGTCGTGGCTTTCCAACTGAGTCTCACGGACTCTGAATCATTGAATGATGTGGCGAAGGAATTGACAGGAAGCGGCTGTACGACATAGTCGCAGCCATAGCGGGCGCTCAGGTATTTGAGCATTCCCTTGTAAACAGCCCTGCTGACTGTGAACCGGAAAGAAGGGTCGAGCCCGAACTTCATGTCCGCGAAATTCTGATGCGAAAGAAGCTCGAGGAGCATGGCCGGAACGGTCGCTGTGCGGGATTCGCTGTAGGAACGGTCCCAAAGACCTCTCCGGCTCCACTCAGCGTTGAATCCCTTGCGTATGTCGTTCACGATCTCCGTCTGCACGAAATCCGCGTACATCCTCTGCTGGAGTCTGTCCTCGCCGTTGGCGAACTTGTCGCTGCCGTCGCAAAGGAGAGTGTAGATGGACAGGGTACCGATGATGGAATCATTGGGTGTGGTTCCCGCATCCGTGTGGAATGCGAATGAAAGGTCTATCGGAATGTTAAGCCCCTCTGTGTCAGGATTTGCCCTTGAGCCGCCGGACATCCAACCGACCCAAGCGCCACGGTTGCCGTAGTCGGAGGTGTAGTCGTCTTCATATTTTCTTAATATCGTCGAGTCCGCTCCAGCCCACTGCATCCAGTAGAACGCCCCTTCTGTGAAAGAAGGCATGCCTGAGGTGGTATATTCATTGACAGGCAGATCCTTGCGGCCTCGGGCAATCTTTCCCATTCCACCTCCGAAGCGTACCGCGTCAGCGGTGATGACAGCGTTTCCGGCGACATTGTAGCCTTCCGGCACACGGTTGTCAAGGATGACGCACCCGTCCGTGCCTTCTCCGAACTCAAACGTGCCAAGATAAATCCACGTGCCCCCGCCCATTTTCTGGTTGATGATGAACTCGCTCTCGCCGCCAAGATGCCTGACAGTGTAGTGGGCGCACGGTGTGCTGTGCGGAAGTGTCTTATAGGAAATGTAAACTGAATATTCCCCCCGCTCGGGAATGTCCGGTGTCCAGCGCGCCTCGGCGGCCTTGTCCCTCCTGTGCTCCGCGCATTCTGCCTGGCGCGCAGTGCCCATGAGGAACGGATTCTCAATTCCTGAATATGTCGCCTTCGCATCGGCGAACCCGACCCCTGCGTCTGACCAAGTCCCTGTCTCTGAATATCTTCCCTCGAGCCTAACCCCTTCGCCTCTGCCTTCTTCAAAGGCCGGGTCATTGTCCGCTATCACTTCATGGGTTTGCGGGTCTCTCTCGCGCGGAGTCATGACATAGGCTCCAGCGTTCTCCAGCATCGGGATCAGGAATGGAAGCACATAGCTCTGCGTGTACATGTCCTCCACTGTCTGGAACACCGGCGCCCTCTGCCATTCCCACCGGTCGGTCTTCTCCTCGAAGTACCTTCCGTGACTCTGCCAAAGGGCGATGTTGCGCCCGGTGAGCCCTTTCACGAAGTCTTGCTCATCAACCCTTGTGACAAACGGATGGACGTTGCGAAAGTCCTTTGTCCTGAATCTGTTCTCTATCGGTTTCCCGTCGTTGCCCACTTCAGGCACGACATAAGACTCCAATTTGTTCTTTCCTACGAACAGATTTCCGATGTGATAGTCGGAGCATGACTCCGGCATCAGGTCTTTCAGCGTTTCCCTCAGCCATTTGACGTCTTCGGCTCTCCACGGAAAATCACCCATAGACGGGGTGAAATAGAAATCCAGCCCGTAGCCTCTTCTAATGACCTTGGTGGCTTTAACCTGTGAGACAACATTTGTCCTTTCCGGAAGCCATGCCTGAAGTGAATCTACCGCATCCTTGAAATCTTTGACGGACTGTGCGTCCATGCCGGCGGAAAAGGCGCTGATCAGTGAGACGACAGCTATGACTCTTTTGAACATATCGGTTTATTGTGTTTTTTTATTATGTGCAGATCAATGATCATCACGATGATCGATGAGATCGCAAGCGCGGTCGTGTCTGCCGCGAAATCAAGTATGTCACCGCTTCTGTAGTCAGTAAAAGACTGCCCGATCTCTGTCGCGGCGGCGATCAGACAGCCGGTCAGAAAGACGCACCCGACAGAGAGAACCGTATGCAATGGTCTGCGTGTACGTCCCGTGAACGCTAAGAAACAAAGTATCGGAAACGGGAAGAACATAAGGAAATGCACAATCTTGTCCGTCGGGATTCCGAACAGAGTGTCCACCCCCATGTCTGGCAACTGGCTGAAATGCCCGAAGCAGCAGTACACCACGGCGCCCAGATAGAGAATGAATATAGATAGTGCGAGGATATTCCTTTTCTTCATCATGTGTGTGTGACTTATCTTAAAATGATCTCGCCGAAGAATTCCGGCCTGTGGAAGTCAGGCTTCGGGGTCTTTATGGGATTCCAGCTCAGGAAGTGGGGATGCTCCGTGAGGTCTCCGCATTTGTAGAAATTGCCCCTAAGACTGACAGGAAGATTGTCCTTGTCCAAGCCGATCAGCTCGAAAGGAATCAGCATCGCCACGGTCCAGCTGAAGATTCTGTCTTTTATCGTAACTTCCTTCCTGTCAAGCGAGCAGTGCCTTATCACGCTGGACAGAAGCGCTGGCGAAAGCATCGTCTTGTTGATCCTGCTTGTCCTTTTGGCCGCCAGGAGGGTGCCGACGCAGGTCAACTCGAAGTTGTAGTAGGTACCGTCGTACGGATCGGTTATGAAGAACTCGCAGCAGCTGTCCTCCCAACTGTTCCCGTTATCCTCCATCACCGTGGCGCGGAGATCAAGCCCCCTGACGTGGAACATGACGGCCAAGTGGGTTCTTGTGCGGGCGATGGAGCCGTTGCAGTCGGGCGCGTAAGGCGCGTCTTTAGGCCAGTTCTGCTCGCAGACAGCAAACTTTGAAGCCCCCTTTTCCATCGCAAGGTCCAATTCCTGCAAATTCATTGTTTCGAGTCCCTCGATAAGGGGCACCCTAATCTGTTTGACAACGTTTCCCATGATGATCCATGAATATATTCATAAAGGCTAAAGCGCCTGCATATCATTGAGTTTGCGGTAGTAGCCGTTCAGTTCCAAGAGCTGCTCGTGCTTGCCTCGCTCCACGATGTGTCCCTCATCCATGACGATGATCTCGTCAGCGTTGCGGATTGTCGAGAGTCTGTGCGCGATCGCTATTGTGGTCCTGCTGGACATCAACCGGTCAAGAGCCTCCTGCACGATCTTTTCGGATTCGGTGTCAAGGGAGGCCGTCGCCTCGTCAAGGATGAGGATAGGAGGGTTTTTCAGAATTGCCCTCGCAATGCTGATCCTCTGTCTTTGGCCTCCTGACAGTTTCACGCCGCGGTCTCCTATGTTGAAGTTGTAGCCGCCTTCTTTCTCCATGATGAAGTCATGGGCGTTGGCGATCTTCGCGGCCTCAATCACGCTTTCCATTGTGGCGTTCTCCACTCCGAAGGCTATGTTGTTGAAAATTGTGTCGTTGAACAGAATTGATTCCTGGTTTACATTGCCGATCAGGCTTCGCAGATCCGAGATCCTGACATCCTTGATGTCTGTTCCGTCAATCGTTATCGAACCTCCTGTCGGGTCGTAGAATCTTGGGATCAGGTCCACAAGAGTGGACTTTCCGGCTCCCGACGCACCTACGATCGCCACTGTCTTTCCTTTTGGAATCTCCAGACTCACGTCATCCAGAATCATCCTGTGCCCGTCCGGATAACGGAAGTTCACATGGTTGAATGACAGTTTGTCATTGAATCCGTTCAGAGCCTTCGGCTGTCCAGGCTCGACGATGTCGTTCTCCGCGTCCAGAATCTTGTTGATTCTCTCCATCGAGGCCATACCCTTCGGGATGGCGTACCCGGCCTTGGCGAAATCCTTGATCGGATTGATGATGCTGTAGAGGATCACCATGTAGTAAATGAATATAGGTGCGTCGATGGTCGACTTGCCTCCGAGAATCAGAGCGCCGCCGAACCAAAGCACTATCATGATCAGAACCGTTCCGAGGAATTCGCTCATAGGGTGGGCGAGTGACTGGCGGATGGTCACCTTGTTGTTCTTTCTTCTCATGGCCTCGGTGACGTTGTCGAACCTGTCGGACATCTTCTTCTCGGCGATGAACGCCTTGATGATGCGGAGTCCTCCGAGGGTTTCTTCCACCTGTGCCATGACGTCACTCCAAAGTTGCTGTACCTCAAGTGATTTCCTCTTCAGGTTCTTGCCCACGACTCCCATCACCCACATCATCAGCGGGGCGAACAAGATCGTGAACGCCGTCATCTGCCAACTGATGACAAGAAGCGCGGCGAAATAGAACAGTATGAGGATCGGATTCTTGATCAGCATCTCAATGGATCCAGTGATCGAGTTCTCGACCTCCTGCACGTCTCCGCTCATCCTTGCGATGATGTCGCCTTTCTTTTCCTCAGAGAAAAAGCCAAGCGGAAGCGCCAGTATCTTGTTGTATATGTCCATCCTGATGTTCTTCACGACGCCCGTCCTGATCGGTACCATGACAGCTGACGAGCCGAAATAGCAGGCTGTCTTGAGCGCTGTCATCACGACAAGAAATATGCACAGGTACAGCAGCACCGTGGATGCCCCGACGGATTCGATCTGCTGCTCCAGCGTCCAATAGACGTTCGACATGAACGCGTCTCCGAGATCCTTGAACGGCATCCGCCACACCTCGTCCCACGGGGTGAATGAATATACCGTCTCGTTGATCTTGAACAGGATGCGCAGGATAGGCACGATGATCGCAAACGAGAAGATGTTGAACACCGCCGACAGGATGTTCAGCACGACCGAGCCGGCGAGATATTTCTTGAAAGGAGCGACATAGCGCTTGATCATTGACCAGAATTCTTTCATTGTCAGAGTATTTTTTCCAACCAGTGGAAGATTAGGAATATTCTTTTGCGTAGTATTTCGTAGTCCAGAGTGTCGGCGGTGTCGCTGGTCTTGTTGGTCAGCATCGTGATGCCGGAGGTGAAGACGACGCAGGTTAGGCCGTTCTGAGTGAAGACCTTCTGGTCTCCGAACCTGCTGTGGAACATCTCGGTGAAGCCTTTGCTTCCGTAGTAGTTCGTGGAGATGTCAAGCCCGAGTCCCTTCCCCTCGTTGGCCCTTGCGAGATCGAACGTGTACTGCCCGCCGCTCAGCATGATCAGGAAGTCGCTCCTGTCCTTGTGAAGCGGGGCGAGCGTGCTGCCCAGAATGTCCAGTACGACGGTGGAGTGAATCTTGTCCTGAGTGATGGTCTCTCCGTTCACAGGATCCTTGAGCCGCCCGTTTCTGATGTCCTCCATCAATGCCTCGGCCCCGGCTGAGTTTCTTTCTTTCGCATCAGTCGCCACGAAGATCAAGTTCTTCCCGTATGAGCGTCCCAGCTGCTTCATCTTCTGGAACATCTCCGCGAGACTAAGCATGGCGGCGATCCCGGAAGCGTTGTTGTCAGCCCCTGGGTAAAGGTTCCCGTCGATGACTCCGTGACTGTCGTAGTGGGCGCAGACGATCGTGTACATCTCTTTAACCTTACTCCTTTTCCCCGGCAGGAAACCAAGGATGTTACGTCCGACGAGGCTGTCTACCTTGAAGGAACGGCTCCAGGTGCCACCAAACGGCAGCAGTCCCGCACTCTCATAACGCCTTGAGATCCAAAGGGCGATTTCGACAGCGCCCCGTGAGCCTGTCGCGCGTCCCCCGAACGTGGAATCGGTCAGGAACTCTACCTGCCTCCTGAGACTTTCGGACGAGATAACCTTTTCAGCGTTGGCTCCGGACGGTATCATCCGGGTGGCCGCTTGCTGGGCGAGAATCTCTCCGGAGGCTACCGAGAGGAGCAAGAATATGAAAATTTTACTTAAAACCGTCTTCAAGGCACGATAAATGTTTATCTTTGCAAACGACAAAATTAGGAATTTTAAGCCTTAAAGTAAAATATATTTGTATGAAAAGGTCTGTGC
>ERZ808246.1145-NODE-1145-length-19752-cov-16.956339_pt1 | contig 19752 bp, 11 predicted proteins | sample MGYA00521083_ERZ808246 | MGnify/ENA primary metagenome ERZ808246 (study PRJEB31516, sample SAMN03275577) | gut metagenome | biome: mammalia-associated habitat; material: feces | host: Papio cynocephalus | place: Kenya | collected 2012-07-07 ... | reverse complement strand
ATACCCACAGCCAATCAAGAAGGCGGAAATCATTATGGCTTCCTGTCTGTTAATTGTCTGCCTGCCACCATCTGCTCTGGTGACAACTTTACCTTCAAAGAAATTGATGTCAGCTTTTGTCGGCCTCTCTCGGAGCGATTCCTTGGTTTCTCTCTGTAGTCCGTCCACGAAGTCGGTATAACTTTCATTGGCAATGACCGTCAGTTTGTTGACTTCTTGAACATCGTCACCGAGTTCCTGATAATCCATCCTGTTTCCTTGCTGGTCAACACAGAGACGAAGGCCTCGTCCGACTTCCTGGCGTTTTGCGATAGCTGAGTTCGCATGACGAAGAGTGCAAATCTGGAACACATTCGGATTATCCCATCCTTCACGTAGTGCCGAGTGTGAGAATATGAACCTGCATGGTTCATCAAAACTCAGCAGACGCTCCTTGTTCTTAAGGATCAGATCGTAAGCCGAGATGTCATCGGACATATCGCTGCCACGCTTTGTCTCGCTGTCAATGCTGTGCCCGGTCTTCTTGTCAATGGAAAAGTAACCTCTATGCACCTGCGAAACATCGAAACGCCTTAGATATCGCTGGTAACCATCGTCGAAGAGAGAAAGGTTCTCATTCAGATAGTTTGAATATTCCTCCTCGAAGATATTCCAGAACTTTCCCTTGACCTCCTCGCCGGCCTCATTGTAACTTTTGTAATTCGCTACTTCGTCAAGGAAGAAGAGAGACAGGGTCTTGATCCCTTTGTTGAAGAGATCCCGTTCTTTCTCGAAATGCGAGGCGATGGTTTCGCGTATCTGGACTCTTTGCATCGTCTCCTGGCTGCTGTCGCCATAGACTTCGCCCTTGTGGATAGTGATGCCATTCGTGAATGAGACAGAATCATTGTAAACGTTGATGTCAGAGATGGTGAATCCATCATATTCATGAAGTTCCGATGCCGAGTAAAGGCTGTCGTGGACATCGAATTTTCGGGATTCCTTCCTTATGCCGGAAGCACCTTTGACCTCCAACTCAATCCTGGCGACCGGAGGCTTGTTTTTCGACAGAATGATGCTGTCAAGGTACAAGTATGAGCTTGCCCCTCTCAGATTCTTCACCTCAAAGCCTTTCACCTGAATTTTTTTGACTAGTTTCTGTTTGTAGGCATCGAGGGCGTCGAGAGCGTAGATGCAGTTATGGCTGGTCTTATGGGTGGCGGAATAATATAGGGCAAACAGCGGCTTGAATCTTTTCAATGCCGCCTGTGTGGCAGTGCCTTCCATTTTCTGAGGCTCGTCCATGATGATGATCGGCCTGTTGGCCGCGATCACATCAATTGGCTTCCTGCTGCCGAAATCGTCCCTTTCCGAATATATGATGCGGCTTTCTTTGTTCTTGGCACCCTCCTTCAGTGATGAAGCGAAGGCTTGCGTGTTGATGATCATAACATTTATGCCGGCATCACTTGAAAATGAGTCGAGCTGCTGAAGGTTGGAGCTGTTGTAAATGAAGTATCTCGCTTTTTTACCGTAGTACTCCATAAAGTGATCCTCCAACATCCTGAAACTTTTGGCCACGCCCTCTCTGATGGCTATGCTTGGCACCACAACAATGAACTTACTCCATCCGTAACGCTTGTTCAGCTCAAACATAGTCTTGATGTAAACGTAGGTCTTGCCTGTTCCGGTCTCCATCTCGATGTCAAGACCGACTCTTCCCAGATCGTGCGAAAGAGCCTTTGACATAGGAATATTATTGGACTCCTGAATGTTACGGATGTTGGTAGACATGTCTTGGTCAGTGAGTTCGATGTCAGCGTTTCTGAAGCCTGCGTAGTCATCATCATAAGTGATCCGCCCGACATCATTCTTACCTAAGTCCCTGCGGTACTGAAACCCATCCCGAGACGGTTGTCCAGCAAAGGCCGCCACCGTACTCTCCACCGCGTCAGTCTGGTACTGTTGTATCTTGAAGTTGAATTTCATTTGCCAAATACTAACGGTGTTTAATACTTTCTTCTAATTCTCTAAGTTCCAACATGTCTTGTCTGTCTGCTTCTGCGGCATCTAACGCTTTGCGTCTTTTATCGAATTTATCATAAATACGCAAGACTTGTTTTTCCATCTGCTGATTGGAAATGCTTCCTTTTCCAGATAAAACATCTTGTCCCTGAAACGATAGCATGGAGTCAACATTTTTTCTCCAGAAATCAATTGTAAGATCTTTTCGTTCCTTGACACGTAATTCGGCAGATTCCAGAAAGATTGTAACTAACCTGTTCAATTTATCAAGTTCTTCATTGGAAAGGTAGTTCTTTGCGATGATAACATCTTGTCTGCGGACAATGCTCCCTTTCCATGAAGTCAGTCCCATATTCTGTTTTTGAGCATCGGCCCTTTCTATTACAATCTCTGCCGCTGTGTGGTGTGTTACGGCATACAGCAACTTGTTTTGTGTTTCAGCAAAGAACATTTGCGTTGACTTGTCTTCAGAGACATAGTCACTGCTTAATTTGAAAAGGTCTCTCAATTTCTGGTAAAATCTCTTTTCTGATGCGCGTATGTCACGGATTTTCGCGAGCAATTCATCGAAATAGTCAGGCCTTCCATCAGGATTCTTAAGCCGCTCGGTGTCAATGACAAACCCTTTTACCATATACTCCGATAGATTTCTGGTCGCCCATTGCCTGAACTGCGTACCACGTACCCCTTTTATGCGGTAGCCGATGGCCAGCACCATATTCAAAGAATAGTGTTCTACAGGATAAGATTTTCCATCGGTAGCAGTTGTCAAAATTTCTTTGACAACTGCCTTTTTCTGTAATTCGTTTTCCTTTAATATGTTGGCTATATGATAACTGACGGTCTGCTTAGAGGTGGCAAAAAGTTTTGCAATCTGCATCTGACTTAACCAAACCATTCCGTCCGTACTGATCAACACAACGGAAGAAAGACCGTCATCAGTATTATATATTATGATGTCTTCCTGTTGTTCCGCATTCTGGTTATTATCATTAATCTCTTTCATTTTTGTCGATTATGAGCAGTTGTTAAGTTTTTCTTAATAACTTATATGATTCTTCTGATGGTGTCTTTGCTGTAGGCGTTGAAGATTTGCTCGAAGTTGTCGGCGACCTGGTCGGAGGAGAGGGAACTGTCGCGCATGATGAAGTAGTATGGCTTGCGTTTGGCGACTTCGGTGATCACGGTCTCGTTCACATCCTCGTCGAAGCAGGCGATCAGGTAAACACCGTTCACACAGAACACTTCCTTGCCGGCGATCGTCTTTCTTTCGATTTTCGCCGAGAGCGGAAGGTTGCATTCGAGCATCACCTGGAAGAGGAGATCTTCCGGTGCACGGTCAGGCTTTATATTATCATCGAACAGAGTGGCAGCGGAGGATTCCTCTGGCGTGTAATATACATCCCGCATGTTAGAAGTATCCAACTTCAAGACGCGGAAACCAACATCGAGCCGAGCCTGTTCAGTTTCTTTGTCGAACAATCCGTTCCCGTCTTTCTTTGCCGCCTGTTCTTCCAGAATCTTCTTGCCGGCACGGCGGATGCGCTCCTTGCCGATTTCGCAGATGTTCTTGTAACCGGCTTTGTATGCTTCGCTTTTCTCGCTGGTAAGTTCTGGCAACTGGACCATGATGAATTTGCGGTTCCCTTCATCTTCCGTATTAAGTTGCATCACAGCGTGGGCTGTGGTGGCGGAGCCAGAGAAGAAGTCAAGGACAATGCAATCTTTATTAGTGCCGATTTGCAGAAAACGTTTTATGTATCGTATTGGCTTTGGACTTGAAAATACAGCATTACGCATTAAGTCGCGAAGTTCACGAGTGGCTTCTTGCCCATGCCCCACCTCATCAAACGTCCAAACTGTCATAGGTGTTACCCCATCTTGCACCTCTGAAAGGAATAGTTTAGGTACTGGAGAATTGCTGCCGTCAGAGCCGAACCAAATACGATTATCAGCTTTCATTGATTCGAATTTTTCTTTTGTGAATCTCCAGCAATAGCCACTTGGTGGCATAAATTTTTTCCCTGTCGGGCCAGTTATCTCGTAGATTTGCTTTTCTACAGCCGGACCAACAGTGAGATTTCCCACCTTCCAGACTCCTCGAGGGTCATTGTCAGGATTTTTGTAGTCTTTATTTTGTTTCTCACTTCTTGGAAGAAGATTCATTTGGAAAGAATCAATATTCTTAGAATAAATAAGGCAGAAGTCATGGTTTTCGGAGAAAAATTTCTTCAAACTAATCGGTGCATAAGTTCTTTGCCATATAATATTTGCTATAAAATTTCGTTCACCGAATATTTCATCACATATTTTCTTGAGATTAGAATGCTCATGATCATCAATAGAAATAAAAATTGCTCCGTCCTCGGTCAGCAAATCCTTCGCGACCTTCAATCTCGGGTAGATCATGTTCAGCCAATCCGTGTGGAACCGGCCGTTGCTCTCGGAATTGACCTCGTAGTTCTGCAGGACCATATTCCCGTCCTCATCGAACATCCCGCTCCTGTCCCTGAACTCGCCGGCGGTCAGGCTGAAGTCATCCTCGTAGACAAAGTCGTTGCCAGTGTTGTACGGAGGGTCGATGTAGATCATCTTGACCTTCCCGAGGTAGTCCTCTCGAAGAAGTTTAAGCACCTCAAGATTGTCCCCCTCGATGTAGAGATTACCGGTGTTATCAAAGTCCACACTGCTCTCCCTGTCTGGCCGAAGAGTCATGTTGCTCGGACAGTTGGCCATCCTTATAGCTTCACGTTTCCCCGGCCAAGTAAATTGATACCTTTCTTGCAATCCTTCGACAACGTTTTTTGACAGTTCCTGTCTAAGTTTGTCAAAGTCAATTCCTTTCCCGAGAATGTCCTTCCCGTTCTGATCCTTTCCCACAATCATCTCCGTCAGGCAGTTCGGAAACAACTTCCCGATTTTCTCGACATTGACATCTGTGATGTCCTGTGTATGCATATTCAATTTTTCCATTATCATTATAATATTCTCAATGTGTCGTGTTATTTTATATTCCTTTCAGAGACGAGCCAAGGCTGGATTTCAGTTTCTTCAGTTCTTCAAAGTATTCCAGCTTCTTTCTTGGTTGTCTTTCATTACGGGCTTTGCTTTCGAGCCTCTGGATTTGCTTCAGGATTGAAGCTTTAGCATCATCGGTTTGGATTTGTTGCTCAAGGGTTTTGCCATCCTCAATGTTAATGTTGCCTATGGCGATGGCGAGATTATCCCATATAGTGTCAAGGTTGAGCCCTTGAAGAGACAATTTGCAGTCATCTTCGTTTTGCCAGTTGCTAAAGAAGAGTTTTGTGCGCTCAACGGCAAGTTTGATCTCATTGCCAAAATGCAGGGCGATAACCATCTTCTGTGGAATGAGCTTAGTCAGCAACAGGATGTTATTTGGGTCGTAATCTCTTTTTTTCAGTAGAACTTCGATTACATAGACACATTCAACGCCTTCACCTTTGGCAAGAGCCGGAATTGTTGTGGATGAAATCACATTGACGATGTTCAGCCTCGCCACATCCTCATCGAAGTGGTCACGTTGCGCCTGCTTCAAGTCAAACTTGGTGTAGACTGACTTTTTCGGCAACTGCTTGCATACCTCTGTTAATGCTGGTAATCCTAACATATTTATCCTCCTTATCTTACGACCAAAAAACAAATCAGCTCAAAATTATCGATTCCTGTGATCTCTTTGGTGAAAAGTTCTGACTGCACTCCGCTGAGGAAACTGTCGATGTCGCTTTCTTCCTTGACGTTGATTATGCTGCCGACCGCATCACCGAGCAGCTTTGAGTAACGTTCCATCTTGAAACCGTTTCTGGTTTCTTTGTTGAACTCTTTGCATAGTTCGGTCTCAGGCTTGCTCTTTCCTTTGCACAGGCTGCGGAATCTGTCGAGAAGATCTTTGGGCGAAAGGTAGTTCACGACTACCGAACCGTCATACCTCAAATAAACCATATAGAATGGATGAAGACGGTTCTTCTTGTCTATGTTGACACCGTTGTTCCTGTTCTTCAGCACGAATATCACACCTGGTTCCGCATACTTGTTTGATGAGACCACAGCATGAAGACCGAAGGGAGTGAGTTCGGCATTTTCGTGCGTATGCATATATTCAAGTAGATCAAGTCGGAACTCATTGAGGCCAAGATCCATGATGGAGACTCCGTTGCTCATGTCCTCGATGTCAACCACTTCTTCCTGAAGCTTTTTCAGTTGTGCTTTTCTGTATTCAAGATCGCCTTTCTCTTCAGGAGAAATCGGGTTGTCGTCTCCTGTCGATGTCATCACGGAAACTTTCATCCTTGCCTCCACGCGTCCCTTGAGATCGATATATTCATCAAGAGTCATGTCCGGCCAGTAATTCACAAGTTGAATCACCTCATTAGGGGAGCCTATGCGGTCAATACGACCGAAGCGCTGGATTATGCGTACGGGGTTCCAATGGATGTCATAATTGATCAGGTAGTCACAGTCCTGAAGATTCTGTCCCTCGCTTATGCAGTCCGTGGCGATAAGGACATCTATTCCTTCGTTGATCTCAGGATAGATGATGTTTTTTTCTTTCGACATGGGAGAGAAGAGAGTCAGGACCTTGTTGAAGTCCATCTTCTCGTTGGTTTTCAATGTGCTTCGCGCTTCGATGTCTCCTGTGACGATAGCTACATTCAATCCGTATCGGTCTTTGATTCTTCCGGCCAGGTTGTTGTAAAGATAAAGAGCAGTGTCAGAGAAAGCGGTGAATATGAGGACTTTCCGGTTGCTTTTATTGATAGGGTGCTCGAACTTGCCTCGTAGATCTGAGATCAATTGTTGAAGCTTACTGTCGTGTTCAGGCGTGATGTCAAGAAGCATAAGCCTTGTCAGCTCCAACTCATCCAAGTCATCCTTAAGATATTTCTTCCACGAAATGTAATCGAGATCCTCCAGAGCGATGCGGTTTTTTCTTGTGCCGATAAATGCTTCATTTTCCTGATCTTCGATGTCAAGATCATAGCTGTTGGCTTCCTGCACGTCAATCTCTGATTCGTGATTGTCAATTCGATTAATAGTGTCTTGTATGAGATTCTGAACTCTTTCAAGTGTAAGCCTGAAAGAGTTCACAGAACTCTCCAGGCGTTTCAGCATGTTGATGCTCATCAGTCTCCTGATACCCATTTCACGCCCCTCAAGAGAAAGTCCGGATTTGGCGTCATTGTCTCCTCCGTGATTGTATTTGTAAGCCTTGCTGGGCAGGATAAAAGCTGATGGTGTATATATGGCAAGATTCAGTTTCTGTAACTGTCCGAAAATTTCATTGTAGTTGATAGCGCAAGGAAGGTCCGTCAGTGACGGGCGACGTGAAATCGGTGTCAGGCGAGTCGGAAATCTGCCTATCGCGGACGTGTCGTAATATGCTTCGATGTGTTTACGGCTTCTGGCGATTGTGACAGAATCCAACACCTCAAAGAAATCAAAACTGAGCATCCCCAACAGTCGTTCCGTGGTTCTCTCTTCCTGAGGCAATTTTGACCATACGTTGTAAGCTTTTTGAGCCTGTCGGAAAATATCTTCAATCGAGCTTTCTGTGTTCAGGATTCTGTCCATATTCTCAACCTCTCCCTCATAAGCAAGTTGGAGTTGGTTCTTAAGGTCATTGAACCTATTGTTTACAGGCGTGGCGGAAAGCATCAGAACCTTTGTTTTGACTCCTGCTTTAATGACTTTATTCATCAATTGGAGGTAGCGGTTCTCTTTCTTGTTGTCCTCGTCTCCATAGATTTTTCCTCCGTTTCGGAAGTTGTGTGACTCGTCTATGACAACAAGGTCATAATTGCCCCAATTGATATGTGAGAGATCCAGGCCGTTGGTGTAACCTTTGTTTCTTGAAAGATCTGAATGATATAGGATGTCGTACCGTAATCTGTCTTTCGCTATAGGGTTGTTGACGTAGTTGCTTTTGTAAGTTATCCAGTTGTCATTCAGCTTTTTTGGACAGAGGACAAGGACGGACTTGTTTCTGCCTTCATAGTATTTGATGACAGACAGTGCGGTGAATGTCTTTCCGAGTCCCACACTGTCAGCGAGGATACATCCGTTGTACTTTTCAAGTTTGTTGATGATGGCCAGAGCGGCGTCTTTCTGGAAATCATAGAGCTTGTTCCATATCTGGCTGCTCTTGAAACCGGTGGCTTCATTTGGCAGGACATCGTCCGAGATGTCCTCAAGGAATTCATGAAATATGTTGTAGAGTGTGATGAAGTACACAAACTCCGGCGCATTCTCCTTGTAGATGTTTGAGATGCTTTCGGCAACTTGTTCTGTGACATCTGAGAACCTCTTGCTGTCGTTCCATATCTCATCAAAAGACTGTAGCAGTGCTTTTGAGTTGGCTGCATCCAGTTTCGTGACGAAGTTCAGGATATTGTTTCCTTTCTCGCATCCAAGATCCGTGGTCGTGAATCCATTTATTGGAAGATAGGCGCATTCTTCTTTGCCACGGACGTGTATGTAACCGTTCATTTTGTCGTCAGTGACATTTGATTTGAATGTAACTTTGTCTTTGATCCATTCTGCACATTCTGTTGCGATCGCTTTCTGTGTGAGTCTGTTGCGAAGCTTCAACTCAAAAGGGGAACCGTAGAGTGTCCTTTCTCTATCAATTCTTGGTATGTAGAATTGCCTGCGTTCAAGTTTTCCCTTTTCTTGCAGAAATGAGGGCTCTGTGAATATGAACCTAAGTTCTTCAATATTCAGAAGCTGCTCTTTCAATTCCTGAAACGCATAAATGGAGAATGTGGCCGCAGCTATGCTCAGCCGGCTTCCTTCGCTGATGGAAACCTTAAGGTCGTCGATGACCTTGTAATTTATGTTGTCGAAAAACTCTTGCATGGCAAATTTACCCTAAATATAGTAAAAGGTTTCTGTTTCAGGGTAATGATATTTGATTTTTTGAGATTCCACAGGTTGCAAGAGCGGTAGTATAGCCCCTGTGACGTAAGATATGTGTACTGTCGGGGGGCAAAAGATGCTTGGCTGCGCCCCGGGAGCAAGAGATAAGGACTGTCGGGGGCAAATAAGGGTTGTTTGCACCCGAGTATGTGCCAGTGGTGCCGTAGACAGCATAATCTGCCACGTTTGCCACGTTGCTTCTGAGTGAATGGTGGAACTCTCGAATGTTTTTCGTAAGTTTACAGAAAATTGACACTGACAATGAACATCAAGAATGGAATCTTCGTGGTTGTGGCTGCCGTAATCTGCGCTGCGGTTGCATCGTGCTCGGTTAAAACAGTTGATGTCCCTTTCGATCCGGATGTCAAGGATTATACTCCGGTTGTGGTCGGGATCCTGAAAGACAATCCGAAGGGTAACGTAAGGATTCGCTTCGGGAAAGGGCTTTACCCGTTCTATCCGGAAAAGGGGGTGGAAGAGTTTCTCACTCTGTCCAACAACGACAGCGGGGACAAGCGCATTGCATTCTTGATCAAGGAGATGAAGAATGTGACTATTGAGGGGGAGGGGACTGACTTACTGTTTCACGGTTGTATGGTGCCGTTCGCGGTAAAGGGCTCTTCCAACGTCACGATCAAAGGGGTGTCGGTGGATTACGACTACCCTTGGACGTTCGAGGGTACTGTGCTGTCTAATGATCCCGTGGCCAGAAGCTTCACGGTCAAAGTCTTACCGGACACAAAGTACAGGATAGAGGGTGACAGGCTGTTTTTCGGGGGCTATGACTGGGAATATGCGATGGGAGAGAGTATTCTGTTTGACCCGAAGACCCACAGACCGTTCTTTGACACCTGCGCCTACGATCACGGCTATTGGTCAGGGGAGATGGGAGCCCGGGAGATAGGTGAAGGCGTCATCGAGTTCACACGCCTCAGCGCGAGGGATGTGCCTCCTGTCGGAAGCGTCTGGGACGACAAGGGACCTACCGGGCTGAACAGACGTTTCCCGGCGATAGCGATCCTGTCTTCCAGGAATATAAACATAGAGGATGTCCACATCTACCGAAGCGGCGGAATGGGTTTGATCGCTGAATATTCGGAGAATATCTCTGTGTCAGGATTTTCGACAGCCGCGCACGAGGGCTCTCCGAGAATGGTGACCACTTCCGCGGACGCTACCCACTTCGTCAGCTGCAACGGAAAGATAATCATCGAGAATTGCCTGTTCGAGAGCATGCTGGACGACGCGGCCAATATTCATGGAATATATATGCTCGTGGATTCTGTACTGTCTAAGAATACTTTGCGGGCGCATTTCGGCCATTTCCAACAGGTCGGCAACCAATTCGCAGACGCTGGAGACAAAATCAGTTTTGTTGACAAATCCAACCTCCGACCTATAGGAGCGGGAGTTGTCAAGTCGATTGACAAATCCGATCGCAAAGCCTATCTTATCGAGACTGACTTTGATCTTACCGGTGTTGAGAACCCGACTAACTTGGCTCTTGAGAATCTTTCCCGCGGGGCCGACGTGGTCATTCGTAATTGTACCGTCCGCTACAACAGGGCCAGAAGCCTTCTGCTTTCAACTTACGGTGATGTGCTGGTGGAGAACTGTGATTTCGCATCCCAGATGGCCGGAATCTGCGTCAGCGGCGACGCTAACTTCTGGTACGAGTCCGGCAGGACAAAGAACATCGTGATAAGAAACAACAAGTTCACCGATCTGGCCATCGGGGCGAATGGCCCGCAGGCCATTCTCCAGATTGATCCTGAGATCCCGACGAAGACCAGGGGCAATGATTTCCACTATCATAACCGTGTGGTTTTCACAGGCAACACAGTCTCTACCTTTGACAGCCAGATCGTCTATGCCCGAAGTGTCGGAACACTCGACATCTCCGACAACATATTCATTGATTCAAAGTCTTACGCACCTCTGTTCCCCGGGCAGCCTGTGATTGACGTCCAGTACTGCGGAGATGTGACCATCAAAGGGAATGACTTTTCCAAATGGAAGCCTGACGCGGAGATCAGCATCCATGATTGCGTCAAGGTCGAGAATGACTCCAATCTTCCTGTAACAGACAAACCGAATCCTTACCGTGAGCGTGAGTGGTAGGGATCCGGTCTGTAATATTAATTCGTTAATCTTACTTTTGAGCGGAGGTGTTCCCGGCGGATTTGTCCTCGGATCCATTGGCCGAGGTCTCGTCAGACTGCTTCTGCGCCCCGTCCTTGTACTTGAACCGGCGGATCTTATGCGTGGCGGTCTTTTCGAAGTTCTCTTTCATCGCCTCGACCTCGCCGATCTTGGACTGCTTGCTGACGTGTTTGTTGACATATTCAAGGACAGCCTGCTTCATTGACTGGAGGTTGTCGAAGAACTTGTCCTCGCGCTCCTGGTTCCAGTCCAGCACATTGTCGTCGAACTTCACAAGCGCCACAAGCTTGCCGTTCCTCTCGACCACAAGTGACTCGTTCACACCGCTGAAGGTGTTGATCACCTGCTCGATCTCCTCAGGGTAGATGTTCTCTCCCGAAGGACCCACGATCATATTCCCGAGCCTTCCCTTGATGTAGTAGCGGCCCTTGGAATCCTGGCACGCAAGGTCGTTGGTGCGGAACCATCCGTCATCGGTGAGCACCGAGCGGGTCCTTTCCGGGTCGCGGTAATAACCAAGCATCACGTTGTCACCCTTGGCGACGATTTCGCCCTCACCGGTTTCCTGGTTGACATTCTGCAACTTTACCTCCACGTTGTAGGCTGGAACGCCGATCGAGCCGACCACTGTCTTGCCCACGCAAGCGTTTGTGATCAGCGGGGCGGTCTCTGTAAGACCGTAGCCGATGGCGTAAGGGAATCCGGCTTTGTTGAGGAAATCCTCGACGGTGGAATCGAGTTTGGATCCACCGATGCCGAAGAACTTCAGCTTGCCACCGAATGATTGGTAGAGTTTCTTTCCTACCAGCCAGTACAACAGCCTCGGTGTATGCTTTTTCATCCAAGACAGGACGCGGCTCTTTTCGATTGTAGGCACGACGCTGCTTTTGTAGACTTTCTCTATGATCAGCGGCACCGAGCACATGATTGTCGGGCGCACCTTTTTCATCGCCTGCAGCAGAATGCTTGGGGTCGGCGGTTTCTGAATATAATAGACGCACCCTCCGACATAAAGCGGGTAGAGTACACTGAACGCCATCTCGTAGGTGTGGGACATCGGAAGGATGGACAGCCAGCGATCCCTCTTCCCGGCTTTCTGTGCGTGGTAGGCGGCGATGACGTTCTGGCAGAAGTTGCGGTGGCTGAGCATCACGCCCTTGGCCTTTCCGGAAGTGCCTGATGTGTAGATGATTGAGGCAAGGTCATCGGCCTGCGGATCAACTCCATGTCCCTCACAGGTGAAAGCCTTGTCGTCCTTCTTGATGAGTTCGAATGTTTCGATGTCGATCACGAGAGTCATCTTGTCGATCACCTCCTGGCTCAGTTTCCCGAGCTGTTTCTTCGACACGAAGATAGCCTTGCATTCCGAGTGGTTGAGGATGTTCGTCACCTCGCTTGCTGAAGAGTCCGGGAGGATCGGCACGGTCACCCGCCCGAACGGCACGCACGAGAACATCGCCACTGTCCAGTTCGGCATGTTGCCGGAGAGGATGGCCACCTTGTCTCTCGCGCTGATTCCGAACCGGTTGAACCGGTGCGACAACTCGAGACACTTGTGCTTGAAGCTTTCGTAGGTATATTCCTGTCCACCTTCGACGAACCGCGAAAGCGGTCGTTTTGCGAAATTGTCGGTGGCATATTCAAATAGCTTGGCAAGGGTTGTGACGTAGTTTTCCCTGCTTTGGCTGAAAATCGGCATGATTTATCCTTTTTAATGAGTGATGTAGCCTTCTGGGTGCTTGCCCTCGAAGTGCTTCTGTTCGTAGATGGCCTGGATCCTGTCGGTGTCCGCGCGCGCGTCATCCGTCAGCTCGACTTTCTCCCCGACGCTGACGCACTTGGTCTTCCAGTCGAAATAGCCCATATAGACAGGGCATCCGACCTCTCTGGCAATCAGGTGATAGCCTGTCTTCCATTTCTTGACAGCCTTCCTTGTGCCTTCCGGGGCTATGGCGAGGTGGAATCTGTCCACTTTCTCCATCTCCTCTATGAGGCTTTTGACCATGGCGGCGGCGCTGCCTCTGTCGACCGGAATACATCCGACCTTGCGGAGGAAAACTCCTACCGGCCAGAAGAAAAACTCCTTCTTGATCATGACGTGCGCGGTCTGGTCAAACTGCGTGTAGAAAAGATAGGATATTACGAAATCCCACACGGAAGTGTGTGGAACGCCAAGAATGACACATTTGTCTTCGGGAGCCGGGCCACCGACAGTGGTCCATCCCATCTTTTTCAGCAGCCAGCCGCAAAATTTCGCCCAACGTGACATAATCTATGAATATTAGATGTTTACGTCCTCAAGTTCTTCCTCGGAGCGCAGGTTCGCCCTAATGAAGTTCTGGCGGTCGATCGTGTTGTCGCCCATGTAGAACTCCATGATGTCGGCGATGGACTCCTCATCGGTCAGTTTCACGAGGTCAAGCCTCATGTTCTCCCCGATGAAATCCACGAACTCGTCCGAAGAGATCTCTCCCAGACCTTTGAACCTTGTTATCTGCACTGCGGTCTTCATCTCCTTGACTGCGGCCTCCTTCTCATCGATGGAGTAGCAGTAGCGTCTCTCTTTCTTGTTCGCCACCCTGAAAAGAGGGGTCTGAAGAATATGCACGTGTCCGCGTCGGATCAGGTCCGGGTAATATTTCATGAAGAAGGTCAGCACGAGCATCCTGATGTGCATTCCGTCATCATCGGCATCGGTCGCCACGATGATGTTGTTGTAGCGCAGGTTGTCAAGGTCGTCCTCGACTCCGAGGGCAGAGATCAAAAGGTTCAGTTCCTCGTTCTCAGCCACTTTCTTGTGGCTTTCCTTGTAGCAGTTTATCGGCTTGCCACGAAGACTGAACACGGCCTGATACTCAGCTTTTCTCACCTTGGTGATGGTTCCGCTCGCGGAGTCTCCCTCAGTGATGAATATGCTCGTAAGTTCCCCGAAATCTTCCTTGCCCTTTGGCAACTTGTCACCGTAGTGAAAACGGCAGTCTCGCAGCTTTCGGTTATAGACATTCGCTTTCTTGTTCCTTTCCCTTGTCTTCTTCTGGATTCCGGAGATCTCCTCGCGCTCGGCCTGCGACTCCTTGATCTTGTTCTCGATGATCGGGACGATGTCCTTGTGGATGCGAAGATAGTTGTCCAGATTTCTGGCGATGAAGTCGTTGACGAAAGATCTGATCGTCGGTCCGCGGTCAATCTCGATCGAGCCGTCCGGATTGAGGATCTTCTTGCCGTTCTCGTCCGTCTTTTCCTTCTCCCACATGTAGGTTGAACCGAGCTTCGTCTTGGTCTGCCCTTCGAAGTTAGGCTCCTGGATCTGGATGCTTATCGCTCCGATTATTCCCTGACGGCAGTCTTCCGGAGCGTAGTTTTTCTTGTAGAACTCCTTGAGGGTCTTGGCTATGGCCTCCCTGAAAGCGGCCAGATGCGTTCCTCCGTCACGGGTGTTCTGCCCGTTGACGAACGAGGCGATGTTCTCCCCGTAGGAGTTGCCGTGCGTCAGCACGACCTCGACATCTTCTCCGACAAGGTGGATCGGCTCGTAAAGAGGAGTCTCGCTGATGGAGTCTCTTATGAGATCAAGAAGGCCGTTCTCGGATTTGTATGTCGTTCCGTTCAGCACAAGAGCCAGCCCTTTCTTTAGATAGGAGTAGTTCTTGACCATGGTCTCGACGTAGTCCATATTGAACTCGAAGTTTCCGAACATCGTGCTGTCCGGGGTGAAGATCACAAGAGTTCCGTTCTTCTCTCCGGTTTTCTCCTTTCTGCCGCTGTCCACCAGTTCTCCGCGCACGTAACTTGCCCATGAACTCTCGCCGTCTCTGAAGGACTCCACATAGAACCTCTCGGACAGGGCGTTCACCGCCTTGGTACCCACACCGTTCAGACCAACGGATTTCTTGAAGGCCTTGTCGTCGAACTTTCCTCCGGTGTTCAGCTGGCTGGTCGCCTTGATGACGGAGCCGAGCGGGATTCCTCGTCCGAAGTCCCTCACTGTGACCTGTTTGTCCTCGATCTTGATGATGACCTGTTTGCCGAACCCGGCGGAAAACTCATCGATGCAGTTGTCCACAATCTCCTTGAGCAGCACGTAGATGCCGTCCCCCGGGTTGGAGCCGTTGCCAAGTCTACCGATGTACATTCCAGGACGCCTGCGGATGTGTTCGACACCTTCCAGGGTCTTTATGTTGTCGTCAGTGTAGTTGTAATTCTGTTCTATGTTCGCCATTCTTTTCAAATCGCATAATCGTACAAAATTACAAAATTTGGCAAGCATTAAAAAATAAATATTTCCATCATCAACTATCATCAACTATCATCAACTATCACCAAACTCTCTTCACCCATAACCCACATCAACACCGTCTGCCACATCACCTCTTCATCAACAGCCCCTTGAATGCAGGCGTCGATTTCAGAGCCATTCTCTGTGATTGGCAGACTTTGATTTGAATAAGAATCTTTAATGTGGTAAATTTGCCGATGGAAAGGAATTTGTATTCTTTAGTTATTTCGAAGCTCCTTGTCAGGTCTGAAATATTATTGAAAGAAAATTACAGACTGACAAAGCGACTTCCTTAAAGAACGTTATTTATGAATATATTCAAGCATATCGCCGCCGCGCTGCTTCTGCTTGTGTCCGCAAGCGGCCTCGTCGCCGCCCAGGGCTCCGGCAAGGACAACACTTTCGGCGGAGTCGTCCAGCTGGACAAGACCGTGCACGATTTCGGGGACATCCTCGTGTCAGACGGGCCGGTCACAGCCATATTCACGGCCAAGAATGTGGGGGACAAGCCGTTGCTGATTTACAATGTCGTGTCCTCCTGCGGCTGCACCAATGTCGAGTGGACCAAGAAACCGATAAATCCTGGTGAGACCGGGACCATCAAGGCCACTTTCAAGAATGATGAGAAAGGCTATCCTTTCGACAAGTCTCTGACCGCATATTTCTCAGGCTTGAAGCAGCCTGTCATTCTGAGACTGAGGGGCGTGAGCCACGACAAACAACTCTCCCTGAGGGAACTTTATCCGATCCGCTTCGGCAATTTGGCCTTCAAGAAGGTTGACATCAAGGGTGGAAATCTTTCACAGGGACAGCAGAAGAGCGGGACCGCGCTGGTTGCCAATCTGGGAAGCAGACCGATTGCTGTAAAGTTTTCAGATGTCAGTGAAGGATTGTCTCTCAAGATCTCTCCCAACCCAGTCCCCGCCAATTCCACAGCGAAGATCTCTTTCACCGTGACCGCTGACAGGCACCATTGGGGAAAGAATTACTACTATGCCACGCCGCTTGTCGACGGCCGTCAGTACAAGGCGGTTGTCGCGAAGTCAGGTGAGAAGGAACCCGTGGCGGCTGGAACCGAGGCCATTGTGGCGGACCCTAATCCCGAACTCGGGGCGGGGAAGAGCCGTATAGGAATATTCACGTACACCAAAGAGAATTTCTCCAACCTTACTGAAAAAGAGCGTAATGACGGTCCGAATCCGATGGCTGACGAGAGCACCTTCTCGTTTGGCAAGGTCAAAGCCGGAACGAAGGTGGAAGGCTCATTTCGTTTCACCAACAAAGGAAAGTCCCCTTTAAGAATATATAAGGTGGATTCCGAGAGTTCTCACGTGAAGGCACAGGCTTTCGCTGACGTTCCTGCCGGTGGGAAAGGGGATTTGAAGGTGACATTCGACACGAAAGGATTCCCAGCGGGGGAGTGCCTGATTGTCTTGACATTGACCACGAACTCGCCTCTCCGTCCTATCATCAACCTTTATCTAACCGGCTGGGTGACAGCGTAACAAACCATGATTATTTCCGTTTTACTTGACGCCCTGCGCGGTGCGGTCCTGATCTCCGGCTTGGTGGTCGTCATGATGATGATCATCGAGTCTTTCAACGTGGAGTCGGACGGCAGGATATTCAGAACCCTCAAGAAATCGGGTTTTGCCCAGGTTCTCTTCTCCGCCTTGCTCGGTTCCGTGCCAGGCTGCGTAGGAGGGTTCGCCGCCGTGTCGCTTTACACGCACAGGATGCTGAGTTTCGGTGCGTTGGTGGCGATGATGATCGCCACGACAGGGGATGAGTCGTTCATGATGCTGGCGTTGTTCCCCGGTGAGGCCGCCTTGTTGTTCCTCATCCTTTACGTGCTTGCTGTCTTGACCGGTCTGTTGATTGACAGATTCTACTCGAAAGGCAAGCCGTTGCCTACCCGTCTTGAGGATTCGTTCGAGCTTCACGGAGACGGATGCGAGCATCAGGATGGACACCATCACAAAGAGGGCAGACATTTCGGAAGGACAAGAATATTCCTGTTCTCCGGAGTCGTGATATTCATAGCCGCCCTATTGCTTGGACTGCTTGAGGAAGAGGCTGAATCGGAGGTCCTTGGCGTTTTTAATGAGGAGTGGACTTTCTGGGTTTTCGGTGCGCTGAGCCTTGTTGTGTTGGCAGCCCTGCTTTTCGCGTCGGACCATTTTGTCGAGGAGCATCTTTGGGAACACATTGTCCGCAAGCACCTCCCGAGCATATTCCTTTGGACTTTCGGGGTGCTTCTGGGCATAGGGATTCTGTTCAATTTCATTGACATCTCGGCTTGGATCAGTGACAACATAGCACTGATGATCCTGTTGGCCATAGTGATAGGCTTGATTCCGGAGTCCGGGCCGCATCTTGTCTTCGTGACCTTGTTCGCCAGCGGAGTCATTCCGTTCCCCGTCCTGCTGGCCAATTCCATCGTGCAGGACGGCCACGCCTCGCTTCCGCTCCTTGCCGACAGCAAAGCCTCATTCTTCAAGGCAAAGGCGATAAAAGTCGGGATCGCCCTCATCGTTTTTGTGGTATGGGGTTTGATATTGTGATTTTAAGATTTATATTTGCATAATGTTTCCGGATTTCCGGCGACAGGCAAAAAGACAACAATTTTATTATTTTGAATTATGGCTTACAAGATTTCAGAAACTGATTGCGTAGCTTGCGGCACGTGCGCAGGCGAGTGCCCTCAGGGCGCTATCCACGAGGGTGACGTTTACACCATCGACCCTAACGCCTGCATCGACTGCGGCACCTGCGCCGACGCCTGCCCGATGGGCGCCATCCATCCGGCTGAGTAATCAGGCATCGCAAGATTTCAGAAGAGGGCGACCAAAAGTCTTGGTCGTCCTCTTATTTTTTTTCGTGCAGCTGGTCAATATCATTGTACGCATTTCCGTTCAATTTTTTTTGTGCGTGCTTCCGGTCAATGTTTTTGCGCGCATTTCCAGTCAACGATTCGTACGCTCTTCCTGTCAGCATTTTACAAAACGCTTTCAGCCAAACAACGTACCTACGTCCACCGAGGCCGGATTGGGCTGAAAAACTCGAATCCAACGGTGCGGGATTTTCACGTTAATGTGCAAGACAGGCGCTTCTGACCAATTTGAGGCTGAAAGTGTTTCGTGAATTCTCAACGGCATAGGCAAAAGTCAATCGTCAAGAGTCATATCTTTAGGCAAGAACTTGAGGATCACCGAGGTCCTTTTTTCCAAGTTCGTACTCTGGCTTGGCTCACAAGATTGGTAACGTTGTTGTTTGATATACGGTCTTTATGCAAACAACATTAGGGTTCGGAAGAGAAACGTAAGGACTTGCAGCGATGATTGTGTTGCTAGAAGTACTGATTATATTTCGCAATCTTTAGTCGCAAAAGGGATGAAAGTGTTACTGAAGGAATCTTGATCAAGCCTACGTTATGTTACTTAATCCTCCACGAACCACCGAAATTCGCTCCGACTCTTTCAATGATTCCCTTTTCTTGCAATGCTGCCATATGTTTGTGGGTGTTCTTTCTTGACAGCGACAAGGTCTCCGCAATCTTCGATATTGAAGTCGTTGGATTTGCGGAAATGATAGATAGTATTTGCTTTTCAGTTTCTGTAAGCTCGTTCACCTGTCGTTCACCCCTGTCGTTCACCCCTTTGGCGGTATCTTCAACATAGTCATTTCTCATGAATGTTACCTTGAAACAACCTCCCGACATCTCGAATTCCGGCTTCGGGACACCTGCTTGGGCACACTCGTCATTCATCAGCTCAATGCCGCGTCCCCAAGTCTCAAGATATTTTCCGTAGTACATAATCTGGGCGATAAGCGGATTCTGGGCGTGGGATATATGTGGCTTCATCATGTCGTCAAGAGTGAAACCTGCCGGTAGAGTTCCGAGATTTTCAATCTCGACCCGGTCATCGTATATCGCTATACTCACAAAGCCCGATGGTGAATCATATAGTCTGTGTGCCAAGGCGTTTAGAAGACACTCTCTCAGGGCCTTGTATGGGATGGTCAGGGACTCGACTCGCTCCGGCTGGCCGTCAACAAACGTTCCCGATATATTCAGATGCTTGAAAAGAAACGCCATGCCGTCATCATAGAGATGGAATATATTTCCTATTGAACGCCTATTGTCTATGAACTCCCTCTTATTCGTTCCTCTAAATCTGGCCAAACGGATATGAAGCTGGATTGGTGCGTAGTCTTCCTTGGTAAACAAAGCTACCGCTGCATTTTTGATGTGTCCGTTCTCGGAACATTTCCACCTTCTTTGTGTAGTTGGAGAAATAGAACGAAAGTTTGAATATATTTTTGTCGATTTTGACGCCATCTGATTTAGATTCCGGAGAAAATGACTACCTTGC
>ERZ808246.1144-NODE-1144-length-19773-cov-22.845471_pt1 | contig 19773 bp, 10 predicted proteins | sample MGYA00521083_ERZ808246 | MGnify/ENA primary metagenome ERZ808246 (study PRJEB31516, sample SAMN03275577) | gut metagenome | biome: mammalia-associated habitat; material: feces | host: Papio cynocephalus | place: Kenya | collected 2012-07-07 ... | reverse complement strand
TTGTCCGGGAGCGGAATCCGCGGAGCCCGAGGCGGAGCGTTAGCGTAGCCTTTTGTTGCTCTTCGGAGTTTCTTTTCTGCGTGCGGTATGGACCATGGAGAATGGGAGAGGGGAGGGGAATCGTGCGGGCCGCAGGGGACCGCAGCCCCTACCATTTTACCATGTTCATTGGTATTTTTTTTTTGGGGGGGGGGGGGGCGTCGCGTCCTGGCGCGCGGCATACCTTCACCCATGCCACGTCTACCACACCCCCACGGCAGGGGCGCGCCGCCCCCATGGGGGCGGTTCTTGCGGGCTCTGGCCTTCCGCTTTCCCAACCGATCTTTCTCCTTTTTGACCCTCGCTCTCCACAACATCGGAACGACCTGTTCCGGGTGTCTCACCCTATTGTACACTTTTCGGGCGAATTCCATATTCACGGGCGGGCTGAATTTTGGTATAATATGGGGTTATGAACGACGACGAGAAAACGGTGCCGGCTGCGGGCGGATACAATGCGGCGAACATCCAGGTTCTGGAGGGCATGGAGGCGGTGCGCAAGCGTCCGGCCATGTACATAGGCGACACGGGCGAGCGCGGCTACCACCACCTGGTGTACGAGGTGGTGGACAACTCCATCGACGAGGCGCTGGCCGGGTACTGCACGCAGATCGACGTCATCATCAATCCGGACGGCTCGCTGACGGTGGCGGACAACGGGCGCGGCATACCGGTCGACATGCACCCGACGCAGCACCGTCCGGCCATCGAGGTCGTGCTGACGGTTCTGCACGCGGGCGGCAAGTTCGACGGGTCGAACTACAAGGTTTCGGGCGGGCTACACGGCGTGGGCGTTTCGTGCGTGAACGCGCTTTCGGACTGGATGAAGGTGGAGGTCAAGCGCGGCGGGAAGATTCACCACATCGAGTTTTCGCGCGGCCACGTCACCCAACCCCTGACGATCGTCGGGGAATGCGGGAGCGAGACGGGCACGCGCGTCACGTTCTTCCCGGACCACACGATCTTCTCGTGCCACGCCTTCAAGTGGGAGATCCTCTGCAACCGGTTGCGCGAGCTGGCGTTCCTGAACAAGGGCGTCACGATACACTTCCGCGACGACGAGGGCGAGGCGCACCACGAGGAGACGTTCCATTACGAGGGCGGGCTCGACCAGTTCGTGGAGTTCCTCAACCAGAACAAGAAGCCGCTTTCGCCGGTCATCCATTTCGAGGGGCAGAAGCAAGGCCTCACGGGCCTTGTGCAGGCCGAGGTCTCCATGCAGTACACGGACAGCTACTCCACCCTGGAGCAGACCTACTGCAACAACATCCACACCGTCGAGGGCGGCACGCACCTGTCGGGCTTCCGCCGGGCGCTGACGGCGACGATCAACAAGTACGGGGCGGACAACAACCTCATCAAGGCGAAAGACCAGCTGACGGGCGAGGACATGCGCGAGGGCCTGACGGTCATCGTGAGCGTGAAGGTTCCGCAGCCCCAGTTCGAGGGCCAGACGAAGACCAAGCTGGGCAACGGCGAAGTGGACGGCATCGTCTCCTCCATCGTCTCCGACAAGCTGATGACGTTTTTCGAGGAGAATCCGGCCGTCGCGAAGACGATCATCGAAAAGACGCTTTTGGCGGCCCGTGCGCGGGAAGCGGCCCGTGCGGCGCGCGATTCGACGCGCCGCAAGGGCGTCATGGACGGGCTTTCGCTGCCGGGCAAGCTGCGGGACTGCTCCGAGCGGGATCCGGCGAAGACCGAGCTGTATCTCGTGGAAGGCGATTCGGCCGGCGGTTCGGCGCAGTCCGGCCGCGACCGGGCGACGCAGGCGATCCTGCCCCTGCGCGGCAAGGTGCTGAACGTCGAGAAGGCGCGCGTGGACCGCATGCTCGCCAACGCCGAAATCCGCACGCTCATCACGGCGATCGGGTGCGGCTTCGGCGAGGAGTGGGACATCTCGAAGGCGCGCTACCACAAGATCGTCATCATGACCGATGCGGACGTCGACGGCGCGCACATCCGCACGCTTCTCCTGACCTTCTTCTTCCGCAAGATGCCGGAGCTGATCGAGAAGGGCTACGTCTACCTCGCCCAGCCGCCGCTCTACAAGGTCGAGCGCAAGAAAAGGACGGAATACGTCCTCACGGACGGCGAATTGACGTCCAAACTCCTGACGCTCGGGCTGGACGATTTCGAGGTGAAGGGCAAGGACGGCACGGTCCTGGACGCGGCGAAAGCGAAGGAACTCATGACGCTTCTGGCGGAAATCGAGGCGACGGCCAAGATGGTGGAGGAGCGCGGCTTCGATCCCGCCGTGCTGGTGCACGACGAAAACGCCCAGGGTTCGGGCGCCTCCATGCTGAAAAAGCAGTTTTCCTCGCTTTCGGCGTACGGGTGGGGTCCGGACGACTGGTTTGCGGGCGCGCTGCCCAAGCTCTTGGACGACGTGCGGGCGCACGGCAAGCAGGGACTTTCGATCTACCGCTTCAAGGGCCTGGGCGAAATGGACGCCGACGAGCTCTACGACACGACGATGAATCCGGCCAAGCGCCACATGCTGCGCGTGCAGTCGTCCGACGCGGCCGCGGCGGACCGGATGTTCTCGCTTCTGATGGGCGACGAGGTCGAACCGCGGCGCAAATTCATCGAGGAAAACGCGCTGAACGTGCGCAATCTGGACTTCTAAGAGGATGAACATGGAAAACGAATCGGATACGTCTCGTCATTTTCTGAGACAATGGATCGAGAAGGACGTCGCCGAAGGGCGCACGGGCGGGCTTGTCGTCACACGCTTCCCGCCGGAACCGAACGGCTACATCCACATCGGCCACGCCAAGGCCGTCTGCGTGGACTTCGGCATGGCGGAGCTCTTCGGCGGGCAGTGCCACCTGCGCATGGACGACACGAACCCGACGAAGGAAAGCGTCGAATTCGCGGAAAACATCAAGCGCGACATCCGTTGGCTGGGCTTCCAGTGGTCCGGTCCGGGCGACGGCGAAGAGCCGGGCTACTACTACGCGTCGAACATGTTCGACAAGATGTATGCGATCGCCGAGACGCTGATCGAGAAGGGCCAGGCCTACTGCTGCAATCTGACGCAGGAGGAGTGGAAGGCGTACCGCGGCGTTCCCGAAAAGCCGGGCAAGCCCAGCCCCTCACGCGACACGACGCCCGAGCGGAATCTCGCGATCTTCCGCGACATGAAGGCGGGGAAGTACGCGGACGGCGAGTGGTGCCTGCGGGCGAAGATCGACATGGCCTCGCCGAACATCCACTTCCGCGATCCGGTCCTGTACCGCATCCGCCACGTGCCGCACTACCGGCTGGGCGACAAGTGGTGCATCTACCCGATGTACGATTTCGCGCATCCGATCGAGGACGTGCTGGAGGGCGTGACCCACTCGATGTGCACGCTCGAGTTCGAGGTTCACCGTCCGCTCTACGATTGGGTGGTGGATCGCCTGGACGAGATGGGGCTTCTGCCGGTGCGCAACGGCGTGAAGATCCGCTCGCAGCAGCGTGAATTCGCGCGCCTGAACATCACCTATACGGTCATGTCCAAGCGGTTGCTGCTGAAGCTCGTGACGGAAAAGCACGTGTCGGGGTGGGACGATCCGCGCATGCCGACGGTGTGCGGCATGCGGCGGCGCGGCTTTACGCCGGGGGCCATCCGCGAATTCTGCGCACGCGTCGGGGTCTCGAAGACGGAAAGCGAAAGCGAGCCGGCGCTTCTGGAGTGGTGCGTCCGCGAAGAGCTGAACAAGACGGCGGCGCGGCGCCTGGCGGTCCTTGACCCGGTCAAGGTCGTCATCGACAACTGGACGGGCGGCCCGCGCGACGTGGAAGCGCCGAACAATCCGCTGGACCCGGCGTCGGGCGTGCGCAAAGTCCCGTTTGGACGCGAAATCTGGATCGAGCGCGGCGATTTCATGGAAGTGCCGGAAAAGAAGTTCTTCCGTCTGGCGCCGGGACGCGAAGTGCGTCTGCGCGGCGCGTGCATCTTCAAGTGTACGGGCGTCGTCAAGGACGCCGCCGGGGAGATAACCGAGATCCACGGCACGTGGGACGAAGCCTCCTGGGGCGGAAACGCCGCGGACGGACGCAAGGTCAAGGGCACGATCCACTGGGTGGACTGCGCGACCGGCGTCCCGGCGACCTTCCGCCTCTACTCCAGCCTTTTCACGGAGAAAGACCCGCTCAAGGACGGTCCCGAGGAGTTCCTCAAGTACATGAACCCCGATTCCTTCAAGGAAGTGAAGGGGTATGTCGAGCCCGCCCTGGCGAACGCGAAGAGGGAAGAGCGCTTCCAGTTCGAGCGCGTGGGCTACTTTGTCGCGGACGAGAAGGACCATACGCCCGAAGCGCCCGTCTTCAACCGTGCGGTGACGCTGAAGGACTCGTACAAGCCCGCCTAAATCAATCGATAAGAGAATAGAGTATGTTCAAGCCGGTATCCAACAAAGTCGCCTTCCCGAAGATGGAAGAGGACGTCCTCGCTTTCTGGGCGAAAGACGGCACGTTCGGGAAGTCCCTCAAGAAGAACGAGGGCAAGGAACGCTACAAATTCTACGACGGGCCGCCTTTCGCGACGGGCCTGCCGCACTACGGCCACCTTCTGGCCGGCACGATCAAGGATATCGTGCCGCGCTACCAGACCATGCGCGGCAAGTACGTCGAGCGCCGGTTCGGGTGGGATACGCACGGCCTGCCGATCGAGGCGCTGGCCCAGGATGCGCTGGGGATCGCCGGCGCGCCCGAGATCAAGAAATTCGGCGTGGACAAGTTCAACGAACAGTGCCGCTCGATGGTGCTCAAGTACGTCGCCGAATGGCGCAAGACCGTGACGCGCATGGGGCGGTGGGTCGATTTCGACCACGACTACAAGACCATGAACCCCGACTTCATGGAGACCATCTGGTGGGTCTTCAAGCAGCTCTGGAACCAGGGGCGCGTCTACAAGTCGCACCGCATCATGCCCTATTCGTGGAAGCTTTCCACGCCGCTGTCGAACTTCGAGGCGGGCTCGAACTACAAGGACGTGCAGGACCCGACGGTCACCGTGCGCGTGAAGGCGCTTTCAACGGGAAGTCTGAAGTTCCCCGCGGGCGCGCCCGTCTACCTCCTCATCTGGACGACGACGCCCTGGACGCTCCCCGAGAACCTCATGATCTGCGCCGGCGCGTCGATCGACTACGTGGCGGTGCGGGATCTGACGGACGCGGCCCGACCCATCTACGTCATGGCCCAGGCGCGCCTGCCCGTCTACTTCAAAAAGCCGGAGCAGTATGAAATCGTCGCCGAAATGAAGGGTTCGGCGCTCAAGGGCTGGGAATACGAGCCCATCTTCCCCTACTACGCGGCGAAGAAGGCCGAAGGCGCCTTCCGCGTGCTGAACGACGACTACGTCACGACGGACGACGGCACGGGCCTCGTGCACATCGCCCCCGCCTACGGCGAGGACGACTTCCGCGTCTGCAAGGAAGCCGGCATGAACGCCATCGTCGACCCGCTGGACGCGAGCGCGGCATTCGGCCCCGAGATCCCCGAATACCAGGGGCGCTTCTGCAAGGATTGCGACAAGGACATCATCAAGCGCCTCAAGGCGGAAGGCAAGCTCGTCCACCAGTCCACGATCGTGCACGCCTATCCCTACTGCGACCGCACGGACACGCCGCTCATCTATCGCGCCATCGACGCCTGGTACGTGAAGGTCGAGGACCTGCACGACCAACTCGTCGCCAACAACGAAACGGTGCACTGGACGCCCGCGTACGTGGGCGAAAAACGCTTCGGCAACTGGCTCAAGGATGCGCGCGACTGGAACATCTCGCGCAACCGCTTCTGGGGCAGTTGCATCCCCGTATGGGTCAACGACGCGGACCCGTCGGACATGATCTGCGTGGGGTCCATCGCCGAACTGGAGGCGCTCTCCGGCGTGAAGGCGACCGACCTCCACAAGCACTACGTGGACAAGATCGTCATCAAGAAGGACGGCAAGACCTACCACCGCACCCCCGAAGTGCTGGACTGCTGGTTCGAGTCGGGCTCCATGCCCTACGCACAGCAGCACTACATGGGCGGCGCGGACGGCAAGCCCGACGCGGAAAGCTTCAGGGACTTCTTCCCGGCCGACTTCATCGCCGAGGGCCTGGACCAGACGCGCGGCTGGTTCTACACGCTCATGCTCCTGGGCACGATGCTGTTCGGCGAATCGCCCTACCGGAACGTGGTCGTGAACGGGCTCGTGCTGGCCGAGGACGGCAAGAAGATGTCCAAGCGGCTCAAGAACTACCCCGACCCCAACCTGATGCTCGACACCTACGGGGCGGACGCCATCCGCCTCTACATGATCTACTCGCCCGTCGTGCGCGCCGAGAACCTCAAGTTCTCCGAGAACGGCGTCAAGCAGATCCTGCGCGACCTGCTGATCCCGTGGTGGAACGCCTACGCGTTCTTCGTGACCTACGCGAACGTGGACGGCTTCGCCGACGCCGAGGTGGTCTATCCCGAAAGCGCGAACGTGCTGGACCGGTGGATCGTCTCGTCCATGGAAACGCTCATCGCCGACGTGACCGCGGCGATGGACGCCTACGACCTGCAGCGCGCGGTGCGTCCGTTCGTGAAGTTCGTGGAGGATTTGACGAACTGGTACATCCGCCGCAGCCGCCGCCGCTTCTGGAAGTCGACGAACGACACGGACAAGCTTTCCGCCTACCGCACGCTCCGCTACGTCCTGGTGCAGCTCGCCAAAGTCGCCGCGCCGTTCACGCCGTTCATCGCGGAGGAGATCTACCGCAACCTGAAGGGGAAGAGCGACCCCGATTCGGTGCACCTCTGCGACTTCCCGACGGCGAACGCCGCGGCGCGCGACCTCACGCTCGAAAAGCGCATGACCGACGTGCAGACCGTCGTGGAGCTCGGACGCCGCCTGCGGGCGGACAACGACCTCAAGGTGCGCCAGCCCCTGGCGGCCCTGAAGCTGGCGGGCGGCGACGTGCACGGTCTCGAGGCGCTGATCGAGGACGAACTCAACGTGAAGCGCGTCGAATTCATCGCGGACGAGACGGCGCTCTGCGACGTGACCTACAAGGCGAACTTCAAGACGCTCGGCAAGAAGTGCGGGCCCAAGATGAAGGCGGTCGCCGCCGGAATCGCCGCGCTGAAATCCTTCGGCGGCGCGGCGACGGTCGAGGGCGTCCCGCTGACGGAAGAGGACGTCATTGTGACGCGCAAGCCGAAAGCCGGTCTCGTCGTCGCGTCCGCCGGTCCGGTTGTCGTCGGGCTCGAGACGGCGCTGACGCCGGAACTGGTCGCGGAAGGTCTGGCGCGCGAGTTCGTTTCGCACGTCCAGTCCATGCGCAAGGAGGCGAACTTCGAGGTGACGCAGCGCATCACCCTCGCCGTCGAGGCGGACGCCGACCTGCGCGCGGCGCTCGAGGCGCATGCGGACTACGTCAAGAACGAGACCCTGGCCGTGGAACTCGCGTTCGGTCCGGTCGAGGCGCCGGCCCTGAACCTGAACGGACACGCCGCCAAAATCGCGCTCAAGCCCGTGGCGAACGCCTGACGGCGCAACACCCGGCAAAACGGAACGAGGAGAGCCGCAACCCGGCTCTCCTCGTTCTTTTTGTCCGCCTTCCCGCCCGTTCTAGGCGCGTTGCGCCAGGCGATGCTGCACTTTGTAGAGCCAGGCGAGTCCTATGGAGCCGATTCCGTTGCCGACCGCCATGAGGACGAAGTACCAAACGACCTTCACGGAGAACATGTGCCCGTAGGTGAAGTAGGCCGCGTTGGCCACGACATGCTCGAATCCGCACATGATGAACGTCGGGATCGCGAGGAAGACGGCAATCGTCTTCGCCAGCGGATAGGCGCAGATCTGGTGTCCCTTGACGGCAATGTAGATCATGATGCCGCACATGATGCTGAGGATGAAGATGGAAAGGGGCGTGTCGTTCATCTTGGCGGCCACGAGCGTTTTCGCCTCCGCCTCGATCATGTTGTACAGGCGCGTCAGCTTGATGAGCGCCGGAACAAGCACCGCGCCCAGCTGGTTGAAGAAGAAGCAAATCAGAAGCGACACCCAGAACCGCGGCTTGTAGTCCCCGACATAGCCGACTTTGCCCGTGAAAAGCCACAGGTTCCAGTGGATGATGGCGTACAGCCCGAGCGTGAAGAACACCGCTCCGACGATGTGGAAGCTGTAGGAGTGCCCGCCCTGGCGAATCGCCAGAAAGACGGTCGCGCCCAACGCGATGAATATCCCCGCGATGAACGAACTTATCGCGATGGACGAGAGCCGACGGACAACAAACGGATGCTTCTTCATATGGATACCGATTTTGAATTGAAAGATTACCGTATATTTTATCATATTTTACGCCGAAGCGATATGGGAAAGTAGGGAAATCTGCTCCGCGGCGAATGCTCTCCGCCTCGGGGCCGACGGCAGGCGGGGCGGAAAGGCTGGCGGTTTCTGGGCAGTGAAGCCGCCGAGATAGGCGGGAATGAACGAATGCCGTATCCCGCGCAACGGAATTGCGCGTTGCAGGGGACGGATGCGTCTTGTGGGCAGGCCGCGTCCAAGAGACCGCGGTCTTCTGACCAAGAGACCGCGGTCTTTTACCCAATAGACCGCGGTCTTCTGACCAAATGACCGCGGTCTTTCACCCAATAGACCGCGGTCTTCTGACCAAATGACCGCGGTCTTTCACCCAATAGACCGCGGTCTCTTGAAGTTCTGTTGCACATCCGGCGCAGATGTGGTATACTACACCCTGTTGTCTATCCCTTGAGCCGGCCGCCGGCCGCGGGGGAGGGCCTGTAATAAGGAGAGAGATATGGAAGCCGAAAGTCCGATAAAATACCGCGTCATCCCATTGAAACACCCTGTGTCGGGCGAGAAGCTGCTGCGTCCGGTGGTGGTTGAGCGCCCGCTCTATTCCCTGTCGCGCACGGTGGAGTTCGCGCTGAAAGGCGGCTACATCCGCGGACAGAAGTACGATGCGATCGGAACGATTCTGGGCTTTCTGGAGGCGGTCAAGTATCTGGACCGGCAGGGCAACGCGGTTGTCGTAGACGACTGGCTGCGTTTCCACGGCGAATTGACGGGGTACGTCGACGAGGAAACGCGGCGGCTCGGTCCCGGAAACGGCTACCGCATGGTCGTCACGCCGCTGCGGAACTTCAAGGGCAAGCTGAAAGACTACGGGTTCGAGAACGCGGACAATCTGGAAGGGCGGCTGGCGGTGCAGGCGATAACGGGCAACAAGTGCCCGATCGACGTCATCCTGCCGGGCGAGCGCATCATGGTGAAGGGGCGGCATCTGCAGTATTCCGCCGCGCGCGGCGATTCCGTGACGGCGTCCTGGACCGGCGCGGACGGCGCGACGCGGACCGTCCGACTGGAGCCGGAGTGGGGGAGCGAGCCGGCGATGGACCTCGGCAAGCCGGAGGCGCTGGCGGCCCTACCCGCCGGGACGGAGGTGACCTTCACGTTCCGCATCCACGTCGGCGCGTCGGAGGACGCTCCCGAGCAAGTCGCCCGCCGCACGGTCCGCGTCGCCGAACCGTGAGGCGCAACGAACATTCCGCATAAAGACGGAGGGAGCTGCCTGACGGGAAAGTCTTGCCTGGCGACCGCTCTGACGGCGTGCGCGTGTGCGGGTGTCCGTCGGCGGGGAGCTTGCGCTCGCCTGAAGCGGAAATCCAACGGCATCAGACGCTTTCTGTCCGCCCCAAAAGTCCGGCGGTCGAAAATCGCCGTAGACTTCAACTGCGATTTTCAGGTTTAGACCACAGAATACACAGAAGGCCGCTTCGCGGCGCACAGAACACACAGAAAAAGACACACGTCCTTTCTGTGTCTTCAGTGCGCCGCCACAGGCGGCATTCCGTGTGTTCAGTGGCCCCCTTCTCCATTTTCTGCATTCTCTACACGGTTAATTACCCCCCCCCTGCTTCCTCTCTGCGTTCTCAGCGTCTCTGCGTGAGATATCCTCCTCTCCCCCCTCTACTTTTTCTACCCTGTCAACCCGTGGGGAAACGGGACCACGCTTCCCGTTGGGCGTCCCGAACGGATGCACCGTCACGGAAACCGCCGCCGAATCGCCCGCCTCCGTCGCGCAGGTCAGGGTATGCGTCCCCGCCCCCAATTCCACCACGAACGGACGGTCCGGCTCGGACCGCCCCGCCGGGTGTCCGTCCACAAACCAGTAGAACGGACCGTTCTGCGCCCCCGAAACCGCCGCGGAACAGACGACTTCCACCCCGTCCCGCCCCGGCGCGCACTCGTAGACGGCGTCCGCTTCGGGACACAGAATGCGCACGGAAGCTTCCGCGGCGGAAGCCGTCCGAACGGGTCTCCCCGCGGCGTTTCGGCGATGTGCCGCGCAGAGCGTGGCGGGGGTGCGCCCCCGGAGGGCGCGTCCTTCTTCCGTTTCGGGGCAGTCGGCCGTCGCCGCCAGCCCCGTCAGACTGCAGATTGTGCGCCGAAACACCCCCGGCGGCGCCCCGTACCACGGTCCGGACCCGGCCGGATACAGCCGCCGGGCGATCTTCCAGGCGACCGGCGCGGCGGCTTTCGCCCCCACGAGCGCCGTATCCCCGAATCCGCCGGATTTGTGTCCACACCACACGCCCACCACGTATTCCGGGTTCCAAAGCACCGTCCACGCGTCCCGGTAGGCGGAAGACGTCCCGGTCTTCCAGGCGAAACGGGGGCACGCCACGTCCGCCACATGCCCCAGCGCCGCACCCGTCCGTTCGCGGCCGGAAAGCATGTCCGCGACAAGATAGGCCGCTTCGGGCGAATAGACCCCGCCGCCATTCCGCGCGAGCGTCCCGTAGGCCCGCACGAGTTCCAGAAGCGAGACTTCCACATTGCCGATGGCCATCCCGAGTCCCCCTTCCGCCGCCTCCCCCCCGAGATGCCGGAACCCCAGCGTTCGGAGGTTGTCCGCGAAGGCGGGCGCACCCGTTTTGTGCAGCAGGCGCACGAAGGGTATGTTCAGCGAAAGGACGAGCGCGTCCCGCAAGGTGACGCGTCCCCGGTAGCGGTTGTCGAAATTGGCCGGACGGTACCCCTTGAAGGCGACGGGGGCGTCCAAAAGGCGTTCTTCGGGCGTGACCAGCCCCCGGTCGAGGGCCAGGGCGGCCAGAAACGGCTTCAAAGTGGAGCCGGCCGGACGGGGCGCGAGCGCCGTATTGACCTGTCCGTCCTTCGCCCCGAAGTAGTCCCCGCTGCACGCGAGCGCCAGAACCGCCCCGTCCGCCACGCGCAAAACGACGGCGGAGGCGGCGTACCCGCCCGCCGCGGACGCCTCGTCGACCGCCGCTTCGCAGGCGGACTGGACATCCGCCTCGAGGGGGGTAGTGACATCGCCGTGCGTGATGCCCGTCTCCTGCACGAACCAATCGCAGTAGAACGGCGCCTTGAAGGGACGGGGCGCGCGGCGGATTTCGGGGAGAACGGTCCGCGCCGCGGCGATTTGCTCGGGGGTCGCCCAGCCCAGTTCCCCCAGGCGGCGCAGCACGTAATCGCGGCGTTTGAGGGCGCGTTTCAGGTTGCGGTCCGGGCGGAAGCGCGAAGGCGCCTGCACCATGCCCGCCAAAAGCGCGGCTTCCCCCAGCCCAAGCGCCTTCGGGGACTTGCCGAACCACCCCTGCGCGGCGGCCTCTATGCCCACGAGATTGGACCCGAACGGCGCACGGTTCAGGTACTGGGAGAGAATCCAGATCTTGTCCTTCGCGCGCTCCATCTTCAGCGCCATGATCGCCTCGCGTACCTTCCAAAGGAGGGTTTTCGGGTGGGGCTTGATGAGCCGCACCGTCTGCATGGACAGGGTGGAGGCGCCCGAAATGCGCCGTCCGTAGAAGAGATTCTGCCCCGCCGCCCGCAGAATGGAGAGCGGCCGCACCCCGCAATGCGTCCAAAACGTGCCGTCCTCGACGGCTACGAGCGCACGGACAATCCAATCGGACGGGTCGGCCGTGTAATAGGGACGGCAATCCGTGTCGTTCGGCCCCAGCGTGACGCGCAGGACCTCCCCCGAACGGTCGCGCAAGACGAGTCCGCCGGGGTAGTCCGCCGCCGCGGCTTCGGGCCAATCAACGGTCCACCACAAGACGAGCGGGGGCGCAGCGAGCGCGCAGAGAAGGATTGTACATACCTTCCACCGCCGCGCCCGGCAATACGAAATCGCCCGCCGAAACCACCCGGACAGGATAGCAAATCTTGACTTCATCGCCTTTTTTCAGCGTGACTTCCTTGGAGAAAACCAGCATCCGGTCGTCCCGTGCATCCTTCCGCAGGACCCACTCCGCCGAACGGTCCCGGAAGACGCTCGGGTCCAGTTCGCTGTGGACCGGCTCGAACGCCCCGGCGAACAGGTCCTCGATCACGAGGTCGGACACCTTCCGCGTCACGGTCGTCCCGAGGGAAAGCTCCACGACGAGCATCTCCCCGCAGGCGATGTCGTCCAAAGACGCCTCTTCGCCCGTCGGACGCAGGAAGCGACGCTTCAGGACGAGTCCGTTGGAAACGTTCGTGACCGTTGCCACGTCCGGTAGCGTGCGCCGCTCCCAACTCAGGAAAGCCGGCGCGGACCCGGTATTGGCGACCGCGACCGGACCACCCTCCCAGACGCGCCGGGCGCCCTTAGAAAGCTCGCAAACCGCCCCGTTCGCCGCCGAAATCCGCACGCGCGGCGTCCCTTCCTTCGGCGGATGATGCCGCCAATACGCACCAATCGCCAGGAGCGCCTGGGCATTTTCGGACGTCGTACCCCAGCAAAAACGCTGTTTGTCGCGCTTTTTCAGCAAATAGGAAAGCAGCGGCGGGATGCGGGAATCGTCCGGATCGACCGCGAGAAGCGCCAAAAGCGTGAAAGAGGCTTCCGTGACGGACTGGGGCTCGTAGGACTCCGCCAGCAAAGCTTTCGCGCGCGGCACATCGCCCTGCAGCGCGAACGCGCGCGCCAGGCGGGCACGGGAAAGCGCCGACAGGTTCGCCCGGCCGTCGTAGAGGCGGAACATGCGGTCCCGGTCGGGCGTCCCGGCCAGGGCCAGGGTATGGCACGCGTAGGCGGCCGTCGCCGTATTCGTTTCGCTCGCCCACTCCCGAAGGAAGTCCAAAACCCGCTTTTGTCCGGTCGGGACCAGCTCCACCCCGGCCTGGGCGGCTTCGACGAGAAAATGCGCGGCATAAAGCGAGACTTCCCGGTCCCACGGCGCCTCGTTGCAGTCGGGCCACATGGTGAAGTCGTTCGCCCGGATCATGGATTCCACGCGGCGGACTCCCGCCTGCACGTACTCCAGCCGGTTCGTCGCCGCCGCGGAACCGACCGCGCTCAAGATGCCACCCGCCGAAATGAGCGGGAAAATGCGCGAACAGGTCTGCTCGAGGCATCCGTAGGGGTAGTCCGCCAGCCACTCGAGCGCCGCGGCAAGTTCGCCGAGGGGCGAGCCCTCCAAACCGAAGGCAAGGCACGCCCCGGCCCCTTCCGCGGCGAACGTCCGCGTCTCTCCCGGCTCCAGTCGCACCAGTCCGGCGGCGATTTCCCACGGAACCGCCGGGCGGATGGGGATGTGGAGCGTCTGGGCGTGCTTCTCGCCCAAGCCTTCCGCGGCGAACGCGAGGAACCACTCGCCCGGCACGGAAGGCGCCGTCACGGTCGCGACGATGTTCGTGGCCCCCTTCCCGGCCAGCGTGCAGGCGCCCGACACCGCGCCGATACGGTAGGTTATCCGGCCCGCTTCCGTTGTCGTATTGTGGAGGGGCAGCGTCACCTGGAAGCGATCCCCGGGCGCGGCAAAGCGGGGCGCATCCGGCTGCATGACCAGTTTCGGCGCGACTTTGCACTGTGTTTTGGCCGCGCCGGTCGCCGTGGCCGACCAGGCGACCGCCGTCACGCGCACTTCGCCGGCGAATTCCGGCAGCTGGAACGTCGTCCGCCCGGCCCCGTTCGTCAGCGCGATCCGCGCCTTCCAGAGGGCGAGAGGCTTGAACCGCCGCGTGGGCACGGGGCTCACCCGGCTCAGCATTTCCGCCCCGAACCCGCCGCCGGTCTTCGCACCCGCGTGCCGGATTTCGCCGGCGACCGGCAGGACTTTATCGAACAAATCGTAGAGCGGCAGCTCCGTTTCGCGCAGTTTCCCGAACCACCCGGCCGGATCCGGCGTCTTCCCGTCCGTCAGAAGGTTGATGCCCTCGTCCACGAGCGCAACCGACGCGACCAGCCCCGTCGCCGAAGCGGATGCGGCCGAGACGTCCACCACGACCTGGCTTTCGCCCGATGGCGCCATACGGACGGACGCCGCCACCCGGACCGGCAGCTCGTCTTCCGCCGGCCGCACGGAGAGCGCCACCTTGCCGTGGGCGCGCGCCGCCAAATGCCGCGCGTTCGCCTCCACGCTCTGCACCACCGAAAGCGCGACATGCACGTTCGGCGCCCAGGCGGTTTCCGTCCGCGGCAGAACGACTTCGCTTGTCGCGTTCGTGAGTTCCAGAACCTCGACATGGAGCACTTTCTCGCGCTGGACCGTCAGGAATCCCCACCCCGCAAAGGGTGCGCGGACCGTCAGGCGCGGCACGTCTCCCGGACGGTAGTACGGCTTGTCCGGCGTGAGCGTCACCTCGGTCGGACGTCCCAGCGGCGTGCGGACGGCCTCATCCCCCCAATCGCTGAGGTAGAAAGCGCGGCTGAAGGAGACGTTCGTCTCCCGGTCGGCTATCGTCAGCGTATAGTCGGCGCAATCCACGATCGGAAGCGCCAAATCCGCCGCGCCCTGTGCATCCGTCTTGAAAGGAAATTCCGCGACTTTTGTCGCCACGCGCGTCGATTCCCATTCCCCCGTGCCGGACGCGTTCACCTTGTAGGTGTTCACCGTATCCACGCGGCGGATGCAGGCGGAAAGCTCGCGCACCCCCGAAAGCGGCTTCCCGTCCGGCCGGACGCAAACGACGGGGATCCGCGGCTGTCCCGCCACGGGCTTCTTCAGCCAGGACGGAAGCGCCGCGCCTATATAATAAGGATAATAGTGGAAAAGTTTCGACGCGCGCGCCGTCGCCGGGCGTCCACCATCCTCGAAAACGGTTCCCTGCACCGTCACGCGCACGCAGGCCTTGGGGAGACCCAAAGACGCCCAAAACGGCGCCCGGAAATCGTGCTGACCCTCTTCGTCGAGGACGGACGCCCCCAAGCGGCGGAAACTCGGCTTGAGCCCCCGGTTCTCGTCCCCGAACGCGTACGCCTTCCAAGCCGCCGGCGCGAACGGGGCGTCTTCGAAAACGAGGGCGCCTTCCGTCTTCAAACGCCGCGCCGGACCGCCGAACAGGTGCTCGGCGGCAACGGTAAAGGCGAAATTCGTCAGCTCCGCACCCTCCGGCAGGGTGGTCCGGACCCGGATCTGCGGCGGGGCGAACTCCTCCACCTTGACCGTCTGTGCGCCCAGCTCGCGTCCGTCCTTTCCCGGCGTGCGCACGACAATCCGCCACTGTCCGCTCGGCTGGTCGGCGGGAACCGTGAACTTGTCGCACGCAAGCGCCCCCTGCGCGTCCGGCAGGCACGTTTTCGTCGCAAAAAGGCGGCCTTCCGGACTCATGAGCGCGAATTCGACCGGGAACGGACGCGGCGCCCGGCGCTGTCCGTTGCGGAGCAGGGCCTGCGCGAAGATCGGCTCGTCATGCCGGTAAATGCCGCGCTCCGTCCACACGAACGCGGCACATTCCGTAGGCGCGAGATAGTCCGGGAGCGTGCCCTTCTCCGTCGATTCGTCCACCTTCATCGAGTCGCGGAGCGCCAGGAACGCACGATCCGACCCGTCCTTTTCGGAAACGACGACCGCGAACGGTTCGCCTTTCGCCGAAAGCGGCAAATCGCACCGCCCCCGCGCGTCCGTCACCCCCTCGGCGAGCCGGACGTTGGCGGAGGAGTAGACCGCGACGACCGCCCCCGGACGCGGACGGCCCGTCGTCAGCGAAGTCGCCCACACATGAAGCACGTCCTTCCCCCGCCGCACACTCAGACCGAAGTCCGTCACGCAGACGAGCCGATAGGCTGTCGCGCATTCCTTCTCCCAACTGTATTCATAGGAACGGTCGACATTGAGGAGAGACGTCAGATAAATGCCGCGCGCCGGACCTCCGTCCCGGATGGAGACGGGGAGCAAGGTCCGTCGGAGCGTGTTGGGGGCACCCCCGCACGCGTTCGTCTGGACGGACGCCTCCCCGGCCAATTGCGCCGTTGCGCCCTTGTCCATCGAGAGATGCATCCTGTACACCCCTTCCTCGCGCGCCAGCAATTGCACCACGTTCGCCGGCTCCACGCGGCAGATGGACGTTTGCAGGTTCGTCACGTTCAGCGTCTCGACCACCAGCGCATGCGAACCGACGGACGGCAAATACCGCCCCTGCGCGGCGTACTTCGCATACGGTTCGGCGTCCGGACGCCGGAATGTGAAGGTGAAATCCTCCAAAAGCGCGCCTTTTGCGGACCCCGCCTTGGCGGGGAGCCCCTTGCGGATACGCAGGACGACGTTCGTCCGGTAGGCGAAATCGCCGCTGATCTGCACGCCGGGGACTTCGCCGCGCAAGAGCGAAATCCCGATCGCGCCCTGGATCAGAGGTTCCACCGTCACGTAATCCCGCATGACCGTCCCGTCGGGGTGGTCCGAAAACCGGACCAAAAGCGCACCACTCGGTTGCGCTTTCACGCTCCGCACGGTCAGATTTGCCGTTTCCGGCTCCGCGGCGGACAGCCAGGGGGAGGTTGCGCACCGTTGTTCGCGCGCTATCTCGCGGCACACGGCCGCGTCCGCTTTCAGTTGATCCGGCGACAGTCCGGAAAGGACGCGGCACCCGTAGGTTGCGTCAAATTGTCGCACTTTTTGGTAAATCCACACCGTGGAGGCGACCGACCCCGCCGTCACAATCCCCAATACGGCGCCTGCCGCGCCCACCCAAATCTTCCGCTTCATCTCTTTTCGCGCTCGCTTTCGTTTTTGTTTTGCTCTACCTCTATTTCAGACAACCGCCGCATATTGTACCGCACTTCGGAATCAAAGTCAAACCCTTTCTCGCAAGTCGCGCAACTTTCCGGGGCAGGCCCGGTTTACCCCCGCCCCCGCCGAAACGAGCCTTCCCTTGCCCCGTCGCGCCGGAACGGCGATGCCGTCGCGCCGGAACGGTGATGGCGTTGCGCCGGAACGGCGATGGCGTTGCGCCGGAACGGCGATGGCGTTGCGCCGGAACGGCGATGCCGTCGCGCCGGAACGCCTATGCCGTTGCGCCGGAACAGGCTCACGGAGCAAGAATCGCGCCTCCTCCATGCTGGCTCCAACAGGGGACGCCGGGATTGACGCGGTACGCGAAATAGTGTATACTAGACGGCAGACAATAGGAGAAAAGGAGTCCTCTATGAAATATGTTTGCAAAGTTTGCGGTTACGTCTACGATCCCGCCGAGCATGACGGTGTCGCGTTTGCCGACCTGCCGGCGGACTGGGTATGCCCGATTTGCGGCGTCGGGAAAGACGAATTCGAGCCCCAGAACTGATATTTGGCCCTTTTTTTCGCCTGTTTTGCCTTGAAAGAGGTGTTTTTTCGCAAAAGGCACTTGCGGAGAGGGGTCGTTTTATGATAAAATATCAGACCAATATTTCATTTCAGTTGAAAGGAACAGACTATCATGAAGATGACATGGCAACCGTCGAAGATCAAACGGAAACGGAAAATCGGGTATCGCGCACGTAAAGCGACGAAAGGCGGACGCAAGGTTCTCGCGGCGCGCCGCGCGAAGGGTCGCAAGCGTTTGACCCAGGTCTGAGGACGCACATGTCCACGCGCCTGCCCGGACCGAAGTACAAATGCGTCTTCGACCGGGGATGCTCCCGCCGGGGGCGTCTGCTGGTGGCGTGGTCGCTGGGAACAGGCAACGCCGACCGTTTGGCCGGCGTTGTCGTTTCCAAACGAACGTTCCACGATGCGGTAGACCGCAATCGCGCCAAACGTCTCATGCGTGAAGCCTATCGGCTGTTTGTCAAGGCGGACGAAGCGCCGAAAGGCGTCCTTTGGGTGTTCATCGCCCGCGCGGCGATTCGGGGAAAGACCTGTGCGGACGTCTTGGCGGAAATGAGGCGGTTATGCGCACGCTTTTGATACTGGCCGTCCGCGGATATCAAGTTGTTTTGAGCCCTTTTCTGGGCGGATACTGCCGTTTCGAGCCCAGTTGTTCGCATTATATGATAGACGCGTTGCGGATACACGGCGCCGCCAAAGGTGTTCTGTTGGGGCTGTGGCGCCTTTTGCGCTGCCATCCTTTTGGCGCGCAAGGCTATGACCCCGTGCCGCCACCCGGCCGGTGGCGGAATGATTTTACGAAAGAACCGGTTAAATGAACAAGTCAGAAAAACTAATTTGTCTTGTACTCGGCCTTGTTTTGGCCGTCTACATCTTCTCCAGCATGCGCGACGCGAAGAAAGCGCGCGAATCCGCCGCGGAACAGGTTGCCGCCGCGCAAACCGCCGCGCCCGTGACGCTCCCGGCCCGCCCGGCGGAAGCGAAACCGGTCGAAACCGCGCCGAAAGCGTCCGTTTCCGTGCCGAACGTCCCCGAGAAGACGGTCGTCCTCGAGAACGGCGAGCTCAAGCTCGTCCTTTCCTCCTGGGGCGCGGTCGTCAAGAACGCCACGCTGAAGGAGTATGCCCGCAAGCGGGGGGCGGTCTCGGAATCGAACCCGGCGCTCGTTTTCGACTACAGCTCCGCCCCGCTGGGGACGCTCGAGGGCGTCGCCGGCCTCGCCCCGAACGCGGCGTACGAGGTCCGCACCCTGACCTCCAACGCGGTGGTGTTCGTGAACGCCGCGGCCACGCGCACCTACACGCTCCAGCCGGGCTACCGGGTCGAACTCGAGGAAACGTTCCGCACCGCCCCGGCGGGCCGCACCACGCTGTCGCTCGGGTCCATGGCCATGGGCGCGAGCAAGAACGATCTGCTTTCCGTCGACAGCTGGGCGATGGACGCCAAGGGCGGGGCGGTCGTGCACCATGACGACGACGATTCTCCGCTGAAAAGCTACTTGGCGGGAAGCTCGCTGGGGTGCAGCGGCGGCGGAAACGCCGCAGGACTGCCGGCGTCCACGCAGATCGCCTATCCGGGCACCCAGAAGTGGGTCGCCCTCAAGGATCGCTTCTTTGTGACGGCGCTTGTGGCGTCCAGTGCGACGAATTCGGGCTTTGAAGCGACCGTTTCGCGCGACACGCAGGCCGCGACCTACCGCCCCGAACGCCTTTCGGCGCGCGCGGTGTTCGAGAATGCCGGGAATAGCCGCACGTCGACCTTCTATGTCGGACCCAAGAAACAGGCGCTTTTGTGGGACATGGGGATGAAGGACGTCATGGAATTCGGCATGTGGCGCTGGGTATGCTACCCGCTCGTGTGGGTATTGAACGTTTTCAACGACTGGATCCCGAGCTACGGCGTCGCCGTCATCCTCCTCACGATACTCGTGCGGCTCCTCTTCTGGCCCCTCACGCACAAATCGACCGTGGGCATGAAGAAGATGCAGGAAATCCAGCCTTTGATGAAGGAATTGCAGGCGAAATACAAAGACAACCCCAAGCGTCTGCAGCAAGAGACCTGGCAGCTCTACAAGGAGCGCAAGGTCAACCCGATGAGCTCGTGCCTGCCCATGCTCGTGCAAATCCCGGTCTTCATCGCCCTTTTCAACGTCCTGCGCGCGGCGGTCGAGCTGCGGTACGCCGGATTTTTGTGGATTCCCGACCTTTCCGAGCC
>ERZ808246.1143-NODE-1143-length-19780-cov-5.948086_pt1 | contig 19780 bp, 13 predicted proteins | sample MGYA00521083_ERZ808246 | MGnify/ENA primary metagenome ERZ808246 (study PRJEB31516, sample SAMN03275577) | gut metagenome | biome: mammalia-associated habitat; material: feces | host: Papio cynocephalus | place: Kenya | collected 2012-07-07 ... | reverse complement strand
ATCATCGCTGCCGGCTTAAATATGCGGCTTCATTTTTAGCGGACAGCAATAATATAATTTATAGTTTCACATCGGCTTTCTCAAAATCTATTGCGGCAAAGTTTGTCATTGTTCGCTAAATTATGCTATCTTTGTAACGGTGGTTACTGTAACCGCGGTTACAAAAATCTTTGGACAATGAAATTCTATGACAGGGAGGCCGAAGTCGCGGCCTTGAGAAAATATGAAAGGATGTCTGCACGGAATGCGCAGATGATTGTCATCACCGGACGTAGGCGTATCGGAAAGACCACTCTGATAAAGACTGCATTTACATCAATTCCGTTTTTGTATTTCTTTGTCGGAAAGAAAAGCGAGGCTCTTTTGTGTGAGGAACTTGCCGGCATTGTTCGCTATGTCCTTGGTGAAGAAATCGGTGATTTTACTTCTTTCAGAAGACTCTTTGCGGCAATGATGGGCATATCGAAACGGCGTAACTTTACCCTTGTCCTTGATGAATTCCAGAACCTGAAATATGCAGATGCGTCAATATTTTCGGACATTCAGGATGTTTGGGACAGCAATAAGCAGGACAGCCATATAAATCTCGTGATATGCGGCTCCATATATTCAAAGATGAAGAAAATTTTTGATGACAAGGATGAGCCCCTTTATGGCAGAGCCACTGCACGCTTTAAAATCAGACCATTTTCGATAAGTACAATGAAGGAAATCCTAAAGGATTATAACCCTCGTTATACGCCGGATGACCTGCTGGCACTTTATATGATAACAGGTGGAGTTGCCAAGTATGTCGAGTTGCTTGTCGATCAGGACGCCGTCACGAAGGATGCTATTGTGAATGCCACAGTTTCAATGGGGTCATATTTCATTGACGAGGGACGTGAAATGCTTTCCGACGAGTTTGGCAAGGACTACGGCAATTATTTCTCTATCCTTTCGGCCATAGCGGCCGGGCATACTTCCAGAGGCGACATAAAGAGTTATGTTGGATTTGAAACAGGAGGTTTTCTGGATCGTCTGGAGGTCGATTACAGCATTGTCGCCAAGCGCAAGCCATATCTGGCCGGCGACAAGACGCGTAATGTTCGGTACAGCATTTCTGATAATTTCCTTACATTCTGGTTCCGTTTCATATACAAGTACAGGAGTGCGGTGGAAATTGGAAATATGGAGTTTGTCAGAGGAAAGATATTCTCGGACTACGACACTTTTTCAGGACAGTGTCTGGAAGCCTATTTTCGCCAGAAATTTATGGAAACAGGGAAATATAACATTGTGACGAATTATTGGGAGTCCGGCAAAAACGGACAACCGGGAGAAAACAATGAAATAGACCTTGTCGCGGTAGATGAAAATGATAAGGAAATATTCATTGCCGAATGCAAGCGAAATCCAGCCAAGGTGAGTCTGACATTTCTGAAGGAGAAGGCTGCGGCAATTGTCTCACATCACAAAGCTTGGAAGATAGAGTACGGCGGACTGTCACTTCTTGATATGTGACAGCACGAACCCAATCCCGAACATATCCTCAATCGCCGCCTTTTCAGCGGATGAGTATCTTCCTTCTGAACTTCTCCACGGGGTAGCTGTCCTCGCGGATGATGTCCTTGTCCCTGTCTGGCATCTCGACTATGGATACCTACTGATTTTTTCCAGAAAAATGCATCTCACTTCATTTTCCGGAAAATTAGTCTTATCTTCGCACAGCATGAAATACTGGCAGCTATGAATGAGTTTTTTGCAAAATCGCCTGGCGGACATCGCCCGAAGCGGAAGAAGATAGTGATCCTGTCCGGCGCCGGAATCAGTGCCGAAAGCGGGGTCTCCACATTCAGGGACAGCGACGGACTTTGGGAAAATCATGACGTCATGGAAGTTGCATCAGTACTCGGCTGGAAAAAGAATCCGGGGCTTGTTCTTGAATTTTACAACGGGCTCCGCGCCCAGCTTGAGAGAGTCCGGCCGAATCAGGCACATATAGACATCGCCGCTCTGGAGAAGGACTACGATGTAGTCGTTGTCACTCAGAATGTTGACAATCTTCACGAGAGAGCCGGCAGCGGCAGGGTGATTCACCTGCACGGCGAGCTGACCAAGGTGCGCCCCGAGGACTCATGCACGGAGGCGGACGGATATGACGAGTCGCGGGTGAAGGATGTCGGATACGCTGCCGTTCACCTCGGAGATGTTGACGATCGCGGCGTCCAGTACCGGCCGCACATCGTGTTCTTCGGCGAGGGGGTTCCGAAAATCGACGACGCGCTCACGGAAATCGCGGACGCGGATTACCTGGTTATAGTCGGAACATCGCTGGTGGTTCAGCCTGCCGCAAGTCTCTGGAGATATGCCCCGGCCGGCTGCCCGGTGTTCGTCGTTGATCCCAAGGACACCCCGATTGACGGCGCGAAAGGCGTCGTGCACATCAAGGAAAAGGCCACGACCGGAGTCGCACGAGCCATTGAGATGATCAATGCTGCGGCTAGGAGTCTATAAAATCGCAGGGAGAATCCTGTTCTTACAGAACTCTCCCTTTGACTAATCCGGATTTGATAAAGCAGCGGCAATATTGCCCGGCACCAAAGTAGAATTAATGTTTCTTCCTTAAATGTGCTTTCCTTTTGCGAACCTTATTACCATTATTTTCTGAAAAGACTCCAGAAACAATGGTATATCGGCTCAGGAGCAGCTCTTTGACAAGCTCATCAAAAAGGCGCTCGCAAACGTTGATAAAAATAGACAGGATGTTCATAAAATGAAATTTTCAATAAGCTTGGAGCGTCGGAGCGGCTTTCTCAAGCAGTATCCGGTAGGTTTAAAAAAAACAGAGCATCCCCTCCAAAATTAGAAAAATGCTCTGTTTTTTGCTTTTGTCAACGAATGCGAGGCGCTTATCTCCCGCTGTGACATCCTATCTAGGCACAAAGGTATATCTTTTTTTCTTTCTGACAAAATTATTTAATGAACATTATATGATTGTTGGTGAAGGCTTGTACACATAATAAATAGCAACGCCAGTTTTCGTGGGGTCTATTTAGGAAATCCGTTCTTTCCGTACTATAAAGTTTGTCAGCTGTCTTGAACAGGATGGCTTTGGCAATGGCATCCTCAAAGTAAACGTTGTTTATTTTCTTGAGATTGTCAGGCAGGTTACCGCTAATAAATCTTGTATAGTTCTTTTCATTTCCACGGACGACAATGTGAGGCCCAATTACAAGTTTCTTCCCGTCATATACCTCAGAATAGGCATTGATATATTTGGCAAGCTCCACCTTTGTAATGACTTGCTTTTTCGGATACTTTTGGTCAAAGACTTTCTGTCGTGACTTTGTGAAGCCGTCTTTTTGCCGCAGACTCTTGTATTGCCCGCGTGCTCGCTCAAAGAACCAATATGTCTGGAGAGGGCTCTCAGATGACATCGGAGTCATTATATAGCGTGAAAGCTTCTCAAATTCAATCAGGTACGGGTTGTTGGCCGTGAAATCCGCGTCATTGACTTTATTTTGAGTGTTGGCATATCTTGATATTCTGGATACAATTTCGTTAAACTGGTCTGCTTTCTTTATTACGGAAATCTTGGTTTGCACGAATATCTCGGATATGTCAGCCCTGTCTTTCTTGCGTGTGTGATAGATTGATGCTGTCGTCTGTCCGCCGTTGACTATCTGCAGGTTATTTATTTTTGTTATATGTCGCCCCGTTTCATCTAACTCTATGTAATCGGCGGTGGCTGCGATTCCGTTATTATAGGCAAAGAACATATGCGGTTCATTCTTTATCGTTTCGCGTATGCCCTTATTTATCTTTCCGGTGAATTGAAGAAATGAACGGACATTCTGTTCAAGCAGCCGGGAGCCGAATCTCTCATACAGATCATAGAGGCACTGGCCGGAAATTATAGCGATATATGCTTCATAATCCTCATTTGATGAACCGGAGGCAAGACATGGCAGAGTATACCCGCTTTCGTTGAAATCAATTTCAATCGGAATCCGTGATTCTTCGGATATCCGATAGAGATAGTTGATGTCAAGTACTCGGTAAAACACTTTGTACCCACATAATTCGTCTGACATTGGAATTTCTCCCCTATATTCGCCATTTGTCAGTATGAATATGTTTACGCGTATGAGATTATCTCTCAGTTCCTGATAGGAACCTAGGGTGTGCGCGAATTCGAAGATAGGCGACGATTCGGCGACATCATTTTCGTAGTTATTGTATATTGCCTTCCTGAAAAAGTTGGTAAGCCTTTTTGCCGCCTGATCAATTTCGGCCTTGGGTATGGTAGGGACACTTTCATCGGACCGGTAAATTGAAATGAACAAATCAACAGTTTCGTAATTGTCTGAGACGGCATAACCGTTAATCTTGTGCTGTTTTGCCGTGCCGAGTGCTTTCTCATCAAATGCCGCTGCCGTATTTTCAGTTTCCCCGGCTTCGGACAGAATGTCGAGGAACATACGCGTGAAAGTCTGCTCTCTTGTGTCTCCTTCTTCATTGGCCAGCTGACGCGCTGCCACTTCCTGCATGAGAGCCTGATAGTATTTATCAATATTGTTCGTCATGTCCGATTGCTTTAAAAAGTTCACTTTCGGGAACCATATATTCATCACACATGGACAGTGATATTTCATATTTGACATTGCAGACGCCATTGCGGAGCTCATTCTCCTCATCCCAAAATTAGAAAAATGCTCTGTTTTTGCTTTTGTCAACGAATGCGAGGCGCTTATTATTATACTGAAAAATGCCGAAAATCTCAATTTTTCAATTGTCCCTGGATATGTCCGCCACTTTGCGCAGTTTCTCCAGAAACCCGTTATTCTCCGGATGCCCTTTCTCAAGCGCGAGCAGCAGAGTTCCGTCGTCTCGACGGTAGATTTTGCCGTGGAGAAGATAGAAATAGTGCTCGACGAACTCATCGACCTTAAGTGTCAAAGGGTTGACTGTGAAGAAAGTATATTTTGTTCTCAAAAGTCTGCGCGCTGCCTGAAAGACCTTGTCCTTAAAACTTTCCTTGAATCTTGTCTGCTCTGTAGGGTCATCGGCGGCGTATAGCGACATGACATAGAGCAGGTTTATGTCGAAATGGGATAGCCAGAGCGTGTCGCGGTCGAAGAGGCGGTTTTCAAAGTGGGAAATGCGATGCTTTTCTTCCTCGGCTTTATTTCCTGAGAAATCTCGGAGGCTTAGTCCCGAGTCTTCAAAAGAGAGCGCGTCGGGGATGAAGGCGCTTATGAAGAAGTTTGGACTGAAGTTGTAGCCTTCAGTGAGAGAGTCGCGATAGCCCATATCATCGAGCTTTCTTGACGTCGAGCGGGCAAAATGGTACTGGATGATGTTTTTCGCGTAGGTGAACTGTTTGTAGATGGAATTGTCTCCTACTGATGAACCGATGGAGTAATACTTGCTGTCGCCTATGTAGTAGATTTCGCGGCCGTCAATCGGCGAACGGTACCTGAAAAGATGATCGACAATCTTTCCGTCTTTCTGATTCCGCAGCATTTCCGGAAGGTCGGCATCCGAAATCAGCGCGTCCATCATAGCCTCGAACACGATTTCAAAGTTACCTACAAGAAGGTAGTCGCTGATGTTGTCTTTCTCATGAATGCCGGCAGTCCTGAGGAAAAATGCACGGCACAGTTTCCATAATCGTATATCCTTGTCCGAGAAGTATTTATATTTGATGTCGTTCAGTCTGGCGAGTCCGTAGCCATCAAGATAGGCCTCGAATTGAGCACCGGAAATCGGCTCATAGTTGCATTCGTGATGGACATCAAGTCCGAGTTCCGTGGCTATGTAGTGCAGAATTGAATGGAAGATAATCATAAGTTCCTCGTCGAAGTCAATCTGTTTCCTGCGGTTTATGACTTCAAGGTAATATGGCTGTCCGTCCTGATAGACCGGTGACTTTGTCCGGATGGTCTTTTGCCAGTTGATGCGGTCATATCCGCTGTGGAGATTCCTTATGATATATATGAAGTAGTCTCTGTTGGCGTTGTAGAACCGGATTATTTCGAGAATGACGTCCAGAAGCGTGCCTTCGGCGGCGTCGGGCTCTCCGGAACTCTCCGTGGCACCGGATTTCGTTACAATGTCACTGTACGGATTCAGTCTTGCGTATGTGGATATTGTTCGATATGTCCACAGGCTGAAGCTGCGGACGAAAGCTGTCTGTTCTTCACTGAGCTGGTTCTCAGAAGAAAATGCGTCTATCAGACTCTCCGGGGATAGCCCTCCGAGCACGGTCGCTCCGGAGGCATCACATACGATCTTCGGCAGGCAGAGCACGCAGTCGCTGATGGCCGGGTTGAAGTAATAGCCAACTTTCGTGACCTTGATTCTACCATTTTCGACAGACTCAAAGTCTCGGCAGATGTCGCGGACAAGAGCGGCATCGTAGCTGTGTCCTTCAACCAGGATCTTCATTATCCCTCAGTTTCGCCGGAGGCACCGTCCCCGTTTTCAGCTTCGTCAGCGGCATCGCTTTCAATGCCATTGGCTGAAGCCGTTCCCAGATTGACCGGTTCCGGAGTAAGCCCGACATTCGCGAGGAACGTATGCAGCACTCCGAGGTTCTCAACGACTTCGCCCTCGGTGTTCTCTTCAAAGAACGAATTGAATGACATGATTTCATTCTTCCCGTTTACCTTGATTGTGAACGGGTTGGTGTCCCTCGCTCCCATGTCCTTGAACACGTCGTTCCATAGATAGAATACCACTTTCGAAACAAATGAACCGATTGATATGTTGTCGGTGCCATCGTCCGGCTTCACAAACCAGTAGCCGAGCTGCTTGTCCTCGGAGTGGGTGACATTCAGAATCTTGTCATTGATTTTTGAAAGAAAGTCCTTCCAACTGTATTCGTAGTTCCCGGCATTTATCTTCCTTCCGTCTTTCGTCTCGATGGTATTTTCGATTGCCAGCTCCATTTGTCTGTCCTTGCCTTTAGGCGCCGCGGTCGGGATATATTTCCACTCCCAGCGGCGTTTGAATGCGCTGTCCATCGGAAAAAGCGACTGGTCGGAAGTGTTCATGGTCGCAAGGATGTTGAGGTTCGACGGCAGGCTGAGCTTTCCTCCCTCGATGCCTCGACTTCCATCAGTCTCCCCGTCTTCAGCCTTTGCAAGTTCAGTCTCAAGATAGAGCCGCAGGTCCGTGTCCGCGTCAATCGGGTATTCTGAAACTCCGTCCTTGCGGTCAAGCAGCTGGAACAGGTCGCCGAATATCTGGGCGCAGTTTCCCCGGTTGATTTCCTCTATGACGAGATATATCTGCCTGTCAGGGTTCTTCCATGCCTTGCAGTAGGCTTTCGTGAACACCTGCGGGCTGAACTCATAGCTGATTCTTGATGCTTCCGGGACTGCGGTCTCTTCTTTAATCTGCATCCCTGCGCGGATTGTCGTGTCGTAGGTCGTGTTTGGCTTGTACGCATCCTCGACGAGTTTTGAGATTGTATGCTCTCCGGATTTCTCCATATCGAGGATGCTTTCACGGCATTCAAACCCGAACAGCGCGAATGCTGCCGTCAGATTTGACGGATGTTCGCCCAGCGTTTCCCTGAGCCTTGTGACGAGTCTGTCGTAATCAATGGTTCTGTCAGAGAGCGGCTTAGTGCTATGGCACACCGGCTTATAGCATCCGACAAAGGAGGCGTAGTCGCTGTCCGGATGGAATGTAGTGCGGAAAATCTGCTCTTCAGGCACTTCCTTCAGCACATCGGTCTTTACCTTGTGCGACTTTCCCGTTCCCGGAGACCCGAAATAGATTGTCTGGAGCGGGGTGGTGTTTGTAGCTGCCTCATACTTTCCTTTCGCTACATTCAATAGGGCCGCATACTTTGGATTCTTTCCGAGAAATTCCCATAAATCAGCGATATAGCCTTGCGCGACATTAACGACGTTGGCGATTGCTAAAATTGCAGAATTTAAGCAGTCGCCACGGTCAAGCGATTTTCCGTCATTATATCTTCCTCCATTCCACCATTGTGGTTCTGTTGCAAATTTGATCAAAAGATTCTTCTCGGCCTCATCCAACTCGTCCGAGTCTTCTATAGAGGTTCGTATTGCCTCTCTGTCTTTTGTTTTCAGAAGCTCTTTGGGGACAATTTTCCATAGTAAGTTCCTATATTCAGTGAATGGATCATATAGAGGGGATAATATTGCCGCAATGAAGAACAATGAATTACTGATGAATATTCTTTGTCCATCAGTGTTTGTTGCACATGCGCTGTTTCTCCCATAGTCTATGCGGTTGTTTCCTATTTTGGTAACAGAGTTCTTGAATGCACTGGGCAATTCACAATCCAAAGAGTCGAATCTTCGTATTTGTTCAGCTATGGGCTGAACTAACTCGTTGAGGTTACTTAACATGTTTTAACAGTTGGTTATTGATTTCGTATGCCAATGTCCTGACGACCGGAACGGCAACACTGTTGCCGAATTGGTGATATGCTTCTTTGTCAGAGACAACTATTTTCATTTCAGGCAGCTTGCTGTTATTATTCTGATTATTCGCGGCTTCCGGTTTCTCCCATCCTTCGCCCAATATCCGGTATCCTTGCAGTCTCCCAGCTTCGACGGGTGTCAGTTTTCTCGGATTTTTATCTACATTAGACTGGTCTATGAGAATTTCGCTGCCGTCTTTCCAATACCTTGCGGAGATTGTGCTGCAATATATGCTGTCTCCTTTGAACAGCGAATAGCCAAACCCCTTCCCATTAAGTCTGTTCCGTTCTTTTCTGGCTTTATGTCCTTCCCACATCCTGTCGCTGATTGTGAATTTGTCTGGAATGGATTCCTCGGGTTCAAAAATATCTTCCACACGTGTTTCGATGCAGGACGCGACGTCTTCTTCTTTGTAGATTGGAGACAAGTCTCTTTTCAGACCAAGCGGAAAGACAAAATCATCAACGGGGATTTGTTCCTTGTCCCAGCATACAAAAAACAGACGCTCTCTATTTTGCGGTACGCCGAAAAACTTGGCATTCAATACTGCTGTTCGGACTTCATATCCCAAATCTTCTTTCAAGACTCTCATCAATGTATCGAAAGTTTGTCCATGTTGATGATTTTTCAAGCCTTTTACGTTTTCTAACAGCAAAACTTTGGGCTTATGTCCGCATTCTGTTTTTGAGTTGACTATGCTGGCGATATTAAAAAACAGTGTCCCTCTCGTGTCCTCAAATCCTTTACGAAGTCCGGCAATTGAAAATGGCTGGCATGGGAATCCGGCGCATAGTACATCGAAATTCGGTATCTCATTGTAATCTACCTCATTGATGTCTCCATTGAAATATTTGTATTGCCCATTTGTGTCTTTCTCAAAAAGTTCCGGAGATGTCTGTTTAAAGTTCTCTTCGTATGTTATTCTCGCATTCTTGTCCCATTCACTTGCAAACACACACTTCCCGCCTATTGAATCAAAGGCATAATGAAATCCTCCTATGCCTGCAAATAGGTCGATAAATGTCAGCTGTTTTTTACTCATAAAACTATTCTTGATTGTAGGGTGCGAATATACGAATAAATCATCAAAATCGGGATCCTTCCGCCAAACAAATTGGTTCAGAGTGTGATTTTTCAATGTGGGAGACATTGATTTTCTGATCATCACAAAGTCGTCCGGGACGGCAGCTGAGAATCGACCGAAAAAATGCGGCTGCTCGGGAAATCGGGATAAGGTCGTAGACGGCTGCGGGGCCAGTTGCATTGTAATGGAAACGACAGAGAACTATAACACCTCAAGGCTGGTGGCCGGATACAGGCAGGCATTCGTGGATTCGTCAGAGGAGGCGGAGCCGGAATGGACGCCTCGCTTCGTGTCGAACTCAGCCGGGAATACGGTTCGGGCGGTTATCGAGAACGAGCTGAAAGGGTGTTCGGAGATGTTCATGTCCGTTGCTTTCATAACTTCAGGGGGAATAGCGCCGTTCCTCGGGTTCCTTAAGGAACTGGAAAACAGGGGAGTTCCGGGGCGCATACTCACGACGGACTATCTCATGTTCAGTGACCCGGCAGCGCTTGACAAGCTCGACTCTCTGTCTAATCTTGATGTCAGGATGTACCGGACCGAGGCATCAGGGGTAGGCTTTCATACGAAGGGATATATGTTTCACAACAACGGAGACCTCCGCATCTTGATAGGGAGTTCGAACCTCACCCAGGCGGCAATCTCAAGGAACCATGAGTGGAACACAATGATGGTGGCGCGGGAGGAGGGGCAGTTTGCAAAGGATGTCGAGACAGAGTTCGAGGCCATCTGGAACAGTTCGGTCAGTTACCGAGATTGCCGGGACGAGTATCGGAGGATATTCATAGAGAAAGAGGCGGAGCGCAGACAGTTGAAGAAACTGTGCGTGACGCTTGATATGAATGTCTGCAACGTAGTGGAACCCAATGGAATGCAGAGAGAGTTCTGCTGCAATGTCGAGCGACTTGTCCGTGACGGGGAGAAGCGGGCCTTGCTTATTTCCGCGACTGGAACAGGTAAGACATTCGCCTCTGCATTCGCCATTCGGAACCTTTTCGCGAAGGCCCTTTTGACCAGGAAGAAGGTTCTTTTTCTGTCGCATCGTGAACAGATAAACAAGCAGGCCCTGAAAAGCTATGCCAGAGTTCTGGGCGGCGGCTTCAGCATGGAACTTCTGTCCGGCTCCCATTTTGATGTGTTGGCGTTGAGAAAGGCCGACCTCGTTTTCTCGACAATGCAGATGATGGCAAAGGATGAACTTCGGCAGACATTGTTCTCACCTGAGCATTTTTCAGTGGTCATTCTCGATGAGTGCCACCGGAGCGGTTCTGTGGGCTATCAGCGGATCATATCCTACTTCCGTCCGGAATTTATGCTCGGTATGTCGGCCTCTCCGGAACGTAACGACGGATTTGACATCTATAGCCAGTTCGACCACAACATAGCCTGCGAAATCCGCCTTCAGACGGCCTTGGACAACGACCTGCTCTGCCCGTTCCACTATTTCGGAATCACCGACCTGTCGATTGACGGGGTGCATGAGGATGCGGAACGATTCCGGCTGCTCACTTCCGATGAACGTGTCCGGCAGATAATCAGGGCAGCAGACTACTACGGCTTTAGCGGTTCTCGTGTAAAAGGCCTGATTTTTTGCAGCAACAAGACGGAAGGCGCGGCGTTGTCCGCGAAGTTCAATGAAAATGGTCTGAGGACCGTATTCCTGTCCGGAGATGATTCCCAGGAAAGGCGTGAGCGCGCGGTCGCAAGGCTTGTTTCCGCAGATGACAATCCGGAGCGTCTTGATTACATTCTTACTGTAGATATATTCAACGAAGGCGTTGATATTCCGGAAATAAATCAGGTCATAATGCTCCGTCCAACGGAGTCTGCCATAGTCTTCGTCCAGCAGCTTGGCCGTGGTCTCAGAAAGGCTGAAGGCAAAGAGTTTGTCGTAATCATCGACTTCATCGGTAATTACGACAGCAACTATCTGATACCTGTTGCTTTGTCCGGAGACAGAACCGGCAACAAGGACAATATCCGGAGGCACCTTATGGATGGTGATGCCGTGATTCATGGAGCCTCTTCCATTTATTTCGATGAGATAGCGAAAAAGCGTATATTCCAATCGATTGACAGGGCGCAGATGAACCGTGCAAAAGTTTTGAAGGAAGAGTATCTCAATCTGAAGATGAAACTCGGGCGCCGCCCGGCGTTGACTGATTTTGACAAATATGGGGAACTTGATCCGCTGCGCATAATCGGCTTAAGAAAATCGTACCATAATTTTCTTGTCGCCTACGATGGTCTGGAAGAGTCCTACACGGGAGCGCAACTGCGTTTTCTTGAATTTATTTCGGAAAAATTCGCCTCTGGTAAACGGCCTCATGAGCTGGAGCTTATGTCCCTTATTCTTGACGGACGTGACGATGCAGCGGACTTGCTGACGCTGTGGCGGGAAAGGATGCTGACTGACTATAACATCGTGACTGACAGCATTATCGAGCGTAATGTGATAAATATAATGGCAGCATCGTTCTATGCAATAGGTGCTGCGAAAAAGAATTATGACGGACTTTCGATAGCGGAAATGGACGAGACCGGGGCATTGCATGTCTCCCGCTCATTTGCTGAGGCCGTTCAGCATGATGACTTTCGTGAAGACGTTCGTGAAATCATTGCTTTTGGGCTTTCAAGATATAAGAAGTATTACTCAAAGAGAGAGTATGGAAGTGCCTTTGCCATAGGGGAGAAATATACATACGAGGATGTCTGTCGCCTGCTGTGTTGGGAGAAAAACGAAGTGTCCCTGAACATCGGAGGTTATAAATATGACGAAAAGACGAGGACATATCCTGTGTTCATCAATTACAGCAAGGACGAGAGCATCAGCGACACGACAAAGTATGAGGACCGCTTCATTGACCGCTCGAATCTGATAGCAATCTCGAAGAGTAACAGAACGTTACTCTCGAAGGATGTCGATATTGCGGTACATGCCGCGGAGCGTGACGTGCTGATGGAACTGTTCGTGAGAAAGAATAAGGATGACAAGGAGTCGAAGGAATTCTACTATCTCGGCAGGATAGAGCATCATGGTGTGCTTCAGGAGTTTACGATGCCGAATACGGATTCGTCCGCAGTTGAAATCGGCTATAGGCTGTTGACTCCCGTCGAGCCGAATCTGTACGAATATCTTACAGCCCCATGTGAGTAAGTCGTGTGTTTATGTCTTTGCCGGATAACCTTGTGAGCAAATCTTCTCTTGGAAGTTGAGGCATTTTAGAGTAATTTTGCTGGACGAAAGCCGGCAAGGCTTGGAATAATTTTGAGGTATGAAAACAATCAGAGTAGTTGCGGCGATAATAGTCGAGGACGGGAAGGTGTTCGCGACGCAGAGGGGATATGGCGAGTTTAAGGACGGATGGGAGTTTCCGGGCGGGAAGATTGAGGCGGGGGAGAGCCCACAGGAGGCGCTCAGACGCGAGATCCTTGAGGAACTGGACACGGAAGTCGCTGTCGGTGAACTTGTAGATACTGTCGAATGGGACTATCCGGCCTTTCATCTTTCGATGGACTGCTTCGCCTGCCGCATTGTCAGAGGCGACCTCCACCTCCGCGAGCATGAGGCCGCGCGGTGGCTCACGCGTGGACAACTTGGTGAGGTTGATTGGCTCCCAGCCGATGTGCGGCTTATTCCCGCAATAGCTGAGTTATTGTAGTTGAAGCGGTTCAATACTGGGGTATGGAATATATTTCAAAGGAACGTCACGACGAAATTGTCGCGGAACTCAATAATCTTATAGACGTCGAATATCCACGTATTAAGGATGACTTGTCCGAGACCCGCGCGCAGGGCGATTTGAGCGAAAATGCCGGATACCGTGCGGCGCGAAGGGCACAGGGCAAGGCCATAGGCAGGATACGTTTCCTTCAGAGGCTGCTGCAGTATTCGCGGGTCATCGACACCAATGCTCTTCCAAAGGACAGAGTCTCGCTTCTGAGCAAAGTCGAGTTCACGAACCTTGCCACCGGTGCGAGGATGACCTGCACCATCGTCAGCCCTCATGAGATGGATCTTCAAAATGGCAAGATTTCCTGCAAGTCCCCGATAGGCGCGGCTCTGATGGGGAATAAGCCCGGTGACACTGTGGAAGTTCACGCACCGTCCGGAACATTCATGCTCAGGGTTGAGAGCGTGACTCTGCCTGAATGACGGGTGCGGGTTCGCCATCAGCGCTTCTTCGAGAACGGAATTTTGATAAGACCGAAAATACGCCTACCTTTGCGTCATGAAAATGACAGTTGCATACGCCTCGGAGCGGTTCTCGCACTTCAACGCACTGTGTTTCGGCAGTGCGTTGCCGGATGTGCCGATTATGCTCACGAGGGCGACTACCTTTCTCGGGAAAGTTCGTTACAAGCGTCGGAAACGCCTGTTCGGACAGACTGAAAACGTCGACTTTCAGATTAGGCTGAGTTCCGAATTTGACCTGCCGGCGAATGAGTGGGACGATGTCATAATCCACGAGATGATACACTACCAGATCGCTCGGAACAACCTGCGTGACACCTCGACGCACGGGACTGTCTTCCGGAGGATGATGGATGAGATCAACCGGAAATATGGCCGTCACATCACCGTGTCCCACAAGACTTCGCCTGAGGCCACGTCGCCGAGAATGGCGCGTGAACGGTGGCACTGCATCTGCGTCTCGAAATTTCCGGACGGAACAGAAGGGATAACTGTGTGCTCCGAGGCCATGGCACCGCGCATCGAAAGGGGGCTTCCGCAGAACTATCGTATTGTCTCCCGAAAATGGTATGTCAGCAACGATGTGTATTTCAACCGTTTTCCGCACTCGCGACTCCCGAGAATATACAAGGTTACAGCCTCGGAATTGCAGGCACATATCGCCACTGCCGTGCCGACGAGTCTTCCGTTGCTCGGAAGCGGAATGTGCAATTTTTAGATTTTTGCATATCTTTGTATCTCAATGCGATTGAACGATGTGTGAAAACAAGGGGAATATGACGCCGTCGGAAGAATGTGGGGTCTCGCGTGCGGCGGTGGAGTCGGCCTACTGCATATTTCATCAGAAATGGCGGGTCTATCAGTATTCGACCTCCCCGTCACAGCGCGATGACATCGAATATGCCGTCGCCTCCTATGTGATGGAAATGTCTCCGGAGCTTTATCGTATCCTAGCGGACGGACGGGACGGATTTCTGATGGAGCACACGCGCTTTGCCGCAGACATGACGGACGCGCTCGCCGGACTGGAACGGATGCTGGACGGGACAGGCGGTCATGATGAAAGACATTGAGACAGAGAATTATGGAACATCTTCCGCAGAATGACATGGCGATGCTGGCGTCGGCCATAAATTTTCTCCTCCGCGACGAGGAGTTCGACAACCTCGACCAGATATGCTGGTATTTCCACGAGGACCGGGCAGCTCTGGAGTCCAGGCTCCTGAAGGCCGGCTACCGCTATTCGGAGGAGCATCGGCGGTTCATATAGTTCCGGAGTCAGATATTAACTGAGAGCAGGCATTACGACAGATGAAAAAGATAGCCTTCATAGACCTTGAGGTCGGAGGACGGGGGAAGATTCTTGACCTTGGCGCAATTAAGGGCGAGGAGTCGTTTCATTCTGCTAAAGTCGCTGATTTTGCGGATTTTATCGGCGACTGTGAATATCTGTGCGGTCATAACATCATCGAACATGACCTGAAATATCTGCGTCCGTTCCTCAAGAAAAACTATAAGGTCATAGACACTCTTTATCTTTCGCCTCTCCTTTTTCCCATGCGGCCCTATCACAGGCTTCTCAAGGATGACAAGATTGATTCCGAGGAACTTAACAATCCTCTGAATGACGCGAGGAAGGCCAAGATTCTCTATGAAGACGAGGTGGAGGCATTCGGACGCCTTCCGGAATCATTGCAGTCGCTTTACTATGACCTCACATCAGGTGACGAGCATTTCAGCGGATTCTTCAAGTCTGTCGATTATTCAACCGGGTGGAGGCTCTCCTTTCTGAGAAAGCCGCTGTCTGGTAGCATTCGGGCCGCTCTGACGGGTCTTGTCTGTGAAAATGCTGACATTGAACAGTTTGCGCGGGAAAATGGGGTTGAATGCGCCTACGCTACAGCCGTAATCCTGACCCGTGACCGCAATTCCATAACCCCGGCATGGGTTCTGAAAAATTATCCTGCGGTAGAAAAAATCATATATGCTCTGAGAAACAAAAATTGCGGGACTCCGTCATGTGAATACTGCTCCGCTGCCTTCAATCCGGAAAGGGCACTGAAGAAATGGTTCGGATATGAGCATTTCAGAAAGTTCAATGACGAGCCTCTGCAGGAGAACGCAGTGCGTGCGGCAATCGGGGGAGAATCGCTGCTCGCGATATTCCCCACCGGAGGAGGCAAGTCACTGACGTTCCAGTTGCCTGCACTCATTGCCGGAGAGACTGTGCGCGGGCTTACGATAGTGATTTCTCCCCTCCAGTCTCTGATGAAGGACCAGGTCGAGAACCTTGAGAAGAAGGGCATATCCGATGCTGTCTATATAAACGGGATGCTCTCGCCTGTCGAGAGGCGTGATGCCCTTGAGCGCGTGCGCAGCGGTGAGGCTTCGATGCTTTACATCGCTCCTGAACAGCTGCGCTCGAAAACCATCGAGAAGATTCTGATGTCCCGCACGGTGTCGCGCTTTGTCATTGACGAGGCCCACTGTTTTTCGGCTTGGGGACAGGACTTCCGGATAGAATATCTCCATATAGCCGATTTCATCAAGTCGCTTCAGGAAGCAAAGGGACTTGAACAGCCCATTCCCGTGTCATGTTTCACGGCAACGGCCAAGCCCAAGGTAATCAGCGATATAACGGATTATTTTCAGGAAAGGCTCGGTCTTCGACTCAGGCGTTTTACTACGGACGCAACGCGGACGAATCTGCACTACACGGTTCTCTACCGCGCGAATAATGAGGAGAAGTATCAGACTCTCAGAGATTTGCTTATAGACAGCACCTGCCCGGCCATCGTCTATGTCACGCGGACAAAGGCAGCGGAAGACCTTGCCGCGAGACTCGTGCGTGACGGTCTCGACGCGCGCGCCTTTCACGGGCAGATGGAGACACGTGTCAAGGTTCAGAATCAGGATGACTTCATAAATGACCGCGTGCGTATCATCGTCGCGACGTCTGCCTTCGGTATGGGCGTTGACAAGAGTGATGTCGGGCTTGTAGTGCATTATGAGATATCCGATTCTCTGGAAAACTACATTCAGGAAGCCGGGCGTGCCGGCCGCGATGTGCATTCCGAGGCGGACTGCTATGTTCTGTATAATGACGATGACCTGAACCGTCATTTCATTCTTCTGAATCAGACTAAATTGACATTCAGCGAGATAAACCAGGTATGGCGGGCAATCAAGGGACTGACGCAGAAACGTGACCTTGTCTGTATTTCCGCTCTTGAAGTCGCGAGGAAGGCCGGGTGGGATGAAATACGGGACGTCGAGACTAAGGTCAAGAGCGCTGTGGCTGCCTTGGAGAACGCCGGATATGTCAGGCGCGGCATGAATAGTCCGAGGATATTCGCGACGAGTATCGTGCCTAAAAACCTTGATGAGGCTTCGCGGATAATACGTTCCGATGACAGGTTTACGGAAGAGGACCGGCAGGACGCGGTTCGTATAATCAAATCTCTCATATCGGAAAGAAGCCGCGCAAGGGCAGGTACCGCTGAGGCGGAGTCGAGGATTGACTATTTGTCTGATATGCTTGGAATCGAAACGGGAAAAGTCGTCCGTCTCGTGGAAAAGATGCAGCTTTGCGGGATTCTTGCCAAGGATGAGGACATGACTGCGTATCTTCGCCCGTCCTTCTCGTCTCGGATAGACACGATGCTCTCGCTTGAGAATTTTCTCATCGGAGCGGTCGAAGATGGTGGTGCCGGGCAATACGGCTTTAAGGAACTGAACGAAAGGGCGTTGTCGGCCGGTCTTTCGAAATCCAATGTCAAGGATATACGAACATTATTGTTTTTCTGGACGATAAAGAACTATATAGAGAAGAAGCCGCTTTCCGAGGAATACATATCCATAGTCCCGAAAGTCGACATCCATGTTCTTAGGGAAAAGTTCGAGGTCAGAAGTTCACTGTCGCGTTTCATACTTGAACGCTTCCGCAAAACTGGAGTGCGGGATGCGGTTTCAAATGAAATACGTGTGCAGTTCTCTCTTGTCGGTCTTTTGGAGGACTTTAACAGGGAAATTGCCATCTTCAATGATGTAAAGGCCACGCTTCAGGATGTGGAGGATGCGCTCCTGTTCCTTGCGAAGTCCGGAATTATGAGTATTGAGGGCGGTTTTATGGTTCTGTACAACAAACTGCAGATAGAGCGTCTCAACCACGACAATCGCAGCCGCTATCGGAAGGAAGACTACCTGAATCTTGACGCATTCTACCGGCAGCGCATACGGCAAATTCATATTGTCGGGAAATATGCAAATATGATGGTTTCTGACGAAAAGGCCGCGCTGGGGTTTGTCCATGACTATTTCACTATGGATTTCAAGGCATTTGTCAAAAAATATTTTGATGATGGAGAGCAGCAGGAAATGGACCGAAATGTCAGTCCTCAGAAATATCGGGAAATATTCGGAAGTCTGACGCCTTCGCAGTCCGCGATAATAAATGACAGGGACTCTCGGTTTATCGTTGTCCCGGCTGGCCCGGGCAGCGGGAAGACCTATGTCCTCGTGCGGAAGCTCGCCTCGCTGATACTCATGGAAGACGTCAAGTCCGAGCAGCTTCTGATGCTGACATTCTCCCGTGCCGCGGCGACGGAGTTTCACAAGAGGCTTCGCGAACTGATTGGAAATGCGGCCGAGTATGTTGAGATAAGGACTTTCCATTCCTATTGCTTCGATTTGCTGGGCAAGGTCGGCTCCATAGACGATTCGGAGAATGTTGTAGATAAGGCTGTCGATGCCGTCATGGACAGTCAGGTGGAACGTAGCCGGATTACGAAGTCGATACTTGTCATTGACGAGGCGCAGGACATGAGTGAGGACGAATTTGCCCTCGTTCGTGAACTTGTACGCAACAATGACGACATGAGGGTGATTGCCGTCGGGGATGACGACCAGAACATATATGAGTTCCGAGGTTCGGACTCAAGGTATATGGGACTATTGATAAGTGAGTTCAATGCGAAGGTCTATAATATGCTGGAGAATTTCAGGAGCTGTCAGCCGGTAATCGCCCTTGCCAATTCGTTTGCGCGTACAATCGGCAACAGGCTGAAGTCCGAGCCCATCAGATGTGTGGTCGGCGGTGACGGTTGTGTCCGCCTTGTACGGCATCCTGCAGGGCATTACGGGCAGGCTGTCGTTGATGAGATTCTTGCGGCGCACCGCTCCGGAAGTTCGGCTGTCCTGACAATGACGAATGATGACGCCCTTATGGTTTCGGCCATGCTTGGCAGGAGGGGAGTGAAGGCTCGTCTGATTCAGTCGAATGACAGCTTCAGCCTCCACGACCTTGCCGAACTTCACCTCTTTTACTCAGACATCCGTGCAAACTGTTCCACGATAATTCCTGACAATGTGTGGACGCACGCCATGGAACTGACGACACGCGAATTTGCCGGGAGTTCAAGCCTTGAAACGGCGTTGTCATGCATAGGCGCGTTTGAGAAGGAATATCCGTCCAAACGTTATGTCTCGGACCTTTTCAATTTCTTCGGAGAGTCCGAACTCAGCGACTTCTGCAAGGCTGCCAAAAATGAGGTTGTCGTCTCGACTGTTCACAAGTCGAAAGGGCGTGAGTTTGACAATGTGTATCTTCTCCTTCGCGGCATGACACAGATTACCGACCGGGAACGACGTGTCATGTACGTCGGAATGACAAGGGCGAAGACAAACTTGTCGGTTCATTTTGACGGAGACATATTCCACAGCATTCCGGAACTCGCCGATGGAGGCGGTTCGGTCACCGGGCTTTCCATTGAAAATGACTCGACGTCATATGCCGAACCGGACGAACTCATGCTTCAGCTCTCGCACAGGGACTTGCATCTGGACTGTTTCAAGGGGAAGTCGGACATAATCTCAAAACTTCGTTCCGGAGATGCGCTGAATGTAATAGATGACCGGCTCTACACCACGGTTAACGGATATTCACAGCAAGTCGGCCGATTCTCCGAAGCCTTCCGCACAAAGCTGTCAAAACTTCAGCAAAAGGGCTATGTGCCAATCTCTTCAAGAGTCAGGTTCCTCCTGTTCTGGCAC
>ERZ808246.1141-NODE-1141-length-19806-cov-6.166371_pt1 | contig 19806 bp, 16 predicted proteins | sample MGYA00521083_ERZ808246 | MGnify/ENA primary metagenome ERZ808246 (study PRJEB31516, sample SAMN03275577) | gut metagenome | biome: mammalia-associated habitat; material: feces | host: Papio cynocephalus | place: Kenya | collected 2012-07-07 ... | reverse complement strand
TCAGGGTAGCCGCCGGAGTCGGAATCACGGCTGACGTGCTCGACAGGGTGACGGCACTCGTTGAAGCCGGGGTAGATGCGATTGTGCTTGACTCTGCGCACGGAGACTCACACGGAGTCGTGGAGGCCCTGAGAAAAATCAAGGCAGTCTATCCGGAGCTTGACACGGTCGTCGGAAACATCGCCACGGCCGAGGCCGCCGTGCGTCTGATTGAGGCCGGCGCCGACTCGCTCAAGGTCGGCATCGGCCCCGGCTCCATCTGCACGACGAGAATCATAGCCGGAGTGGGAGTGCCACAGATTTCAGCGATATACGACGTGGCAAAGGCGGCGGAAGGCTCCGGAGTGCCGGTGATTGCAGACGGAGGGCTGCGCTACTCAGGAGACATCGTAAAGGCTCTTGCTGCGGGAGGCGACTGCGTGATGATAGGCTCTATGTTCGCCGGCACCGACGAGGCTCCGGGAGAAATATTTGAGGAGGACGGATGCAAGTTCAAGTCCTACAGGGGTATGGGCTCTGTCGATGCGATGAAGGCTGGCTCACGCGACCGCTATTTCCAGGACGGCGAGGACAGCACGAAGAAACTTGTGCCGGAGGGTGTCGTCGCCCGCGTCCCATACAAGGGCAGCGTCGGGGACATCATCTATCAGCTCGTGGGCGGCATCCGTTCCGGCATGGGCTACTGCGGTGCGGCCAACATCGATGCTCTGCACTCCGCACGCTTTGTCCGCATCACGGCAAATGGTCTAGTAGAAAATCACCCTCACGACATCACCATCACCGGCAACACCCCCAATTATCATAAATAACGGAATACCAGCCTCTAATCTAAGTCTGACAGACTCTGGCTCAGATTTTTGAGTATATTTTCGAAGAGGGTGTGTACCGGGCGTACATGAACGATGAGAAAATGGGTATAGACACAAAAAATATATGACAGAAAAGATAATAATAGTTGATTTCGGATCACAATATACGCAGTTAATTGCTCGCAGAATCCGAGAGATGCAGGTTTATTGTGAAATTATTCCGTATAATAAGTTCAGGCAGGATGACACGGCAGATGATGCATCCGGACATCGCGGGACACCATCTGGGGGACACTCCCCTTTCGGCCCAGAGGTCAAAGGCGTAGTCCTCAGCGGCAGCCCATGCTCCGTGAGACAGGAAAACGCGCCGACTGTGAACCTCGACGGCATAATGGGAGTGCTTCCCCTGCTCGGAGTCTGCTACGGAGCCCAGTACCTCGCGCAGTTCTTCGGCGGCAGCGTGGAGAAATCCCCTACCCGTGAATATGGCCGCGCAATGATGAATGTGCGCGATGCCTCCGATCCGCTTATGGCAGGACTCAGCGCAAGTTCGCAGGTCTGGATGTCCCACGGCGACACGATAACTTCAATACCGCCGACCTATCATATCATCGCCTCAACCGAGGACGTGGACATCGCGGCCTTCCGCATCACAGGTGAGCAGACCTGGGGGCTCCAGTTCCACCCGGAGGTCTACCACAGCACCGAAGGCACACAGCTTCTGCGCAATTTCGTGCTCGGAATCTGCGGCTGCTCAGGCAACTGGACCAGCGAAGGTTTCATCGAGCAGACAGTCCGTGAGCTCAAGGAAAAGCTCGGAGACGACAAGGTCGTGCTCGGACTTTCCGGCGGTGTGGATTCTTCCGTAGCGGCAATGCTCCTGCACCGCGCCATAGGCGACAATCTCCACTGCATCTTCGTGGATTCCGGTCTGATGAGAAAGAACGAGGCCACCGAAGTCCTTGAGTCCTACAAGGGCATGGGCCTGAATGTCAGGGGGATTGACGCCGCGGAAAGGTTCCTCGGCGACCTTCGCGGAGTGACCGACCCCGAAACAAAGAGAAAGATTATAGGCAAGGACTTCATCGAGGTCTTCAACGCGGCCGCCGGCGAAATCAAGGATGTGAAATGGCTCGGACAGGGCACGATTTACCCGGATGTGGTAGAATCAGCACAAGTGAACGGCACCGCTGTCGTAATCAAGTCCCACCACAACGTCGGAGGTCTTCCGGAAAAGATGAACCTCAAGATTGTGGAGCCGCTGCGCCTCCTGTTCAAGGACGAGGTGCGCCGGGTCGGCCGTCAGCTGGGCATCAGCGACAAACTGATTGGACGCCACCCGTTCCCCGGCCCGGGGCTCGGCATCCGCATCATAGGCGAGGTAACCCCGGAGAAAGTCCATATTCTTCAGGAAGTTGACAGCATCTATGTCGGCATCCTCAGGGAGACAGGTCTCTACGACAAAATCTGGCAGGCCGGAGCCATCCTGCTCCCGGTTCAGAGCGTGGGAGTCATGGGCGACGAAAGAACCTACGAGAGCTGCGTGGCGCTCCGTGCCGTGACCTCGGTCGACGGGATGACCGCCGACTGGGCACATATCCCATACGAGGTTCTGGCACGGCTCTCCAACGAGATAATAAACAAGGTCAAGGGGGTCAACCGAGTGGTGTATGACATTTCATCGAAACCGCCTGCAACCATCGAATGGGAATAAAGAAGAAAACCGCCTTCACAAGCGGTTTTCTTCTTGCCTTTCGGCAAATCTCATAAAAATGGCTAAACGATTATTGATGCTGCAAAGGTAGTGGTCGCGAGGAAGCCCGGCAATACCGAGATGTCGGTATTTTGACAGTCTGTCATTGTTTCGCGACAATATTGCAGAGAAACAAGACGAAATGTCGCTACAGCTGTTCAGCGACACATGGCTTTCACTTCAGAAGCGGATGGCACTTGATTTGTAACGAATCTCTCTTGGTTTTGATGTTAAACTTTTAAAACTATAAGATTATGATTACAGAAAAACTTCAGAAAGAATTCAACGAGCAGATTACTGCTGAATTGTGGTCTTCACAGTTATATCTCCAGATGGCATACTTCCTCAAGAAAGAGGGGTGGGACGGCTTTGCACACTGGATGGAAAAGCAGTCAGAAGAAGAGAGGTCACATGCCTGCGCTATGGCCGATTTCGTGACGAAGAGAGGCGGTGAGGTCAAGCTTCAGATGATCGATGTTGTCCCTTGCGGCTGGGGCAGCGTTCTTGAGGTGGTTGAGCACGTTGCAGAACACGAGCGTCACGTGTCAAAGCTTATTGATGACCTTGTTGCTGTCGCTCATGACGAGAAGGACAATGCGGCGCAGGATTTCCTCTGGGGATTTGTCCGTGAGCAGGTCGAGGAAGAGGCTACTGCAGATGCTCTTGTCGCAAAGGTAAAGCACGCTGGAGAGGCAGGACTTGCATTCGTTGACGCCGAGCTCGCAAATAGGTAGACAAACTCCTGTTCGGAATGAAGCGGAAAATCTTTTGGGCAGATGCCGGGAGATTTTCCGCTTTTTCTGTCTATTGCATCGGTTCCAGTTTCCGCAACGTAAAAAAGAACTGAAGGCCATGAGGTTCGCGGTTGAAAACTCGGATTTCTCCCCCATGGAACGCGATGGCATTGCGAACAATGGAAAGCCCGAGGCCTGAACCTCCGTCGTCACGGGTACGGCCTTCAGAAATGCGGTAGAAACGCTCGAACAGACGGGAAAGATGCTGAGGCGGGACTCCGCAGCCAGTGTCATAGTAGCTCAGGTGGAGGAACTTACCATCCTGCCGTCTGTCTCCAGACAGTTCATCGCGACATTCGACATGGATCGACACGCCATCTCCGGCATATTTCAGGCTGTTCTCGACAAGATTGCGGAACACCGCATGGAGCAGTGTCTTGTTGCCGTATATTTCAAGATCCGAAGGCAAGGCATTCTCCATCACATCGCTACGCTCCGACAGGCGATCCGAGAATTCGGAACTTACTTCATCTACTATTTCCTTCAGGTTCACGCGCTGACGCACAAGCTTTTCCGGAGATTCCTCAATCTTGCTGATGAGCGAAACGTCACGGATGAGATCCGACAGGCGCACGGACTGAACATAAGCCCTGTGTATGAAATTCCGCCGGCGTGTCTCATCCATGTCCGGACAGGATTCCAAGGTCTCAAGGTAGCCCATTATGCCTGTCACCGGAGTCCGGAGTTCGTGTGAGATGTTTCCCGTAAGCTGCTGTTTAAGAGCCGCAACAGCCTTGTCGCTGTCTTGAGCATATTGAGTCTGAAGCCTCTGTACATTGGAACCGAATTGGGAAGAGAGGAGGACGATCGCAAGCAGAGCTATGGCAAAAAGCAGCGCAGATGCAAGAAGGAATATGTTGTTAGGCCGGATGCGCGGCTTCACGTCCGCATCGTACGGAAGCGCAACCCGGATAATCCGGTCGCCGTAAATTCTGGAATAATAGAGGTATTTCGTTCCTGTCGTCAACGACACACGCACTGACGTGGCAACGGAATCCCGCAGCGACCCGGTGACTTCCGGACGATCGGAGTGGTTTTCAAGTTGCAGTCTCTCAATGCTGTCGAAAAGGACATTGCCGGCCGTATCCAGCACGGTTGCCCGCAGGTCTCCGGGGAACAAAGCTGTCACATAGGCGTAATCGTCTGTTTTTGAGAGTATTCCGGCATACGACGCAAGATCGTTCTCAACATACTGCGCCTTGGTCTGGGTGTCAAGACGAACCTGAAACACGACCAGCATGAAAGCGAACACGGCAAACGCCGCCGCAAAGCTGACAATCAGCTGGCGGCTGTAAGTTCTCCTGATGGAGCCTGAAGTTCTGTCTTCCGTCATGGTCTGGGCTGAAAGCTATATCCGAATCCGGAACGGTTGGTGATGCAGGATTTCATCGGGCCGAGCTTGGCGCGTATCCTCGCAATGTGCACATCAATTGTCCTGTCAAGCACATAAGGCGCGTCCTTCCATAGCCTGTCTATGATTTCTTCACGTGAAAAAATCTTTCCCGGATGGGCGGCAAGCAGAGAGATGAGTTCAAATTCCTTTTTTGAAAGCGTCACCGGCGTGTCGGACACATAGACCATCTTGGACTTCATGTCAATCCTGAGACTCCCCGACTCAAGGATGTCCGCGGTCTGTTCTCCGGAAAGACGGGAACTTCGTCTGAGCACAGCCTTCACCCGGGCCAGCACTTCCTGAATGGAGAATGGCTTACTGATGTAGTCGTCACCGCCCGCCGAGAATCCGGTGAGCATGTCATTCTCCGTGCTGCGGGCAGTAAGGAATATGATCGGAATCTCAAGATGCCTTTCCTTCCTGACAACTTCCGCCATTCTGAATCCGGACATTCCGGCCATCATCACATCAAGCAGAATCAGCCTGTGTTCCGGCGTCAGTTTCGCCAAGGCTTCCTCGGCCGACGATGCCGTATCGACGGCATACCCGGCATTTTCGAGGTTGAATTCCAGAATTTCGCATATATCTTTCTCGTCGTCGACGACAAGAATCCGTGCTTCCGTTGAATTTGCAGCGTCTGTCATATTCCGAATATTACGAGGTGCAAATATACGCAGTTTTACTTTCTTCACGTGTCAGGACGGCGGATTTTTCGACGACGTAACATATTTTTAACAAATTCGTAATATACGCCCAACATATTCGAAATACTTTTGCAACCGAAAAATATATAACGTATGGATTTGGTATATCTGGGCTTCGTCATCTTTCTTTTTCTGCTGGCAATTTCGGACCTGTGGGTTGGGGTCAGCAACGACGCGGTCAATTTTCTCAATTCGGCAGTAGGTTCAAAGGCTGCCAAGTTCCGGACAATCATCATGATAGCGGCTGTTGGCGTATTCTGCGGCGCGGTGATGAGCAACGGAATGATGGATGTCGCGAGGCACGGGATTTTCCGCCCGGAACAGTTCGCGTTCAGTGAAATCATGCTGATATGCCTCGCGGTGATGGTCACGGACATCATGCTTCTCGACGCATTCAATTCGCTTGGAATGCCGACGTCCACAACGGTTTCGCTTGTGTTTGAACTGCTTGGGGCAACGTGCGCCCTTACGATGATAAAGATGAATGCGGCAGGAGACGACGCCTTGGGATTTTCGGATTATATGAACACGTCGAAAGCACTTCAGGTGATTCTCGCGATATTCATCTCCGTAGCTATCGCATTCGTTGTCGGAGTGTTCGTGCAATGGATTGTGCGTCTTCTGTTTACGTTCAACTACCGGAACCGCTCGCTGAAGTGGAAAATCGGGCTGTTCGGAGGCATATCCGTTACGGCAATAGTCTATTTCATGCTGTTCAAGGGATTGTCGTCAATGTCATTCATGACCGGAGGCGTGAAGGAGTGGATATCGACGCACACCCTGCTGTTGCTCGGATGCTGCCTGGTCTTCTTCACGCTGCTGATGCAGGGACTGCACGCATTGAAGGTCAACGTGTTTAAGGTGGTAGTTCTTGTCGGCACATTTGCTCTCGCGACGGCCTTTGCAGGTAATGACCTCGTGAACTTCATAGGCGTACCGCTCACGGGCTATGCGTCATACCAAGACTGGGTCGCGTCAGGTGCCGTTGATCCCTCATCGCACATGATGGATGTGCTGAACGGGCCGGCAAGGACCCCGGTGGCATTTCTGATTGCGGCCGGAGTCATAATGGTGCTTGCGCTTGCAACTTCAAAGAAGGCGCACAATGTGACAAAGACGGAGCTTAACCTCGCCAAGCAGGAGGAAGGCGAGGAAATGTTCGGAACATCAAGGGTAGCACGCAGTCTCGTGCGTTTCGGAAATTCCGTGGCTCACGCAGCCATCGCAATAACGCCTGAGCGTTTTCGCCTGTGGGTCAACAGACGCTTCGACCGCAGCAGCATAGAAATCGAGGACGGGGCGCAATATGACCTGGTGAGAGCATCGGTGAATCTCGTGACGGCGTCGCTTCTGATCGCACTCGGAACGTCGCTGAAGCTTCCGCTCTCCACCACGTATGTCACATTCATGGTTGCAATGGCAACATCACTCGCCGACAGGGCATGGGGACGAGAAAGTGCCGTCTACCGCATCACGGGCGTGCTTTCCGTGATCGGAGGCTGGTTTCTTACGGCAGCCATAGCCTTTGCCGCAGCATTTCTGATTGCTCTGATAATGCACTGGGGAGGTTTAATTGCCATGGTGATAATTGTTGTCGCAGGTCTGCTCGTCATGATTCACAGCAACATTCGCTACAAGAGCAAAAGCGATGAGGAGAACGGTGACAAGATGTTCCGAAGCATTATCCGTTCTGCAAACCAGGAAGAGACAGACAAGCTTGTATGCCAGTATGTCGCGGCAAATGAGAGTCAGATTCTAAGCGACATTATCCGCAGTTACCGCAGTGTCACTGACGGACTTATAACAGAGAACGTCAGACTGCTGAGAAAATCCGGCAACGAGCTCATGGACAGGAAGGGCAAGCTCAAGAACATGCGCCGCAAGGAGACTATCTGCATCCGTCATCTCGACCAGGAGACGGCAATGCGCAAGAGTGCATGGTTTTTCTCCTCCTTCAACGACCTGGAGCAGCTCTATTATGCAATCCGCCGCATCTGTGAGCCGGCCTACGAACACATTGACAACCACTTCTCCCCGATTCCGGAGCGATACGTCGCCGAATTTGTACCGGAAAGAGACCGCCTGATCGGCTACATGGACGAAATCATGATGCATTGTGAAGACGGGGAATATGCAGCACTGAAAGGGGTTGAGGAAAAGCTGAAGACGGTACAGAAAGACTTCTCTAACATGCGGAAGTCGCTGATGGATGATATACAGGCAAATAACGTGAATATGAACACGGGCTATCTCTATCTCAATGTCCTGCAGGAGTCGGAGCAGATGTCGATAGTCCTGAAACAGATGGTACGTTCATCACGAAAATTCCAGCTGTCATAAAATTTTACAAGTTTTTGCATCAAAAAAGTTTGCAGGTAAAAAATTTTTGTCTACCTTTGTAATCCCTTTCGGGAGCATAGCTCAGTTGGTTCAGAGCGTCTGCCTTACAAGCAGAGGGTCGGGGGTTCGACTCCCTCTGCTCCCACAAGTTCTTTAAGAATAAAAAAACGGGGGTATAGCTCAGTTGGCTAGAGCATCTGCTTTGCAAGCAGAGGGTCGTCGGTTCGAATCCGTCTATCTCCACCAATAACGCCGGTTTTCTGCCGGTCATTCTGATGCGAACAAATTTACGACTTAAAAGTAGGTTTGTTCGTCTTTTTAAAGGGCAATTACGGAGAGGTGCTCGAGTGGTTTAAGAGGCACGCCTGGAAAGCTTGTATACTCCCAAAGGGTATCAGGGGTTCGAATCCCCTCCTCTCCGCCAAACAAAAGCCGCCGTTCGGGACCTGCAAAGTCTTGAACAGCGGTCTTTTCGTTACACCTTGATACGTTCCCAGAGGCAGTCGGGAATCAGGCGCCAGATTAGGCAGAGAATGCTGTAGCGCCAGTCGACCACTATGACGCGACGGCGACGGGAGAGGCCGCGGACTATGTGCTCGGCGACATAGTCGGGACGCATCTGCATCGGGTAGTCATGGTGGATGAAGTCGGTCGAGACGAAACCGGGGCGAATGTCGGAAAAGGAGATGGCCAGGCGTTCGCTGCGGGCGAGCTGGGAGAGAGCCTGAAGATAGGTCCACTGGAAGCGCTTGGTGGCGGAATATGAGGCAGAGGGGGCGAGGCCCTTGCAGCCGGCGACACTGGTGATGGCAGCTATGTGCCCCTTGCAGCCATGTTCGCGGAACCAGCGGAAAGCGGCGTCAACCATAACCGTGAAGCCCATGACATTAGTCTGCACCGTACGTTCCTCGATTTCGCGGTCAAGACTGCGGTTCTGATTGCCATAGCCGGAGCTCAAGAGAAACAGATCCATGCCTCCAAGTTTATCTATCAGAAGGGAGAGACAGTTCTCCGCATCGTCTTCAGTCACGTCGATGACCTCAGCGACGACACGACCCGGATGAGCCTCTTCCAATTCACGAAGCAGTCCCTCACGACGTCCGGCGACACCTACAGTCCAGCCTTCACGCACGAGTATGTGCACGACTTCCTTTCCGATTCCGGAAGTTCCGCCTATTACAATCGCTTTCCTATTCATACACCCGTCAGTCATTGAGATGTATGAGCGAAGAGACCGGAGCAATCTTCGAAAGACGGTCGGCTCCGTGCAGATCGTCAATCTCCACAAGAAAGACAAACTTCTTCACCACGACACGGAATGTAACCCCGTCCTTCACAATAGGAGTGCTGACGAGCGACTGCGCGAGTGCCTCGGCAGTTCCTCCGGTCGCAAGTATATCATCAAGAATAGTCACCTCAAGGACATTATCGGTCAGCGGGCCGGCCGCGACGTCGCTCTTTCGGTAGAAAAGCTTGTCTGCGCCATATTCCTTCATGATCTCGACTCCTACAAGATCGCCTTCTGAAAAAGGCAGCTTGCCGGACTTGCGGACCGGTATGACGTTGCTCACCGCGCCGTCAGTCATGAGAAGAGGAGTTCCGAAAAGGAATCCCCGGGCTTCCGGAACTGCAAGATTAGGCGTATCCACAAGGGCATCAATTTCTGAAACCACCTCACGGAAAACGTCCTTCGAATAAAGGAACGGCATGATGTCGATGAAATTGATGCCTTCCTTCGGAAAATCCTTGTAAAAATTGAGTTTATCCTGTAACATATTGATTATAATTTATTTATTTCATTATTCCACAGCATCCGCATCCAGTCTCCGCCAACGCCTGCGGACTTCCCCGGCAATGTCGCGAAGCCGTCTGTCGTGCCCGAAACGAATGTCAGAAACGGCAAGGCGCGCAGCCTTGAACCAGTCATGCGCAAATGTGTAGGCAGGGCAGAACAGCAGGAGCAGAAGCGGGGACAGCCACCACAGATGCCCCGAGAGGTGCGTGAAGAGAACCGCAGCAAAGATGCACCAGAGCAACGGCAGAGTGAATGCAGCGACCGCATAACGGAGTGAGATCAGGAACGCGCGATCCTCCTGGATGCGGCAAAGCAGCTCAGTAAGAAGAAGAACCGGAGAGGTAACTGCAACAGAGAACAGCCAATATGGAAAAGTCAAGACCAAAATCACCGCACGGAAAGTCCCGGACAGGACTCCGCAGTTCATGAAGGCAAGCTGCAAATCCCATCCGCCGGCGTATGACCCGGCACTTATGTGCATTCTCGTGCGTCTGTCCAAAGCCTCCTTTCCGAGACGCACTAGTTCAGAATACTCCGCCTGTTCCGCCGCATTCCCGCTGTCCCGGAGCGAATACAAAGTCCCGGTGACGAGACGGTCTTCCAGCATCCTGTCATATAGGCTGAATTTCCCTCCAACTACTGCATTCCTTCCCCTCTTTCCCGGAAACCTTGCCAGCCTTTCACTCTTCCCTGGAAGCCCTGCCGGCCGTTCCCCCGACAGCAGACTGTTTTCCGAAACGATGCGGCAGACTTCTAAAACGCCCTCATAGTCGGCATCATCGTCAAGGCTCAAATAGAGAGACTTCATACGAGAAGTCAGTTCACAGCGCATGGCGTTCATCAGTTCAGGCTGCGTCAGTCCCTCGTGAGTCTTGCGAAACTCGCTCACATTCATCGGCTTGCCTACGTTCACAAGCATAGACGTGCGGTAACGGTAGTAACTTCCGTATTCTATGCCGACCGGCACAATCACCACCGGCATGCGCCCCGAGAGCTTGTCGTCCGTCATCAGCGCGACCCTGAAAATACCCTTGCGCAGAGGCAGCAGCGAGTGCTTGTCCCGCTGCGTGCCCTCCGCCATGATGCAGTATGGGATACCGTCGCAGAGCCTGTCGGACACGGCGTCCATGATTTCCGCATTTTCCTCAAGATGACTGAAGCCGTCACGGATGCGCATCACCGGGGTCACATAAAGAGAGAGCAGCAGCGAGCGCAGCAGAGGAATGCGAAACATGTCGGCACGGGCGGCGAAAATCATCGGCGCGAGCGGTTTTCCAAGGCTCATCGCGGCAAGCGGATCCATAAGCCCGTTAGTATGGTTCGGAGCGAAGATGACTGCGCAGTTCTTGGGAATGTTCTCGAGTCCGACATATTGTATTCTTGAATATGAAGCGAGGAATGCAGGGTCAGCGTATGCCCGCAGCAACCGGTATCCGAGTCCCGGCGTTCGACGAATATTGATTTTTTCAGAGCCCCGTGTCATTTTTCCGTCAATCAGCACAGGTGTACAAAGATACGGGGTGTTTTATTCTTTTACAAATATTTTGTCGTAAATTTGCGGGGTTATGACGTTCCCGCTGAAACTGGTATCCATTACCTTTCTCAGGCGGAGAAGATTCTACAATAAATATGATCACTACTGACGAGGAACGCTCATTGGCTCGATTCGGGCTGGAGAGGGCAATGCAATGCGGAATGAGCGGAGCGAGGGTCACGCTGAACAAGAGCGTATCCGACACATATACTATGCTTGACGGGGAAATCGACAAGGTCAGCCGCAGCGCGGACAGGTCGCTGACGTTCTGTCTGTTCGCGGACGGACGCTACGGGACATTCTCCACAAACCGTCTTGCGGAAGACGCCGTCAGGGATTTCGTCTGCAAGGCCTGCGAGACTGTGCTGCTTCTGGAAGCGGACTCATGCCGAGCGCTCCCCTCCCCCGAAAGGCTCGCGACGGATGCGAAGACGGGGCTCGAAACTGGGCTGTGGGACGAGAAATATATGGGAATGACCGACTCTGAAAGAATCGGGCTTGCACGGAGGATGACGCTGCGTGAACGTCAAGGGAAAGGATGGAGCGTCGCATCGGAAGAGAATGAGTATACGGATTATGTTGATGAAACCTACCAAATTGATTCCCAAGGATTTGAAGGACAGCACTTCGAGACGGGATTTTCCTGTTCGTCGGAGGTGACTGTCACGGATGCGGAGGGGCGAAGGTTCAGTTCCTACTGGTGGGATTCCTCCGCATTTCTCAAGGGCATCCATCCCGAGACATGCGCAAAGACCGCACTTGAAAAAGCGCTGGCAGCCATGCGTCCGAAGGAAATCCCGGGAGGCAGCTACAGGATGGTCGTGGACGGAAATGTCGGATCCAGGCTGCTCAGCCCGATAATCAGTGCGCTGAACGCTTCAGGAATACAGCAAAAAATGTCCTTTCTCTGCGAAAGTCGCGGGCAGAGGTTGTTCTCCGAAGGGCTCTCACTGACGGACATGGCACGTGAGCGGGGCAAGGCCGGGGCACGTCTGTTCGACTCGGAGGGCGTGGCAACTACAAACCTGCCGCTGATTGAGAACGGTGTCGTGAAGAACTATTTCGTTAACACCTACATGGCAAACAAGACCGGGCTGGAGCCGACAGTGGAGGACATATCACGTCCTGTGCTCATGAGTTGGGCAAGCGAAAGCCTGCTTGAGGGGTTTGCAGAAGTAGTCAATACGGCCGTTCCCGATTTGGAATCAGGGAAAAAAGTTCTATCTTTGAAGGATATTTTGCGCGGATGCGGGGACGGGATTTATGTGACGGAGTTCAACGGGGGCAACTGCAACCCCGTGACAGGGGACTATTCCTTCGGGGTGTCAGGATTCAGGTTCCGAGAGGGGAAAATCGGCAAGCCGTTCAGGGAAATGCTGATTACCGGCAACATCCTTGAACTCTGGAACAGCCTGCTTGCCGTGAGCGACGACGCACGGGAGTGCGGCCGATGGAGACTTCCGACGACGGCATTTGACGGTGTCAGCTTTTCGGCATGACGACGGACACTGAGGCGCGAAGAGGGCGAAGCCGCCGCTGCAATGGGAGGCGACGTACTCATTTCGGCGAAGCCTGAATTATTTTGAATTCATTAAAATTAAAGGATATGAAAGTAGAAAAGAACACAGTGGTGGCTCTCACATACGAGCTTGAAGTTGACGGACAGATTGTCGATAAATGCACTGTTGAGAGGCCTCTGGACTTCATTCACGGAATGGGATACCTTCTGCCGAAATTTGAGGAGGAGGTCGCGGGGCTTGAGGCCGGAGACAAGTTCGAGTTTACGCTCAGCCCGGAAGAGGGCTATGGAGTCGTTGACCCTCAGAGGATTATCGATCTTCCTGTGGAGGCTTTTTCCGATCCGGAAGGGAAGGTTCGGCACGACCTGCTCGTTGAAGGTTCGAACATCACTCTCGTGAACCAGTTCGGGCAGCCGGTTCCGGCAAAGATTCTGAAGGTTGAGGCAAAGACCGTCAAGGTTGACGTGAACCACCCGATGGCCGGCAAGACGCTTAATTTCAAGGGAGAGATTGTGAGCGTGCGTCCGGCGACCGAGAAGGAAATCAAGGAAGGTCTCCACGGCGAACTCGCGGGAGGATGCTCTGGATGCGGCGGAAACTGCGGAGAAGGCGGCTGTGAAGGCTGCGGAAGCGACAAGGGCTGCGGATGCGGCGACGACTGCGACTGCGGCAAATAATTCTGCAATTTCGGGCAGAGTGAAACGGAGCCGAGAAATCTTTGCAGGATGAAAGCAGCCATCGTCATATTGAACTGGAACACAAAGGATTATCTGCGGAGATTTTTGCCTCCGCTGCTTGATTCCGTGGCCATGTTCAACGGCGGTGCCTCAAATTCGGACACGGACGGCTACGGAAGCGGTTCTCGAAGGAACGACGGAGAGCCGCACGACTGGGCGGAAGTCGTGGTTGCAGACAGCGCATCGACGGACGGTTCAATGGAAATGATGGCGAGGGAGTTTCCGTCAGTGCGAAGAATTCCTCTCGAAAAGAACTATGGGTTCACCGGAGGCTACAACAGGGCGCTGAAAGAACTGTCTGCCAGTCCTTCGGAAGGGCGTGGATCAGAATCCGGAGTGGCCGCGCGCGGCATTCCCTACGACCTGTTCATTCTTCTGAACTCGGACATTGAGGTTACGCGGGACTGGCTGCGGCCGCTTGTCAGATGGATGGAGGAACATCCGGAATGCGGGGGCTGCGGGCCTAAGCTTCACAGTTGGTACGAACGAGACAAGTTTGAATATGCCGGGGCGGCCGGCGGATACATTGACCGCTTCGGCTATCCTTTCTGCCGCGGGCGCGTTCTCGGGAAGGTTGAGAAAGACAGCGGACAGTACGACACTCCGGCCGACGTGCTGTGGGTTACAGGTGCATGCCTCGCAGTCCGGACCGAGGTTTGGGACGCGCTCGGAGGCTTGGACGACAGGTTTTTCGCGCACATGGAGGAAATAGACCTGTGCTGGAGGATGCAGCTTGAAGGATGGAGAGTGACGGTGGTGCCGGAATCTGTCGTGTACCACCTCGGAGGAGGAACGCTGCCGCAAAACTCACCGCAGAAGCTCTACCTCAACTACCGCAACAACCTGCTCCTGCTCGACAACAACCTCGCCCGGACAATCGGATGTCAGAGAGCGGCGCTGAGGATTTTCTGCAGAAAGATTCTTGACGGATGCTCGGCGGCAGTATATCTCATAGGGATGAAGACTGACTTTTTCAAGGCTGTCTGGAGAGCGCATCGGGACGCGGGAAAACTCATCGCCGGGAAAAGGAAGACTACGGAGGCAATGGAAGACGAGGCACACTGGCGCAAAAAGCACTCAGTGACAGGGCTTTATGACGGATGCATGATTCCACGGGCACTATTGGGAATGCGGATACGGTACCGGGAACAGAGGAATAAAACACAATAGATTATGCGGATAGTTATTGCAGGAGCGGGAGAAGTCGGCTCACATCTGGCCAAGATGCTGAGCAACGAATCCAATGACATAACGGTCATTGACAGCGACCAGAGCCGTCTGGACAGCCTGTCGGCAATCGCGGACATCGTCACGGTGAACGGAAAGTCGTCCGAAATCGGAGTGCTGCGCGAAGCCGGGGTTCCGGAGGCGGATCTGTTCATAGCCGTGAACCCGTCAGAGTCGCAGGATGTGAACATCGTCAGCGCGATTCTCGCCAAGAAACTCGGCAGCCGCAAGGTCACTGCCAGAGTCAACACCGAGGAATACCTGTCGTTCGAGAACAAGAACATATTCACGGAAATGGGCATCGACCTGCTCTTCTACCCGGAAAAAATTGCCGCGAACGAAATCGTTGACCTGCTGCAGCACAACGCCTCGACAGACTCGATGGACTTCGCGAGGGGAAGGGTGCAGATGTCCGTGTTCAAGGTGGAGGACGACTCCCCTCTCCTGGACATGAACGTATTGGATCTGAGCCGCTACGCAACGTCTGACGAACTCCAGTTCCGCGTCGTCGCAATATCTCGGAACAACGCCACAATAATCCCGAAGGTCGACACAAAGTTCAAGTACCATGACCTCGTCTACATCATATCCAAGCGCGAAGGCACACAGATGCTGATGAAGCTGATAGGCACGGTGAACCTTGAGGTGGACAAGGTCATGATTCTCGGCGGCAGCCACACTGCGGAGATGGTGGCGCGCCAGATTATCGGGAAGGTCGATGTCATAAAAATCATCGACAACAACAAGAGCCGCTGCCTCGAACTTTCCGAGACACTGGGAGATATGGTTTCAGTAATCAATGCCGATGGGCGCAACTCGGACGTGCTGATTGAGGAGGACATACGCAATTTCGACGCATTCGTCGCGCTCACAGGCTCCTCGGAGTCGAATATTCTCGCCTGCGTCGCAGCAAAGAAACTCGGGATTCCGAGAACCGTCGCGGAGGTTGAGAACATCGAATACATCCGCCTTGCCGAAGGCATGGGAGTTGACGCCGTCATAAACAAGAAACTCATCACGGCCGGACGCATCTTCAAGTTTACGCTGAGCGACAAGGTACGTTTCATAAAATATATGAACGGAACAAATGCCGAGGTTTTGGAATATATCGTCGTCAAGGACGCGAAGATAACCTCCGGCAGGCTGATGGACCTCGACTTCCCGAAGGACGCGATTGTCGGAGGTGTGATTCGCGGCAACAACTCGTTCATCGCGGTCGGCGACACTCAGATTCAAGAATATGACAGAGTCGTGGTGTTCGCATTGCCGGAAGCTGTGAGGGAGGTCGATAGATTCTTCAAATAAATCTGACAAAATGTCATTAAAACAGATGCGGCTTGCTCTTTGAGTCAGAGGAGGTGGGTTCGATGTGTCCGGACGGAAGTTCGGGACGTGTTGAATCGTGTGATATAAGTTGATAAAAATGGAGAAACAAGATATGAGCAAGAACAAGAAACATCACGAGAGAGTTGAGGAAAAAGTTGAAGAGCAGAAAGTTACGAACGATGAGAAAATCGTGGAAGAAACCGATGGAAAGTCCGGGGAGGAGAGCTGCGAGGACAAGGAAAAGGCATCCGACGGTAACAGCGAACTTGAGGAAATGAAGAAGTCAAAGGTTGAGCTGGAGAAAAAACTGACAGCAACAGGTGACAAATTGGCCAAGACAGAAGATGCCTACGTCAGGCTTATGGCAGAGTTCGACACGTTCAGGCGTCGTACCGCGCAGGAGAAATTGGATATGGTGGCCACAGCGTCAGAAGATACCATCAAGGGACTGCTCGTGGTGCTTGACGACTGCGAGAGGGCAATGAAAGTTCTTGCCGATTCCGACGACGCGGCTGCGGCAAAGGAAGGCACAGAGTTGATTTACAGCAAGCTCATGGCGTACCTCAAGAGCAAAGGTCTCACACCTATTGAGGCGATGGGTGCAGACTTCGACACAGATGAGCAGGAGGCCGTCGCTCAGTTCCCGGTTGAAGATCCGACGAAGAAAGGGAAAGTCTTCGACGTCGTTCAGACCGGCTATAAGCTCAACGGCAAGGTGATAAGATTCGCCAAGGTAGTCGTGGGCATCTGATGCAGGGAAGGGACGATTGCCCGCATTTGCGGGAAGTAATCCGGAGAGTATCAAGGATCACGTCAGTCAGATAGGAGAAGCGGAATTATGGCAGCAAAGAGAGATTATTATGAAGTGCTCGGCGTCGCGAAGACAGCTACGGCCGATGAAATAAAGAAAGCGTACAGGACGCTGGCAATAAAATATCATCCGGACAAGAATCCAGGCAACAAGGAAGCCGAGGAGAAATTCAAGGAGGCTGCGGAGGCATACGCAGTGCTCAGTGACCCGGAGAAGAGGAAGAAATATGACCAGTTCGGTCACGCCGGAGTCGGGGACAATCCGGGGCCTGACTTCAGCGGAGGGTTCGGAGACCTCAACGACATTCTGAACAACCTGTTCGGAGGCGCGTTCGGCGGGTTCTCCGGAAGTTTCGGAGGCGACGGAGGCGGATTCGGCGGATTCGGCGGATTCGGCGGATTCGGTGGCGGGCGCCAGCAGGAGAGGGTTGCAAAGGGCAAGGACATCAGGGTTCATGCCCGTCTCACCCTTGAGGAAGTCGCTCGCGGCGTCGAGAAGGAAATCACAATCGAGAGGTTCGTGCCTTGCCTGGACTGCGGAGGCAAGGGGGCAAAGTCGGCTGCTGACATCAAGACCTGCCCGACCTGCAAGGGTACCGGACAATATAAGAAGGTCGTTCAGTCGTTCCTCGGACAGACGGTGAGCTACTCGCCTTGTCCACAGTGCGGCGGCACAGGCAAGATTGTCACGAATCCTTGCCCGAGCTGCGGCGGAAGCGGACTTGTCAGAAAGCGCGAGACCGTGCGCGTGAAGATTCCGGCAGGAGTCGAGGACGGGATGCAGCTGCGGGTGACCGGAGCCGGCAATGCGGCCAGGAACAACGGAATCAATGGAGACCTTCTCGTCGTCATCGACATTGACCCCCACAGGGACTTTGAGCGCAAGGACAACAATCTGTTCTACACCAAGGTGATTTCTGTGACAGACGCGATGCTCGGATGCGAGGTCGACATTCCGTGTCTCAACGGCACGTCACAGAAGCTCAAGATTGAGCCGGGCACACAGTCCGGCACCGTGCTCACGATGCGCGGCAAGGGCCTTCCGTCCGTAAACAGCTACGGCTGCGGAAACCTCTACGTCAAGATTGGAGTCTGGATTCCGAAGAAGCTCAGCCGCGAGAGCAAGGAACTTGTCGAGGCGCTGGGACGGTCTGCCGATGTAGTGCCGAATCCGACGCGAGATGACAAGTCCTTCTTTGACCGGCTGAAGAATCTGTTTTGACGGGGCGCCTAAAAGGCGGTCTGCTTCGTTGCATGTGAATTTCAAATCCTCACCATCTAATTGACCCCTCCCGTCCCCTAAACATCTGTCACAGGACTCTATTCAATCGTAATTTCGGAGCCTGAATGGAAAAATCCTTTCAGGCTCTTTTTTATTCCCAGCCTGTGAGCTTGAGACGGAATTTGATGCTGGTGGAGAGATTGTTTTCTTCTCCTTTGATGCGAGATGAAAAAGTGCGGCGTGATTCCTCGACGAAACCGAGTTTGCGGTATACGTTGCCATCAGAGTCCACTCCGTCACGCTGCGGGCGGCCTGCCACTGCAGTGGAAATGGCGTAGGTCATTATGTCGTCCGGATGGCGGTCTGCGATGAAAGCCTTGAGCAGCTTGCCCATGCCGCCAATCACACGGGTGTCGGAGAGGGAGGCATAGCGCACCCACTCGTAAGAGCTGACAACCCTCCCCTGCTTTTCCCAGCGACGTGCATTCGAGAATGTCGCCACGGCGACAAGTTCTCCCGGAAGATCTCTGTGGCTGCCGCCGCTTTCCGCAACAATATCCCCAAGTCCACGCCCGCTTTCAGTCGCCGGCATTGCTTCAGATGCCACGGAGTTCCGGACTGCCGGCGAGCGCAATTCGGCAGAGCCCGTTGCACGACGTCGAAAAAGTCCGTAACAGTCCCGACATGATGCGCTTCCGTATATATGATGAGCATCGAGGAATGAATCGGCAGTCTTTCTGTCGATTTTCCGGACTTCACAGTTTCTTGCGAACACTGTCCGCAACGTTATTATCGGGTCATTGTACTCCATTTTCTCCGCGAAGATATAAACGCTTTGCATATCCTCAAAATATATTGCCTATCTTTGCACGCAAAATCAGCAATATATGGACGCTGGAATACACTATCTCCTCATCACAGCCGCAGGTGTCGGGGGTTCGACTCTCTTTGGCTATCTGCTCGGTTATTTCATAAAGGATGTCCCGCACAAGGTGAACGACACGATACTCGGGCTCTGTGCCGGCATAATGATGGCAGCCGCCATAATGGGGCTGATCGTGCCTGCAATCGGGTCGTACGAGGGTTTTCCCGGAAAACTGATTCCAATAGCCGGAGTGTTTGTCGGAGCGCTTTTTCTGACATTCATCGACCGTTTCACGCCGCATCTTCACAAGCTCGCCGGACTGGACAACGAACAGCACGCCGAAGACAAGCACCTAGACCGGATACTCCTGTTCGTGCTCGCCATCGCAATCCACAAGTTCCCAGAAGGGATGTCGGCAGGAGTTGGATTCGCAGGTGGAGGCGCACCGGAACTCATCGGAAGTGCAATCAGTGTCGCCATCGGAATTTCAATCCAGAACATCCCAGAGGGCATGGTCATAGTCTCTCCTCTTCTCCTCGCTGGAGTGAACCGCAGACGCACGCTCGTCATAGCCCTCGCAATCAGTGCCCTGGAGGTTCTCGGAGTGTTCACCGGCTACCTCCTCGGCTCCATCTCCGTGTATTTCCTTCCGTTCATGCTTGCATTCTCCGGCGGCGCAATGCTTTATGTCGTCAGCGACGAGATGATTCCAGAATCCCACTCCCACGGCTACCAGAAGCAGGCGACCTTCGCGCTGATTGCCGGATTCATATTCATGCTACTGATTTAGAGATTATTGACAGATTTCGCTTTCATTTCTAAAGCCTATCAGGACGCGACAGTATCACTTTTTGAAAGAAATATGCGAACAAAAATTTGCAAAGTAAAATTTTATTCCTACCTTTGCAATCCCAAAACAGAAATGGTGCCATAGCTCAGTTGGTAGAGCAAAGGACTGAAAATCCTTGTGTCCCTAG
>ERZ808246.1139-NODE-1139-length-19837-cov-3.197452_pt1 | contig 19837 bp, 15 predicted proteins | sample MGYA00521083_ERZ808246 | MGnify/ENA primary metagenome ERZ808246 (study PRJEB31516, sample SAMN03275577) | gut metagenome | biome: mammalia-associated habitat; material: feces | host: Papio cynocephalus | place: Kenya | collected 2012-07-07 ... | reverse complement strand
CCGTATAAAGACAAAAACGGCAATTATTATTTCAAATTGAAGAGCATTAAAAACCGTATACTTTGCGCAAGTGAGACTTACCGCAGCGAGGCTTTGGCTATGAGCGCGGAAGAATCGGTAAAGAGGTTCGTGTCGTCGCCCGTACAGGACGGCGTAGAGCAGGATATAACCGTTATAAAATACGTTTTGCCCAAGAAAGAGGCGCCCGTAAATACCGGCGCGGCTTACAGCGGTAAGTGGAAAATCGAGCAGGACGGCGATACTTACATGGCAAAGTTGTTCGCATCGAACGGCGAATTGCTTTTGAACAGCGAAAGTTATGTTTCTTATGCGTCTGCCAAATCGGCTATTTCGACGATTACAACCAACGGAATAGCGGGTAATTTCATAATCGACAGCGATAAAAAGGGCAGATATTTCTTCAAACTTCGCAGTGCGCAGAAAGCCACGCTTTGCATAGGCGAAACTTATGCGCAACTTTCGGCATGCCAGAGTGCGATCGAAAGCGTCCGCAGATTTTTGAAGACGGCTAAACTCGTCGAAGAATAATATAAATTTTGTACGCTATTGCCGCTGCGACCCGTCGGGTCGCGGCGGTTTTCTTTTTAACAGCGCGATTGATAACAGATAAAAATAGGCGGCGACGGAGAATTTCTCCGTCGCCGCCTATTTTTTTGCACGTTATACGTTTTCTTTTTTCTCTTTGTATTCGCGTAAAGCGTTCGCAAGTTGGTCGGGGCAGGAAGTGTTGGATCTGCACTTGATACCCGATAAAAGCGAAATTACCTCGTCGACCTTTTTGCCCTGAACGAGTCTCGCTATACCCTGAAGATTTCCGCTGCACCCGCCGATGAATTTGACGTTCACGACTTCGTCGTTGTCGTTTACGTCGAAAAGTATCTGACGACTGCAAGTGCCTTTCGTAAGATAAGTTTGCATTTTATACTCCTTTAATCTACCAGACAGTCGTAAACCGTCGCGTAGACGTTTCCTGCCTTTTCCGCCCATTTCTTGTAAATACTCTTGGCTGTCTGCCTGTCCGGCACGACGAATTTGAGCTCGAGAATAGGTTGCGAAGGCTCCAGAATTTTAAGATAGACGGTATAAGTGCCGTCTTTATTCATAAAATAATCCGCGGCGCACTGCTGACTTTTGCGATATTTCATACGGTTGTTTTTTACGAACGACGAAATTTCTTCGCGTAGCGAAGACGGAATCTGAACGTAAAAATCGGCAAGACAAACTCTCCCGTCGGGCGTGATGCCGTAAAGGGGGTCGTTACCTTGCTCCGACGCAACGTAGATGAACGAATGATCCAAAAGTGTGCCGAGCAGGGGCTTGCAGTCCATATAAGAAATCCAGTTGTTCGCACCGCAACACATGTCAAGAACCGTGTTTTCGGATAGCGGCACTTCCATTTTGTCAAAGACGAACAACAATATTAACTTGTTTACCAAAGCGTCGCCTTTGACTTGCATGGCGGTCTCCTCCGTAAAAATTCGGTGCGAAAACGATTACGCGGCGAATTCTTTAAGTTCGGATACGAGGTCGTCGCACTTTTCGGAATGAATTTCGACCGTAAGGGGTTTAGCGAGGTCGAGCGAGAATATGCCGAGAATGGATTTCGCGTCGACGACGTATCTGTCGCTGCGAAGGTCTATCTCGTAAGAATATTTCTGTACGATGGAAACGAATTTTTTAACCTGACTTGCCATCTGAAGAGAAATTTGTACCGATTTCATAAATTTTACTTCCTCCCGTCCTGAAAGTTCCGTACGGGCAAAAACCCGTCAGAACCAAGGCTACAGACATTATACATAATTCATAAAAAAAAATCAATAGTTTTCTTAAAAGTTATTGTTTTAATTTCAAAGATATGTTATAATTGCCCTAATCTTATCGCCCGCCGTAGCGCAATTTGACTAAACTGAAATACGGAGGTTTCATATTTATGCTCACGCGCGAACGTTCTCTCGCGATTTTTCTTTCCGCGACAGACGAACTTATAAACTCAAAATATATATTGGCAGACAGCAAAGTCGGAGCGATACTCAAAGCCGTCGCGCAGTCGCGTATGCTTTACGAGACTTTTGAATACGTCACTTACGGCTATGATTATTCCGCGGCAAAAAGCGTATGCTTTGTCGACGGCGGCGTGTCTTTACCGCAGAAAGACGAAGACGTGCTTGCATTCGTATTTCTTACTCTTATGGAAATTGACGCCGGCAGAGAAGACGTAATGCGCATACTTAACGATTATTTCGGCGGCGATAACGGTATGCAGAACGCATACGCGGCGTTTGCGGATAAAATGCTTAAACCTTTCCGCGATATAGCCGAAAAGACGTTCGGCAAGATACTTTCGGGTGAAATGCCGGCGGTCGGCAAGGGCGAAAACAAAGCCGAAAACGCCGAACCGCAGAATGTCAAAACAGAAAAGAAAGCGTCTGCGGTATCTTACGCGATCACGCTTGCCGAAGACGAATTCGCGCGTTCGGGCAGCGACGGCGCGGAAGAACTTGCATATATACTCAAGGAACTCCGCGACGCGGAAGAAAAATCCGACGCCGATAAAATAACGCTTGCGTGCCTTGCGCTTAAATATGCCGTTAAGTCGGTAAAAAGACCGAAACTCGATACCGACGCTATTTTTGAAGAAGTTTCCGAGGCTCTGCAATAAAGAGGTCATCTGCAATGGAAAAACAAATATCGTCGAAGAAGATATTCGACGGAACTGTACTTAAAGTAAATTTCGATATAGTCGAACTCGACGACGGCAGACGCGGAGAACGCGAAGTCGTTCATCATCCCGGCGGGGCGGCGATACTCGTCGTCAAAGGCGGCAAGGTGTTGCTTGAGAGACAATATCGCTATGCGGTCGGTAAAGAGACGATAGAAATCCCCGCGGGTAAACGTGACGCGGGCGAGGATTTTATCGACACCGCGAGAAGAGAACTCGAAGAAGAGGCGGGGCTGAAAGCGACAAAACTCGAAAAACTGTGCGAAATCATCCCTTCGCCCGGTTATACCGACGAGGTTATCGGTATTTTCTACGCCGACGAATTTGAAAACGGACAGACGCATTTCGACGAAACCGAAGAACTTACAACGTTCTGGGTTGATTTAGGCGAGGCTTACGATATGATTGCGCGCGGCGAAATAACCGATGCTAAAACGCTTGTGGCGTTGCTGAAGTATTCCGCGACGAAAGCGAAATAAAAAAACGGCTTAACAACGCTTAAACGGTTGAATATTTTTCGTGAATGTGTTACAATACTTACGAAAGTTACGGAGGCATAGCTCAGTTGGTCAGAGCGCTTGCTTCACATGCAAGAGGTCGTAGGTTCGAGCCCTACTGTCTCTACCACTTTGAAGGCGTCGCATAAAACGCCGAAATAAATATGGGGGAGTTTTATCTTCCCCATATTTATTTTGTCTGTTTCGGCTAGCCTTCGTCAAAGTAAAAACAGGGCGTAATGCCGAAATGACGTAGCGCGTGGCAAAGCCGTGTTTACCGCCGCGTTGCGGACGGACGAGCCCTACGTCTCTGCCACTTTGAGGGCACTGCATAAAATAGCCGAATAAATGCGGGAAATCATTTTTCCTCGTATTTATTTTGTTTGTTTCGGGCTAGTCTTCGCCAAAGTGAAAGCGGGAATGTTTCGCAAAAGTAAAATAAAAGGAGAAAATATGGAAAATCACAATCTGACAATAAGAAAAGCAACCGAAAAAGATATACGCTTGATTTATGAATTGATAAACGGTCTGGCGGCTTATGAAAAACGCCCCGAGGATATGACGGGGTCTGTCGAAATGCTGAAATTCTGGCTTTTTGAAAAAAAGATCGCAACTGCGGTTATTGCCGAAATTAACGGCGAACCCATAGGCTACGCAATATATTATCCCGTCTTTGCATCGTTTGCGGCGAAAGCCAACGTTCATCTGGAAGATTTGTATATAAAACCCGAATACCGTCGCCGTGGTTTCGGCAAAGAATTTTTCGACAAACTTGTAAAAACTATAAAAGACGACGGATACTCCGACTTGGAATGGAGTTGTCTCGATTGGAACACCCCGTCGATAGAATTTTATAAGAAAATCGGCGCGACTCGGGAAACGGGGAGAGTTTATTTTGAATATTTGCCGTAAAATCGGTCGTAACTCGTTCAAAATGTAACGCCGCCGATATTAAGTGAGATTATTTAATTCGTTGTCTTGACAAATATACACCGTCGATGTTATAATATGGTTACAAAATCGGTATGGATTTTTCTGAGGTAAACTCATTTTTCGCCATACACCCGTTACGGGTGTATGGCGATTTTTTATTTTCGGTCGGCATTGCTAAGGAAGAGGTTATAAAATGAAGAAAATTAAAATATCGGGCGAAGTGACATATTTTATCGCCATAATTTTGTTATCGCTCGCGGTTGCGATTCTTTCCGCCGCCGATTTCGGCATTTCGATGATAGTCGCGCCGGCATATTTGTTAAGTCTGAAAACAGGAGTTCTTACTTTCGGACAGGCAGAATATGTAATTCAGGCGGGCTTATTTATAGTTCTTTGCATAATTCTCCGAAAATTTAAGTTCGTTTACTTATTTTCGTTCGCGACATGCCTTATCTACGGTCTGGTTCTCGACTTGTGGAGAATGATTCCTTTCTTCGATCCGTCGGTAACGCCGCCGGGAAGTATGGATTTATGGTTGAGAATGATCATGTTTGTATGCGGAGTGCTTTTAACGTCGTTTTCGGTTGCGTTGTTTTTCAAAACGTATCTGTATCCGCAGGTGTATGACTTTTTCGTAAAAGCGGTTTCGTGCAGGTATAATATAAAATTGTCGCTGCTGAAAACGATCGTAGATCTGTCCTGCCTCACGGCAAGCGTAATTATGACGTTTGCGTTTTTCGGCAAAATCGAAGGCATAGGCTGGGGCACGCTTGTTATGGCAATCGTAAACGGAACGATTATCGGAATGTTTTCAAAGTTGCTTGACAAAGTTTTCGATTTTCAACCGACGTTCGCGCGGTTTGCCGGATTTTTTGAATTGAAATCGGGCGAAAAATCAAAAGATGCCGATTCCGACACGAATAAAGTAAACTGACGTATATGACTTTTTTTGCGTAAAAGGTTTGGGAACGAAAAACCGACGAAGATAAAGGCTGATTTCGGGTATTTTTGCCGTAAAATAAACCGCAGGAGAAATTCTCCTGCGGTTTTTACTTGCCAGCCAAGAATAAAACGAACCGTGGTCTGACGACGTGTTTTTGACTAATACGTCGTTGCGCTCGCGGCTTATACGTCTGGTATTAACCCGTTCGCGCGCCTTGTCTTATCCTGAAAATCCGCCGTCAGACTTGCAAGCAACCAAAACGTCGATATTTTTGATGATTTTTGGTAAAGGCGAGTGCAGACGTACTAGACGTACTTCAAACGAGAATTTGACAAAAAGCGCGAAAATGGCGGCGTTTTGGCAAGGTTCGTTTTATTCTTGGCTGGCATTCCGTAAATGTATTTCAGTCCAGTTGTCTCAGCGCGTCCATAACGACCAGATAATTTTCTTTCACCGACAAAAAGAGGTCTTCGGTGTCGTCGAAAGTCCTGCCGCGGAGTTTTTCGGTAAGATCGAATGCGGGGCGGTAGAGATGATCGAACCCGAGGTTGGCGCACACGCCTTTAAGGGTGTGTACGGCGCGGAACGCCGTTTCGGCGTCCTTTGCCTTGAAAGCGGTTTCCAGTTCCGAAAACCCGGGGTCCTGTAAAAATTGCGCAAGCACCCGACGTACAAGCGATTCGGTACCGAGACGCGCGAGAACTGCGGAGTAATCTCCGCCGACTGTTTCGTAAAATTGCGTAAGTGTCATAATTTTGCTCCGTTAGTTTTTGTTATTTGATTTCGCCGTTTGCGTTTTTTGTCAGAAAATCTTTTATATCCAGCAGACATTCGAGTAAAACGGGGTTGAATTGTCCGCATTCGCCGTTCAGAATCATGTTTATCGCATCGGCTGAAGAATACGGCTCTTTGTATACGCGTTTTGCGGTAAGCGCGTCGTAAACGTCTGCAAGCGATACGACCTGCGCGGCGATCGGTATTTCGTCGCCTTTAAGCCCTTTCGGGTAGCCCTTTCCGTCGTATTTTTCGTGGTGATAAAGACATATCTGATACGCGTATTTTACCAGCGGTTCGTCGCGGTATTCGTGTACGTTTGAAATCATCTGCGCACCGAGAACGGTGTGTTTTTTCACTTCCTCGAATTCTTCCGCGGTTAGTTTGCCGGGTTTGTTCAGAATCGCGCCGTTTATTTCGACTTTGCCTATATCGTGCAGGGCGGACGCCGTTGCAATGAGATATACGTCTTTTTTGGTCAAGCCGTATTTAGGAGTTTTTTCAAGCAGTTTAATCAGCAGAAGTTCGGTGATTTTATTGATGTTGGTTATATGCTCGCGTCCCATACCCGAACGGAATTCGGTTACCTGGCTGAGTATGTCGACCAGTATGTGACTGCTATTTTCTTTTTCGAGAATTTCACCCGAAACCGTAGAAACCAGTCTTCGCTGTTTTTCGTACAGGTTTATGTTGTTAAGCACGCGTCTGTAAACGACTTTAGCGTCGAACGGGCGGTTTATGAAGTCTGAAACGCCCATTTCGTATGCCTTGCGTATAGTCTGCTCCGATTCGTCGCCGGTTATGGTTATGACGGGTATATCGTCTATAAGGTGTCTGTCGGACATAAATTTAAGTACGTCGAACCCGTTTATCCCGGGCATCATTATGTCCAGCAGAACAAGCGAAATCTGCGAGCCGTGTTTTTCGAGTATGTCTATGCATTCCTGTCCGCCGTTTGCCTCTATAACGTTGAATTCGTTGCTTAAAATACCCGAAAGTATGTTTCTATTTATAGGCGAGTCGTCGACGATGAGAATGTCTACGCTGTTTTTTTCTTCGATGATTTCTCCGTCGGCGTCGGTTACTATCGCGTTTTTCTTGTTTTTCGCCCTGTATAACAGTTTATCCGCTCTGTTTACGGCGACCTCTACGGGTTCGTTCATGCATACCGTTGCACCGATACTCGACGTAAGGTTGATTTCGGAATATCCCGGCAGAACGATGTCTCCGACGCGTTGGAGTATGTGTTTCAGTTCCGACTCGAAATTCGTATTGTGTATGCCGGGCATAACCAACAGGAATTCGTCTCCGCCGTAACGTATCAGGCGATCCGATGTGCGGATATTGTTTTTCAGTTCGGTGGCGAAAGCGTTAAGCACTGCGTCGCCCGCGATGTGTCCGTATACGTCGTTGTAAATCTTGAAGTCGTCAAGGTCGATCATCGCAACACCGGCGGATATTACCGATTTTTTTAATTTTTCCTCGTAAAAACGGCGATTGTAAATGCCCGTTAAAACGTCGGTGTATGTTTTTTCGTAATATTCGTTTATACGCGACAGAAGTTTTTCTTCGCCCGACATATCGATTATGTTTTCGGGTTCGACCTCGTGCAGCAATTCCATTACGCACGGTTCGCCGTCGACTTCGATATAACGCGAGATAACGTGAAAAATCCCGTCTTGTCTGAATTCGAGTTTAACCTGATCGCGTTTCGTTTCTATGGCTTTGGCAGACGTGCAGTTTTCGCATGGGTCGGGCTTGCCCCAGAACGAATAGCAGGGGCAGTTGAGTATCGGGATATTCTCTTTCGCGCAGATTCCCGCGATTTCGTTTCTGCGCAGAATGCGTACGACGTCGAATACCTTTCTGTAATATTTCATTTCTTCTTCCGCCTGAGCGGCGGTCAAAGAGCGATTGTCCCGCAAAACGTATTCCTCCTTATCGGTTCTTTGATTTTACGACAATTAAAAGCCTTCGGGCTACAGCCCGAAGGCAAGAATATTTTATCTTTGCCCCTGCTTTGCGGATTCGGCGCATTTAGTAAGATATGCCTGCAAAGCGTCGGATGCGTTCTGTAACGTTCCGCCTAATAATTCGCGTGAAACTATGCTCATGTTGTTTTCGACGTAGTAGGGCAAAGAGGTTGTCTTTATGGCAGACAGTTCGATTTTGCTCTTGCCGAGATCCGAATATCTGGAGTCTGAAAAATTTTCGGCCGCGGAAGGAATGCCTTTTATCGACGCAAGGGTGTTCAGTTCGTCTTCTCTTGCGATAAAGCGCATAAATTCCAAGGCGTAATCGCTGACTTTGCTGTCTTTGTTGACTGCGAAACCGTACCAAGGCTCGATATACGCATACGCGCCGTTATCGCCGATGGGGGAGAACATAAACTTATATTCAAAACTGTTTGCCGCAAACGCCGCCGACTGGCTTTCACGTTTTTTCATTCCGCTTACTTTTTCGGTGTCGCATACCCAGAAAGGCACATCGCCTTCAAAGAAATGCATTATAGAGTCGTTATAGTTGTTCGCGGGGTAAGTTGCGTTGACTTCTTCGGTAAAGTATTCGTTTTCGCTTAAATAAAGCAGGCGTTCGTATACGGTCTGTAACTTTGCCGCGCCTTCGGCATCTCCCGATTTGACGGCGTTCAGAACGGATGCGTCCGTTTTAACGATGCACATATTCATATCGTATACAAGCGCGTTCATAAAGGTCTGCGGTCCCTGAATGGGCGTGTAACCTTTGTTTTTAAGGGTTTGCAGAACGCTTGTGAATTCCGACCACGTCTGCGGAACCGAAAGCCCTTCTTTTTCAAGCAGAGTCTTGTTTACGACAAGTCCCGTCAGTTTAAGACCCATCGGCAGGGAATATAATTCTCCGTCGACCTTGTTGCCGTCGATGACGACTTGCTGATATGCGCTTACGTCGATTTTTTCTTCGGTAAGGTTTACGCATCTGTCGGTATTGTAACCTCTGTCGTTAGAGGTCATAAAAATATCGATATTCGGGTTGTCCGTCAAAAAGTTGTCCGAACTGGTATCGCTGAACGTGCTGTAACTGATCTTTATGTTCGGGTAGAAGTCGTTGAAGTGGTTGATGACCTGATCGAAAGCCTCGAAATTGCCGAAGAACGTTGCCACTTCGATTTCTGCCGACGCCTTAGTGTCAAGGCTTGGTTTGAATTCGGTGTTTTTGTCGTTCGCGTTGTCTTTCGCACAACCCGCAAACGTAATCGACGCCGCGAGCAAAGCCGCAAGAATGAGTGAGAATTTTTTCATATGTGCCTTCCGAAAAATTTATTCGCAACGCTTTCCGGCGTCGTTGTTTCTGGATAATACCAATCTTATCGTACTGATAACTTTGTCTATTTCTATGGGTTTTGAAACGTGGGCGTTCATGCCGGCGTCTATACAACGCTGAATATCTTCGGCAAACGCATCGGCTGTCATCGCTATGACTGGTATATTTTTAATATCTTTGCGGCTGCATGTGCGTATTTCGTCCGTCGCGTCGAGGCCGTTTAACAGCGGCATCTGCAGATCCATAAATACAAGGTCGTAATAATCCGGTGCAGACGCGAACAACTTGTCCAGACAATCGCGACCGTTTACGGCGCGTTCGCATATAAGCCCGTAACCGTCGAGCAGGGCGGAGATTATCTCCCAGTTGATGTCGTTGTCTTCCGCGATCAGAACGCGTAACCCATTTAAGTCGGTGCCGACGTTTTGTACCGCTCCTGTCTCGGTTGCCTGTTCATCGGCGGGTTCGGTTGCCGTTTCCAACGGAATTTTAACCGTAAACGTAGTGCCTTTGCCTTCTTCGCTTTCGCAATCTATCGTGCCGTTCATTATGTCGACCATGCGTTTGACTATCGCAAGTCCGAGTCCCGATCCCTGAATTTTACTTATGCGTCCGTCGGTAGCGCGAACGAAAGCGTCGTACATGTTCTTGCGGAATTCTTCCGACATGCCTACGCCGGTATCCGCGATAACGCATACAAGCAGACATTTGTTTCCGTCTTCGTCAAGACTTTCTTCTCTTACCGCAAGTTTTACGCTGCCGCCCGACGGAGTGTATTTGATAGCGTTGTTCAGCAGGTTAAGATAAATCTGCGTAAGGCGCAGTTTGTCGCCTATAAGATATTTGCTTGTTAGGTTGTCGACGGTTATTTCAAAGTTCAGACCGTGTCCTACCGCTTGCGAGCGGGTAATGCATTCCAGTCCGGCGAAGAATTCCTCTACGGCGAACGGCGCGGGCGTAAGGCTTACTTTTCCGCTTTCGATACGCGTTATGTCGAGTATATCGTTTATAAGCGTAAGCAGGTGGTTGCCCGATATGGTTATTTTACGCAGGCATTCGCGGACGTAATCGGCATCGTCTATGTGATTTTGCGCGAGTTCGGTCATTCCGAGTACCGCGTTCAGCGGAGTACGGATGTCGTGCGACATCGTCGACAAAAAGCGGGTTTTAAGATAATTGGCTTGTTTTGCCGCCTCTGCCGTTTTCTTCAGTTTGCGGTTTATAGCAAGTATGTATAATCCGTTGCAAGCCACAAGGAATAGCAACGTTCCGCTGACTACGCCAACGACGAGCAGGTCGTTCCCTTCATAGGTCAGAGAACTTACGGGTATGTAGCCCATTATGTCGATACCCGAAAATTCGTCCAGAGACGAATAATACCAATAACATGACTGTCCGCGCGAATCTTTAAGGGTCATAAGCCCCGAATTCTGAGTGTGAAGTTGCGATATAAACTCATCCGTTTCGGCCGTGTCGTTATCGAAGTTGTAATACTCTAAGAATCTTACAAAATTTTCAGAACGCATCGCATACGACGGTATGACGTAATCGCCGTAGTCGGTCAGAAGTCCTATTTCGGCATTTTCGTAACCGGTCGGGAAGACCCAGAGTTTTTTTATCTTGTCGATCGGTACGGTACGCAATAAAAGATAATCTTTATCGGTTCCGTCTTCCAGCCTCAGCGTCGTGCGAGTCCCGACACTGACGACTGTCCGCTGAGATTCTCTTATTCTGTATTGACCGAGTATGGTTTTGTCTCCGTTGAAGACTTTTATCATACGTTCGGTGAATTCGAGGTAACTCGGAACGTCGGAATTTCTGAAATACGAATAAGTCGATACGGCATTGTCGCCGTTAAAATAATACGAACTTGTCGCCTCGAATGTGTCCATGTCGACGAAATGTGCGGCTACGGTTTTATCCGAACTCATCGTATTGACGAAAGTTACAGCCTCGTCAAGCGTCATGTGGTTTTCTTTTATGTAGGCGTTCCACGCGTCGACGTAAGACAACTCGGTGTTGAAGTGGTTCTGCGAAATCTGTTTCATTGTTTCGACGGTGTTGCAGAAGTTGTTACGCATAAGCCTTTCCTGCGAATTGCGCGTACGCGAGGTATATCGCCATACGAATACGACGATTGCTATAATAAATGCTATATTGCATAGCAACAACGCCGTCTCGACGATGCGTTTCTTTATGCTTTTTTTCTCACCCATATCGTTTCCGCCTAAGTATCGTCGTGCCGCGCATATATATAATAATGTGCGCACGCAAAACACAAATTATATTATACGCTTAATAAATTTTTAAGTCCAGTTTTACCCCCCCCTGACAAAAATATCACGGTGTGAACACACGGTTGACACATAACTGTATGTAAAAACGGCTTTTTCCCCGTAATTGGGGTCAATAAAATAAAAAATCGGAGATAAAAAATAAAAATCCGAATGAAATTTTGTAAAAAAATATCATCCTGATTTTTATTTTTTGCTATTGCGAAAACGTCCGCGATGAAATTTACTTTCGGTTTTCGTTATTTTTCTTTCTTTTTTCCTTTGGATTCGATAGGGGTTTTCTGCATGTATTTTTTGTACTGTCTGAAAAACGTCGCGTAACTGTTGTACGAACACGATTCTATTACTTTGTTGATCGGCAGCCCCGCTTTTATAAGTCTTTCGATATAAATCAGTTTTTTCTGATTTATGCATTTTTTAAGACTTACGTTGACGTACTCTTTGAATTTATGCAACAACCATGACGTGCTTACGAGGAATTCTTTTGAAATTATCTCCGCGTTAAGATTCCGGGTAATATTGTCGTCTATGTATTTCAGAATATCGTTGATGACGTCGTTTGCCGTACCGGTTTCCTGCGCTTTTATCGACATGTCGGAATATTTCAGACCGGTGATTATTATCTTTATATAATATTCGGCGATATGAGCGAATTCCTCTTCGGTGAAAATCTTTTCGCTTTCTTTAAGCAGGTAGAACAGTTGTTTAATCGAATCCGTGTCGTTGAACGCATAGATCGCGTCGGCTGAATTCAGTATCTCCGTCAGATCGCCGCTTAAAAATTCATCGTTGAACCTGATTACTATTCTGTCGAATTCCTGACCGTTCAGAAAGCACATATTGTGTATCGACATCGGCGGGCAAACGATCAGCGTATCCGATTTAACCGCATATTTATTGTGTCCGAAAGCGAATTCTCCGTTTTCGATATTGAATATATATTCCAATTCGTACACATTATGAAAATGAGGTTTGAAATTCGCGTCGTCGGGTTCTGCTTTCGTTATTATATGATCGTATTGTAAGTTTTTTGTTACCATAACCGAATTATAACATATTCCTGCAAGAAATGCAATATTTTTATGCAAAATTTAATATTGACTATGTTTTTTGCTTGTGTTATAATTTTAACGAAGTATGGGGAGAAGTGTATTCTGCCCCGGATTGAAAGAAAGAAAAATATATATTGAAAAAAGGGTACCCTTTTTTCGTCTTCGACGAAAAAAGGGTACCCTTTTTTCGTCTTCGACGAAAAATCCCTTTAACGGCTCGAAATAAATAATATGGAGGAAAACCATGAGAACAAAATCAATGTTTGTAACGTTGATGGCTTGTATGTTTGTGGCGTCGTGCGCCGTGTTTGGCGTAAGTTGCGGCTCCGACGCGCATACTCACACGTTTGACGGAATAACCGTAGCGGTTAATCCGTCAAAGACCGTTTATACGGCATTTGAGGAATTTAACCCTGCCGGAATTAAGGTCGTAAAGCATTGCAGCGGTAAAGATTGTCAGGGCGAAGAGGTTGCGAGCGAAGACGTAAGTTTCGCATACGAAAAAGACGGGGCGACGAAACTTACCGCCGATATGAAAAAGGTTATTATCAAAGCGGCTGACTTTGAAACCGATCTTGCGATAACGGTGAATAAAATCAACGTAAAATTGCCCGTAATCGAAAGCAAAGTATACAACGGCGAAACTCAGATTGCCGTCGTTGACGAGAGCGACCTTTACACTGTTACGGAGAATAACGGCGGAACCGATGTCGGTGAATACGACGTAAAACTTACGCTTACCGACTCCGTGAACTATACGTTTGAAGGTGTTGACGTGGCGGTGGCGACCGTTAAATTTGTAATAACGAAACCTGCCAACGAAATAACGATGCCCGAAACTATCGCTGCCATAAAGTGCGGTGAAGAGCCGGTTGTCGGCGCGACTGCGAAGGAAAACGCGGTTATAACCTACGTTTATTCGACTACCGAAGACGGCGAGTACGGCGATAAGCCCGAAGGCGGTTTCGTAGCGGGGACATACTTTGTAAAGGCAATCGCCGCGGAAACGACGAACTATAAAAAGTCCGTTTCCTCTGCGAAGAGTTTTGCGGTCGAACATACCCTCGGCAGTTGGAATACCGAAGACGATGCGACCGATACTGGCGTATGCGTTTGCGGAGCCGCTCTTGCCGATTATACTTTTAATAAGGTTATCACCGACGCTCGTCGGGATGTATTACTCGAATCTTCCGAAAATGTGCTTACGCTTGGCGGAATTTCCGGCTATAAGACGATCAAGAGCATAAAGTACGGCGAACTTTCATTCGGAACGAATAAAGACGCACTCGTTATTCCCGACGGTATAAACGACGTACTTCACGGCGAACAAAATCTTACGGTAGTCGTTACCGATGACTACGGTTTGGATCACACGGTGCAGGTTCCCGTAACCCTCATAACGAAGAGTATTGCGACCTATGACGAACTTGTAAGTTGCGTAACTTATAAGAGAGAAAGAGGAACGACGGGTAAAGAAGATAAATATAACGAAGGTAAATATTTTATCCTGGCAAACAATATAGCGGTTTCCGGTTCGTACAGCGCGTCTGATATACACTGGGCTGACCCGGACAGAGGTTTTGCAGGCACGTTGGACGGAAGAAATAATTCAATCGTCGGCGGGAATATGTGGAGTGGCGGATTATTCGGTTCTATTGCAGGCGGAACGGTCAAGAATATAAAGTTTGAAAAGATTAACGCCGTCGACGCGAACAGAACGCTTATAGCGGGTACTTTGTATAATGCCACGCTTGAAAATGTAGAAATTTATATCGTAGATAAAAAAGTTATATCGGGCGGCGCGTTTTTCGGAGTTCTGGCATCACACCGCTTAAAAAACTTAACTCTTACCGACGTTAAGATAGATGCAACGGGTTCTTCTTTACCGGTAATAACGGGCGCACAGGGAAATACCGATCTGACCGACGTAAACAACTATCATTGTAAAAATTTCGTAATTATTGCCGATTCGGTTGACGCGCTTGCATCGGGCTCGAACGGTAAACTTTATCTTGATCAGGTTGATGGTATTTTTTATAAACTCAGCGGCAACGTCGACACCACTAAAATGACAGACGTGGATGCTATCGATCCCAAGCAGTTCGGAGATTCGTTTGAGTGGGCTTATACGTTTGCAGAGCCGTGGACGAGATATACGGCTTTGAAGTCGGTAACGGTAAACGGCGTAGATATGACCGCCGCGGCAAGTCTTCTTACGAATACGCTTGTATTTGAAAATCTCGCGCAGTTCGTTACGGAGGATATGTACAATACAGCAGTTACGTTCGTAGTCGAATTTGCGGTAAAAGAAGGCAGTAGCGTCAAAGTTGCTTTGACTGTAAACGTACTTGACGTAAACGAGCAGATAACGCTCGGGGTTTCGCAGGATGTTATATTAAAAGATGCGTCCGGCGAAAATACGACCTTTACTTTGAATCTCGGTGAAGACTTGAAAGGTTGCACGATAACGAAAGTCGTTTTCGGTGAAGAAGAACTGTCCGTCTCAGACGGTACGGTTACGATTTCCGATGCGATGAAAAACGGTACGCACGGAGAGTGTTCGTTGACGGTTTTCGCAACAGGCGGAACTATAAACTATAATATAACCGTGCCTGTAACGATTGTAACCGAAAGTATATCGGCATTTGAAAGATTAAAAGAATTAGTCGGCATCAAGACGTCTAACGATGCGGCGGATATAGAAAAGGGTAAGGGTAAATATTATATTTTAGCGAACGATATAAGCGCGATACAGTACTCGGCGGGCGCAGGCGGCAATAATGCCACGCGTGCGGGTTTTGCAGGCGTTCTGGACGGCAGAAATAAAAAGTTGACCGGCGGAACGACCGGCGGACACGGTTTATTCGGCGGTTTGTTCGGAGGAACGATTAAAAATATTACGTTCGACGGCGTTACTTATACCGGCGGAAGATATAGTTCCGTTTTTGCCAACAATATTTTCGGGGCGACGATGGAAAACGTTACGATAATCGTTGCCAACGAGTTGGATATGAGCGGAGTCGATACCGATCTTGCCGAGGCGGATTGGAACAACAGAGGTCTTATAGCGTTCGGACATACTCAAAGCCTGAAAATGACAAAAGTAACGATAGAGGCTCAAAACGCTCAACTGTTTACTCTGTTCGGAACCGGTTCATTATCGTGTCAGAAAGGACAATATACCTGTTCGGAAGTAGCCGTAAAAGTCAAAGGGCTTAAATACTTGGGCAGAACGGCAAGCGCAAGTCTCGGTATCACCGAAGTTACGGGACTTAATGTTACGCTGGTGTAATGTAAAAAGGCAAAGGCGTAAGGGGAAGTTTTCCCCTTACGTTAAAGCATATTGAAAACACAATAAAGAGGTAAATTATGAAAAAGTATGAGAAACCGATATTTTCTGTTTTTTTACTTGAAGAGTCTGTCGGAACATTGTTTTCCGCATCTGTCGAAAGTAAAGATAACGATATCGATGATATGGAAGATTGGGGCATAAAAAACATTTAAGGGGAAAATAACGATGAAATTGAAGAAAAAAATTAGTCTTATTGCCGTTGTGGTGGCATTTTGTTTATCGGTCGTTTGCGCGGTGGCGTTTATGGGAATCGGTACGCAAGCATTTGCCGCCGATACCGGAACCGAAGAAACGACCTTTGAAATGATCGAGGGAGCATCGGTACGTTTGTCGGAAAATACCGGTCTGCGCTTTATCGTAAAAATGGATAAAACAACTGCCGAAAAATTTACGACGGACGACGGAATAGAGTTAAAAATACTTATTGCGCCTGAATATTACTTTGATAAAATAACGGATGGCGAATATAAAAACCTTGAAAAGAAACTGGAAATAACCGTCGATAAAAATAAAATTTATAACGCCGAAGACGAATCGGGCGAATATTATTTTGCTAACGGCGTAATTGCCAACATTAAAGAACAAAATCGTAAAATAGAATTTAACGCGGTGGCTTATTATGAGGAAAACGGAAAAAACGTGTATTCCGAAATGCCGCAAAAAAACGAAAGAAGTTTTTATTATGTAACTAATAAAGCTTTCGTCTTAAACGGCGATAAATATGCAAACACGATTCTTTCGTTAAGCTCATACAGTTGGTACGGCACAACCGATACGCCGATAAGCGTTGCAAACGAAAAAGAATATAATAGTTTGATTTCCGCGATAAAAACCGCTCAACTCGATCTGACGGGTAAGACGATTACGAGGGATTTTGACGAAAACTTCCACTATACTTTTACCGGATGGAAGGAAGATTCAGGCGTAAAAATACCGGAATTTACAGCCGAAGAACATGCCGTAAACGAATGGAATACCGAAAACGCGGATTACGATCAGGCGATTTGTTCGTGCGGCAAAATCCTTACGGAAAAGTTTAATAAAATCGTAACCGATGAAAGGCAGGACGTTATTTTAAGTGCAGAAAACAATGCGATAACGCTCGGCGGTATATCCGGATATAAGGCGGTTAAAAGCATAAAATACGGCGAGATCAATCTCGGCGCCGATATATCCGCGCTTAATATGCCCGAAGAAATGAACGACGCCGTACACGGAGAACAAAATTTTACCGTGGTCGTCACCGATAATTATGATTGCGACCATACCGTGCAGGTACCCGTTACGATAATAACGAAGAGCATTGCTACGTTTGACGAACTTGTAAATTGCGTAACATATAAATCCGGATATGATGCCGAGTATCAGAAAGGAAAGTATTTCATCCTTGCAGGCGATATTAATGTAACGTCTTATAGCACCGGCAGCGATCAGACGTGGGGCAAGGGTTTTGCGGGAACGTTAGACGGAAGAAATAACAGCCTTGTCGGTGGTAGCATGTACGGTGGCGGTTTGTTCGGAGTTCTGAACGGCGCGACTATAAAAAATATTAAGTTCAAAGACGTTCAGGCAGGCGGAGCTAACGGAAACAGAGTTCTTATTGCCAACCATATAAAGTCTACCACGATTACCAATGTGGAGATTTATATAACTTCTAACACGGATATGCTCAATCAGCAGAATCCTAACAGCGTTATCGCAAGAGGACACGTTCAGGAGTTAAATATTTGCGATGTTTTGATTGACGCAAGCGGATCTAAATTGCCGTTTATTTTCGGACAGGGCGCTTTTAAGGACAATGTAACAAAAGCGGAAAACGTGACCATTATAGCCGATGAAGTCGAATGTTTAATAAATTACAACGGTCAGATAAAATCTATTGACGGAATAACCGTAATTACTCCCGAGACACTGACTAAAAACAACGATATTATCTTAAAAGATAAAGACGGAGACAAAACGGAGTTTACGGTAGATTTGGAAGATTACTCCGATTATACGATTAATAGCGTTAAGTTCGGCGGGAACGATTTACAATTTAGCGGAACTACCATAACTATTTCCGACGAAATAAAGAACGGAACGCACGGAGAAAACACTCTTACCGTTACGGCGGTAAAAGGTTCGTCGACCGTTATATTAAGTGTTCCCGTAACGATAGTCACCGAAAGTATTGCGACGTTTGACAATCTTATGGCTAACGTAACTTACAAAACGGGTTATGACGCAAAATATCAGGAAGGTAAATACTTTATACTAGAAAACGATATTAATGTAACTTCGTATAACACCGGCAGCGATCAGACGTGGGGCAAGGGTTTTGCAGGAACGTTAGACGGAAGAAATAACAGCCTTGTCGGTGGTGGCATGTACGGTGGCGGTTTGTTCGGAGTTCTGAACGGCGCGACTATAAAAAATATTAAGTTCAAAGACGTTCAGGCAGGCGGAGCTAACGGAAACAGAGTTCTTATTGCCAACCATATAAAGTCTACCACGATTACCAATGTGGAGATTTATATAACTTCTAACACGGATATGCTCAATCAGCAGAATCCTAACAGCGTTATCGCAAGAGGACACGTTCAGGAACTTACGCTTACCGACGTTCTCATCGACGCAACGGGTTCAAAATTGCCGTATGTGTTCGGACAAGGTGCGTTCGATGCGAATATAACAAGTGCCACGAATGTTATTATAAAAGCCGACGCTGTTGAATGTTTGTTGAAATGTCCTAAAGGCACGATTACAGAGATTGAAGGGATCGACGTACAATTAACGGCTGAATAAAACAATTATGAATGCATGAGGAAACGAAATCATTTCCTCACGCTGACGATTAAAATATTAAACTGAAACGGAGTATTATTTATGAAGAAAAACAAAACGAAATTTTTAGCACTCGGACTGGTCGCGGCACTTTCCGTCGGTATAACCGCGGGTTGCGGAAACGGTAATATCGGCAATGAAGATCAGGACAATTCAAAAATCACTCAAATATCATTCCGCCAATGGGGCGGAACCGCATCGTCTACGGATTGGCTGCAACAAGCCGCAGACAGATTTGCCGCGCAGAAAGCGGATGAACCTTACGAAAGCGGGAAAAAGGGTGTAAAGATCGAAATTTCGACCAATAAGGATTCCGATTATACGAGCAGTATACCCGATTACGATATTCTTCTTGATGAGAACTCCGCAAATATTTACGATATGCAAACGCGCGGATATCTTGCCGACATCGATGATCTCGTCAAAGGCTTGCAAAATAAAATCGAGCCGCAACTTTTACCTAAACTCAAAGGCGCGGACGGCAAGTATTACGGGTTGCCTCACTATTCGTATGACGTAAGTATTTCGTATAATATAGACCTTTTTACGAGTGAAAATCTCTATATAGCGGCTCCTGGCGAGGAGAACGTCGTGAACTATAAGAGTTCGCTTTTGCCGAGTTCTTCGGCAGGCGTAAATTTCGTGTTTAACGAAAATACGAAAAAATCGTGCGGACCGAACGGAATTCCGAACGATTACGATGACGGACTTCCGTCTTCGCTCGAAGAATTTATCGTACTTTGCGATTATATCAAAAGCAGAAAGAATATAAATCCGTTTGCGATGTGCGATCTCACCGGCGGCGCGAATTATGCGTTTATGCTCATCGAGTCGCTCTGGTCAGGGCTCGTCGGTACGGATGCAATGAAAGCGACTACCTGCAACTTTACCGATGCCGAAATCGAAGTCGTTAAGGAAGGCTCTCTTGCTTACGACGGTACATTTCTCAATACGGGCATACAAATGCCTCAGACGGAAACGATTACTTTAAGCGATGAGAACGGCTACAGAATGTACGACATGTCCGCTCGTTACTACGCGCTTTCTTTCCTTGAACTCGCCAAAAACAAAGGTTGGTTCAACAATCTGCAAATGACCAATACCAAAGCGCAGGAATTTTTCGTCC
>ERZ808246.1138-NODE-1138-length-19841-cov-24.325786_pt1 | contig 19841 bp, 16 predicted proteins | sample MGYA00521083_ERZ808246 | MGnify/ENA primary metagenome ERZ808246 (study PRJEB31516, sample SAMN03275577) | gut metagenome | biome: mammalia-associated habitat; material: feces | host: Papio cynocephalus | place: Kenya | collected 2012-07-07 ... | reverse complement strand
AGAAACTCCGAGGAGCAACAAAGGGGTACGCGCGGGCCCTTGCGGTCGGCTTCGCCGTCGCTTCGCGACCTACCCTCCGAAGCAAAGCTTCTTCGGCGCATCTCCGCTTCGCCTGGACGCTCCGCAGGTTCCGCTCCCGAACACAGGCGAACAGGTTTTAGAGAGCCCGCTTCGCGGTCTGGTGGTGGGGGCGACGGGCCGCAGGGGACTGCAGTCCCTACCATGGGGTTCGGGGGCGGGGCGTGGCGTTCCGGCGCGCGGCATTCGCACTTTCGCGGTCTGATGGTGGGCTTGCGGACGGCAGAGAACTGCGTTCCTGCCGTTGGTGTGAATTGCCCGAGTAAATGTCCATACACTATGGGCATTTACTTTGACAATTCACAATCGGAAAAAAGTTGAAATTTCCCCTTGCGCAGGCAAACCGAAATATGATATAATATGCATCACTTTCTGGAACCGCGGGGTTGTGGCGCAATTGGTTAGCGCACTGGACTGTCGATCCGGGGGTTGCGGGTTCGAGCCCCGTCGACCCCGCCATTTTGGAGAGTGTGTTTTGAAGCTGCCTTGTGGTGTAATGGTAGCACAGCAGATTCTGATTCTGCTTGTCGGGGTTCGAGTCCCTGCGAGGCAACCAAGGCAGTGGGGCTACCGGTTTTCCTGCAAGAAGAGTTCGCAAGAGGCGGGTCTGTCCTTTCTCTTTTCATCGAAAGCCATGTCTGTCGCGTAGGGCGGATTGTGTTTGACGCGGCGGCGCGAATCTGCTAAAATAGTGTGCAACATGCCGTAAGGCAGACAGCGCCGCATGGCAGACGATACTAAGGAGAACAACTATGATGCCGCAGATATTGCGATTCAAGCCGATTTTGAGGCAGGCCCTCTGGGGAACGGAGGATTGGATTGTTTCCGCGCATCCGACGGGTTCGTCGGTCATTGCGGACGGGGAGCTCGCCGGAAAGACGCTGCGGGACGTATGGCCGGATTTTCCGCTCCTGTTCAAGGTCATAGACGCGCACACGCGGCTTTCCGTCCAGGTGCATCCGAACGAGCAGACCTGTCTTGTGACGGGGGGCGAGCCGAAGACGGAGATGTGGTGCCTGTTGAATGCGGGGGTCATTTATGCCGGGTTGAAGCCGGGCGTGGGGGCGCGGGACGTCGAGGAAGCCGTCCGGTCGGGGGCTTTCGAGGACGTGCTGGTGCGCCATGAGGCGCAGGCGGGCGACGTTTTCTTCATTCCGGGCGGGCTTGTCCATGCGATCGGCGACCATACGCGTCTTTACGAGGTGCAGCAGAGTTCGGATACGACCTTCCGTCTCTACGATTGGGGGCGGGTAGGCGCGGACGGGCGTCCGCGGCAGTTGCACATCGCCGAATCGCTGAAGGCCATCGGGTACGGGCTGCCGGCGCCGCGGGCCGCCAAAGGGGTTTCGTGTCCGTTCTTCCGTTTCGCCCAGGAGGAAGTCACGGCGCGGCGGACGCTCGATATCGACGCGGATTTCGCGGTGCTGTATGCGATGAAGGGGCCGGTCGCCGTGGAAGGCCGGACGCTGGCGGAAGGCGAAAGCGCGCTGGTGACGCGCCGCGGGCGTTTGACGGTGGAGGGGACGCAGGCGCACCTTTTCGTGACGCTTCCCGGCGAAGGTTTGTGAAGATGCGCGGACGCCGTTTTTGGCGCTTGCTTTTGTCGCGCGGAAATGGCATAATATTGCGTAAAGGAAAGATGCGGAGAAAGATGGCATTCGAGATGAAGAAGATAGGTTTCTGGACGCTCGCGGCGGGGTTGCTCGTCGCCGGGTGCGGGAGAAAGTCGGAAGCGGAGAAGCTGGGCTACCGGGGCGCGGATGTTTCGGACGTGCAGTCCTACTACACCGTGGACGGCGTAACGACGAACTGGGTCCCCATGCGCCTCTTCGAGGTCGTGGAGGATTACGCGATTTCCACGAACGAAGCGGCGCTTGTCGCGGCGCTGGACATGGCGTTCCCGGGCGCGAAACTGAAAGAGCTGCCCGCCGGGTACGCGGCGGACGAAGAGGGCGCGTGGCTGACGGCCTGGAAGAAGCCGGCGGAACATTTTGGCGCGAAGGGCGCGAAGGGCTTCTATTCGCACTATGACGAGGAGTCCGGGGTCCACGAGACGGGAGAGGCCTATTTTTCGTCCTACTGGAAAACGCGCGAAGAAGCCCTGGCGGCGGCGGCGGACCTGAAAGAGAAGATTTCCGCGGCGTTCGGTCCGCTCAAGGTGCATGCGCTGGCGGACGGCTGGATCGCCGAGTATCTGCGCCTGCGCGTCATGTGCGTGGCCGGGACGAAACCGGACGGCACGTGGTGCTGCATGCTGACGCTGGCGGACAAGGCGAACGCCGGATGCGGTCCGTGGGAGTCCGCGGAGGCGCAGCGGGAACGCAAAGCGGAATACCTCTACGAACGCGCGCTGCGGGCGTGGGACGCGGCTGTCCGCGACGTGCGGGAGAAGAACCGCGCGGCCTGTGCCGAGGCGTTGAAGGCGAAGGGGCTGCCCGGACTGGAAGGCGCGTCCTGGCGCGCATGCGAGGACGGATCGCACGTCTTCGTCCAGACGGGCTTCTACGACGGGACGAACACGGTGGACGGTTTGTGGCGGGATAAGGGCGCATTGCTGAAGAAAGCCTACGGACTCGAGTTGCCGGAGAAGGCGGAAGCGCAGGAAGTAGGCGGCGGCTATTGCATTTTCTTCGGCGCGGCCACGAACGACACGCCGTACGAAGCGCGCGTGGACATCGCGGCGCCGCCGGAAAGCGCCGCGCCGGAAGCCGGGGCGGACGAGGCGCCGCGCGGCCAGTGGCGTCTGATCGTCCGCGAGAAGCTTCTCCCGGGGCATGCGCTGCCGCAACGTCCGGAGCGCGGCAGATAAGAGATGGCGCGCACGGCGTTGATACTCGGACGCGGCAAAAGCGGCGAGGCGGCCGCGGCGGAACTGCGCAAGGCGGGCTACTCGGTCGCATTCGCGGAGAACGTCGACCTGGTGGTCGCAAGCCCGGGCGTCCCGGTCAAGAGCGAACTGCAGCTGGGGGTCGAACGTCTCAAGGCGCGCGGCGTCAAACTGCTGGCGGTCACGGGGTCGAAGGGCAAGTCGAGCGTCGTCAAGCTGGTGGCGGAAGCCCTCGGCCTGGCGGGCCGCAAGGCGGTCGCATGCGGGAACTACGGTTTGCCGGTCTGCGCGGTCGGGGATTGCGACTGGGCGGTCGTCGAGGTCAGTTCGTTCCAGCTTGAAACGACGGCTTTGGGGCCGGACGCTTTCGAGGCGGCCGCGATATTGAATCTGCAGGACGACCACCTGGACCGGCACGGGAGCCGGGCCGTGTATCATGCGCTCAAGCGACGGCTTCTCGGGATGACGCCCCATGGCATCCTGGCGGAGGATCTGCCGCCATCGCCCCTTGCCCAGGGGTCGTATTTCGACAATCCCGTTCTGGCGGCGAACGGTGCGGCGGCGGTCGCGCTGTTGCGCGCGGCCGGCGTGCCGGACGGGACGATCCGGCGGGCGTTCGCCGGGTTCGAGCCCCTGCCGCATCGCATGTGCCGCGTGTGCGAGCGGGAAGGCGTCGTCTACGTGGACGATTCGAAGGCGACTTCCGTAGCCGCGCTGGCGGCCGGCGTGCGGATGGCGGGCGGGCGCGTGCGGCTGATCGCCGGCGGGCTCCCCAAGGGAGACGATCCGCGCGCGGCGTGCGCCGCGCTGGCCGGGCGCGTGGAGAAGGCGTATCTCGTCGGGACGTGCGCGGCGGCGTTCGCCGCGGCCTGGGCGGGCACGATCGCGTGCGAAGTCTGCGGCACGCTGGAGAAGGCGGTTTCCGCCGCCCGGCGCGAGGCGTGCGCGGGCGAGACGGTGCTTCTTTCGCCCGGGGCGGCGAGTTTCGATCAATTCAACGGTTTCGGGGAACGCGGCGAACGCTTTGCGGACCTCGTGAAAAAAGAAGGATAAAAGACATGAAGAAAGTCGGTATTGTGTTGGGTGCTGCGGCTGTCGCCGTTCTTGCGGGCTGCAAAGACCCGAATTATCGCGGTTATTCGAAGACTTCGCAGAACGAAGTCAAACAGACGGAGGAAGCGCCATCCGCCGCGCCCGCGCCGGAGGAGGTGAAAGCGGCGGCTCCCGAGCCGGAGCCCGTCGTTGCCGAACCGGCGGCCCAGAAGCCCGAACCGGCCGTCCAGAAGCCGGAACCGGCGCCTGTCGAGGAAACGACGGACTACATTGTGCAGCGAGGAGACTATCTCGCCAAGATTTCCAAGAAATACAATGTGACGATTGCGGCCATCCGCCGTCTCAATCCGCAGATCAAAGACGACAATGTCGTGCGCGTGGGACAGAAGATCAAACTTCCGGGAAAGATTGACGTGGGCGAGCAGAAGGCTCCGACCCCCACGCCTGTCGCCGCCAGGAAAGCCCCCCGTGCCTACAAGCCGTACACGGGCGCGACGAAGGAGTACATCGTCAAGAGCGGCGACACGCTCGGCGGCATCGCCCATGCGCATGGTTTGCGCGTCCGCCAGCTCAAGGAGCTCAACGGACTGAAGAAGGATCTCATCCGCGTCGGCCAGAAGCTGAAAGTCCCGGCGGAGAAACCGGTTGCCGCCAGGAAGGCGGTCCCTGCGGAGAAGAAGGCGGCGGTCCAGGCCCCCAAGGCGCCGGCGGCCGCGAAACCCGCCGAAGCCCCCGCGCCGGCGGCGGCGCCGGCTGAAGCGGCTCCCGTCGAGCCGGCCGCGAAGGCGGAAGAGGAGTCCACGCTTCCGGCGCTCGATGCGCCCGCGGCGGGGCCGGCCGCAAGCGAACCGGCGAGCGCGACGAACGAGATTTCCTACACGGTCCAGGAAGGCGAAGATTTGACGGACGTCGCCATCAAGTTCTCCGTGAGCCAGGGCGTGATTCGCGACCTCAACAATCTCGGGGACGAACCGCTGAAGGCGGGGCAGGTCCTGAAACTGCCGGCCGACGCCGTGGAACAGCAGTAAACGGACGGTGCGCAGGACACCGTTGTATCTGTTGGGCCTGACGGTCGCGGCGCTCGTGGCTGTCGGCCTGATTGTCTTGTGCAGCGCAAGCGGAACGAACGCCGCGCGCCTGCACGGCGGGAACGTCTATTTCTTCGTTGAACGCCAGTTTGCCTATCTCGCGGCCGGGCTGGCCGTCGCGGCGGCGCTGGCCTTCTTCGACTACCACAAGTGGCGCGAAAATTTCGCGCTCACGGCGCTCTTTTACCTGGGCGTTGTCGTCCTGCTGGGGCTCGTGTTCCTGTTCCCGGCGGTGAACGGTTCGCAGCGGTGGATCAATCTGGGGCCCATCCGCCTGCAGCCGAGCGAGCTGGCGAAATTGGCGACCGTCGTCGTGCTGGGTGTCTATCTCGACCGCATAGGCTGGCGCGTCGAACTTTTCGGGCGTGGCATGGCGCTGTCTGTCGCGCTGGTCGCGCCCTTGGCGCTTCTGGTTCTCCTCGAGCCGGATTTCGGCTCCGTCATGGTCATCGGGGTCGCCGCGGCGCTTTTGATGTTCCTGGCGGGCGTGCGGCTTTCCCATCTTCTGCTGGCCGGGCTGGGCGCAGGCGCGCTTTTTGCGTTCAAGCTCCTGACGAACGCCAATCGCATGGGGCGGCTCGCGGCGTTCTGGGGAGCGGGCGACGTGGACAATCCCGCCGCCTATCAAGTCGCCATGGCGCGCGTGGCGTTGCAGCGCGGCGGACTTTGGGGGGTCGGGTACATGCAGTCCATGCAGAAGCACGGCTATCTGCCCGAGGCGCATACGGACTTCGTCTTCGCCGTGGGCGCGGAGGAGTTCGGGGTGGTTTTCACGATCGGCGTGCTCGTTCTTTTCACGCTGTTCTTCATCCTGTCGGTCTACATCGCCCACCACGCCGCGGACCGCTTCGGGCGCTTTCTCGCCTACGGGATGGCGTTCATCATCTTCTTCCAGGCGTGCTTCAACATCGGCGTCGTGTGCGAGGCGCTGCCCACGAAAGGCATGGCGTTGCCCTTTTTCAGCTATGGCGGAACGAATCTGGTCTCGGCATTTTTTGCCGTGGGCGTCATTCTGTCGGTCGGCATCCATTCCGCAAGCGACGTGAAACGCCGCGTGAAGCGCATGGCCAAGACATGAAAGCGCCCGCAGACACGCCTCCGGCCCTGACGGTGTCGGCTTTGACCGCCGGCATAAAAGGGCTTGTCGAGAACCGCTACACGCGCATCTACGTGGAAGGGGAGATCAGCGGCTGGCGCGTATTCCCGAGCGGGCACGCCTATTTCACGTTGAAGGACCCGGGCGCGCAAATCGCCTGCGTGATGTTCAAGTCGAGCCTGGAGCGCTGCAAGGCGCGGCCTTTGCTGGCGGACGGCGCCAAAGTCCTCGTCTATGCGAACGCGACGGTGTATCCGCCGCGCGGGAACTACCAGCTGACGGTGCTGGCCGCGAAGGCCGTCGGGGCGGGCGATCTCATGCGGCGCTATCTGGAACTCAAGGCGAAACTCGAGGCGGAAGGCCTCTTCGCCGCCGCGCGCAAGCGTCCGCTACCGTTTCTGCCGCGGCGGATCGGGCTCGTCACGAGTTCCGCCGGCGCGGTCGTGCACGACATGTGCCGCGTTCTGACGCGGCGCTTCCCCGCGCTGGAAATCCGTCTCTATCCGGCGCTCGTGCAGGGCGAAGAGGCCCCCGCCACGCTCGTCGCCGGATTGGATTGGTTCAACGGGAACACGGATTGGAAGGCGGATTTGCTGATTGTCGGGCGCGGCGGCGGCAGTTTCGAGGATCTTTTCTGCTTCAACGACGAGGCGCTCGTGCGGGCGGTCGCCGCTTCGCGCATCCCGGTCATTTCGGCCGTCGGGCACGAAACGGACTACACCCTGTGCGATTTCGCCGCGGACGTGCGCGCCGGCACGCCGTCCATGGCGGCGGAGCGCGCGGTGCCCGAGCGGGCGGAACTTCTGCGGCGCCTGCAGCGTCTGGAGGACGCGCTCGCGGCCGCCATGCGCGCGGCGTACGAATGGAACGCGCAGCGGGTCGATCATTTGGCGACGCTTCTCGTTCCCGCCTTGCGGGCGCGGGCGGATGGATGCGCGCGCAGACTGGACCGGCTGGGCGCGGCGTTGTCTCCGTTGCTGGAGAAGCAGCAACTGGCGGCGGAGGGACGGCTTGCCCGTCTCGCGGACGCCCTGACGGCCGCCTCCCGCCTGCGCGTGCGCGACCTTTCGGCGCACGTGAACGAGCTGGCGGCGAAGCTGGACATGCTTTCCCCTTACGCCGTTCTCGAACGCGGCTATTCGATTACGACGACCGCGGCGGGGGAAATCGTCCGTGCGCCGTCCGACGTGCGGAAGGGCGACGTCATCCATACGCGCCTCGGCAAGGGCGCTATCTCCTCCACGGTGTCTTGACGGTCCGGGACGCGGCACCTAGCCGACCAGCCAGCGCCCATAGAAAAGACCGCCGACCGCGGCGACTTGCGTGTCGGGCTTGTGGCGTTCTTTCTCGTGAGGGCAGGATCCTACGGGGCGCATTCGCCGATTTGCCGCGCGGGGGCGTCATCGCCGGTGTCGCGCTCCTTCAAAACCGCCCAGAGGACGAGGTAGACGAGAACGGGGACGCCCGAGAGGAAGAGCGCGACAAGCGCGCACGCCCAGCGCACGCCCGTGACGTTCAGGTCGAACGCGTCCGCAAGACCTGCGCAGACGCCGCCGATCACTTTGTCGGAAGAACTCCGGTAAATAGTCATAATAAGTTCCTTTCTTGCTTCAAACCAAATCCATGGATTGCAGTCGAAGAGCCGGCATCCGGGTCGCGGCCGTCGTTTTCGACCGCGCTGAGGATCCCGAATCTCCTTGAGACGGGGATCTCGACCCCACGAGACGGAGCCGAGACCGCGGTCTCTCGGGCAAAAGACCACGGTCTCTTGGGCAAAAGACCACGGTCTCTCGGGTAAAAGACCGCGGTCTCTTGAGTAAAAGACCGCGGTCTCTTGGGTAAGAGACCGCGGTCTCTCGGGTAAAAGACCGCGGTCTCTTGGGTAAAAGACCGCGGTCTCTTGGGTAAAAGACCGCGGTCTCTTGGATTTGTCCTGCCGATAAGATGTGCGCGGCATCCCGGACCGCCCAGCCCGTTCAGGCGACATTTGCCTGTTTTCTCCTTGATTGACACGGTTGAAAACAAAGACCATAATCCGGATTTCAGCCTTTCAACTGCGGTTTTCGGGCTCAATTCACGACTTTGTAGCCGAGCCCGCGGCGGGAAACGATGAGATTGCCGACGCGTCCGAGTTTGGTGCGCAGGCGGCGGATGAGCGAGGAGACGACCTTGTCGTCCGCCAGATGGTTTGGCCCATAGAGGAGTTCGAGTATCTCGTCCGTCGAGAGGAAGCGGTTGGCGGTATCCGTCAAGGCGCGCAGGACGATGGCTTCGGAACGCGTCAGCGGTTCGACCTGGCCCTCGCGTTCGACGATCATGAGCGAGAAGTCGAGGATGGCGTCCCCGAGCATCCGCCGCGACCCGGCGTTGGGGGCGGACATGAGGGCGGCTTCGCTGCGGGCGATCGCCGCGCCGATGCGCGCCAGGAGTTCCTCGGGCGAGCAGTCCTTGGCGATGTAGTCGTTCGCGCCCGCGCCGAGTCCGCGCACAAGCGAGATTTCGGACGGCGCCGCCGTGAAGAAGATGATGGGGACGATCGCGTCCAGGTCGCGCAGCGCCGCGCAGGTCGCCAGCCCGTTCTTCTTGGGCATCATGACGTCCAGCAGCACCAGATCGGGCTTGCAGGCGCCGAACTTCTGCAGCGCCTCGTCGCCGTCCTTGGCGGTTTCGACGAGATAACCCTCCTCTTCCAGCAGCCGCTGGAAGCAATAGCGCATGGTCCGCTCGTCGTCGACCAGCAGGATCTTGAAGGGAACGGTCATTCTTTCCAGACGATCGTGGCGTCCGTCTCGCGGCAGACGCCGCGGCGGTAGGCGACGGCGCTCTTGCCGAACAGCATGGCGTAGAAGGGGGTCGTGCGGCGGATTCCGACGGTTTTCTCGAGGAGTTCGGGCACTTCGCGCTGCACGAGCTGGAGGAATCCGCACCAGCAGGTGGCCAGGCCGTGCGCCTGGGCGAGCATTTCGAAGTAGGCGCACGCGGCGGCCACGTCCGCCTCGGGGGTCGTCACGGCGGGGTTGGTTTCGTCCGACGAGATGATGACCATGCCCGGCGCGTCGCGGAAGAACATGTCGCCCTTGCCGGCGCGCATGCGGATGGCCGGCACGGCGAGCCACCGCGGCAGAAGCTTCGGGCCGTCCCGGTGCGCCTCGATGGCATGGATGAACTCTTCTCGGAACGCGTCCATCGCCCGGCGTGTGGGGAAGCAGGTGAAGGTCAGGCCGCGCGCGTTGCACCCGGTCGGCACGTCCCCCAGACGGGAAAGAATCCGCTCCAAAGCGCCGCGGTCCACGTCTTCCTTGCGGAACTGCCGCGTGGAACGGCGGACCTGCATCCAGTTTTCCACCTCATCGGCCGTCGGGAGGGCGAGTCCGCGTGTGGGAACGGCGTCTTCCGGACGGTGTCCGTTGAAGGTGATCGCGCCGACGGGGCAAATGGCGAAGCAATGCTGGCAGCGCATGCACTTCTCGGGCTTCGGGATTTCGGGGTAACCCTCCGCGCCGGCTTTGAGGGCGCGGAACGCGCAATCCTTGACGCACGCCCCGCATTTGACGCATTTCGTCTTGTCGACTTCGAACAGCATGTCAATCTTCCTTTTTGGTCCAAACATTGAAAATAATATAGGACTGCAGGAGGGCGAGCAGCGCGAAAAGCGCCATCATCATCTCGCCGCCTTCCTCCAAAACCGTGCAAAACGCCTTCGCCGCGTCCGGAAGGGCGGTGTCGTCGTGGGCGTGGCGATACCAGGCCGGGAAGCGGTCGCAGACGAGCACGAGGACGCTTGTCGCGCCAAACACCGCGGCGCTCCACGCGACGGGCTTGAGGGTGAAGAATCCTTTTGCAAGAGGCAGGATGTACCGTACCAGCGGAAGCATCACGGCCGCGAAGAAAAGTATGAAGAAGAACAGCACGAAGAGGCGCGGCACGATGGGCATGTCCCACGCCGTCAGGAAGCGCATCTTGAAGACGGTCCCCTTGAAGCCCGCGGCGATTTCGGGCCAGAGGTCGGCGAAGAGGGCCTTGTGGAGATCGGTCTCGCGGACGATGGCCATGACGGCGAGGAGCGACCATTCGGCGCACCAGAACGCCTGCTTTCGCGCGGACCCGCCAACCGGCGGACAGAGCCAGACGAGCGGAACGATCAGGGCGAAAAGGGCGAGCGTCATGAGTTCGACCGGGGCTGCGCCGTCCTGGTCGAAGAGCACCATCACGGTTTCGGGCTCCAAAGCCCACCAGAGGGCGACGAGAATCGCCAGGGAGATGACGAAACAAACAGGCGCGACAAGCCACGCCTTGCGGCCGATTAACGGATTCATGTTATTTTCCTTTTGGTTTTTGGCCCTTGCGGACCGTGATTTGACGATTGGCGCGACTGTCGATTTGCCGCGCGCGTTCACGAAAGAGGGGGGCGTAGTCCGCCGGGAATAGCCGCGCATCCTGCCGCGGCGTTTGGCGGCGCAAGGTGACGCGCAGGCGGCCGTCGGGGGTGCGATCGACCGTCGTTCGGGATGTTAGTCGGGGGCTGTCGTACCGCAAGTCGTCCGGCAGGTGCTCGATCGTGTCGTACCCCGCCGGAAAGACCACGACGACGTCCTCTTCCGCCGCGTCGGTCGCCGAGGAGGCGAGCGGGTTCTCCCGGGGCGTGCTTTCCAGCGAACTGAAGGGCGCACGGGCGAAGGGCGGAACGGACAATGTCAGCAAATCGCCCGAAAATACGGCATAATTTGGAATATACGCCTTGAAAGAGAGGCGGAAAGGATAGCCCGCCAGGTCCGTGACGAGGGGGCCCGTCGCTTCCGCGGCTTGGGCGATTTGCCCGAGGAGGGACTGGTACAGCCGGTCGCGTTCCTCGGGAAGGATTTCGGCATACTCTTTCCGCAAAGCGCCCACTTCCGACCCGGTGGTCCGTTGCTCGTAGTCGACATCCGCCGCGCCGTTGGGACGGATGTCGAGCGTCAGCGTGTCGGTCACGGATTTTTGTCCGTTTTCGGGGTCGATTTGGCCGAAACCGCCGCCCGCAGTGGGCATCCAATAGGTCGCGCCAGCCCAGGCGGAGGCTTCCAACGGGGTGTATTCGTTCTCCGTGCCGAGGAAAAGCGCGCCGTCCGCGCGTTCGACGCGGCAAAGCGGATAGGCGTACACACCGATGTTGGGGTAGGTTTTCTGGTTGCGCTCCCGGAGGCGCGGATCCATTCCTGCGTCATCCGCGGCGAGGACGATTTCCGCCTTGTGTCCGGCCCCGCGCAGGAGCGCGCAGAGGGTGCGGATGTAATCGAATCGGCTCGCATAGCGTTCCTTGAGGACGCGGGCGGGGTCGGTCGCCTGCTCCGCGAGCGGCATTTCGTAGAGTCCCGGGCCGGCGATGCGGATGTTGCGCGCCATCCAGTCGCGAATCGTCCGCACGCCGTTCGTCCCGACAACCGGGAGCGGGTCTATCGGGGCCACCTCCAGATAGGGACGGATTGCCGCGGCGAACGCGGCGAAATCGCCCTTGGAAACGGTCAGCGTGTCGCGCCAAAGGGGTCCGGCCGGCAGATTCGGCTCGACCGCGTGCATCTTCAGGTCGCGCGCCTGGCGCAGGACTTTCCCGTCCAGGGTGACGGAAAGCGCGTCCGCGGGCTGTCCAATCATGTCGAAATACCAATTGCCGCGGAAGGGCAGGGGCGAATTCGTTACGGTCGTGGCGGTCGTGAGATAGAGGACGCTCCCGATTTCGACGGCCGGCAGGTTGAGGATCAGCTTTTTGCCGGGAGCGTAGCGCGGCGCGGCGGACGCCCATTCGCAGTCCAGGACGTTCATTTCGCGCGGTCCGGCAACGGAGACGCGTCCGTTTTTGTTGGAGACGGTCGCCTGGACGATGTCGATCTGGGCGACGGACGGGTGGTAGGGCAGCACGATTTCGGCGGACGATTTCTTTCCTTTATAGGAGAGAATCTCCTTCACGACCGTGTTTGTCATGACCCAGGACGTGGGCGAAAACAGAGAAATGGCGTACTTTTCGTCCAGATAGTGGACGGAAGCGCCTTGCAGAGGGTCGCGCGGCAGGATGACGGGCTTGCGCAGGGACGCTTCCAAAGCGGCGAGATCGGTCCGCAGCCCGGCATACTCCTCCGGCGAGAATTCAAGGGCGTCCACCGCCAAATCGCGGCGAACGGTGAGCGTGTTGTTGGTGAAGGCGAAGGTCCGCTTGAACGTGAACTTGCCGTCGATCGCGGTTTCTTCCGGGAAAACGGGGGGCGTAGGCATCTGCCACAGGTCCAGTTTCAGCGTTTCGGATACTTTCGCGGTGGATAGGATTTTTAGCGGGAAGACGCGCTTCGCGAGGGCGGTCCGTCCTTCCAAGAGGCGCATGGGGAGGCCGAACACGCCGCTGACGAGGGGCGGGGACAGCAGTTCGCAGGTTTTGCCGTCCACCTCGACTTCGGGAATGCGCGCCACGAGATGGATTTGGAGTTCCCGCGTGGTATCCGCGAGACGTTCGGGCTTGATCTCGAAGGAGAGGAGTTCCGCGCCGGGAAACGCCGCGGAAAGCGTCTGCTCCAGGAAGCGGCGCCGTTCGGAGGCCTGCCTGCGCAAGAGGGCGCCGCGCCAGGCATTGTCGTGAATGCCGCGGAAACGCAGGTCGGAAGTCAGGACGGCGATTCCGCCGCGGGCTATCCGCCCCGTCGTTTCGGCTACGACCGCGTTCGCCTCGGCCGGCACGATGCCGGAAGTCCGCAGGTCTTCGCCGTCCGGGCGCGCCACGAGATAGGACCGCCCGTTGAGATAGGCGGGCAGCAGATCCTTGCTGGACTCGTCCGTCGGGTCCATGAGGATGTAGCCGTCTTTCCCGTCCGGATTGCGGACGGCGACGATCGCATGGTTGAAGTAGGGCGTCGGGACTTCGGGGTCCATCTTCTCCCCGACCTGTATGAGCACCGGATAGGCCTCGTAGCCGGCGATGCGGAGGAGGGCGACGAGCAGACCGGCCTTGTCGCGGCAGACGCCGTAGCGGTTGTCGAAGGTGATATCCACGTCATGCGGCGCGTAGCCGGGGGACTTGTCCTCCATCGTGAGCCCCATGTAGCGCACTTCCTGCGCGACAAAGTCGTAGATCTTGCGCATGTCGCGTCCCAGTTCCGCGACTTTGTTCGTCATGGCCGGCGTCGTTTTCGCCAGATGCGGCGCGCACAGCCCCCAATACCACGCGGAAAGTTCCCGCCAGGAGGCGAGGGTGGAGGCGCGGACGCTTTGGACTTGGGTATAGAGCGGGGGCATGTCGGGTTCGGGGAAGACCTGGGGCGAATTCGTGGCGACCCACGTATGCACGACCGACCCGTCCGGCCGGGATTCCTTGGTGGCGGCCACATTCCCCAGCGGATGGCGTACCGCCTCCTTTTTGAGCGGCAGGGACGCCGGGGCGGTCACGCGGACCGTCTTTTTCAGGATCGGCAGCGTCCAGGCCATCTCGGTGAAAAGCGCGAACTGGTTCTGCACGCGCGCGGCGAAGTTGGTGCGCACGAGCGTATAGCAAAGCGTTTCGCCGACCTGCAAGCCGGGGATGGTGCAGGTAATGACGCGGTCGAGCGGATCGTAGATGTTGGCGGAGGTGGAAGAGTTGTCCGTCGCCTCGCGCATCGTCGCCGAAATATCCACTGTGCGCCGCACCCCGTTCGTGCCGACAATGCTGACGTAGGGACCGCCAAGCGCGGAATAGCGTTTGGAGTAGGAGAATTGCTGCACGCGCTCTTCGCGGCGGCCTTTCTCGGTCAGGATCTTGAGCGCGGCTTTTTCCGTCGCGATGTACGTGCCGTCGGGTTGGTAGGCGTAGTCTTCCGCGGCTTCGACAATGACGGCGTCCGCATCCGGATAGCGTGCCGCGGTGACATCCTCCCAAGGGGCGGAAAGGACGGGAAACGCGCACAAAAGGAGCGCGAACAGGAAAAGAATGGACTTCATAGGGCGGACCACGGTTCGATTGCGCCGAAAAGCGGATGCTTCTGGTCTTTTTCGGACAGTTTCACGGGGACGTCCAGGGTCGGCCAGACGATTTCCAGAGCCGGGTCGTCGAATCGCATGCCGCGCTCCGCCTCTTTGCAGTAGAAGTTGTCGCACTTGTAGGAGAAGAGCGTGTTCTCCTCCAAAACGATGAATCCGTGGGCGAAACCGCGCGGAATGAAGAATTGCTGGCCGTTTTCCGCCGTGAGGGTTGTGGCGACGTGCCGTCCGTAGGTGGGCGAGCCCTTGCGGATGTCGACGGCGATATCCCAGACGGCGCCCCGGACCACGCGCACCAGCTTGGCCTGCGCCTTGTCGCCCGCCTGCCAGTGGAGGCCGCGCACGACCCCCTTGGCGGACAGGCTTTCGTTGTCCTGCACGAAGTCCGCCGTGATGCCCGCGGCGAAATAGCGTGCGCGGTTGTAGGTCTCGACGAAATAGCCGCGCGCGTCCCGGTGGATGTCGGGGTGGACGATCTTGACGCCGGCGAGGGCGGTGTCTTTTACTTGCATGGGTTGCCTCCCGAGATGAGCCGCCGCAGATAGTCGCCGTAGGACGACTTGCCGTACGTCGCGGCGAGCGAAGCCAGCTGGTCGGAGGTTATCCACCCCTGGGTCCAGGCGATTTCCTCGATGCAGCTGATCTGCAGACCCTGCCGCTCGATGAGCACGCGCACGAAGTTCGTGGCGTCCGCCAGCGACTGGTGGGTGCCCGTATCCAGCCACGCGTAGCCGCGCCCCATGGTCCGGACCTGCAATTCGCCGCGCAGGAGATACGTCTTGTTGACGTCCGTGATCTCGTATTCGCCGCGGGCGGACGGCTTCAGGTTGGCCGCGATGTCCACAACGGAATTCGGATAGAAGTAGAGCCCGACGACGGCGAAGTTCGACTTGGGGCACTTGGGCTTTTCCTCGAGCGTCTCGGCGCGTCCCGCCGCGTCGAACGAAACGACGCCATAGCGTTCCGGATCGCGCACCCGGTAGCCGAACACGGTCGGGTTCTTGGATCGGGCGGCTTCCTGCAGCATCGTCGGCAGGTCCGCCCCGTAGAAGATGTTGTCGCCCAGAACGAGGCAGACGTCGTCCGTGCCGATGAAGTCCCTGCCGATGACGAACGCCTGGGCGAGACCGTTGGGTTCCGGCTGTTCGGCGTAGGAAAAGCGCATCCCGAGCGCCGAGCCGTCGCCCAGAAGCCGCTTGAAGTTCGGCAGGTCCGCCGGCGTGGAGATGATCAGAACCTCGCGGATTCCCGCCAGCATGAGCGTGGAAAGCGGATAGAATATCATCGGCTTGTCGTAGACCGGCAGCAGCTGCTTGGAAACGACGCGCGTGAGCGGGTGGAGGCGCGTGCCGGCGCCGCCCGCCAGAATGATGCCTTTGCGCATGGCTATTTTCCTTTCCCCAGGCGTTGCCCGGCGTAGCGGTTCGCGCGGATGGGCCGCCACCACCAGTCGTTGTCGAGATACCAGGCGACCGTGCGGCGGATGCCCGTCTCGAAGTTCTCCCGCGGCTTCCAGCCGAGTTGGGTCATGAGTTTCGTCGGGTCGATCGCGTAGCGCAGATCGTGCCCGGGGCGGTCGGCCACGTGCGTGATCAGGTCCGCATACGGGCCTTCCGCGCGCGGACGCAGTTCGTCCAGCACCTTGCACACCGTCTGGACGACTTCCAGGTTCGTGCGCTCGTTGTGCCCTCCCACATTGTACGTCTCGCCCGGCGTGCCTTTCTCGTTCACCAGGACGAGCGCGCGGGCGTGGTCCTCGACGTAGAGCCAATCCCTGACGTTCGCCCCCTTGCCGTAGACCGGCAGCGGCTTGCCGTCGAGCGCGTTCAGGATGACGAGCGGAATCAGCTTCTCCGGGAAGTGGTACGGACCGTAGTTGTTGGAGCAGTTCGTGATGAGCGTAGGCAGTCCGTACGTATCGTGCCACGCCCGCACGAGATGGTCGCTCGCCGCCTTGGACGCCGAATAGGGCGAATGGGGCGAGTAGGGCGTCTTTTCGGTGAAATAGCCCGTTTCGCCCAGGGTCCCGTAGACTTCGTCCGTCGAAATGTGCTGGAAGCGGAACGCGCGCCGCGCGTCCTCGTCCAAAGTCCGCCAGTAGGCGAGCGCCGCCTGCAGAAGGGTGGCCGTGCCCGTGACGTTGGTGCGGATGAATTCGCCCGGCCCGTCGATGGAGCGGTCCACGTGGGATTCGGCCGCGAGATGGAAGATCGTATCCGGCTTGAAGTCCGCGAACGCCTGGTCCATCGCTTTGGCGTCGCAAATATCGGCCTTGAGGAAGGAGAGGCGCGGATTCGTCGAGGCGAGCGTTTCGGGCACAAGCCCGACTTCCTTCAGGGATTCGGGCACGCCCGCGTAGGTCAGTTTGTCCACGACCAGCACGGTCGCGTCCGTCTCGTTCAGAAGCTGGCGCACGAGGGCGGAACCGATGAAGCCCGCCCCTCCCGTCACGATGCAGCGTTTTTTCATGCTTTACTCCTCCCCGACCGCCGCGAACGCCGCCGCGACGGCCTTGTCCATGTCATAGTACTTGAACGCCCCGAGGCGTCCGCCGACGACGAGGTTCGGGTATTTCGCCGCCTCTTCCCGGTACTGCGCCAGTTTCGCCCGCGTCTCGGGCGTTTCGACCGGGTAGTACGGTTCCGCCCCCGGTTCCCAGTCGGCCGGAAATTCCTTGGAGATGACCGTGGCGGGTGCGGCGAGGGCGGTGCGGTCTTCCGGATGGTAGTGCTTGAATTCGTGGATGCGCGTCCAGGCGACGTCGGCGTCCACGTAGTTCACCACGCTCGTGCCCTGGTAGTCGGCGAGCGCCAGGCGTTCCGTCTCGAAGCGCAGGCTGCGCCAGGTCAGCGCGCCGAACTTGTAGCCGAAAAGCGCGTCGACCGGGGCGGACGAATAGACGGGGTGGTCGGTTTCCGCCGGCAAGACGAATTCCTCGTTCAGCGAGACGCGGATGTTCTCGTGGTCCAGCATCCGCGCGAAAAGGACGTTGTACCCGTCGGACGGGATGCCCTGGTAGAGGTCGTTGAAGTAGTTGATGTCGTACGAGGCGCGCACCGGCAGGCGGCGGATGATTTCCGCCGGCAGGTCCTTCGGGTCGCGGTTCCACTGCTTGCGCGTATATTCGCGGATGAACGCCGCGTAGAGGTCCGGACCGACGAAGCGGATGGCCTGCTCCTCGAAGTTCCGCGGCGGTTCGTCCGCGGCGCCCGCCTTTTCGGCGATGAAGGACGCGACTTCGGACGGCTTGAGGTCGATGCCGTAGTACTGGTTGACGAGCGCGAGGCCGAGCGGCAGGAAGTAGGTGCGTCCCGCGTGCCGCGCCAGGACCTTGTGGGTGTAGCCGTTGAACGTCGTGAAGCGGTTCAGGAACTCCCAGACCCGCACGTTCGAGGTGTGGAAGATGTGCGAGCCGTAGACGTGCACCTCGATGCCCGTCTCGGGGTCCGTTTCGCAGCGGCAATTGCCGCCGATGGCCGCGCGCTTCTCGACGACGTGCACCTTGTGGCCGCGCTCGGCCAGGATGCGGGCGACGGTGCACCCCCAGATGCCGGCGCCGACGACGAGTATGTCTTGTTTCATCAGGCTGTTTCTCCTTGGATGTCGCAAAGTTTACGGTAAATGCCGCCCTGCGCATACAGTTCGGCGTGCGTGCCGCGTTCCTTGATCTCCCCGTGGTCCATGACGAGGATCAGATCGGCGTTGCGGATGGTCGACAGGCGGTGGGCGATGGCAAACGTCGTGCGGTTGGCCATGAGATTGTCCAGCGCGTCCTGCACGAGCCGTTCCGTCACCGTATCCAGCGCGCTCGTCGCCTCGTCCAGCACGAGGATGGGCGGATTCTTCAAGATCGCCCGCGCGATGGCGATGCGCTGCCGTTCGCCGCCCGAAAGCGCGAAGCCTTTCTCGCCCACGTTCCGCTCGTATCCGCCCGGCTGGGACAGGATGAAGTCGTGCGCATTGGCGAGTTTGGCCGCCGCCACCACCTGCTCGTGCGTCGCCCCCGGCGTACCGTAGCGGATGTTGAATTCGATGGACTCGTTGAAGAGGAGCGTCTCCTGCTGGACGGACCCGACAAGCCGGCGCAGGCTCGCCACCTCCAGATCGCGCAGGTCGACCCCGTCCATCGTGATGCGCCCCTGGCGCGGATCGAAAAAGCGCGCGAGAAGTCCGCCCAGCGTCGACTTGCCGGACCCGGTGGACCCGACAACCGCCACGACTTTGCCGCGCGGGATCGTGAAGGCGGCGTGCTTGACCGCGTCTTCCGCCGCCGTGTCGTACTTGAAGGAGACGTCGTCGAAGACGATTTCCTTGTCGAAGGACGTTTTCACGACCGGATGCGCCGCCTGGGGAAGCTCCATGTGCACGTCCAACAGCGAGTAGATGCGCGCGAGGCTCGCCGTGCCCGTCTCGATCTGGACCTGCAGGCTCGCGACCTGCTTGAGCGGCTTGTAGATGATGAGAAGGGGGGCGAGCATGGGCACGACCATCGCGAGCGAAACGTGCGCGACGAAGCAGTAGACGACGAAAATGCAGATGAGGAAGATGCCCACCGTCTCCACCGTCGGCCCCACGAGAAGCCCCATGCGGACCGCCCGCAACGTCGTTTTCAGCAGGTTGCGGTTCACTTTCTCGTAGTTTTCGTCCTCGAATTCCTCCGTATTGTACGCCTTGATGACGCGGATGCACGTCAGAAGCTCGTGGATCTTCGAGCCCACGACCGAACCGCGCTCCATGGACCGCTTGGACCACTTGCGGATCTTCTTGCCGATGAGAATGACGGGGAGCATGAACATCGGGAAGCCCACGACGATGAGCGCGAGCGTGACGAGCATGTTGTTAGCGATCGCGAAATAGACGACGAACCCGACCGAGACGAGAATCTCGAACGGCGCGCGCGCCAGCTGGGCGAGCGTGACCTGGATGATCTGCTGGACCTGCGCCGGATCTCCCGTCGCGCGCGACATGAGCATCCCCACGTCGATGCGCCCGAAGAATTGGAGGGACTGCTTCTGGATGTGCTCCAAAAGTTCGACGCGCATATCGGCGACGACCTTGGACCCCGCCCATGTGAGGCAGTACTGGTTGAGGAAGACGAGCCCCAGGCGGACGAGCGCCACGATGGGGATGACGACAATCGCCAGAAACGCCAGCGCGCCCCCGACCGCCCCGTCCTCGCTTGTGAGGGAAATTCCAAGTTTTCGGGCTATTTTCTCCGCTTTCGGATACCAGGACGGCAAGTCGGCGGGCGGCGCCTTCATCCCCTTGGGGACCGTCATCGCGGGCACCGCGGCGGTTTGCGCGGCGGTTTCGGAGGGGGCGTCCGCGGCGAATTCCGCCTTCACGTCCTGCACGACGCTCACTTTTTCCAGCGCCGGCTGCACCGCCTGGAAGAGCGGCACGAGCGTGCCGGCCGTCAGCATGCCGCACACCACCCCCACGATGATCCGGAAGCGGTAGCGTTTGGCGGACCGCCAGAGCCGTCCGTAGGCTTCGCGCGCCGAATATTCGCGGTCGAAGAATTCCTGCTTGTAATCAATCATACCCCGCCATTATACCATATTTTGAGGCATTTAGGGGCGTGTTTTTGCGGCGGGGCGGAAAAGGAGGCGTGCTCCAAGCGGGGAAACGGGCCAACCGCCGCGCCGGAGAATGCGCGCGGAGCCGTGTCGCGGTGTCCAACGGCAGGGTAGACGGGTTAGACGTTCCGGCGCAACGGCAT
>ERZ808246.1137-NODE-1137-length-19846-cov-4.810773_pt1 | contig 19846 bp, 18 predicted proteins | sample MGYA00521083_ERZ808246 | MGnify/ENA primary metagenome ERZ808246 (study PRJEB31516, sample SAMN03275577) | gut metagenome | biome: mammalia-associated habitat; material: feces | host: Papio cynocephalus | place: Kenya | collected 2012-07-07 ... | reverse complement strand
GGAATCTCAGCCGTAAAGCGAAACCAGCCGGCCTCATACCGAATAGAATACTCAGCATGTAATTGCGTGAGAATATCGCGTACATTTAACAGTCCATAGCCGTGAGCAGGCTCTTTCTTCGTGGATGGAATGTGACCATTCACAATTTTGACCGGTTTGGACGTATTTGCAATGCTTAAAGTGATGGGGTTACCGTCCAGCATTGTGAAAAAGATTTGCTTTGCTCCATCGTTTGCTTTACATGCCTCTACTGCATTGTCTAATAGGTTGGAAAGAAGGATGGCCAAGTCTTGTGTAGACAGCGGTATATTGGAGAGGTCGTTGACTTTAACCTGCATATCTACTGATTCCTGTTGGGCAGTCTGGAATTTTTGATTTAGAATAACATCAATAATTGGATTGTGGGAATTAATCGCAAAGATCCTTGCAGATTCCTGTTCTTGTAGTTGCCGAATATAGGCTTCGGCATCATCAATTCGCATCTGCCCCAGCAGACCGTCTAAAACTTCCAGATGGTGTAGGAATTCATGAGTCGCTTTGCGTTGCTTGCGATAATTTTGTTCAAGGGCAGATATACTTTCGGATTGAAGTTCCATCTGCTGTGTCATAAGCGCCGTGCGGTGATTTGCCTGAACACTTTTCTCCAATTGAAAGATTAGATACACAATTCCAATATTGCCCGCCGCAATGGCTATACCAAGTTCCAAAGCTACATATGGCGCTTCTTTTACCAAGGATACAGAGCCAAAGAGTATCATCAAAATCAAAATACTAACTGCAGGGAACAGCATTGCTAAGCAGACCCACCGTAGATGGATGGGAGTTCCTCGAAATTGTCGGGAAATCTTGTTGAACAGGAACGCAACAAATGCTTCAATTGCCTTGCTTGCTGTTGCTGTAGATATGTACAAAAATGCATGGTTCGGCAGCTCTGCAATTTGAATACCCGCAAAGAAGCAAACGCATCCACTGGCAATTGTGTCCGTGATGAAGGATAAGCCCAAGAAATAGACCAAGCTGATTATAACATATGCGATATTTACGTGAAAGCAGCCGCAAATCAATAGCGTCCATAAAGGAATGCTTAAATAGGACAATGGTAGACTGCCCGTATAAAAGTTGCAAATTCCAAAGCATCCCCCAAAAACCAGCGAGAAAACCAGCGCAACAATCCGCTTATTTTCTCTTGGTTTAAGCATACTGTCACTAACAATAAACAAACAGAGCAGTTCCAGGAAAGTCCAAACTGCGTTGATAAGCTCAATCATTCAGAATCTTTCCCTTCCAGAATAAATACTGCTCCTTTTGTTCCGAATACCGGGCAGGACTTGCATTCAGCACGGTTCCGTTGTCTAGGAGAACGCTCTGACACTGATACTTCTGTATATGCATAACATTTACCAAAAAACTTTTATGTACGCGCAGGAAGCCTTTTGGCGTTAGCTCTCTCTCAAGTTTTCCAATTGATGCATAGAATTGGTAGCACTTTTCCTTTTGGCCCTTTGGCGGAACCAGATGCACATAAACGGTATGTTGATTTGACTCGATATACAGAATATCCTTCAGTGCATAGCTGACGATTTCCCCATTATTCTGTAATTTAACGGTTTCACCTTCATTTTTTAGTAAAGAAACTGCCTCGTTAAGATAGCCGGGGAGCTTTTCTCGAATATCCTTTTTCATAACATATCGGAAGGCACGAACCTCATAGCCCTCCGGCGCGTATTCTATGAAGTTTGTAGCGAAAATAATTACAGCGTCCTTTTTGATTTCCCGAAGCTTTTTGGCAATATCGATCCCGCAATACTGTCGCTTGGAGAAGTCAATGTCCAGAATCGCAATATCACATTGTTTCATAATATACTCACTGATGTCTTCGAACGCAGTAAAAGCAAATATTTTGAACTTAATCTGCATATTGGACAAGATGTACGTGGTCTGCTCCTTTATCCTTTCGAGGGTATCAGCGTCGTCATCGCATAGAATCAAATGATACATATCATTCACCCATTTTGTCTGTTTTTTGTGTCGATTTATTGTGAATTGTTCATCCATAATAATATAGTCGCTCCCACTAACGCAATGGCAATTTATATATACCATTATAATTATGCTTTACAAAAAGTAAAGCCCATAATTATTAGACTTTCTCGTGGTAATATAACAGAAATTGAAGGACAGGGGTTTTAGCCATGCAGGATTTGGGGGAACGATTAAAAGCCCTCCGAAAAAGTCGCGGATTAACACAGAAGCAGTTAGGAGAACAAATCCATAAAAGCAAGGCTGCAATCGGGAGCTATGAACAGGGGGTTCAGATTCCCCCAACCGATGTTCTGATTTCCCTGGCCAAGCTATATCACTTATCGCTGGATGATTTGGTAGGCTTAAATGAACCTCAGCCTAATGACTCAACTGCCTTATCCTCTCAGCAGCAGGACTTAATCAACGATCTCATGACGATTTTGAATGCGGACAATATGTCAGCCGAAGAATTGCGTCAAGCGCAATTAAAGTTCATTGGAAACCTGACCCGGATGTTTCAAGAATAGGACTTTTTGATAAAGGCGCGGGTATACTCTTCCAACCCAGCAGCGCAAAATTCTCAAACAACTGACATTACTATTTTCTAAGAAAAACTGACAGCTGTGGGCACCATTACCGGTGTCCACAGTTTTTTCGCATTTTGTGACGATTTTTTATCGACTTATGCCAATATAATGGCATTTCAAATAAAGGCATGCTATTCTTACGCCAAGAATACCGATCCCTAAAAGTATGAACCTGCCTGATCAGCAGTTCATAATAGAGTCCTCCAAAGTCATCCATATGTGCACGATAGATGACTTTTATCAAGCCATATGCTACCAGTGGTTTGGGGGGAAAATGGTAGCAAATGCACATGAGCATAAGGAGAAACAACGTATGAAAAAAGGATTCTTATTAATCTTGACCGTGGGACTACTCATAAGCATTCTCGTACTGCCTGCATCTGCGGCAGAATCCTGGCGTACAGAAATGGGAAGTTTTAAGCCTGTCAGCGAGTATTATGCAAGTTATTACCCAAAATACTTGTGGGCGCTCCAGCGCTTTTTGTTCTCCTATCCCGATACCCAAGATGAAATGGCTGGCAGTACACACGACGGGATATGGGGAAGCAAAACCAGAGCTGCGGTCGGTGCGTACCAAAGAAGTACCATGGGGACTAAACCTGATTACATTGTTGGAGCCAATACCTGGAGCAACATCGCGACAAAACTCAGTCGAAGAGATGGGTGGTTTGAAGAAACGAACTGTGACAGGCTGGTAGTAACAGAAAACGGTTGGAACGTTTTTATCGCTTCTCAGAGTAGTTCACCTACCTTTGTGTACTACTATGGCACAAGCAATAACGCAACAGTTGACACCAGTTACGAATTCCATCCCTATCGCTAATTTGTGTAGCAGGAGCCGGGCATCTTGTCCGGCTCCTTGATGCCAATTATTATGAACCCTATTATCGGGGAGGAAAAATTGTGAGTAAAATTAAGCCTAGATATTTAGTGCTTGCCACAGCAATAATGTTATCTTTTATTCTGCCAGGGTGTCAGGAAAGTCCGAGTAATGCCGTTGTAATCGGAAAGAATGATGGCAAGTTTGAGGAAAATATTATGATTTCGGCACCAGACAGCCAAGCCTCCAGTGTAACAACGGGAACAGAATTATCTGAAATATTCTATAGTACAGATAATTCTGTTGAGTTCAATGTGGATATTGTTGATACTCCACAATGCCCCAATATGCCTGTCCTAGAAGTTGCTCCTCATTACTTGACGGGTGATGAAGCAAAACGGGTTGCCTATACCCTGTTTGGAGATGTTACTTTTTGGGAATGGCAGCATTGGAGCGATGAATCATTATCGAAAGAAGAAATTCAAAGTAAAGTTTCTAGATGGAGCGAATTTACATCTCAAGAAGCTATTGATGCACTATGGGGAACCAATCAGGTCGATTCCGTTCCGGTTGTCAAAAAATTTATTGAGGAATATACAGAGAAACTGAGTACTGCGCAGAATCAGAACAATAAGGTTCCTTGTCAGTGGACTTTTAGGAAAGCTCCCTTCTACCTGTTTAGTACAGCTGAGGCAACGCAGTATCAGTCTGACAAAGAAGATGATATGTTAAAAGCAACGACTAACGTCAGCGGAATACCATTTACGCTTCAGTTTGGTACTCGTAATCAGAATGACTATAAAGCAAACTACATAAGAGTGTATATTGATTCAGATAGTCCTCTAGGTATAGATAAAAGGTACTTTACCGCTCAGTTATGCAGGACTGAAAAGCCTACACCTGAACAAGTTGAGAAGATACTTTCTCAAACAGTAGAAGTCCTCGATGACCTTGGATTGGGGACATGGACGGTAGATAAATGTGAGATAGTTAAGAAGTTTTATGGGGATATTGCAGAATATATGATTGATGTGCGTGCGGTTCCTATGCTAAACGGCATACCTACAATTTATCAAGCACCAATTTCCAACCTAACAGCAGATGATGTATATGCATCTAATTATCAAATGTCCTCGATTCAAATTCAATTTTCTCCCAACGGCCAGCTAATCTATTTTTCAATGGACTCTCCGGTAGATATTGAAGAAACAATCAATTCAAATGTCGCAGTTATCCCCACGGACGAATTGCTTGACCTTGCCAAAACAAACTTGATGTTGAGTACTTTCTCACAATATGATATTGGGGCTCAAATTAGTCCCAGCAGTCAAAATATTATATGTAAGGTAACGATTAGCAAAGTTACATATGCCTTAGCGCGAATTCGAAAGCCAAATACCGATACAAGTTATTACTATATCCCGGCGCTAACAATTTACGGAGATGCAGGGTTCTACAATAAGGCAACTGGAGATTTTTACTTTTCTAACGATGACCTAACGTTGCTGTCCTTAAATGCTGTGGATGGCTCAATTGTCAATAGTACAAACAGTTGAGTACCACATGAACCGGCTTATTTAGTGTGTAACTGCTGATTCTGCTGTTGACATAGAGTCAGTTGATTGCTGTAGACATCAGCTGCCGGTATCACAACTTGTTTGCATTTTGCGTTTTGTGTCATGGTTTTATCGACTTATGCCAATATAGTAGAATTTCAAATAAAACAATGCTATTTTTGTGGTAGGAATAGTTATTCACAAAAATATGAACCTGCCTGATCAGCAGTTCATATGTGTCCTAGATTTTCGAATTTGCGCGCAATCGAGAATCTATTCTAGTTTACCGCAGGCTATCAGCGGTAGGACGTTGGTTGATGGCAGAAACAAAATCTGAAAGGAGAATGCTATATGAAAAAACGGTTTTTCAAACTATTTACATTTGCATTTGTATGTATGTTGGTTGCTTCTATGGCTATTCCGGCTAGTGCAGTGCAGATTGATGAAAACGGACGCATGTTCGGTATCAAAGTAGGCCGGATCAAGGAAATGCAAACTACCATCAACTCCTCTGGCAAGAAGTTCGTCGATTACGAACTTCCGAGCAATGCAACTGTGTATGTTACTGGTACGCTGAAGCATTCTATTGAATCTGGAGAGAATATTAGAGCTGGTGCTTGTTACTGGAACGGAAGCAAGTATGTGGCTGGCCCGGTTGCTGATACCGAACACGATGTGCCTCTCAGTGGCGCACAAATGGCTGTCGCCGATTTGGTGGACGGAAAGACATACTATGGTTATGTAAAGAACGTCTGCAATTCTGGGGGCTATGTTTATAGTGCCAACTCTAACGTAGAATCTGTCCACTTGTGGTGTTATTAGTATTCATATGGGCATGCACCTTATGGTGCATGCCCATATGAAGCTACCACCAATGTTTTGTTGCATTTGAGTGTACAAATGTGCTTGGATCCTTATTGAAATTAAGATGTATATTCGTGTCTCAGCAGTTTAAACCTAGTGCTACGGGGAACCGTTCTCGCTTGGTTTATATGCTTATTGTCTTAGTTTGGCTTGCTTTTTTATCGCACCAAGGCGGTCTCTCTTGTGAAAAGGAAGGAGCCTCACTGACAGGCAAATTGGAGGAGTTATGTTGAACAACAATTCACATGCGAAAGGTAATATTATGCAGAGAAAATACAATATAATTACCTTATTTACTGTTGTAGCCTTGCTGTTTAGTGCATGTCAAGTAAGCCCTGAAAAAAATGCCGTTATTAGCAAAAATGACGGCTCATTCGAAACTAATTTACACAAAAAAGCTGCTCAAGAACTATATGGAGAGATTCCAATACAGTTTTCGGAGAACTTTTTTTGCACAGATGGTAGTGTTGAATTTCAAATGTGTATTGACCAAACCATTTCCATAACGGAAATGCCCGTAGTGGAAGTTGTTCCTCATAATTTGACTGGTGAAGATGTGAACCATGTTGCGCAAACACTATTGAAAGATGCAGTATTTTATGAGCAAGAACCGGATAGTTCCCCTCAATATTCAAAAGAAGAACTGCAGGAAGCTATTAGTTGCTGGTCGCAGTATACAAATGATGATGCATATTCGATTTTATATGGGAGGGTGAATGAAGATGATATCGATGCACTGAAATACAACATTCAAATCTATACTGAACTCCTTGAATCTGCATCAGAAGATAATCCACATAAAATCTGTGATTGGGTATTCAAGCCCGAGAATTATTACTTTTCAGAGTATCCCTATAGTAATGATATCATCCAGGCCACAGCGATGGTAGATGGTATAGAATATGTACTTAATGCTGTAACTAGGGTGAAGCAGGATTTCCTTCTTAACAGTATTACATTGGGGATTGGTAAAACAAGCATCGATCGCAGAATTCTGCAAGCTCAGATGTGCAGAACAGACAAACCTAGTCAGGCGCAATTGGAATTATGTTCCGAGCGTGCTCAGGAAATACTGAACCAAATAAACTTAGGAACGTGGTTTGCCGATGAGCCAGAAATAGAGGTGCAGTATTACGGAGAAATCCCAGAATATTCAATACGCATTAACGCCAGACCTGTGTTGGAAGGTATTACGGTACTTTCTGGACAGAAAAATCCTGCCTTGACTAGCAGTGATACGTTTTCTTCTGAATACTATCTGACCAATGCCTTTTTTCAGTTTTCTCCTGAAGGAACGCTGATGTCTTTTGGTATTGACTCTCCTATAGAAATCAATACAGTCATAAATTCTGATGTATATATGCTTGGCCTTGATGAACTTGTAAATATTGCTAAGAATCATATAAGCAATGCAGATGTATATGCAGGGTACGGTGTACCATCTGGTATCATTGAAACATATGAACAATCTTTCGGTGAGAAGATTAAATGTGAAGTAACAATTGATTCAATGGGATTTGGTCTGGCACGCATGAAAACTGCAAATGAGAACTACTACTATATTCCCGCAATTGCTCTTTATGGAACAGCAGATTATTACGGAGTTGAAAGTGGTACATTCTACATAGGCAGCGGAGAACCTTTCGGTGAGAGGCAGCAAGCACTTGTGTGGATTAATGCAATAGATGGATCTATCATTTAATGTGCAAGAACAATGCCTGGGACGCGAAGTGAACCGAACCAGTAAAACAGGACAATAGACAAAAAGCTCCGAGGATTATGGTGGAGCCTATGCGCTGACGCAGGCAACTTTTCCGATGTCTGCCAACGGGGACGTGATCGGATATACAAATCGACTCGCCCATAGAGGTTAAGACAGTACCCAATCCCTATGGTTCTCGCTTGCAGTCTCTGGTTGTTGTGAATGCGGTAGATGGAACGATTTACTGACGGGGAATATTGGTTCATTCCGGAAGCAAACGAAAGACCAATTGAAGAAAAGGGAGACGGTTTCCATGAACAACCTATTGTCTCAGCTTCGCCGGGGATGGACCCTCCGCTTTTGGCTGGCAGTTCTAGCTGCTATGTGTCTGACCCTCGTTACATTCCTCCAACCCATTCTGGCAACATGGCAGCAAGGCAGGAGGTTTGACCAGGGGTATCACAATGATCTTATGATGAAAGCGCTTACCTCTGATGTAGTAACATCTTTTCTCCCGCTTCTGGCAGCGATTCCATTTGCTGCCGGATATCTTGAGGATGTAAAAAGTAAATTCTCACGGTTCTATCTGATTCGGGGAAGCTATTCAGGGTATCTCCTCAGCCACTTCGCGGCCTGCTGGCTCTACGGCGGCGGTGTAGTATTTCTGGGTCCCTTAATTGTATGGGGAATAACAGCACTTGTATTCATCCCCGTTGAGTGGGCTGTGAAAGGGTACACAAGCATTTCACCCCAGATTCTGAATCATCTGGTACTGCTATTTTGGAATGGCGGGTTATGGGCGGTAGTTGGGCTGACCATGAGTACCATTATGGAAAGCAAATACATCGCTTACGCCTCCCCTTTCATCGTGTATTACCTGTTGGTCATCCTCTACGAACGGTACTTTCCGGAAGCTGGGCTTCTCTCCCCTAAGAACTGGCTTGACCTGAAAATTTGGCCGTATGGACTTGGAAGCGCAATTCTGTTCCTGCTGGAGCTGACGTTCCTATGTGGGCTGATCTTTTACATCCGGGGGAAAAGGAGACTGGAGGCTTTATGAGAAAAATCCGTCAGCCGTTATTCATTGCCGGATACAACTTCCGCCTGTGGCGGGGAACCCCCCGGATTCTGGTCACCTTCGCCCTCACGCTTATTATGAGTTTCCTTCTGACCGATAAGGCCGTTCGCTTCGCGGTAGATCATAATACGACCATGCAGATGGTGGAGTCCTTCATCTGGAGCTTTGGTGACAGTAATTCCATTCTTCTTTCCTCTGTGCTGCTGGTGCTGCTTTTTGCGGATATGCCGTTCCTGTCCTCCGGAACCCCCTTTTATCTGGTACGGACGGATCGGAGAACATGGATCACCGGTCAGGTGGTGTACATTCTCGCGGCTACGACCATTTATCTGGCCTTTGTTCTTGGAAGCACCATTGTATTGTCCATCCAGCAGTCCTTTGCGGCCAATATGTGGAGTCCGACAGCGGCAATTCTCGGCTATACGAACGCCGGAGAGCGGGTAGCAATCCCGGCTCTTGTAAAGACGCTGGAAATGAGCTGGCCTTACCAGAGTATGATCTCTATTTTCCTGTTGATGCTGGGCTATACCTCGGTCATGGTGCTGCTGATGCTGGCCTGTAATCTGTGGTTTGGTCAGGCAGCGGGGGTAGCCAGCGTGCTGGCGTTCAGCCTGTACGGCATTCTCATGCAGCCGGATACCATTCAGCTCATTCTCAAACTGCCGGATGAAGCGTATTACATTGCCAATGTCATTATCGGCTGGCTGTCCCCACTCAATCAGGCGACCTATCATATGCATAATTTCGGATATGATAAGCTGCCCCGGCTGTGGCAGTCTTATTGTATTTTCATTGGGCTGTCCGTAATTCTGTATTTCGCCTCCATTCGGGGGGCAAAGCGGTACAATTTCAGTTTCACAGGAACGGATGGATAATAATGCGTGGAGATTTCAAATGCACTAATAAGCAGCACCGCTTAAAGAAATATGGAGGTAAAAATGGCTAAATTTACCGTGTGCATAAGCTCTGTAATTGAGAGAGAGCAAGGATTCCCTGATTATCGATATATTGCGAAATCGGTAATCGATCATATGGGACATCAGGCTGTGCGGAACCCCGAAGACGTCCATACACAGTACAACTTCGAGCGAGTATTAAATGAAGAATGCGACTTTTTCGTTCTTATCGTAGGAAATACGGAGTCAACAATGGTGGAACGGGAACTTAAAATCGCATTAGCACGGGGAATCCCCATATTGGCTTTTGCAAAAATACACTATAACAGCCAAGGAAAAAAGGTGTTTCCAACCAAGGGAATCAGCGCAATCAAGTCGGTTTCGCCAGAATTGTATAACATGCAAATTGCAACATTCTCGTCATGCGAAGATCTGGCCAGTGCATTGCATCAGGAACTTGAAAATGTTATTGACCGGAAGATCAAATTGACACCAATTATCGGTATCGACCCGCCAATTGCTTATACGGAAGGTGTAAAGCTAATTCAAAATGCGAAGTATCGGTTGATCGTTTCTCAGAGGACTTCGTGCTTACTTCTTGGCCCCCGTAATGGTGTCGCACACGAGCAGGCGTTTTATTCTGAAATGCTAAATTGGCTTAAAACGCCCAGAGATCATTCTGCATACTTTCTCCACTATTTTTCGATTGACAAGACGATTACCGAAGCCAAAACAAACAATTATTCGCTTCAAAGGGCCAAGAATAATCTCCAGCAAATCATGTCAGATAAAGAGTTAAGTGAGCGAATTATCTTTAGAGCATCTGAAGACTTTGAAGCAATCTCTCATGTAATTGGAGACACGGGACTAGGTTTTAACTTTTTTGTTGGAAGTAACAGATACTATCTGTTCCTCCCCTGCTTTCTAACCAAGGATCAAGAATTACAACAGATTATTGCCAATGTACAAAGCCTTGGGAAGGCACAAACATGGCAGGATATTCTTAGGATGTACAAGCAATTAGATGTGGTCTAGAATTATGGAAAACGTCATTGAAGTATGCGGCGTCAATAAATATTTCGGGGAAGAACATGTTCTCAAGGACGTTTCCCACACCTTTGAAAAAGGCAAAATCCACGGGATCGTAGGCAATAACGGTTCCGGCAAGACCGTCCTGATGAAGTGCATCTGCGGCTTCCTGAAGCCGGACAGCGGCGTTATTTACGTCAATCACAAGCAGGTCGGTAAAGAAACGGATTTTCCGGAGGATATCGGGATCATCATCGAAACACCGGGTTTTCTTCCTCATCTGTCCGGGGTGCAGAATCTGAAGATTCTGGCATCCCTGCAAAAGAAGGCCAATGCGCTGACCATCCGAACCGTCTTGGAGCAGGTGGGACTGGATCCGGATATGAAAAAGCCAGTGGGCAAGTATTCTCTGGGTATGCGGCAGCGTTTGGGCTTCGCGCAGGCGCTGATGGAGGACCCCAGTCTTTTGATTCTGGACGAACCGCTTAATGGTCTGGACAAGCATGGTGTCGTCCATATCCGCAATGTAATCAAAGGACTCCGGGCAGAGGGAAAAACGGTGATTCTGGCAAGCCACAATCAGGTAGACATTGACGAGCTCTGCGACACGGTTTGCGAAATGGATGCGGGCGTTCTGACGGTGGTGAGATAATGGGACATTTGATAGAAGCCAGCTTTATCCCGGATCAGAAAAGCACCGGAAGTCTGGAACGGATGCTGACAATCGTTGGGGATGCCGGGGACACAATTTTTGTGAACAGCTCTCCCAAACGGAGCAAACTGTTTTTTGAAGTTCTCTGCGGCCTGCGAAAGCCGGACGCGGGGACAGTTACGATCAACGGCATTGACCCATACACGCTGACGCCCGACTTGGGAGCCGATTTTCGGCGGAAAAACATTGGGGCGATTCCGCAAGGCATGGGATGGATTCCGGAGCTTCGGATGATTGACCAGATCGCGTTCCCAATGCAGGTGGCAGGGATTGGAAACGGAGAAATCCTGAAAGCGGTAAAAGCTCTGACCTCAGAACTTTTGCCGCTGGACAGTCTGTACAATACGCCCGGAAGATGTACGGCCCGTAAGCAGGCACACGCGGCGATCCTGCGGGCGGTGATCTGTAAGCCCAAGGTGTTGGTGTTCAATGGCTTTCTGGATGACCTGCCGGATCTGGACACAGACACATTATGGCATGTCCTATGGGAGCTGCGCCCGGAAAACAGTGTGCTGATCTACCTCAGCGGCGCCCCGGCGCCCAGACAGATACGGTGGACACAGGAGCTGCGTGTGTAATGATGGAGGGAAAGAACAATGATTCAGAAGATATTTGCGGCACTGCTGACTGTCGTGCTTGTGATGACAATTCCACTTGCTGCCTACGCGGATGACATCGGCGATACCATGCCTACAGAGGAAAACGCTGCTGTTCAGGACGGTGCAACATCTAATCCCGGAAGCAGTGGGACTCCCGCAGACCCTTCCCAGCCGACGAATCCATCTCAGCCGACGGAACCCTCCCAGCCAACAGAGCCATCTCAGCCGACGGAACCCTCTCAGCCAACGCAGCCCACTGTACCATCCAAAATCCCTACCGCGGTGGAAATTGATACGGAGAATATTTATCACGGTATGGATCGGGCTTATGAGGATGGTTACATACCGAGAATCAGCGACGACACCATGTATCTGGTTTTGCCGCTGCGTACCAACGGAACACTATATAAAAACGAGATCAAGGTGTCTCTGGGATTGGGGGCCAGCGCTTCCGCGCCCTTTGAGATCGCCAACTATGAAAAGATTTTCACACTGGAATCCGTCGTTCCCAAGGATACGGAGGAATTTCAGGATGTGTTTCTGGTTCAGTTTGATGTGGCGCTTTCTGAAAAACGGTACAACGGAGTTTATCCCGTGACCGTCAACATCTCCGGCTATGACGAGGAAAACAATCCCATCAACTGTATTTATACCATCTATGTGACCATCACGGACGGGCAATCCACGGAGGCGAAGCCGACAGCGCCGGAGGTCGCTACCGCGGAACCGGTTGTGTATATCTCCGGAAGCAGAGTGGAGCCGGAAAAGGCAATGGCCGGAGAACCGTTCGCGCTGACGGTCACTTTGAAAAACTCCCTGACCACGAAATTTGTGCGGAACATGCTGATAAAGGTGGACACCGGAAACCTGCACATCGATCTGCTGGAAGACAGCGACATCTTCCAGATCGATAGAATTCCGGCCGGCGGAGAGACGGAACTGACCATCCGTTTCAAAACAGATTCTTCGCTCCCCGCGGGAAAATATCCTATCAATTTCTCTTTCAGCTACGACAGCAGCAAAACCCTGAACCTGTCATCCTCCGGTACGGCGCTGGTGGAAATCCGGCAGCCCGCCAATATGGAATTGGTAATGCCCCGTTTTGCGGACAGCGTGACCGTGGGGGAAACCATTCCTGTAAACTTTCAGGTCATGAACATGGGTCGGGACCCGATGTACAATGTCCGCTGCGTTGTGTCCGGCTTCGGTTTCGCACCGTCCAATACCGGGTATATCGGAACCATGAATGCGGGAACCTCGGCATCTACGAAAATTGATTTATACATTATTGCCCTGAATGCCAGCAAGGGGAACGAGAATGGCAGCCAGTACGGCAGTACGGTCGGCACGGTTACTTTGATATACGAGAATGAAAATGGTGAAGAATTTCAGCAGGAAACGACTTTTGAAACGGTTGTAAACCGTCCTATTGTCCAGCTTCAGCAGACAGATAACACGGAAGAGGAGGAACAAAAGGCGGCAAGCCAATGGTGGGTATCCGTTCTGATTTTGGGAGGTGTAATCCTTGCAGCAGCCCTTGGAATTATCCTTGTCAGGAAACGCCAGAAAAATCGCGGCGGGGCATATCTGTAAAATCGCGGCAAAAACCATTCTGCGTTGTGGCTGGACGGCTGTCATCATGCTGTGTCTGGGGCTTTACATGCTGTTTCCCGGCTCAAAGGCCGCCCGGCAGCTCTATACAGAGAAGCAGACACCTTTTGAGCTGATTGCTTCCACAAACAGCACAGCGATCAATCTGGATACTCTGCTGCAAATTGTTGGTGTAGAGCGGGTCAGTCCGATCCTGCGAATGAATTGCCAGCTGACATATGGAGAAAAAACCGCAAGCTGCCAGATTGATGCCGTGTACAGTGCCTATCTGAATGTAAACCTGACAGATGGCGCTCTCTTTACGGATAGCACCAATATGCCATACCTCGTTCTGAACGAGGCAGCGGCAAAACTGTTTTCTGAAAAAGGCAGCGACCTCCCAATGGCTGTTCAGGAAGAAATCCTGCTGAAAAGCGGAGATGTGGAGACAAAAGCGCAGATTTGTGGGATTTATCAGGACGAATCGGAAACGCCCCAAATCTATATGGGCTACGAAGTGGCACGGAAGCTGTTTGGCGCGCAATTTACAGGAACGACTATCGCGCTTCAACTTGTTAACAAAGGCGCTGTGGAGGAAGCAGCGGCAAGTCTGCGGAAACAGCGGCTTTCCGCAAGTGTAGATACGGATACAAGCCTTGCATGGAACCTTCTGGAGCAGCAAACATGGCAGACATTTTTGGTAAGCGCTGTATTCGTTGCCTGTTCCGCCATTCTGACACGGGAAAAGCTCCTTCAGGAAAGGCAAAGTACCAGCGGAGAATGGGAGACGCTTCTGATGGCGGGGCTAACGATTTACGATGTAAAGAAGATCATTCCGCTAAGAATCCTGATCATGGACGCAATGATCATGTGCGGTGTCATGATAATCGCTGCCGTAAATGGCGGTTTTGATATCATAGCAGTCATTTCAGAGCTGATCTGTATTTTGGTACACTATTGCGTGTGCTTGCGCTGATTGTTTGACAACAGTTCGACAAAACCACATATATTGAAGAGATTCTAAAAAATGAGCCTGCATTCCCAATTCAGTGAGTTGGTAATGCAGGCTTATTTCTGCTTTCAGGGGTAATCTCAAGGACTTGGTTTGAGAGATTTTATTCCAAGGTGATGGAGAGAACGCATGGAAGAAAGAAAAGCGAATTGCAACCTGACGGCGACGGCATACATTGCTCAAAATGGGCTTAGCCAATATGTCCTTTAATGGGCTCATCAGTAACGAGCATTGACATGTCACTTTGTTAAATGGCAGTGGCTAGCCTATAAAGCAAAATATCCGTAATCTCCGATTTTTTGACCCAAATCAAAAAAATCAAAGGAGATTACAGATGAAAAGAATTTACTTAGTAAAGAAAGATGAACGTCTTCCGGCTGCGGAAGATAACTGGATAGAAATGAACGCCCACCAATTTGCGCAGTTCTTAAAAACCGATACGGGACGAAAGCGCAAAAACAGGTTCCTTCAGCTGGATGCTACATTTGAAGAAGGCGATGCCCTGTTTTACGAATGCTCCGAAGATGAATATCCGGTGTGGAAAAGAGAGCGGGAAAGTAATCTATACAAGAACCGCAGGCAACGGGAGAGTGGATACTCCATTATTTCATACATAGCAATGACGGAAGATGGAGAAACGATAGAGGGAGAGAACGTACTTCCTGATGCGAACATTGATATTGAAGGAGATTTGATTATGCGCTCCGAGATTGAACGCTTGATTCAGGCTGTTGCGCAACTGACGGATGATGACCAGAACATAATCCGCCAGTTTTTCTTAACCCAAGAACCGATATCCGAGCTGGAATACAGTAAGATAAATGGGATTTCGCAACAAGCTGCCCATAAGAGGAAGAAAGCTGCATTGAAGAAGCTGAAAGAAATTCTGTGCGAGTAATCCCGCCCGGGGCGGCTCCTCACGGAGCCGTCCCGAAAGGAACTATCTACCGGAAGCAGACAGCCTGTTACGTGGATGCCTGTAAGTGAGGATGTCTCGCTGCTTTTTAAGCGTCACATGTGTGTAAATCTGCGTCGTTGTGACGGAACTGTGTCCGAGAAGCTGCTGAATATAACGCAAATCAACGTCTTCTTCCAACAAAAATGTGGCAAATGAATGGCGAAACATATGTGGTGTGATATGAAGAGAAATACCGGACTGGTTGCAGTATTTCTTTATCATACAGCGAACAGACTGATCAGACAGAGGATTGCCGAGCCGATTTAGAAAGAAATGGTTTACGGTTTGGATATCGGCACTCCAGTAGTGCGTGTAGTTGCGCAACGCATGAAGAACGTTTTGGTGTCCAATTTGGATCAGCCGTTCTTTGGCACCTTTTCCGTATATTTTAATAGAACCTTCTTGCAGCCCAACATCATCGGGCTGCAGGGAACACAATTCAGATATCCGAATGCCTGTCGCGAACAAGAGTTCTAGAACTGCAACATCTCGGACAACTACACGATAAGCATAGGTTCTCTTGTTGTAGATCGACTGGAGGCTGTAAACATGCCTTAAAAGCTGGTCGATAGTCGCTAAAGGGATAGTCCTTGGGAGTAGGGATGGTTCACGGAGCTTGATCCGCATATGTGAAAAAGGGTCGTCAGCAAGTTCTCCTTCAAATGTAAGGTAGGTAAAAAATGCTTTCAGGCTTGCCATTTTACGTTTCACGCTTCTCACTGCATAGTCAGTATGGAGCCATGCTATATAAGCCTGAATATTTTCTTTGGAGAATGGATCTGCCTGCGACGAGGAAAAACGTATAAATTGGTTAATATCCCTCCTATATGCCTTGAGTGTATGCGTGTTGAGTGCTTTTTCGAACTGGCAATGGCACATGTAGGAGGTCAATAGTATTCCCAGCTTTTCTTCTTTCATAAGATGTGTCCTTTCCTTAGTTTAGGAAAACATTATATCACATGGAAACCGAGGGATTAAGTGTAAAAATAATTGATTTGTTTATAGAAAATGTTGCATTTTAAACAAATAAGGTGTAAAATATGTGTAGTTAATAAAGGATAATTCCTTATTATCCTGTGCAAAAAATTGAGCTGTACCGGCTTGTAGCGCTGGATCAGGTGACTGAATAGATGGTAGAAAATTGATTTCTGAATCTACAAATAAGCAGGAATAAATATTCTGTGGGGGAAAGAGAATATGGCAAATAAGATAACAATATCAACCGTTGTAGAATACATTCAAGCAATTCAAAACACCCCCAAGCTGTCTTTGTTCGGTAATCAAGATCAAGTGATGAGGTCAAAATTGTCAGATATTGACCCACTAGTTATTACGCGTGGAAAAGAATATGTTGCAGCGGTTTTTAAAGATGGAAGTTCAGATAAAAGCAAAATACCGGCACTTCGAAAATTCTACCGTGGACACTATTCGTCGCAATACGAATTGATTCCGAGCGTTTTTCGTAAAGGAAATTGGGGGAAAGAGGAATACTTTTATCATGAGGTAGCAGTTCGAAGTCCAGAGTTCTTTCAGGGGAAAACACATTTAGACAAGCTTGTCACGATGCAACACTATGACTGTCCGACGCGTTTGTTAGATATTACGTCCAATCCGTTGGTTGCGCTCTTTTTTGCGTGTATGAATTATGGATGTGATAAGTGTAATAAATCAAATGAAGGAGTTGTTTATGTATTTGAAGAACTTTCAAATAACGTCGTATACGCAGATAGTGATCGTGCACTTATGCTTGCGTGTTTAGCTAGATTTAGTGAAAATGATAAGTTGGCAATGTTCGAACTTGCCAGTTCAAGAATTAATGAAAAGGGATTTGAAAAAAAAGGTGGTTCCGGTGGGTATAAAGATTCCGTTATGGAGAAGCTATTCCACGAGATTACAAGGGAGATGCCGGCATTTAAGCATGAAATAAGACCGCTCGATTTGCTTAAGCCACTTTTTGTGCAGCCTAATAGGACTAATATGAGGATTTCTAAGCAAGATGGTGCGTTTATTTTGTCAGGGTTATGCAGAAATGCGGCAGAAGCAAAAGAGAAACTCGAGTTATGCGTCCGCAAAGAAATTCACATAATAAATCAACTAGGAATTCTACATGAGCTAGAGGAACTTGGGATACATGAAGCATCGCTGTTCCCAGAGTTGGATAAGGTATCACATTATTTGAAAACAAGATAGTGGAATTTGAGAACTGCAGTACAGAGGCCTGTGTGTGAATCTTGTGTATTTATGTCCTCAGAATGGCATTCGTTTTGGTAGAACCGAAGGCACTTCCCTAATTAAGCCGGGAAAAGGGAATAGCTTATAGCAATGAGTAAAGCAGGCAAAGGCCCCCCATTATAGTAGAAGTGGTTCACTGAACACGTAACTACAATAATGAGAGAGCCTTTCGCGTAAAAGGAAAGGATATAAGTAGTTTAGACCACATACATCATCAGAAATCTGTCGCCCCACCTGCGGGGCGTGTGAACCCGAAAGCATAAAGGAAGCCTTTAAGAGGTAGCCGTAAACGGAACGCAGTCGGCAAACTATTCCCCAAACCCCTTCAGGAGTAAAAGCATGTAAAATGGCCCTCCTAGGACTTAGTCAGACTTCCGGCTATATGAAGCTATAAGATGAAGGTAGCCACAGTCTGCACCGCCCCAGTAAAACAAGACAATAGACAAAACGGCCCCCTGTGTAGGATAATAAGTACACAGGGGGTATCGTTATGACAAAACGAAAGTACACACGGATAAAGGCCGTAGAAGGCCTCATAGTGACCATGCGAGCAGAGGGGCTGACCTTACGGGAGATAGGCGACGAGTTGGGACTAAGCTATAAACAAATGCGAGATTGGTCATATCGGCATAATCGTGAACAGCGGAATATCGCCGCAGGGAAAGAACCGCGACCGAAAGGACGCCCGCGGAAAGACGGCCAACCACCCAAACAGGATGCACAGAAGGAACTGGAACGCTTAAGAATGGAGAATAAACTATTGCGGGATTTTCTGCGATCCATGGAAAGGAAGTGAGGCCAAAAGTAAAGTATGCAGTTATCCATCGTCATCGCAGCGAGTACCCAATATCTGTGATGTGTAAGTTTTTTGAAGTGTCCCGGAGTGGATACTACGATTTTGTGAAGCGGATGGACAGGCCTGAGCAGGATGCAGAGCTGGCCAATGAAATCCGGATATGTCAGCGCTCCACAGACAACACCTATGGTTACAGGCGGGTCTGGCTGTGGCTGGAACGCAGAAAAATGCATAGAAATCCCAAAACTGTTCTGCGCGTAATGAAAAAATATGGTTTGTTGTCAGAGATCCGCCGCAGGAGGAAGTGGGTAAATCTCGGTCAGCAGATCCACAAGTATGACAACCTGCTGAATCGACAGTTCCGGGCAAACAGTCCAAACAGAAAATGGGTCACGGATATTTCCTACATCCACACAAAAGAAGGCATTTTATATCTGTCCATGATCCGTGATCTGTATGACAACAGCATTGTGGCATACAAGACAGCATCCCGTCAAACAGTAAGCCTGGTACTGGACACGATCCGTTTGGCCATGAAGAAAGAGAAAGTCGCTGCGGAGTTGCAGCTCCACAGCGACCAGGGCTTTCAATACACCTCACAAGCATACTTCAAGCTAACACAATCTTACGGCATAACGCCGTCCATGTCAAGGAAAGGAAATCCTTATGACAATGCCATGGCAGAAAATTTCTTCTCCATTCTGAAAACAGAATGTATTTATCGGCACAAGCCAAAGATGTTCCGGGAAGCAAATGATCTGATCGACAGGTACATTTACTTCTATAACCACGAGCGCATCCAAACAAAAACGGGAGTGGCGCCGCTATCGCTGCGCCACTCTGCTTAAAATTGAATATTCCCACACAGGGCCGCTTTTTTTTGCTGTCCGTACAATCTGGGGCTGTCTAGTCATGGTGTCTACCTTTATTTTATGCTAAACTACAGACGGAGATAGTGGCAATGAGGAATGGCAAAAGGAGCATATATGGATACTATAGGAGAAATCAGAGATCACACATAAGCACCTAGGCGGTCGCATTTTCATATGGGAGCAAGAAAGAGAATGCGATACGAATAAGAGTATATCGCAGAAGAAGAGATTGCATTTATTTTCGAGGCTCATCTTGGCGCTCCATTTGCAGCTATGTACGTCAGGAAGAATCGTTCCAAATTGGAAAAGCGACGACTCGCATTAGAAAAACTTGAGATTGAGAATAAGTGGTCAGCCCTTGGAACATCAAGCCGCCGGAGTGCAGCGCTATTTAATTTTGACGCTTACTATCGAAGAGCGCAAGAGTGGACGCAATCAGCCATGAAAATAGCTGCCCACCCTAGTCCAGAGACCATCCCATACTTTGTGTAAACCTCCAAAATGGTGTATAATAGGAGCAC
>ERZ808246.1133-NODE-1133-length-19918-cov-6.635805_pt1 | contig 19918 bp, 14 predicted proteins | sample MGYA00521083_ERZ808246 | MGnify/ENA primary metagenome ERZ808246 (study PRJEB31516, sample SAMN03275577) | gut metagenome | biome: mammalia-associated habitat; material: feces | host: Papio cynocephalus | place: Kenya | collected 2012-07-07 ... | reverse complement strand
GGACCAGAACGCGCTTGCCCTTGAGATCTCCAAGATCCTTGAGTGTCTTCATGTGTATCCTTTCCTAACCGCATGACGCGGAAAGCGGCGAATTCTTGCCACTTCGCATAATACAACAGACCCACCACTCGGGTGGGTCTGAAACAGGGGTTTTGCCCCAAAAAAATTTCCGAACCGTTCAGGACAGCGAACGGGAGGTCTTCTCCGCCAGCTGCAGCAGGCGGCGGATACGACCGGCGATGGCGTCCTTGGAGATCGGCGGCTCGGCCAGGCGGCCAAGCTCCTCGAGGCTGGCATCGCCATGCTCAAGGCGGAGCTTGCCGGCGACGCGCAGGTTCTCCGGCACGTCGATGCCGTTCTTCTCGAACATGTCGAATGCCTGACGGACCTTGTCGCAGGCCTCGGCGGCGGCCTTGGCGCTACGGCGCATGTTCGCGTCATCGAAATTGGCCAGGCGGTTCGCCTTGGAACGGGTCTCGCCGTCGGAGCGCTTGCCCGTCCAGTCGCGGGAGGAATGCACGGCTCCCATGGAGTTGAGCATACGTTCGATGGAATCGGGATCGGTGAGCGTCACACGGAAGGATTTGCTGAGCTGACGCGGCTTGGCGGTGATGCCCAGGCGCCTTGCCAGTCCCGCCAGCGCCATGGCGGCCTCGTTGCTCGGGCAGATGATCTCCATATACGGGTTCTTGCCGAGGTCGGAAAGAATGCCCCTGGCCATGAACGCGCCGCGCCATGCGGCACGGACCTGGGCGATCTTGCCCTGCACGATCTTCGCCGGCAGACCGCGGACCGCCCTGTTGCGGTCGATGAGCCCGGTGGCGACGGCGAGATTCACCGCGCCGCGCTCGACCTTGACGTCATGGTACTGATGCGTCCCCTTGGGCGTGGTGCGCGTGGAGGTGACAAGCTGGGCCTCGAGGTTGTACAGCTCCTCGATATTGTTCTTCAGCCACTGGGCCGCCACGAGGGAATCGAACCTGGCAAGCATGATGATCTGCTTCTGGGCGTTGTTCATAAAGCCGCCGGCGAAGCGAATCATAGTAGTGACCTGCGCCTTACGGGCGTCCACCTTCTCGTCTTCCAGCTCAGCGAGCTCGCCCTTCACATCATCGATAAACGCCAAGAGCAGACCTCCTCAATCCTTCTGTTCCGTTACATTATGCAGACCTGTCGCGGCCGGGGCACGCGACTTCACCGAAGTTCTGTGATACCGACCTACTTGGACAAGACTCTCTCAAATTTCGCTATTTTAAAACCACTCGTCTCGCCATGTGAGCATTATCGCCGGAGCATGGCGGACGCGTTCATCGACGGCGACGCAGCTCGCGGGCGGAAACGCTGACTTCCAGCCCGTGGGCGCGCAATCGTCTCGCCAGTTCCTCGCTCATCGCCACCGACCTGTGCTGCCCGCCGGTGCATCCGACGGCGATGGTCACGAAATGCTTGTCCTCCTTCGCATACCCGTCGATGGCGATCATCAACGCCTTCTCGTACGCGTCGAGGAACTCGACCGCGCCGTTGCTGGACAGCACGTAGTCGGACACCGCCTTGTCCTGTCCGTTCAGCTCGCGCAGGCTCGGCACCCAGTACGGGTTGGGCAGAAAGCGCACGTCCGCGATGAAGTCGGCATCCGTAGGGGTTCCGTATTTGAATCCGAAGCTGAAGATGTGGACGGATACCGTCGAGGGGCCGGAACCGACCATGGCCTCGTACAGCTTGGTCGACAGCTGGTGGATGTTCAGGCGCGAGGTGTCGATGGTCATGTCGGCGCGCTCCTTGAGCCCCCGCAGCAGCTGACGCTCCTCCATGATGCCGTCGATGAGGCTGTTGCCATGCTGCAGCGGGTGGGGGCGCCTGACCTTCTCGTATCTGGTGACCAGCACGTCGTCGGCCGCGTCGAGGAACAGGATGCGGGTATGGACGCCAAGGTCGTCGAGATGGCTGAGGACCTCGTTCAGGTCGTCGAAGTAGGCGCGCGAACGCACGTCGATGACGGCGGCGAGCTTATGCACCGCGGCATTGCCCGCATCCCCATGCGATGAGCCGGCGGCGTTGGTCATCATATCGACCAGCGGCACCAGCAGTTTGGGGGGCAGATTATCGACCACGTACCAGCCCATGTCCTCCATGCAGTCGGCGGCGTGGGAGCGGCCCGCGCCGGACATGCCCGTGATCAGCATGACCTCGAAGGCGTTGGCCGGTGCCGGCAGATTCGCCTCGTCGATGGTGGGTTGCACCGCATTCGTGGACTTGTCGCTCATCACAATGCCTCCTCAAGTGCTTCGCGCATGGCCGATTCCAATGCCTCGCCGCGGCTGCGGTCGACGGGGGCGCTCGGCGGATCGGCGTCCCAGATGCCGGTCATCAGCCATACCTGGATCATGGCCTGGTACAGCAGCATCTCCTCGCCGCCTATGGCAGCGCCGCCATGTTCCCTCCAGACCGACATCAGCCTGGTCGGACGCGGATCGTATACGACATCCAGCAACGTGCCGTCGGCGTTGCGGGCCTCGCCGTCCAGCGCATCGGCGATACCGTCGGCGGCGTGGCCTGGGATGGTGTTGATCGCCACGTCCGCCCGGCTTAGGGTCTCGGCCGCCTGTTCCATGCCGACGATGTCGATGGGATGCTCCGCCGGCAGGAATTTGCGGGCCAATGGTTCAAGACCGACGTTTTTACCGGGGTGGCGGGCCACGACCGTCACATGCCCGATGTCCGGCATCATCGTGCATGCGGCAAGAGCCGAGGTGGCGGTATTGCCGTTGCCGATGATGACCGCCTCGCGCGACCGGTCGGCCGGCATCGCGACGCCACGGGTCCCATAGGAGTGCTCGAAGGCGAGCTGGATGCCCAATACGTCGGTGTTGTACAGCCTGATGGCCGGGATGCTCTCCGCGCCCGATGGATTGGGCTTCGTCCAGTCGAACACGGCGGTGTTGGCGACACGCAGCTCCTTCGCCCACACGTTCGACGGCTCGCCATATGGCTGGATCGTCTTTTTCAGCGGCATGGTCAGGCTCAGACCAGCCCACTGGGGATCGAGGGAATGCAGGAATCCGTCAAGACCGTCCTCGCCGACCTCATGCTTGTCGTAACGCCAATCGTCGAGCCCCAAGGCGCGGTAGGCGGCATTATGCAATACAGGCGACAGCGAATGCGCGATCGGCTTGCCCAACACGGCGCAACGGTGGTTGATCATGGTCATGCTTATCTCCTCTCTCTGCCTCCATGGTAGCGTCACCACACGCCGTCATCCCCGCATCGTTCATTCGCCGACGTGGCCGTCACGCGATTCATCGGCATGCAGGGCGTCGTACAGCGCCTGCGCCTTGGCATGCCCTATGCCTTTCACCGTTTCGAAATCCTCCACGCTTGCCGCGCGCATGGCCTTGACCGAGCCGAAATGCGCAAGCAGGCGCTTCTGGTACTGCTCGCCGATGCCGGGAATCGCGTCGAGCGCGCTGCGCAACGCGCCTTTTCTTCTCATCTGGCGATGGTAGGTGATGGCGAAGCGGTGGGATTCGTCACGGACGCGCTGCAACAGGTACATCCCCTCGGACTGCCGCTTGAGGATGATCGGGTAATCGTCGTCGGGCACCCAGACCTCTTCGAGGCGCTTGGCCAGCCCGCATACCGCGACGTCGGTGACGCCGCAATCCTCCAACGCCTTGGCGGCGGCCATGGCCTGGGGTTTGCCGCCATCGACCACCACAAGATTCGGCTTGTATGCGAAATGGCGGCGATCGGTGTTCTGCTGGATGACCGATGCGTCCCCGTCCGCGGCTGATGATGCGGCGGCGGCACCTGTCACCGCCGAGGAAGCCGTTCGCTCCGCCTCCATGCTCTCCCCCGAATCGCCCGCGATGTTGCCGTGGCGGAACCGGCGGGTCAGGGTCTCGTACAATGCGGACAGATCGTCGAGCGCACCCTTGCCATCGTTTCCTCGTATGGCGAAACGACGGTATTCGCTCTTCTTGGCCACCGCGTCCTCGAAGACCACCATGGAGGCGACCTGGAACGCGCCGCCCACCGTATTCGAGATGTCGTAGCATTCGATGCGCAGCGGGGCCTCTTCCAGCCCCAATGCATCCGCCACTTCGTTCATGGCACGTGTCCGCGCGCCCATATCGCTGATACGGCTCATCCTGGAACGCTGCAGGGCCTGGGCCGCGTTCTCGTTCGCGCGATCCATAAGCTGCTTCTTATCGCCGCGCGCGGCGACACGGATCGATACCGCTCCCCCGCGCAATCCCGTAAGCCACTGTTCGATCTCATCGCATCGGCTCGGTTCGAAGGGGACGATGACCTCGCGCGGCACCGGTGCGACCGGTGCCAGCAGATCGGCGCGGCCCGTCTGTTCCTGGCGCAGATTGCGTTCACGCGTGGCCTGCGCACGGGACGCGGCATCCGTGGCGGTGACCGTCTGCGTCGGAGCCAACGCATCCCTCGACGTGACGATACGGGTACCGTCCGCCACAGGCGAGTCGGTCGGAGCGGCGGTGCCGGCAGCGTCCGCATACGCCTGTACGAGAAGATCGGACAGCAGATCGGCATCGTCGATGTCCTCGACGCGTTCGACGCTCCAGTTGCGTTCGCCGCGAATCGAACCCGCACGAACGAAGAACGCATGCACCGACGCCTCAAGCTCATCGGTGTCGAATCCGAACACGTCGGCATCCACCTGATCGTCCATCACCACCGCATTGCTTTCCACCACCGTGGACAGCAATTGGATCTCATCGCGCAGGCGCGCCGCCTTCTCGAACTCCAGGTCGGCGCTGGCTGCCTTCATGTCACGGGTGAGCTGCGCGATATAGGATCTGCCGATGCGCCCGGTCATCACGCCGACAAGCTGCTCGACCATATACCGATGCTCCGCCTTGCCGATACGTCCGACGCAGGGGGCTGAGCATTTGCCGATGGACGCCAGCAGACATGGGCGATTCGTCAGCTGCGCCTTATGGAACGCATTGGTGTTGCATGTGCGCACGGGGAACGTACGCAGCAATGCGTCGAGGCTGTGGCGCATCGGCCATACCCTGGCGTATGGGCCGAAATACCTGCTGTCCTTGCGATTGCGGCTGCGCGTCACCCAGACGCGCGGGTAATCCTGACCGACGGAGACCGCCAGATACGGGTAGGTCTTGTCGTCCTTGAACTGCACGTTGAACCGCGGATCGAATTCCTTGATCCACGTGTATTCGAGCGTCAGCGATTCCAATTCGCTGCCGACCACGGTCCATTCGAGGCTGCGGGCGGTAAGTACCATGGTCTGCGTGCGCGGATGCAGCTGATACAGCGGCTGGAAGTAGTTGGTCAGACGGTTGCGCAGATTCTTCGCCTTGCCCACGTAGATGACGCGGCCTTCGCCGTCGCGCCATTTGTAGACGCCCGGTTCGGTTGGAATGTCCGATGTCTTCGGGCGGAAGAGATCACGCGTGTCCCCCAGCAAGGGCGCACCGTTCCTGTTCACGCCTTTGCCGTTGCGGGCCCCGCCGCTGCCGCCCTGCTGCTCCTGCAGCAGAGCGGAGGCGGTTTTCTGCCATTCGCCCGGACTGTGCCTTTCGAATACCGAACTCATAGCATCGTCTTCAGGAACTTGCCCGTCCATGAATCCTCGCATTGCGCGACCTGCTCGGGCGTGCCCTCGGCGACTATGGTGCCGCCGCCGTCACCGCCCTCCGGACCGAGGTCGATCACCCAGTCGGCGGACTTGATCACGTCGAGATTATGCTCGATGACGATGACCGTATTGCCTTTATCCACCAGGCCCTGCAATACCTTGAGCAGTTTGTTCACGTCCTCGAAGTGCAGACCGGTGGTCGGCTCGTCGAGAATGTAGACGGTCTTGCCGTCGGAACGGCGCTGCAGCTCGGTGGCGAGTTTGACGCGCTGCGATTCGCCGCCGGACAACGTCGGCGCTGGCTGGCCGAGGCGGATGTAGCCGAGGCCGACGTCCACAAGCGTCTTGAGGTAGCGGGAGATGCCAGTGTAGGCCTTGAAGAACTCTGCCGCCTCCTCTATGGGCATGTCGAGGATATCGGCCACGGTCTTGCCGTTGTACGTCACCTCAAGTGTCTCACGGTTGTAGCGCTTGCCGTGGCAGGTCTCACATTCGACGTAGACGTCGGGCAGGAAGTTCATCTCGATCTTCAACGTGCCGTCGCCATGGCACGCCTCGCAACGACCGCCCTTGACGTTGAAGCTGAAGCGGCCGGGGCCGTATCCGCGCACCTGCGCCTCGGGGGTCTTGGCGAACAGGGTACGGATCTTGTCCCATACACCGGTATAGGTGGCCGGATTCGAACGCGGCGTGCGTCCGATGGGGTTCTGGTCGACATGGATGACCTTCTTCACCTGATCGAGGCCCTCCACACGGGTGTGCTTGCCCGGCACGATGCGCGCGCCGTTGAGCTTGTCGGCCAGCACCGGGTACAGGATCGTGTTGACCAGGGAGGATTTGCCCGAACCGGAGACGCCGGAGACGACCGTGAACACGCCGAGCGGGAAATCGACCGTGATGTTCTTGAGGTTGTTCTCGCGCGCGCCGACGACCCGCAGCTTCGCGGTCTTGCGCACCTTGCGACGACGCCGCGGCACGGCGATCTCACGACGATGGGCGATGTAGTCCCCGGTGATCGAACGCTTGGCCTTCGTCAGCTGCTTGGCGGGACCGGAATAGACGACCTCGCCGCCATGCTCGCCGGCGCCAGGTCCGATATCGACCAGCCAATCGGCCTCGCGGATCGTGTCCTCGTCATGCTCGACGACGATAAGCGTGTTGCCGAGGTCGCGCAGATGGTGCAGCGTCTCGATGAGACGTTCGTTGTCACGCTGGTGGAGGCCGATCGAAGGCTCGTCCAGCACGTACATCACGCCGACCAGACCCGAACCGATCTGTGTGGCGAGACGGATGCGCTGCGCCTCGCCGCCGGACAGCGTGGCCGCAGCGCGGGAAAGCGTCAGATAATCGAGACCGACATCGTTGAGGAACCCCAGACGCGCCTTGATCTCCTTAAGCACCTCGCCGGCGATCAGCGCGGCCGAGCCGGTGAGTCTGAGCCCCTGCGCCCATTCCAGCGCACGCGCCACGGGCATGTCGCACACGTCGAAGATGGACTTGCCGTCGATGGTGACCGCCAGCACCTCGGGCTTGAGCCTGCGGCCCTTGCACTCCTGGCAGGGCACCTCGCGCATATAGGACTCGTAGTACTGCTTCATGGATTCGGAGTCGGTCTCCTCGTGGCGACGCATCAGCGTACGGACCACGCCCTCGAAACCGGTGGAATATTCGCGCAGACGGCCCCAACGATTGCGATAGGAGACATTGACCTTGAAATCATGGCCGAACAGGATGTCGTGCCTGACGTCCTCGGGCAGATCCTTCCATGGGGTGTCCATGGAGAACCCCATGTCCTCGGCCAATCCCTCAAGCACATGTCTGTAGTACTGGGATGTCATCTTGGTGTTCGACCATGGCTCGATGACGCCCTCGTTGAGCGATTTGTCCGGATCGGCGATGACGAGTTCCGGGTCGATTTCCAGTTTGAAGCCCAGGCCGGAACATACCGGGCAGGCACCGTACGGCGCGTTGAAGGAGAAGGTGCGCGGCTCGATCTCATCCAATTCGAGCGTGTGCCCGTTCGGGCAGCTGCGGTGCTCGGAGAATGGCTGGCGGCGCGCCTTGCTGGATTCGTCCTCGTCCACGTAGTCGATGACGATGCTGCCGTTGGCGAGTTTCAGGGCGGTCTCGACGGAGTCGGTGAGACGCTGGCGCACGCCGTCCTTGACGACCAGGCGGTCGACCACGACTTCGATGGTGTGCTTGCGCGTCTTCGCGAGCTTGATGTCGTCGGACAGCTGGCACATCTTGCCGTCGATCAGCGCGCGGGCGTAGCCGTCGGAGCGCAGCAGTTCGAGCATGTCCACGAATTCGCCCTTGCGTCCCTTGACCACGGGCGCGAGAATCTGGAATCGTGTGCGCTCCGGCTTGTCCAGCAACGTGTCCACGATCTGCTGCGGCGTCTGGGCCTGCACCGGCTCGCCGCATTCCGGGCAGTGCGGGATACCGGTACGCGCGAACAGCAGTCGCAGGTAATCGTAGATCTCCGTGATGGTACCGACCGTAGAACGAGGGTTGCGATTGGTGGTCTTCTGATCGATGGACACCGCCGGGGACAGACCCTCGATGAAATCGACGTCCGGCTTGTCCATCTGGCCGAGGAACTGACGCGCATAGGCCGACAACGATTCGACGTACCGGCGCTGGCCTTCGGCGAACAGCGTGTCGAACGCCAGCGAAGACTTGCCCGAACCGGACAGGCCGGTGAACACCACCATGCGGTTTCGGGGAATGGAGAGATCCACGTTCTTGAGATTGTGCTCGCGCGCACCCTGGATGGTGATCTTCAGATCGTTGGGAATGCGCGAGATGTCCGCCACCAGGCACCCGTCGTGCTCGACAAGCGGCGCCTTGGCTATCTCCCTGGAAAGGAACGATTCGCTGGTCATCACCTTCTCCACGACCACTTCCCCGTTCCTGCCTCGGCTGCCACCGTTTGCTCTGGCCACACGTGCCTCCCCTCATACGCCGGACGTTCGGTTCGCTTGGCTCAGGATACCTCAACCCCACGGTTTTTTCGAACAGATGTTCGCCTGCGGCGTTGCGCGCGCCGCCCCGCCAAACGGCGAGAGGGCCACTCCCCCTCGGGAATGGCCCTCTCGCCGCCGTGTCTTCCGCAGACGCGACCCGCGTCACTTCTTGCGCGGCACGTAGATGACGGTGTCGATCAGCTCGCGGTAATGGGCGATGATCTGCGCACGACGGGTCTTCAGACTCACCGTCAGCATGCCGTTGGCCTCGGTGAACTCGTCGGGCAGGATCTCGAACTTACGGATCGACTCGGCGCGGGATACGCCTTCGTTTGCCGCATTGACCGCACGCTCGACCTCGGCGTGGACGATCGGGTTCTTCGCCAGCGCCGCCAGATCGGGCTCGCCCTGGGCTCCCTGGGCCACCAGCCACGCGTTCGCATCGGCGAGATCCAGCGTGACCAGCGCGGCGACGAACGGCTTCTTGTCTCCGATGACCAGACATTGGCTCACCACAGGCGAGGTCATGACGGACGCTTCGAGGATGCCCGGCGAGACGTTCTTGCCGCCGGCGGTGATGATGAGGTCCTTCTTGCGGCCGGTAATGGTCACGAAGCCATCCTCGCCGATGCTGCCGAGATCTCCGGTATGCAGCCATCCGTCGACGATCTGCTGGTCGGTGACCTCGGGCTGGTTATGGTAGCCCTTGCAGACCAGCGGCCCGCTGATGCACAGCTCGCCGTCCTCGGCGATGCCTGCGGTCACGCCGTTCAACGGCTTGCCGATCGTGCCGATCCGGTTGTCCTCCGGAAGGCTCACGCACACGGGGCCGCAGGTCTCCGTCATACCGTAGCCTTCCAGCAGCTGCATGCCGATGCCGTTGAAGAAGTGCGACAGCTCGGCGTCCATTGGGGCGCCGCCGGTGATGGCGCATTGCGCGTTCGGCCCGAAGATGGTGCGGATCTTCTTATAGACGAGCTTCTCGTAGAAGACGTGCGCCAGGGCAAGGCGCCACGACGGGCGCTCGCCGGACTGCTGCACGTGGGACCATTCGCGGGCCGTCTTCGCGCCACGGGCGAACAGCTTGCCGGCGACGCCGGAACCGGCGCGCTGCGAGGCGGCGTTGTATACCTTCTCGAAGACGCGCGGCACTGCCAGCAGCAGTGTCGGGCCGAAGCTCTCGAAATCCTTGACGATGGTCTTCATGCTCGAGCTCAGACCGAGCGTCAGCGTGCCGGCATAGCTCAGCAGCGACATGTAGCGGGCGAACACGTGGCTCAGCGGCAGGAAAAGCAGCAGACGGCGTCCGGGCGCATCGACCACGCCGGGCATGTACTGCTTTGCGGACTGGCACAGGAAGGCGAAGTTACCGTGGCTCAGCTCCACGCCCTTGGGCGTTCCCGTGGAGCCGGAGGTATACACGATGGTCGCCAGATCGTCGCCGTGCACGGCGTTCTTGCGATCCCAGAACTCCTTGTCGCTGACATCCGAGCCGAAGGCGATGATCGCGTCGACGGCGCCCGCCTCCATCATGAGGACGCCGCGCAGGCTCGGCACCTCGTCCTTGACGCTTTCGATCTTGTCGCGCTGCGCATCGTCCTGCGCGACGGCAAGCGCCACCTTCGAATCGTTGAAGATGTTCCTGATCTGCTGCGCGGAATTGGTCTCATAGACGGGGACGGTGAGGGCGCCGACCGACATGATGGCCATGTCGAGCGCCGTCCACTCCCAGCAGGTGCGGGCGATGATGGACACGGCGTCACCCTTCTTGACGCCCCATCCGATCAGTCCCTTGGCGATATCGATAACCTTCTGACGGAACTCGCGGGCGGTGAAGGAATGCCACCGGCCCTGCTCGTCCTTGTATTCCACCATCGAGCCTTCGGGGTCGCGCCGCGCGCGGCCGTCGAGGAAGTCGAACAGATTGATGTCGTCGTCGATCGGTTGTTTCAACGGATTGGTGAACTTCTCGACCATCACGGTCGCGTTCACCTTCTGATCTGCATGTTCAGCCATACCACTATTGCTACCCCACGCCGGATACAATTCCACGGCCATGCGGCATGGACGCCGTGGACCGGCCCCGCGAGACCTTCGCGCAGCCGGCCCGTGGCGTGCAATGGGATCACTCCTCGGCCACCAGATCGAGGTAGGAGTCGTTCCACAGGTCCTCGTCGCCGTCGGGCATCAGCAGCACACGTTCCGGGTTCAGCGCCTGGACCGCGCCCTCGTCGTGGGTGACGAGCACGATCGCGCCCTCATACTTGGCGATCGCCTTGAGGATCTCGTCTCGCGACGCGGGATCGAGATTGTTGGTCGGCTCGTCGAGCAGCAGCACATTCGCCCGCGAGGTGACCAGCGTGGCCAGGGCGAGACGCGTCTTCTCGCCGCCGGAGAGCACCCGCGCGGGCTTCATGGCATCGTCCCCGGAGAACAGGAACGAGCCGAGGATGCTGCGGGCCTGGGTGTCGTTGAGCTCCGGTGCGACGTGCACGAGATTCTGCAGCACGGTCGCATCGAGATCGAGCGTATCGTGCTCCTGCGCGAAATAGCCGATCTTGCATCCATGGCCGTAGTCGACGGAACCGGTATCGGGCTCCTCGATGTGGGCGAGCAGACGCAGCGTGGTGGTCTTGCCGGCGCCGTTGTAGCCGAGGATCACCACGCGCGACCCCTTGTCGATGGCGAGGTTCACACCGGCGAACACGATGTTCGAGCCATACGCCTTGGAGATGTCCTTCGCCATGATCGGCGTCTTGCCGCAGGGTGCCGGCTCCGGGAAACGGATATCGGCGACCTTCTCGGCCTTGGTGGCCTCGGAGGTGTTCTCCAACAGCTTTTCGGCGCGACGCATCATGTTCTGGGCGGCGACGGCCTTGGTGGCCTTAGCGTGCAGGCGGATGCCCTGCTTCATCAGGCGATCGGCCTTCTTCTCGGCCACCTCGCGTTCGCGACGGCGACGCTCCTCGTCGACCACACGCTGATGCAGGTAGGCCTTCCAGCCAAGGGAATACATGTCGATCTGGCCGAGCTGGGCGTCCAGATGCCACACCTTGTTCACCACTTCGTCAAGCAGTTCCGTGGAGTGGGAGATGACCAGGAAGCCGCCCTCGTACTTCTTGAGATAGCCGCGCAGCCAGTCGATGGAGTCGGCGTCCAAGTGGTTGGTCGGCTCGTCGAGGATCAGGGTGTCGGCATCGGAGAACAGGATCCTGGCCAGCTCGATACGTCGGCGCTGACCGCCGGAGAGCGTCCCCAGCTGCTGCTCCATGACCTCCTGCGGCAGGCCGAGGGAGGCCGCCATGCTGATGGCCTCGGATTGCGCCGCATAGCCGCCGGCCTTGTCGAAGTCCTGCATGGCCTTGTCGTAACGGTTCATGGCCTTGGACATCACATCCGGATCGGGATCGGTCATCTCCTTTTCGGCCTTGCGGATACGGCTGATGATCGAGGCGATGTCGCGGGCGCTCATCATGCGGTCGAGCGCGGTCTGGGTCGGATCGGCGGCATGGGTGTCCTGCGGAAGATACCCGAGCTTGCCGGATACGCGCACCTTGCCCGCGGTGGGCAGCATGTCGCCGGTGATGACGCGGGTCAGCGTGGTCTTGCCGGCGCCGTTGCGGCCGACCAGACCGATCTTGTCACCCTTGGACACGTGGAAGTCGGTGGGATGAAGCAATGTACGCGCACCGATCTGAATCTCCAGGCCCTTTGCCTCAATCGCCATGCCTCATCCTTCTCTTTCCGATATCGTGATGTACTTAAAGCCAAGGGAATACTATAGCAACACCGCGAACCGTGACGTACGGGAAGCCCCTCAGCCTTCGGCGGCCTCGTTGATACAGCGGATGGCGTTGAGCGTGCGGGGGTAGCCGATGTACGGCATGCACTGGGACACGACCGCGATGAGGAACGCCTTCTCGTTGCCGACCGCCAGGTTCGCCTTCGCATGGGCCACAAGCTGCGGCTCGCAACCGCCCTGGGCGGACAGGAAGCACAGGGTGATCATCTCGCGCTCGCGGGTGGTCAGCCCCTTGCGGGTGTAGTAGTCGCCGAAGCAGTTGTCGGCCAGCCACTTGTTGATGTGACGGGTCTCCTCCGGGCCGGACTGCGCGAAGCCGCGCATGCCCTCGCCGAAGATCTCGATCTGGGAACGCTCCCCCGCCTCGGCGCGCGTCTGCGGCGTGGTGGTGGACTGGCCTTCCAGCGGCAGGTTGATGTCCTTGTCGACGAACACCTCGTTGGTCGTTTTCAGGAACGGCAGAACACGTCCGAATCCAAGGTACGCGACGGCCTGGTAGACCACTTCCTTCACCTGCACCGGGGTGACGCCGGTCTCCAGGGCCACGGGCAGCATCATCTCGTACGCGTCGACGCCCTGGCAGCCGATCAGCGTGGCGAGGATCGCCATGGAACGGGTGGCGTCGTCAAGATCGGGGTGCTGCGCGCCGGGCTCGTTGACCACCTCGCCGTAGGCGAAGTCGGAGAAGAATTCGATGAACTCCGGATCAGCCTGCTCAAGAGTGATCTTGCCATCGGAGAAAAACCCGTTCTTTTTGCCAAACATACGTTGCCTTTCCTGTGATGTTCGTTGCCGGCGGGGCCGACGGCCGGACAATGCCGCCGGCCCCGTCCCGTTCATACCTTATTCCCGCTCGAATATCGCTTCAAATAATTATGGAAGATGCTTCGCCATGCGCTTACCGCATGGAACCCGATGTCTTCCCGGAAGAAAAACGCGGGGTGCGCCCGTTCCGTCCGGTATAGGCGCACCCCGCGCGGCATGGAGCCGGTCGGCTCCCTTCGTCCCCGTCTTTCTCAGACCTCGCTCACGCGCAGCAGAGACTTGATGGTCCTGCGCTGATCCATCGCATCGTAGGCGGCCTGGATCTCGTCAAGAGTGAACTCGGCGGTGAACACGCGGCCGGGGTGGATCTCCCCCTTCAGCACCAGGTCAAGCAGATGATCGACCTCGGTATCGTAGTGACGCACCGGAGCCGGGCCGCCGCGCAGTCCGACGTTGCGGTAGAAGAGCCCAGGGATATCCGCCTCGACATCATGCGGCAGACCCACACGGCCGACGACGGCACCGCAGCGGGCGACCTTCATGGCCGTATCGTTGGACAATGCGGAGCCCACGCATTCGAGCACCGCATCCGCGCCATAGCCGTCGGTCATCTCCATGACGCGCGCCACGGCCTCGTCACCACGTTCCTCGACGATGTCGGTGGCACCGAACTCGCGGGCCAGGGCCTGACGGTCGGCGTGACGGCTCATGGCGATGATGCGCTTGGCCCCGCGGATCCTGGCGGACAGCACGCCGCACAGGCCAACCGCGCCGTCGCCGAACACCACCGCGGTGTCGCCGGGCTTGACCTCGGCGGAGGCGGCGGCATGATAGCCGGTCGGCATCACGTCGGACAGCGCCAGCAGGTCGGCGAGCTTCTCGTCAGAGAAGGACTTCGCGTCGCCGGGCACCACGACGAGCGTGCCGTTCGCGTGGGGCACGCGCAGGTATTCGGCCTGGCATCCAAGCCCCTCGTCGCCGAAATAGCCGCCGTGCGGGCAGGAGGATTCGAAGCCTGCCTTGCATACCGGGCATTCGCCGCAGGAATACGGGAACGGCACGATCACGAAATCGCCCGGCTTGGCGATGGTGACGCCCTCGCCGACGGATTCGACCACGCCGATGGCCTCATGGCCGGTCTGGGTGTCGGACTCACGGCCATCGCGGAAGAACCACAGGTCCGATCCGCACACGCAGGCGCGCACCACGCGGATGATGGCGTCGTCCGTCTCGACGAGCGTCGGCTTGGCATGCTCCTCGCAGGCCATGGTCTTGATGCCTTTATAGATTGCTGATTTCATATCCACTCCTTCATGGGTCGGTGGGAATCATGTCTGGACAATGCGGTGCACAATGCTGTGCCGCGACGTGCAAAGCGCGTCACACGCCCGAGGGATCGTGCTGCTGGCGTTTGACCGCATCGACGATGTCCCGGTTCTCCTCCAGCAAACGTTTCGCCTCGTCCTGGTGCCCTTCCGCGATGGCGCGCCAGTACAGGGTCTTGAACGACACGTACGCCTGCTGCATACGGATGCTTTCGGCCTTGGCCGCCAGCCGCAACGCCTGCGCGTCCAGCAGCTCCACCTGCCTGCGAGCGCCTTGCGGTCCGTCGGTGGAGTTGGCGAGGTATTCGCGCATGGCGTCCAGCGGCATGCCGGTTGCGGCGAGGCAGGAGATGGTGATGAGTGATTGCAGGTCGTTGTCCGAGTACATGCGGTGCCCGGAGCTGGGGTCTCGTGCGATCGGTTTGATGATGCCAATCTGTTCGTAGTAGCGCAGTGTTGTTTCCGGTAGTCCCGAGATCATCGAGGCTTGTCGGATCGTGTGCCAGGTGCTTGTCGTGTTGCCCATGGTTCGCACTCTATGAACTTCGAGTGCTCGAAGTCCAGTCGGTGTGTTGCGTTGCGGGTGGCGTGGTGGCGGGTCAGTCCAGGTGTTCCTTGAGCCATGGTCCGATGAGTGTGCCGATGCGTTCGGCCATGTATCGGTAGCCGTAGTCGCTTGGGTGGAATCGGTCGTGGGCGTAGAAGCGGTCCTGGTCGGCGTGTACGTCTTCGTGGGTCATGTCGAGGAACAGTACGTTGTTTTTGTCGCAGACGGTTTTGCTGATGGCGGTCTGTTCGTTGGTCATGCCTTCGATGACTTTGCGTAGGCTGGCTCCGAGGGATGGGCTGCGGTAGAGTTGCACCGCGCTGAATACGATGATGTTGCCGCTGATGGCTTTGGCTTCGTCGATGGTGGCGGCGAGGTCGTTTTCCCATTCCTGTGGGGTTCGTCTGGCCATGAGGTCGTTGGATCCGGCGCAGATGATCAGCAGGTCGGCGGTGCCGTCGATCTGGGGCAGGAGCCGGTAGCGTACTCGTCTCATGGTGGCGCCGAGTTTGCCGTGGGCCTCCCAGGTGATGGGTTTGCCGAGGATGTGTGAGAATTCGGCTGCCATGTCGGGGGTGAGGCCGTGGGCTTGGTCGTCGACGCCGCATCCGGCGATCATGGAGTCGCCGACGGTTATGAGGCGTAGTGGCTGTGCTTGGCTGTCGGTGGCGTTTACGGTGCCGGTTCGTTCGCCTTCGGGTTCGGGGTCGAGGTGGATGGCGTGCTGGGCCCACCATGCTTCGGCGAGTGCCAGGATGTTCATGTTCCCTTCTTTCTGCTGTTTGCTGTTGTCTGTCGTGCGGGCGTTCGTGTCGGCGTCCGGGTTTGTGTGTCGTCGGTTGTGGCCGTCAGCGGAAGATGACGTGCTTGCACAGGGGGTAGCCCCATGCGAATTGGCAGCCCATGGTGAGGAATTTCACGAGGATGGCGTTCCATCCGAGGGTGTTCGGCAGCCAGGCGAGCATGGTCGAGCCGAAGAGGTAGTTCCATAGCCAGAGTGCGATGAACAGTGCGACGCTGCGTGCGAAGTTGCTGGATGATCTGAAGGTCACGTTGCGGTTCATGAGGAAGTTGTATGACGCGGACAGCACGATGGCGACGGCGTTGGCTGCGGCCGATGGCACCGAGAGCAGGTGCAGGATGGCGAACGAGCCGAATTCGACCAGTGTCTGCGTGGCGGAGACCATGAGGTATGGCAGCAGTGTCCTGCGTTTGGGTTTCCTGTCGTGTTCCGCGTTGTCGTCTGCGTGTTGCTCGTGTCCGTTGTCGTTCATCCGTATGCACCTCGTGTGGGTTCGTTCGATCGCAGCTCAGTATAGGCAGGTCCCGGTATTGGCGTCGTGACGGATCCGATGGCGGTCGGACGGGTTTCGGGGGCATCGGGTAGTCTGCTGTTGGTTTTGCCAGTGACCGTCGGGTCACTATCGAATGTCGAAGGAGAACAAACATGGCATTTTCGCATAATGCGCCGTTCCGTGCCGATGTGGTCGGATCCTATCTTCGTCCGGCCGAGCTCAAGCGGGCGCGCGCCGATTTCGCCGCCGGCACCATCGATACCGCCGCGCTGAAGGCTGTCGAGGACAAGGCGATCACCGAGCTCGTGGCCAAGCAGAAGGCCGCCGGCCTGCATGTCATCACCGATGGCGAATTCCGCCGCGGCTGGTGGCATTTCGATTTCATGTGGGGGTTCAACGGCGTGGATCATGCCGCCGCCGCCCATCGTGTCGCCTTCCATGACGAGGTCACCCCTGCCGATACCGCCACGGTGACCGGCAAGATCAATGGCGAGAACCATCCGTTCGTGGAGCATTTCAAGTTCGTCAAGCAGTTCGAGGACGAGAACACCGTGGCCCGTCAGACCATGCCCTCCCCCGCGCAGACCCGGTTCGTGCTCACCGGCAACAAGACCGCCTACCCGTATGACACGTTCTATGGGAACGACGACGAGCTGACCGCCGACATCGTGGCCGCCTACCGTCAGGTCATCGCCGACCTGTATGCCGCGGGCTGCCGCAACGTGCAGTTCGACGACTGCACCTGGACCCGCCTGTGCGACAGGAGCGTACGCGAGCGCCTTGGCTGGAGCGATGAGGATGCGCTGCGTCTGCAGCAGGAGAATCTCGACGTGATCAACGCGGTGATCGCGGATCAGCCTGCCGATCTGGCGATCAACACGCATGTCTGCCGTGGCAACTTCCATTCCACGTGGCTGTCTTCGGGCGGCTATGCGCCGGTTGCGGCCAAGCTGTTCGGCGAGGAGAACGTGAACGCCTACTATCTGGAGTTCGATGACGATCGTTCCGGTGATTTCGCCCCGTTGGCCGAGGTGTCCGGCGATAAGAAGGTCGTGCTTGGCCTGATCACCTCCAAGAAGCCCGAGCTTGAGGATCCCGATACCATCAAGGCGCGTATCGAGGAGGCGTCCAGGTATGTGCCGTTGGATCGTCTGTGCCTGTCCACCCAGTGCGGTTTCGCCTCCACCGAGGAGGGCAACAAGCTTACCGAGGATCAGCAGTGGGCGAAGATCGCGCTCGTGCGGTCCATCGCGAAGGACGTTTGGGGCGAGTGATCCCTGCCTGTAGACGGCATCCCGTCCGCGTGCGGCGGTGTCCCGCTCCCGGCGGGGTGTGACCGCCTGCGCGGCGGCCTGTTCGGATCGGCCCGTGCGGCGACGTCGGTTTTCGACGTTGCCGCGCGGGCCGTTTCCTTTTGCCCTGTCGTCGGATTGCGCCATCGTGCGCGCATGGCCGCGTACTAGAGTGGTTTTCGTATTCGTCTTACCAGGGAAGGGGTTCCATGGACACCGCCAATGATGCCGACCGCCTGCAGATGCTGTTGTACAGCGCCTATGATTCCGATACCGTGCGCGATATGGAGCGTCCGCTGCTGGACGACGGCGTGCCGTTGATGCGCATGGCCGCTTCCGCCACGGCAAGGACGACGATGAGCCTGCTTGACGATGAGGGGCTTGCCGTGGAGGATTCCCGCATCGCCGTGCTGGCCGGTGCCGGGGACAACGGCGGGGACGGCCTGTACGCGGGGGCCATGCTGGCCCAGGAGGGTGCGCAGGTCACCGCCATCGCCGTGGGGCGTTCCCTGCATGATGCCGCGTTCGCCGCGTTCGTCCATGCCGGCGGGCGTGTGCTGGTGCTCGATCCGAATGCCGATATTCCCGGGTGCGCCACGGGGTTCTCCGCCGGCGAGGCCGGCGAGCGCCTGCAGGCCGCCGTCGAGTATGCGCGCGGCTCGCATGTGGTGCTCGACGCGATGACCGGCATCGGTGTCGATGGTGCGTTGCGTGGCATTCCGAGCACGCTCGCCGCGTCCCTGGGCGAGATGTCGCGGCTGCCCGATCGTCCGGCGCTTCCCCATAACGAGCCTTCCGGCGATCTGCCGCTGGTCGTGGCGGTCGACACGCCGTCCGGCGTGGGCGTGAACGACGGCACGCTTCCGGGCGCGTATATCCCCGCCGATGTGACGGTGACGTTCGGCGCGATGAAGCCGTGCGCCATGCTGCCTCCGGCATCCTATGCCTGCGGCAGGCTCGTGCTGGTCGATTTCGGGTTCGATGTCGACGAGCCGGATCCGGCGGTCGAGATGACGGATAGCGATTTCGTGTCCGAGTCGATCCGTCTGCCGCGGTTCGAGGACGGCAAGTATTCGCGCGGCGTGGTCGGCCTGGTGACCGGTTCGGCCCGCTACCCGGGGGCCGCGGTGCTGACGGCCAGGGCGGCGGCGCGGTCCAATGTGGGCATGATCCGCTACATGGGCCCTCAGCGTACGCAGGGCATGGTGCTCGACGCCGTGCCGGAGGCGGTGTTGGGCAAGGGGCATGTCCAGTCCTGGGTCGTTGGTTCCGGTGTGCCGTGCGGCGGGGACGACGCGGCCGGCGAGGACATCCAGCGCGGGACCATCGCGGCGCTGCTCAGGCATTACGCGCTGGCCGACGGCGATGGTGCGGACGAGGCGCGGCATGATGACGAGGCGCGCGCCATGCCGCCGATCGTGGTGGATGCCGGAGCCTTGGATCTGCTGCCCGCGCATGTGCCGCCGCAGGTGGTCGTCACACCCCATGCCGGCGAGCTGGCCTCGTTGCTCAACCGTCTGCGCGGCGGGGACGACCGCCTCCTGACCGCGCGGGACATCCAGGCGGAACCGTTGCGGTATGCGACGCTGGCGCACGGGCTGACCGGCGCGACCGTGCTGCTGAAGGGCGCCGTCACCATCGTGGTCGGCACGGACGGCGAGGGTCGGGACCGCGTCATGCTTTCCGGGCGGGCACCGGCGTGGATGGGAACGGCCGGATCGGGCGACGTACTGGCCGCAGTATTGGGCGCGCTGCTCGCCCAGCAGGGCGACCTGCCGGTGAGGGATCCGGCCCGCATGCCGGAGATCGCCGCAGCCGCCGCGTATCTGCACGGCTTGGCGGGGGCCGACGCCTCGGAATCGGAGCAGCGCGGGTGGAACCGGCCTGAACTCTACGGGCATGCCGGGAAGCAAACGTTCTCGTCGATCGGCCATCCGATCATCGCCTCGGATATCATCGCAGCCATCCCGCAGGCCTTCGACGAGCTGATCCGCTGACCCACGCGGGTTTCCGCGAGCGCGGCTCGCATATGAAGGCGGCTGGGCATATCGCGCATGATATGTCCAGCCGCCTTCATGGTCGTTGGCCCGGTATTCCGATGGCACCGTCCGTGGACGGGGCTATTCCACGGACTTCAGCGCTTCGAGCATGTCGACCGTTTTGAGCTGATGATAGACGACCCATCCGAGCACGGCCAATACCACGCCGACTATCACGGCCGGCAGCGCCAATGCGACCCAGCCGATGGCGGGATCGAACATGACCTCGTCGGGAGGCACTTCGGTGATGATGTACCG
>ERZ808246.1131-NODE-1131-length-19932-cov-3.843689_pt1 | contig 19932 bp, 15 predicted proteins | sample MGYA00521083_ERZ808246 | MGnify/ENA primary metagenome ERZ808246 (study PRJEB31516, sample SAMN03275577) | gut metagenome | biome: mammalia-associated habitat; material: feces | host: Papio cynocephalus | place: Kenya | collected 2012-07-07 ... | reverse complement strand
CCTGCAACCGCGCCAACAAGACAAATTACAGAACCAACAGAAAGGTCAATGTTTCCGCCGGTAAGAATACACAGAAGCATACCAGTTGCAAGAATTACAACCCAAGCGTTCTGGTTTATAAGGTTTGTAATATTTTCCGGAGCAAAAAGCGAGCCTTTTCCGAATCCAACAATCAAAGCCTGAAAAAACAGCATGACCGCCAGAAGAATAAAAATCATCGTGTTGCCCTTAAGCATTTTCTTTAAGCTGTTTGTGTTAACTGCCATATTTACACTCCTATAAAAAGTCAATGAGGAAATATCAATTTCCGATTTGACTTTTTAACACAATTTCGCAACAAAGTGAGAAATTGCATTTAATAAAAAGTTTGCAACGCAAACTTTAAGTAGATAAAACAGACGCTATTTCGACTGTTTTATCTTACACTCCTTAATTAGGTTAGGCTATTTATTTTCCGAGTTGATGATGCATGACATGATTTTTTCCTGACTTGCATCCTTAGCGTCCATTTCTGCAATCATGCGGCCTTCATTCATAACATAAATGCGGTCACTCATTCCAAGTACTTCCGGCATTTCAGAAGAAATCAAAATTACAGATTTTCCTTCTGCAACCATGCGGTTTATAATGCAGTAAATCTCGTATTTTGCGCCAACATCAATTCCGCGTGTCGGCTCATCAAGAATCAGAATATCCGGGTCTGCAAAAAGCCATTTTCCAAGAAGAACTTTCTGCATATTTCCGCCCGAAAGATTTCCTACAGCTTCGTCTACACTTGCGCATTTTGTACGCATTTCCTTTGCTGAATCCTGGGCAACGCGCCGGCATTCGTCAAAGTTGTAAATTCCATGCTTGGAAACTTTTTCCGGCTTTGCAGAAATTGTATTCTGTGTAATTGTTTCTGAAAGAATAAGTCCATTGCCTTTGCGGTCTTCTGTAACATAGGCAATCTTGTGGTTGATTGCGGACTTTACATTCGGAAGCTCAATTTCTTTTCCGTTAAGAAAAATCTGTCCGGAAATATTCGCGCCATAAGAATGCCCAAAAACGCTCATTGCAAGTTCAGTGCGCCCGGCTCCCATAAGCCCCGAAATTCCAAGAACTTCGCCTTTGCGCAAATTGAAATTCACATTGTCGCAAACCTTGATTCCGTCGAAAACAGGATGATCAACGCACCAGTTCTTGACTTCAAAGCAGACATCTCCAACTTTTGAAGCGCGCTTAGGAAATCTATCTGTAATATCACGGCCAACCATCGCCGCAATAATTGTATTCTCTGAAAAATCGTCTTTGCTCTTGTCGAGCGTTTTTATTACAGCGCCGTCGCGGATAACTGTAATTTTGTCAGCAACATAAGAAATTTCATTCAGCTTGTGGGAAATAATAATTGAAGTCATTCCATGCTTTTTGAATTCAAGGAGCAAATCCAAAAGATGCTTGGATTCGTTTTCATTCAATGAAGCGGTTGGCTCGTCCAAAATCAAAAGCCGAACTTTTTTTCCAAGTGCCTTGGCAATTTCTACAAGCTGCTGCTTGCCAACGCCAATGTCCTTTATAAGTGTATGTGATGATTCTTTAAGACCAACTTCCGCAAGAAGGGAATCAGCCTTGTCGAATGTTTCTGCCCAGTCAACCTTGAATTTTGAGCCGCGCTCATTTCCAAGGAACATATTTTCTGCAATCGTCAGAAGAGGAACAAGAGCCAACTCCTGATGAATAATTACAATGCCCAGCGATTCACTGTCTTTTATTGTCTGGAATTTGCAGAGTTTGCCGTCATAGATAATATCGCCGGAATAAGAGCCGTATCCGTAAATGCCGCTTAAAACATTCATAAGAGTAGACTTTCCAGCTCCGTTTTCGCCGCAAAGAGCATGAATCTCGCCTTCTTCTACAGAAAGCGTAACGTTGTTCAGAGCTTTGACGCCAGGAAACTCTTTTGTAATATTCCGCATTTCCAATAATGCTTTTGCCATTGGAATCTCCTATTTTAAGCCGATTATAAACTTCTAAAAAAGACGGGGCTTTTGACCCCGCCTTGACCATTTTAGCTTTTGCTATTTAAGCTGAGCTTCTGTGTAGTATCCAGAATCAACAAGGAGAGCCTTGTAGTTTGAAACATCAGCGTAAACTGGATCACAAAGGTATGAAGGAACAATTCCTTTGCCATTGTCATAAGTCTTTGTGTCGTTGATTTCTGGTTTTGTTCCCTGAAGAAGAGCGTCAACCATTCCAACAACTTTTTCTGCCAAAGTGCGTGTGTCTTTGAAAACAGACATTGCCTGAGTTCCCTTGAGCATGTTCTTTACAGAACCAATGTCGCAGTCTTGTCCAGTAACAATCGGGAAGTTTGCCTTTGTGTAGCCAGCTGCAACAAGAGCGTTTGTAATTCCCATTGCAACAGAGTCGTTTGAAGAATAAACAGCGTCAAGTTTTGTTCCGCGTGGACCGTATCCATTTGAAGTAATAAGGTTTTCCATGCGTTTCTGACCTTCTTCTGTAGACCAGTTCAAAGTTGCGCACTGTGCTTTTGAAGTCTGTCCTGAACGGCAAACGAGAACTCCGCTGTCAAGGTAAGGCTTGAGTGTGTCCATTGCTCCGCCGAAGAAGAAGTTGATGTTGTTGTCATCTGGAGAACCTGTGAAGAATTCGATGTAAGCAGGATCTGATTTTGTGCGGTTCTTGAGATTCAGCTTGTCAACAAGATATTCACCCTGAATTGTTCCTACTTTGTAGTTGTCGAATGTTGCATAGTAAGAAACTGAATTTGTGTTCATAATCAAGCGGTCATAAGCAATAACCGGAATTCTCTTTTTCTTTGCACCGTCAAGCGCGTTTTTAAGAGCTGAACCATCAATAGAAGCAACAACAAGAACATTGCATTTTCCAGTAATCATGTTTTCAATCTGGGAAACCTGAGTTGCAATGTCGTTGTTAGCATACTGCAAGTCAACAACATAGCCTGCTTTTTCCAGCTGAGCCTTCATGTTTGCTCCGTCCTGGTTCCATCTCTGCAAGTCTTTTGTAGGCATAGAAACACCTACTTTTGTTCCTTTCTTTTTTGCTGCGAAACATGGAAGCACAAGAGCGCAAGCCAAAAGAACAGCGATAATTTTTTTCATAAGATAAACCTCCTTAAAAATGCATATCTTATTTTTTTTTAGTTAACAGAACTCCAAAAACGTTCCGTTACTTTTTAGCTTGATTAAAGTATACAATATGAAACGTTTCCTGAATTCCCAATTTTCTTGATTATTTTGTTAATTTATGTGATTTTTTGAATAAATCCATAAAAAAGGAAAGAAACTTATTAGGATTTTTTTGTTGTAAGAAAAATGCAGAACTGCAAAACCGTAAATTTTTTCCCGAAACAAAAAAAACTCCGGGCAAGGAGGCTTACATTCCTTTTCCCGGAGCATATTCTACAAAGGTCTCGAGGTTGAACCCTATTGTATAAAAATTAAAAACAGCTATTTCACTCTCTTGTAGCCGTAAACCGCCAAGTCTCCAAGTTCTTCTTCTATGCGCAAAAGCTGATTGTACTTTGCCATGCGGTCTGAACGAGATGCGGAACCTGTTTTAATCTGTCCTGAATTTGTTGCAACTGCGATGTCGGCAATTGTTGAATCTTCTGTTTCGCCGGAACGGTGCGAAGTTACACTTGTATATCCGTGGCGGTGAGCCATTTCAATTGCATCAAGAGTTTCTGTAAGAGAGCCAATCTGATTTACTTTTATAAGAATTGAATTTGCGCATCCAAGCTCGATTCCTTTCTTTAGATATTCAACATTTGTAACAAAAAGGTCATCGCCAACAAGCTGACATTTTGAGCCGATTTTATCAGTAAGAAGTTTCCAGCCTTCCCAGTCGCTTTCCGCCATTCCGTCTTCAATTGAATCAATAGGATACTTTGAAATAAGATCTGCAAGATAATCTGCCTGCTGTGCCGAAGTAAGTTTTTTTCCGTCCGCGCCTTCTTTCCAAGTATAATCGTAAATTCCGTTTTCATAGAATTCAGAGGAAGCGCAGTCCATTGCGATTTTTACATCTTTTCCAGGCTCATACCCAGCTTCTTTTATAGCCTTTACGATTGTATCAAGAGCATCTTCTGTTCCGTCAAGTTTAGGAGCAAAACCGCCTTCATCGCCAACAGCAGTTGAAAGTCCGCGTGCCTTTAAAACAGCCTTCAAGCTATGGAAAACCTCTGTTCCCATGCGGATTCCTTCTTTAAATGAAGAAGCTCCAACCGGGCGAATCATAAATTCCTGGAATGCGATAGGAGCGTCTGAATGCTGTCCGGCATTTATAATGTTCATCATTGGAACTGGCAATGTGTAAGTATTTGTTCCGCCAATGTAACGGTAAAGAGGAATGCCAAGGTAAGCTGCGGCTGCTTTTGCCACTGCAAGTGAAACTCCAAGAATTGCATTTGCTCCAAGCTTGGACTTTGTTTTTGTTCCGTCAAGCTCAATCATTTTTTTGTCAATCGAGCGCTGCTCAAGTCCGCACATTCCGATAAGAGCCGGAGCAATTACTTTGTTAACATTTTCAACTGCCTTGAGAACGCCTTTTCCCAAGTAGCGTTTTTTGTCTCCGTCGCGCAATTCAAGAGCTTCATTCTCACCAGTAGAAGCTCCAGAAGGAACTGATGCTCTGCCAAACGCGCCGCTTTCCAAAGTAACGTCAACTTCTACTGTAGGATTTCCGCGAGAATCAAGAATTTCACGTCCGACAATTTTCTGAATTTTACAACCGCCCATAATTTCCTCCTGGGATAAAAAGAATAGTTAGCTATTGCTAATTTCTTTAAATATAATAAAATCTATTAAATTTTTCAAGTTAAATTCAAAAGATTTTCAAGAAACTTCATTTTTGTGCCACGACACTTGTCATTCCCTGACTTGATCAAGGAATCTAGCAAAATTTGTAACATAAGATTATCGGATCAAGTCCGATAATGACATATCAAAATACAAAACTCTACATTTATCCTGCAACTCAAAATTATTGAAACAAACAGGCAAAAAAGCTATAATTTGCAATCATGATAAACCCATTAGCACAAGAATTAAATGACGCGCTCAAAGGCACAACGCCAGGCGAGCTGCTTTCTGATGTTGGAACAAGACTTTACTTTCCAAAGGGAATAATCGCACAAAGCGCAGAAGCCAAAAAACTTGGAAAAACTGCGAACGGAACAATCGGAACCACAGTTGTTGAAGGCAAACCTATTATGCTTCCTTCTATAAAAAAATATGTGCCGGACTTAACTTCTTCAGAACTTGTAGGATATGCGCCGACAGCAGGAAATCCAGATTTGCGTGCAATGTGGAAAGAATCAATTATCCGCAAAAATCCGCTTTTAAAAGATAAAAAATTCTCATTGCCGGTTGTTGTTCCTGGACTTACAGCGGGAATTTCCTACCTTGCAGACCTTTTCCTTGATGAAACAAAGCCGCTTGTTGCAGCAGATCCGTCTTGGGACAATTACGTTCTTATTGCCGAAGCAAGACGAAACGCAAAATTTGTTCAGTTCAAGATGTTCAAGGATGGAAAATTCAACATTGAAGGATTGAAAGAAACTATGCAAAAACAGGCTGAATCTGGCTCTGTTCGGATTCTTCTGAATTTTCCGCAGAACCCTTCAGGCTACAGTCCAACTTCAGACGAAGCAAAACAGCTTGTTTCAATTGTAAAGGAAATTGCGGAAAAAGGCGCAAAAGTAATGGTTTGGTGCGATGATGCGTACTTCGGACTGAACTATGAAGACGATATAGAAAAACAGTCGCTATTTGCATATCTGTGCGACCTGCACGAAAATGTTCTTGCCGCAAAAATTGACGGACCTACAAAAGAAGATTTTGCCTGGGGATTCAGAACTGGATTTATAACTTTTGGCTGCAAAGGACTTTCTGATGCGCAATACGAAGCTCTTGTAAAAAAACTTATGGCTGCAATCCGCTCATCAGTTTCATGCGCGGCAACTCCATCTCAGTCGCTGATTTTAAAAGCGGCATCAGACGGAAAATTTGAAGAAGAAAAAGCCGAATTCCGCAAAATCCTTGAACGCCGTTATAAACTTGTGCGCGAATTTGTTTCCACACACGAAAGCAAATTCATAAAGCCGCTGCCATTCAATTCCGGCTACTTTATGTCTTTTGACACAATGAACATTGACGCAGAAAAGTTAAGACAAAAACTTTTGACTGACCGCGGAATCGGAACAATTTCCATAGACGCAAAAACTTTAAGAGTTGCTTTCTCAAGCCTTGATGAAGAAAAAATCAACATTGTTTATCAGGCGATTTACGACGTTGCGGATGAACTTGGAAAATAAAAAGATTCTTGCATTTATAGCCGCGCTGATTTCTCTTTTGCTTGCCTCCTGTAAAAATTCGGGAAGCAAGCCATTAATTATCTGGACAGACAATGCAGAAATTGTTTCCTATGTGGAGCTTTTTAATGCCACGCACGAAAACATAAACGCATTTGCAGTCTACAAAGATGAAGCGGCGCGTTCACTTCCGTCGGCAAAAGACGAGCTTACCCCGGATTTAGTCATAGGTTCCTGGCTCAAAAATTCTACAACACGAAAATATTTTCAGCCGCTGGATTATCTTTTTCAAGAGAAAAGCCTGAACCGCACTTTGTTTTATAAACAGCTTCTTGAATACGGACAAATAAACGACAAGCAATATCTTATTCCCATAAGCTTCAATTTGCCAGCAATGGTTTTCAGCAAAAAAAATGAAAGCTTTGTAGAATCAGAGCATTTTTTAAATCTTGAGCAGATAAGGACATTTTCAGCAGCATTCAACAAAAAAAATAAAAACGGAACATATACAGCAATGGGGTATGCGCCTTCCTGGGATGCAGATTTTATGTATCTTGTAACAAAACTTTTCGGAGCCGCCTACCACGAAAAAGGAACAAGCTTTATATGGAACGAAAAAGCGATGGAAACTTCAATTTCTGAAATGCGCCAATGGACAATCGCGCGAAATTCCAGCACTTCCGCAGAGCAAAACTTTCAGTTCCGCTACCTTTATATGCCGGGGTACAAGCAGGTTGCCACAACACGATGCCTTTTTTCTTATACAACCAGCGATAAGCTTTTTACGCTCACAGATGCGCAGATTACAGATCTTTCTTTTAGATGGATTGAACAGGACAATAAAATTCCAGTTGAAGACAATATTCTGACAATCGGGCTTTACAAAAAATCAGAGCATTCAGCGCAAGCAGAAGAATTTATTTCCTGGTTTATGAAAATTGAAACTCAACAGCTTTTAATTGAGCGCACAGAAAGCATGAAATTGGACACTGTAAACTTTGGGATTGCAGGCGGATTTTCTACCTTGCGCGAAGTAAACGAAAAATTTTATCCGGCATTCTACAGACATCTTTTAGGAAATATGCCGCCGGAACAATTTATAATATTGCCGAATATTCTTCCATATAGATGGAACAGCCTAAAATCAAATGTAATAATTCCGTATTTAAAAGACAGTACAAAAACTGAAAATTCAGGCGCAGTTCAGTCGCTTGAAGAACGAATTGCTGAATGGACAAAGCAGTTCTATTAATTTTTTAAGTTCAAAAAAGCCAGCTAAACTTTTTATTTTAAATTCCGATACATAAGATAGTGTAAAGAAAATCGCTTGCACTAAAAACTGAGGGTAGACTTATGTATTCAAACGGAATCAGCCTAAATGCGGCATCTTACAGAACTCTCTTCTCTACTTCTTCAGGCTCGCTCTGTGTTCCAGTAAAGCCTAGCGCAGTCATATATTCTCAATTTGATTATGTGCACGGAACTGCAACTGAGCATGGACAGCGCGGAGTTCCAATAAACCGTCTGCGCATTTTAAATACACTGATTTCCCAGCTTGTTTCCATGAAGCAAAAGCCAGCCCTTTCAGAAGATGAAGCTTCAGGACTTTCCGAAGAACAAAAAGATGAACTTATAAAAAGCTACCAGCAGCAAATAAAAACTGCGATTGCCGCCAGCAGCGCACAAGGGCAGTCAGCCTACGGACTTGCAGGTTTAATGCCGGAAGCAGGTGCAGTTGTTTCAGTTTCAGCATAAAAATTATGCCCAGATAAACCAAAGCAAAGCAGATGCGGCAGCTGTTGTAATAAGAGTGAACGGAACTCCAATTTTAAGCCAGCCGGAAAATTTCATAGGATAATTTTCTTTCTTTAAAATTCCCATTGCAACAATATTCGCGCTTGCACCAAAAGGTGTAAGGTTTCCGCCGAGGCAGCTTCCGACTAAAAGCGCAAACATAAAAAGCTCTGGATTTATTCCGATTTGAGATGCCATTCCACCCGCAACAGGAAGCATTGCAATTATATAAGGAACATTGTCAACAAATCCGCTTACAATGACAGAAATCAAAAGTATTATAACAAAGCCCGCAATTTCAGAGCCGCCTGTAACATTCACAAGCAAATCAGCAAGGTCATTCAAAAGCCCAGTCTCTTTTATTGCGCCGATTACAACAAAAATTCCAAGCAGGAAAAAAATAGTTTCCCAGTCAAGTTCTTTTACAACTTTTGCAGTTTCGGCGTTTGTTTTTTTCTGAAACAATTTGAACCAAAGCAAGCACAAAATTCCAATCGACATTACTAAAGTTCCGCTCAAATACTCAAACCTGGTATTTACAAATGAAACTGCGGCAAGTCCAAAAATCATAAGCAAAAGACAAGCAAAAGGAACCCAGGAAACAACTTTTTCACTTTCAACCTGAACTTTATTTTTTCTGTTTTTCGCAAAGAAGAAATAAAAGAAAATGCATCCGGCAACCATTCCAGTTTGAATTATAAAAAAGATTGAAGGCTTGCCCAAATAAAAGAAGAAATCGTTAAAACTATATCCAGCATAGCTTGCAAAAATCATTGAAGGCGGATCTCCAACTAAAGTCGCAGTTCCTTCAAGGTTGCTCATAACGGCAAGTCCCATCATAAAAAATGTAGGATTCGTTTTTAGCTTTGAGCAAAGCGCAAGTCCGATTGGAGCCATTACAAGAACTGTAGCAACATTTTCAACAAAAATTGAAATTATTCCTGTCATTGCAAGAATCGCAACCATTGCAATGCAAGTGTTCCGGCTACTGTTCACAATTTTGTCAGCGATTTTTACTGGAACTTTTGAATAAATAAAAAGAGATGCGATAACCATGCTGCCAAGATAAATCATAATAACGTTCCAGTTTATGATTTCAAATACAGAATGATAAAACGCGTATATTCTCTGCGGAAACTGACCTTCAAGCGCAACTACATCCTGCGGAAGCGGAAAAATTTGTCCCGGAAAAAAAGTCGCAATAACAACAACAAGAACCGCCGCTCCAGTTGTAAACAAAACTTTTTTATTCTGAAATAAAATTACAAGCGCGTACATCAAAACCGCAATAAGAGCGACTAAAGTTTTCATGCTAAGCATATTTTCTCCAACTAAACTATTTAAAATATCTTGCAGTAAGAGCATCCGCAAGGCAACGTGCTTTTCGGATTGTCTGAAGAACAAGCGGCACAAAAACAGGAATTATCGATTTTAATTTTTTTATTCCCTTTGCATTTCCAAATGTTCCGCGGATAATCTGTGTTTTTATAATGCCCGAAAATTCATCTAAAAGCAACGGTATAAATCTAAAAATAATTCCAACTATCAAAACAACGCATCTGACAGGGAATTTAAAAAAATTCAGCGGCTTTAAAATAGAGGAAATTCCGTCCATAACCTGCCGTTCATCCGCAGTAAAAATATAAGTTCCAATCGCAAAAATTGCACAAACAGAATGAACAAAGGAAGCGGCAAAAAGCAAAAGTTTACGCTGCGTAACAAAAATTATTTTCCAGCTGAAAAGAATTTTATCTTCTTCGTAAACTGGAAAAAGAATAATTCCAAGCAAAGAAAAAATTACAATCCAAGGAACAAGTTTTGCAATTATTTTAAAAGCATTTTTTAGTGGCGACTTGGAAAGAACTGAATACAAAACATTGACAAAAACCATCGCAACGCAAGCCGGAAACGGAAGCAAAATTGAAACAAAGAATAAAAACAAAAATAAAAATGTTTTCTTGCCTGCTGAAAGGGAATTTATAATTGAATGCGGAATTTTTTCCGGCGTAGAAAAAACTGAAGCCGCTTTAGAAATTTTTTCAAGAAGTGAAGCATTTTCAATTAGCTCCATTTCCTTTAAATTGCCCAAATCTGAATCTGAATTTTTTTCTTCATGCTTAGAAATCAAATCTTCCCAACGAAGTCTAAAATCCGCAGCTTCAGCTTCCTGAAATCTGTGTGTGCTAAATAAAACAGTCTTTCCGCTTTCTGTAAGTTTTCTAAAAGATGCAAGAAGATTTTTTCTTGAAATCGGATCCAAGCCAGCAGTCGGCTCGTCAAAAATAAAAATATCACTATCAAGAGCAACAAGCCCCGCAACAGAAAGTTTTCGTTTTTCACCGCCGCTAAGCGAAACAACAGGAAGATTTCCGTATTTTTTGTAATCAAGTCCGGCAAGTTCCATGGAATTTTTTACGCGCTCAAAAAGCTCTTTACCTTTTACATTTTTATTTTTAGGACCAAACGCAACGTCATCTGCAGAATATGGCTCAAACAACGCAGCTTCGCTTTCTTGCAAGCCAAGAACGGGGCGAGACAAAGCATAAATTTTTCCGCTTTGATTTTTTTTAAGACCTGCAAGACATTCAAATAAAGTTGATTTTCCGCAGCCGCTCGGACCAGTCAAAGCAACAAGACTACCTTTTTTAAGCTCAAAAGAAATATTTTTAAAAACTGAAAAAGTTCCATAGGAAAATGAAAGCTCTTGAACTTTTAAAGCTGCTTCTTCAAATTTATTTTTTGCTGAATTTAAACTTTCAAATGAAGTGTATTCTCCGTCAATTCCGAAAATCGATTCAAAAACATTTTTGTTTTCTTTAAACTCTTTTGGCGCCCCGTCAAAAATTATCCGCCCCTGCTCCATTACAACGATTCTTTTTGCAGCCAAAGCTTCGTCCAAATCGTGCGTAACAGAAATAACAGTGTGCCCTTTTTTGTTCCAAGCATTTACAAATTCCACAAGTTGTTTTTTTGAGTCCGGATCAAGCATAGCCGTGGCTTCGTCAAGAATCAGTAAATCTGGAAAAAGCGCAAGAATTCCGCTGAAAGCAAGCCGCTGTGTTTGCCCCAAAGAAAGCTCAAAAGTTTTACTTAACGCCTTGTCCACAAGAGAAACAATGGAAAGACATTCGATTGTGCGCAGTTCAATTTCCGCTTCTGTCATGCTAAGATTCTGAGGACCAAAAGCTGTGTCGCGCTCAACGATTCCAGCTACAATCTGCTCTTTTGGCTGCTGAAAAACAATGCCTGGAAGAATTCCATTTTGCTTTATAATTTCACCTTTTAAAGGCTCAAAAAATCCAGCAATAAGACGGGCAAGCGTGCTTTTTCCAGAACCGTTAAGTCCAAGAAGCGCAATGTATTCACCTTGGCTCACAGAAAAATTTATATTGTCAAGCGCGATTTTATTTGTGCGAGGATATTCATAGTAAATATTTTTTAGCTCAAGCAACGGCATTTTCAAAAAGTCCTAGCCGGAAAAAACGTTTTGCTTCCAGAAATCGAAAGTTCATAAAAAATACATTCAAATCCGATGTTTTTTGTTAAATTTAACATTGCAAATGAAGGTTTTTGACCGCCACGAGGTCTAAAACAGCTTCCTGGATTTATAGTAAAAACTTCGCCAAGTTTTTCTGCTGCAATGTGAGTGTGGCCGTAAAGCGCAATCTTACAGTTGTTTTTCTTTGCCGCGGAAACAATTTCTCCAGTTCCAAGGTAAAGGGAATTTCTGTGTCCGTGCGTAAAATAAATTCTTTGCCCGCAGGCTTCAAGCACATTAAAAATTGGAACTTTCAGCTGAACATAATAAGGCTCATCGGAAAGAACATTTCTAACAGGATAAAGGTCCGCGTCATTGTTTCCTTCGACAATTCCAATTACAGGCGGAATAATAGCTTTAATTTCATCTTCATCAACAGCATTTGAAATCAGCTTGGAAATATCGCAAATTCCATCACCGCAAAAAACAAGAGCATCGCTTATAACTCCAAACTGACGCAAAATCAGCAAAAGATTAGAATACGCGCCATGAGAATCCGACACAACAAGAATTCGGGCAGAATCTTTTGTTGCGAGTTTTTGTATTTCTTCACGGCTGCCGATAAGCAAAGATTCATCTTGTAAAAGTGTGTTCAATTTATTCCGCCGAATTTAAAATTATAAAATGATTTCTTGACTGAATTCCAGTTTCGCTGTCAACGTAGCGGGCAACTTTTCTTTTTCCTGCCACAGCCTGAACATGATAATAAAGATCGCTGTCCTGCGGAAGAACAAACGGAAGCTCCGCGGCATATTCAACTGCCGAAATCAAAAGCGCCAAAGTGTCGTCGTCTTCATTTTTATTTTCTGCATCGCCAAACTGAATTCCAGCCGCATACTCATGGTCAATCACAAAACTGCAAGTAAATTCCTGTCCCAAAACATCATCCTGCGGAAAAATCGAAAAAACATTGAACGGAGGATTTCCATCCCACTCTTCTTTTATTCTTGCAAGTGGAGAATGCGTATTTTCCGGCGCGCCAAGAAGAACAATTCCATGAACATTGTTTTTTTCGATTATATCACGCAAACTAGAAATTCTGCCATGCAAATCATCTGGAAAAACAATCGGAAGAACAAGGCCTCCGTTTTCTGTAAGTCCAAATTTCTTCTCCAAGGAATTTATCGCTTTTTTTACAAAATCATCATCATTAAAGCCATATCCAATAAGAACACAGACAATTCCATTTTCACTTGTCCAAAAATTTTCTTTTAGCTTAGAGAAACTTTCGCGCGGCTGAATTTCAATAGAATCATCTGAAGCAATTTTTATACTGGGAACATTTTTTTCTTTGCAGCTTGCAAGAACAATTGCAAAAGCAAAAAAAAGAAATTTTCCTATCAATGCAATTTTCTTTTTTAATTTCATTTTTTTAAAATTCCATTTTATAAAACAAACGAACCCCGCTGCAAAAATAACAACGGGGCGCATTTTGGGTTACTTTACAAAATCACAAGTTTTCGTTAATAAATCAGTCTGCCCAGTTAATTGTAACAGCAACCGAGCCATTGCCTTTATTAGAGCTAGATTTAGAACCTGCACCTGGCTCAACACTTGTTGTATTTATTAAGTTCATTCCCATAGATTCATTTTCCAATCCTTTTCCAGAAACTGCCGCAACTTTTTCTGTATGAGGATTTGAAGGCCTACTTGCTATAACATCAGACTTGCTGACCTGACCTGCAAAAACCGGAACTCCATTTTTTTCTCCAACTTCTGCGCTAGAAGTAAACGGAGTTGATTTTGGATGTTCTTCGGCAACAACATTTTTACCATCAGAAGCTTCATTTGTAGAAGCGACTGTTCCTGCATTGCTTTCTTCAGATGGAGCAACATCAGTTGAATTATCTTCTATTTTAGAAATTTCCGCAGAAGAAGATTCAGGACCGCCAAAACTTACAAGTCCCTGAGTAACAGAAAGGCGACCAGAAGAAGTAACTCTAAATTCCGTTCCTCTTACAGAAGCTGTTGCAACTGCGGAACGAACTTTAAATCCAACTTTTCTTCCGTCAGAAGAAGAAACATTTGCTTTGAGAGATCCAGAATCAATGTAAATCTGAGTTGAATCCTTGTTTTCCATTGCAACCATGTTTTCAATTGTAATTCTGGTCAACGGTCCTAATGTGAAATTTGTTCCTTTTACAGAAACCACAGCATTCGATTTAAATCCAGTTGAAATAACGGCGCCTTTTTCCTGAATAATATCGCCCTCTTCAACTGGAATCCACATTCCGCCTTCCAGAATTTCAACCTTGCCTTCAATGCTTACAAATTTTGCTTCCAAAGCAGAAGCTGAAAAGCCCGCAAAAACTGCAAAAGCAAGCAACGGCAAAAACTTAAAACTCAATTTCATACAACACCTCCTAAAATTTTACGGTTAAAACGAAATAACCGCATTAAACGCGATTTCTGTTCTGCTAGAATCACTTGAATCTCCTGCAAAATGACTTGCATAAAGTGTCAAAGCAACATCAGAGAACAACTGGTATTTTGCATTTCCATAAACTTGGAAACCACAATAATCAAATGCGCTGCTATCATTGTCAACGAAAACAGCGTCTCCACCAACAGCGCAATAAAGCTTGTCAATTGGAATTATGGTTGCAGACAATCCAGCCTTTGAAATTCCTGAATAAATCGGCTCATCTGCTGAAAGACAAGCTGTAATCTGTGTGAATCCAATAAACGGAACAAAAGGACCTCTATCTCCAGAAGCATAAGAAGCAGAAAGAGTAATAGAAGAAGATTTAAAATCTGGGAACAAAGAAATATTGGCTCTTCCCAAAAATCCAAAATCAGAAAAATCTGTAGAGCTGGCAGTTCCGCTCAAACCGTAAAAAAGCATAGGAGCAAGAGGTCCATCCAAGCGCAAAGTTCCATAAAAGCGGTTGTCTTCATCTTCTGGAGAATCAGCAGGACCTTCTGTGTTCCAAAATCCAAGACCTTCTAAAGAAATTGTCTGGTTGAGCAATAAATATGGGAAGCTGATTTTAGCACCACCTGCTATATAAGGAGCACAAAAATCATAAAAGTCCTTTTCATCTTCATCGACCGGCTCCCAAACATATCCACCGCTGTGCATAATCGAAGTATTCTTTAGATTCAAAAGTCCTGTGTATCCGCCAAAAACAGAAACATCAAGCCAAGAAGCAGAAAACTGCGCGTAAGCTCCGTCAATTGACTGTGCAAAAATAGTTTGCGAAATGTCTGTCAAGAAAAGACGCCCTGCGTCAAGGAAAAATTTCCCAGCAGAACACTCTATAATAGAAGAAAACTTCAAAACATTTAAATCTGCAATAAATTCATTTTCGCTATTTTCATGGTCGCCAAAGATTTTTTCATAGCTATGACTGATACTTGCTTCCAAAGAAAGAAATGTTGTGCCTTTTTTATTGAAAGGAATTTTTGCAAGCGCAGAAAAAGCCTCGCTCTGCTTTAATGTAGGCTCGCTGTACTCTTCACCATCAAATTTCAAATCTGTGTTATCGCCCAAGAAGAAAGAAAGTTCAGCTGAAAAAACAAATGCAGATAAAACTGAAAATAAAATGGCGGCAAAATATTTTTTCATATTCATGCTAGTTTCTCACCTCATAAAAATCAATGCAATCTGTAACAACATTAAGAAATTCCCTGCCAGTAGGAATGCGCTTTGGATCAAACGAAGAAGGAATTACGCCGTCATTGCGGAGCTGCTTAAAGGCATAGCGCGGACTTGGAAAAATCTTCATCATAAGGCTGTCTGGAACATTCCAAGTAAAATAGCATAGCCAGGCAAGATTTTCAAAATTAATAAAATCTTCTGAGGAAACCTCCGCTTTTATAGCTGGTTTAGAATACTCTTCTCCTATTTTTTTCCAAGCATCAACGGCATCTTCTTCTGAATCGTCATCTGAAATATAGCCCATTGCAACTGCTGTAAAATACGCGGCAGTTCCGTAAGTGAGCTTTTCAGTAGATACAGTTTTCTCCACAATTTCCGCAGACTGACAAAAAACAGCCGAAACAGAAATGAGAGCAACTAGAAAAATCGAAGTAAAAAATTTCATATCACTCCTCTAAAAAATTAATATGTACAAATGTTCATTTACAAGAAATTATACTATATGATATAGTTTTTGTCATGGTAATGAAAAATAAATTCAAAGAATTTTTTAAAACTAAAATAGAACTGATTATCATGGCAGTTTTTGCGCTTTTGAGCGTAGTGGCAATTCAGACAAACCTTTTTCAAAAACTTGACTACAGGCTTTATGATTCAATGCTTAAAATAACGAAAGGAATCGAAGCGCATCCTAACATTGTAATTGTCGATGTTGATGATGAATCTTTAGGACGCGTTGGTTCTTGGCCTTGGACTCGCGATATTCTGGGAAACGCCTTAATCCGCATGAAAGAATTCGGCGCAAAACAAGCTGTATTCGATATTGAATACATTTCACCTTCTTCAAAAGGCGTAAACGAAAATTTAAGCGACACGGTAAATAAGACTTTTATAGACGGCGAGCAGGCGATTTCAAGTTCAATTTCGGAATTTGCGAATGGAATTGAAGGCGGAACTGTAAATGCGAAAAATGCGCAGGAACATGCGGAAAATCTTATTTCAAATGAAATTGACGGAATTCTTTACGAAATGCAAAAAGAAATCACTTCTGGGTTTGAGCTTGACTACGATGATTTTTTTGCAAGATGCGTTCAGTTCTTTGGAAACACTTCGCTGACGGTAAACATGCGGCACATTGCGCAAAAAAGCGATGAATCAGAAGAAAATTATGCTAGAACACGTTTTCTTTTTAACAATGTAACAGATGAAAAAAATCTTATTCAAAAAGGCAATATTTATTCAGTAAAAGAAGAAGCTAGCCAGGAACTTGGATTTACGCCGGCGCTTCACAAAATTCTTTCACGCGCGCAAGGGCTTGGATTTACAAATGTTATTGTAGACAAAGATGGTATCAGGCGCAGAATTGAGCTTTTGAATTTTCAGAACGGAAAATATGTTGGACAGCTTTCTTTTGCTCCGCTTATGAAGCTTTTGGATGTTCAGTCAATGGAAAGAACTTCAAATTCAATAATTTTGCAAGGACTGAAAAATCCGAATTCAGATTCAAGATACAGCGTTACAATTCCGCTGGACAAGCATGGCAGGATGCTCATAAACTGGCTGCACGAAAGTTACGTGGACAGTTTTAGGCACGTTCCGTCGTATTTGCTTTACAACCTTGATCTTGCGGAAAAATTGATAATACAAAATCTTTCGGATATAAAAAATGCGGATTTATCTTCGCTTTCAGAAGAAGATGCAGAATATATTTTGAATTCCATGTATTTTGAAGACGAATACGAAAAACTTTCAAATTCAAAAAAACGTCTTCTATTAAAATGCCGTGGATTTGACGAGGAAGGAAAGGCAATAAAAGGCGGACTTTCTGAAGAAGACTACGAGAAATATTTTTCAGCAAGAACCGAATTCTTTAAAAATCTCAAGGAATTTTCTGATTCATTTGCAACAGTTCCGGGATTTGATCAAATTCCAGAACTTCCAAAGCTTTCAAAAAGCATTGAATTTTATCTTCGCGACTTTGAAACGTTAAAAGGCAGCATGGAAGGCGCATTCTGCATAATCGGAAACTCGGCGACTTCCAGTACAGATTTGGGTGTAACGCCATTTTCCAAGCAATACGCAAACCTTGGGCTTCACGCAAACGTTATAAATACAATTCTTCAGAAAAAATTCATACGTGAAATCGATCCGCTTTTAGGACTTTTGTTCTGCGTTGTTTTTATTCTGCTTACAATGCGCATAACGGCAAAATTCAGCACAGGAAAGAAAAACTTTACAAGATTTTTATATGTAATTGTTCCGCTTGTTGTTTTTTATATTTTGATGACACAGTTCAACATTTATGTTCCGTTTGTAATTCTTTTTGCATTTTCATTTCTAAACTATTTTGCCGGAATAATTGTGAATTTTCATGCTATAAACACAGACAAAAAATTTCTTCAGTCAACATTCTCTGCTTATGTTGCTCCTGCGGTTGTAGACGAAATCATTAAAAATCCGGAAACAGCAAAACTCGGCGGAAACAGCAAAAACATAACCGCACTTTTTTCAGACGTAAAGACTTTCTCTGGATTCACAGAAGCTGTAAACAATGCGGAAGGCGAAAGCAAAGGTGCTGAACGGCTTGTTTCAATTTTGAACGGATACCTTGGGGCTTTGAGCGATGCAATAATGGACTGCCACGGAACAATTGATAAATATGTAGGAGACGAAATTGTTTCATTTTTTGGCGCGCCGGTTGACGACAAAGAAAATGCGTTCCATGCGTGCCTTGCGGGAATAAGAATGTTGCAGGCGGAAGCAAAATACAACGAGGAAAACAAAGACAAGCTTCCAATAAATCCGCGCACTGGAGAACCATTCTATTTGAATTCACGTGTAGGAATAAATACAGGAAACATGGTTGTTGGAAACATGGGCACAAAAAAGAAGCTCAACTATACAGTCATGGGAAACAACGTAAACCTTGCATCCCGCCTTGAAGGAACAAACAAAGTTTACAATTCCTGGATAATGTGTTCAGACAGCACTTGGAACGCCGCCGACAACGGAGAAAACAAAGGTCTTTTAGTCGCTCGGAAATTCGACTTTGTGCGTGTTGTGAACATTGAAAATCCTGTTCAGATTCACTGCATTTTAGGATTAAAAGATGAACTTCCGGCAAAGCAAATTGAAGCGGCGGAAATTTTCAATGAAGGAATCAAATGGTATTTAAAGGGAAATGATTTCCCTGACACTCCAAAAGATCCGGAGGATTTCAAGAAAGCGTACCAGTTTTTTAAAAACGCAAAGGAATGCTTTCCGCAGGATATGTCGTCCGATGTATTTATGAAAAGGTGCAGCTACTTCTTAATATACGGTTCCGGTGAAAAATGGGACGGCGTTTTCACAATGAAAGAAAAATAATATTGATTGCCGTGTCAAGTGCAAGAATGACAGAAAAAAAACTCCGTGCCAGTGAAATTGGCACGGAGTTTTTTCAAACTTTTTTATTAAAGCTACATTCTTCTTAAAGTCAGAGTACCATCTTCATCAACAAAAACAATCTTTTCGTCAGATAATGAGCCAGAAAGCGTTTCACCACCACTACCTAGCGTCAAAGTGTTTCCTGAAACTGTGCCATCTACAACCTCAGAGTCTTCTTGAGGATTAGCACTGCTTTTAAATATACGATTTTCATAAGTGCAAGACGCGCCGTTAACAATTACTATATGAGCTTTTGCTAACAGTCTTTTACTATCTGCTGTAGCTTCTGCAATGGCATAAAGATTTCCTTTAAACTCTTTCATTACAGAGCCCTCATTATCTTTTATGCTTCCGTCTGAATTAATTGTAGCAATTAAATCATTCCCTTCATCAGCTTTTACTGTCAAAGTTGAACCAGAAACTGAATAATCATATTCGCCAGACTCGATAATATTGTTCTTTTTTTCGTCAACAGCTCCATTTTTAAAGTCATACTTAAGTCCAGTGAATTTTACTTTTTGTCCATTAGAATCAAAAGCAAGCATACTAACCCGGATTTTCACCTTGTTAGTTAACTCTGAGGTATATTCCTTTTTTTCAAATTCAATTGAATAATAAGTTTTTCCTGCAAGGATATTTTTTGTAGAAGAAGTTCCATTGCCTTCATTAGTTTCTATAACTGTTTCCTTTACTTCAGTTTTAGTTTCATTTCCGTCTTTGTCTTTTATTGTTACAGGCTCGGAAGTATCAACTTTTCCATCCGGGGTAGACTTTGCTTCTGTTGTATTTCCTTTACTGTCTTTAATAACAATTTTTCCATCTGCCTTTGTATACGTTCCGTTAGATGTTGTTCCATCTGATGCTTTTATTATAACAGTGCCATCGTCATACAACGTAACAACATCTCCGTTGATTACAATTGCCTGAATAGGCTTAGCGTCATCACTGTCATCATCAGACTTGCAGCCTACAAATGCAAGCGCAAGGACCATAGCTGCCAATACAGCTGAAATTTTAGCAAACTTTCTCATAAGTTCACTCCTTATAAATTGAATTTGCCAAACAAGAGCTCTGCAATGCAGAATCGCTTTTATTTGGTTCTCCAAGTATACCCCCCCCAGGAATTGTCAAGTACTTTGAGGAATTTATATGAATTTTTTTTGCAGATGAAATTTTTGAAAGATGGGATGTTCCAAAAGTATCTTTTCTGTCATTTTCGGGCTTGACCCGAAAATCTAA
>ERZ808246.1130-NODE-1130-length-19964-cov-7.985183_pt1 | contig 19964 bp, 12 predicted proteins | sample MGYA00521083_ERZ808246 | MGnify/ENA primary metagenome ERZ808246 (study PRJEB31516, sample SAMN03275577) | gut metagenome | biome: mammalia-associated habitat; material: feces | host: Papio cynocephalus | place: Kenya | collected 2012-07-07 ... | reverse complement strand
AGGCCGATTACGAATGCGGCGTGATCTGCCAGATGCAGTTCTGCGGCTACTTCCTGGTGGTGGCCGACTATATCCAGTGGGCGAAGGATCACGGCATCATGGTGGGGCCGGGGCGTGGTTCCGCGGCAGGTTCGATGGTGGCGTACGCCATGGGCATCACCGAGCTCGACCCGCTCAAGCATGGCCTGATCTTCGAACGGTTCCTGAACCCGGAGCGTGTGTCGCTGCCTGATATCGATGTGGATTTCGATCCCGAGGGGCGTCTGCGCGTCATCGACTACTGCGGCGAGAAGTACGGCCGTGACAAGGTGGCGCAGTGCGTGATCTACGGTGTGATCAAGACCAAGCAGGCGCTGAAGGATTCCGCCCGTATCATGGGCTACGACTTCGCCATGGGGGACAAGGTCACCAAGGCGCTGCCGCCGAGCAAGAACGGCAAGGACGCGAGTCTGAAGGAGATCTTCGACCCCACGTCGAAGCATTACGCCGAGGCGCGCGAGTTCCGCGAGCTGTATGAGTCCGATCCGGACGCGCATAAGATCATCGACAAGGCGAAGACCATCGAGGGGTTGATCCGCCAGACCGGTGTGCACGCCTGCGCGACCATCATGGGTAGCGAGCCGATCACCGACACCTCGCCGCTGCTGCAGCGCGTGGACAACACCGTCACGACCACGTTCGAATACCATACGTGCGAAACGCTGGGCCTGGTCAAGATGGATTTCCTTGGGCTTTCCAACTTGACGGTCATCCAGGACACGTTGAAGAACATCGTCGCCAATGGCAAGGACCCGGTGGATTACACCAAGATCCCGTTGGACGACAAGGAAACCTACCAGCTGCTTGCGCGCGGCGACACACTGGGCGTGTTCCAGCTCGATTCCGATGGCATGCGTGCGCTGCTCAAGTCGCTCAAACCCGATAACTTCAACGATATCTCCGCACTGATCGCGTTGTACCGACCGGGCCCGATGGATATGGATTCGCATAACAACTATGCGAAGCGCAAGAACGGCCTGCAGAAGATCGAGCCGATCCATCCGGAGCTTGAGGAACCGCTCAAGCAGGTGCTTGACGAGACGTATGGTCTGATCGTGTACCAGGAGCAGGTGCAGTCGGCGGCGCGTATCCTCGCAGGCTATTCGCTGGGCAAGGCAGATGTGCTGCGTCGAGCCATGGGCAAGAAGAAGCCCGAGGTGCTGGCCAAGGAGAAGATCCCGTTCTTCCAGGGCATGAAGGAGCACGGGTATTCCGAGGAAGCCGCGCAGGCCGTGTGGGACGTGCTGGTGCCGTTCTCCGGCTACGCGTTCAACAAGGCGCATTCCGCCGCATATGGTCTGATCTCGTATTGGACCGCGTATCTGAAGACGCATTATCCGGTCGAGTTCATGGCCGCGTTGCTGCAGGGCACGAAGGACAACAAGGACAAGACCGCGCTGTACTTGGGCGAGGCGAGGCGCATGGGCATCCAGGTGCTTTCGCCGGATGTGAACGAATCCGTGTACGCTTATTCCGCCGTGGGCGACGTGGTGCGTTTCGGTCTTGGCGCCATCCGCAATGTGGGCGACAAGGCCGTGGCCGACATCATCGCCGAGCGTGAGAGCAAGCGCGGCAAGTTCGTGAACTTCATGGATTTCGTGCGTCGCGTGCCGTTGAGCGCGTTGAACCGTCGTCTGGTGGAGTCGCTGATCAAGGCGGGCGCGTTCGATTCCATCGACCCGAATCGTCGCGCGTTGTATCAGATCCACGAAACCGCCATCGAATCCGTGGTGGGACTGAAGCGCAAGGAGGCCGAAGGCCAGTTCGATCTGTTCAGCGACATGGATGATGCCGATGAACAGGATGTGATGGGCGATGCCTCGGTCACGGTGCCCGATATGGAGGAGTGGGACAAGAAGACCAAGCTGAACTTCGAACGCGAGATGCTCGGCCTGTACGTGTCGGACCATCCGTTGTCCGGCATGACGGCCGTGCTTGCGGGATTGCGCGAGATGTCGATCGCGCATCTGATCGACCGTGCCAAGACCATGGGGGAGGGTCAGCAGGTGACCATCGCCGGCCTGGTCACCAATGTGGACCGCCGTGTGTCCAAGCGCGGCAACGCGTGGGCGATCGTGACGGTCGAGGATCTGGAAAGCTCGATCCAGTGCATGTTCTTCGGCAAGGTGTATGAGGCCGCGGCCGCCGATCTTACCGTCGACCAGGTGGTGCAGATCCGCGGCATGGTGGAGCTGCGTGACGAGACGGTGAGCATGCGCGCCACGGAGATGCAGGTGCCCACGCTGGAGGCCGCGGACGAGCGCCCGGTGATCATCACGCTGCCGCAGGCCGCGCTGGACAGGCGGCACATGATGCAGCTGGGGCATGTGCTGACCAACCACCCGGGATATTGCGAGGTGAAGCTCGCCATCATGGATGCCAAGGGCAATGCCGAGGTGCTGACGTTCGGCGACCGGTTCCGCGTGAAGCGCGACACGAGCCTGTTCGCCGAGATCAAGATCCTGTTCGGTCCAAGCTGTCTGCCCGCCGCCTAGCCAGTACAGCGAAGGCAGCCTTCTCCATGGAGTAACAGGGGGGCTTGCATGATATGTGAGACCGTAGGCTTGGCCGAACGGCCTTGAGTGTGTCGAACATGTCATACGGACAGCTCGTCATACCGCCTGTGTAGAGAAGCCTGTGTGCAGGATAGTCCCTTCCGCTCCCAGCGAACATTCACGAAGCTCGGAGGGGAAAGCCAGTGTGTTGCTAGGCAACGGCAACTCCGCGGGAGCATGCTGGGCATGACGCGGCGGACATGGGGTCTGCCGCATGACCATGCCAAGGGAAACCAGTATGTTCGTGTTGAAGAATGCCTGGAGATCGGTTGTACGTAACGCCGGGCGCAACATACTTATCGTCGTCATCGTCGCGGTGATCGCGGCGGCGGCCACTGTGGGACTCGCCATCCGCAATGCGGCGCAGACCGCGCGTGAGACGGGATTGAGCTCGACCACCGTCACCGCGACCATCGATATGGATCGCGACAAGATGATGAGCGCGGCCCAGTCGTCGCAGTCCTCGTCGAGTGACGGCAAACCGGACAAGGACGCCATGCGCAAGGCGCTCGACCAGGGTTCGCTGACGCTTGCCGATTACAAGAAGTATGCCAAGGCTTCCAGCGTTCCGGTGACGACGTATTACACGGAGACCACGTCGGTGAATGGCACCGACAGTTTCCAGCCGGTGGAGACGTCCACGTCCAATAGCGAGAAGAACGCATCATCGTCCGAATCCTCGGCCAAGTCCTCGTCGGATTCCGATTCCGCCGAGTCGCGCGGTGGCGAAGGCGGCCCTGATGGGCAGGGCGGGCAGAACGCCCAGGGTGGCCCCGGCGGTATGACTTCCGGTGACTTCTCCTTGGTGGGCTTCTCCTCGGACGCCGCGGTGTCCAATGCGGCCAACGGCAGCTTCACCATGGTCAGCGGCAAGGTGTTCGGCTATGGTTCCGATTCCGATGGCCAGGTCATTATTCCGCAGGCGCTCGCCAAGTTCAATGGGCTGAAGGTCGGCAGCACCATCACCGTCGAGGATCTGAGCGGCAGCGATACCACGTATAAGCTTACGGTTGTCGGCATCTATAAGAACAGCACTTCCACGGATACGGGGTCGCATGGCCCGATGGGCGGTACGTCCTCCGATCCGGACAATGCCATCTACACGTCCGTGAGCACGCTGAAGAAGCTTGGATTGTCCGCGGAATCGTCGACCGGGTCCGCGTCCTCGTCGGATTCCAGTACGCAGACCTCCGCTTCACGCACCCAGCTGAGCTTCTCCTATGTGCTGGGCAGCAAGAGCGATTATGAGACGTTCGCCGCCGATGTGAAGAAGGCGGGGCTTGACTCGAATCACAAGGTCTCGTCCGCCGATGTGGAGAACTACGAATCCAGCCTTGTGCCGCTTGACAATCTCGCCAAGTTCGCGTTGACGCTGCTGATTATCGTGCTTGCGGTCGGTGCCGCGGTGCTTATCGTGATCAACCTGTTCAATATTCGCGAGCGTAAGTATGAGATCGGTGTGCTGACGGCGATCGGCATCACCAAGGTGAAGGTGGTGGCGCAGTTCGTGGTCGAGCTGCTGATCGTGACCATGGCGGGCATTGCGATAGGTGTGGCTGGCGGTGCGGCGGCGTCGGTGCCGGTGTCGAACCAGTTGCTGGCGCAGCAGGTGTCGAGTCAGGAGGCGCAGGCTTCCAGCCAACAGGCGCAGTTCGGGCGCAGTGCCGATATGCCTGGGGCTCCGGGGCAGGGTGGTGATTCGGCCGGTGCGTCTGTTTCCCAGGACGGCCAGTCCGGCAGCCAGTCCGATACGCAGTCGGGCAATTCCGCTCAGGCCGATCAGAAGAATTCCGGCCGGTCTTCGCAGCGTGGCCCGCGCGGCTTCGGCAAGGCCGTCGACTATGTGAGCACGATCAACGCCACGGTCGATTTCAGGATCGTGGGCGAGCTGGTGCTGATCGGCATCGCGCTCACGTTGGTTTCCGCTTTGGCCGGCGTGGTGGCGATCGTTCGTTATGAGCCGTTGCAGATTCTCGCCGACCGTTCCTGAACGGGTGTTTCGAATAGATGGTGAAAGGACTTGATATGACCAGTGAACATGTATCCGATGCGATTCTTGCGCTTGACCATGTCACCTATTCGTATACGAAGGGCGGCAAGAAGGTGGTCGATGGCTTGAGCCATGAGTTCCATGCGGGCAGTCTGACCGCGATCACGGGGCCGTCCGGTGCGGGCAAGACCACGGTGCTGTCGTTGCTGTCCGGCCTGACGCTGCCGACGGAGGGGCATGTGGTCTACGATGGCAGGGATTTGGCGACGCTGAACCGTTATCGTTTCCGCAGCCATGATATCGGCGTGATCTTCCAGAGCTTCAATCTGCTGCCGGCGCTTACGGTGGAGGAGAACATCGTGCTGTCCATGGAGGCGTCCGGTATGCGGTTCGACCGCCCGAAGCATGAGATCGTGCTTGAGCTGCTTCACAAGGTGAGGCTGCCTGAGGAGTACGCCAAGGAACGTATTCTGCACTTGTCGGGTGGCGAGCAGCAGCGCGTCGCCATTGCGAGGGCGTTGAGCTATGGGCCGAGGATCGTGCTGGCCGATGAGCCGACAGGCAATCTCGACATGGCCACGCAGGACGACATCATGGCGATTTTCCGCGCTCTTGCCCATGATGAGGGCAAGTGTGTGATCATCGTGACGCACAGCCCGGCTGTGGCGGAGCAGTCCGATGAGGTGTTCGAGCTGAAGCCGCTGCGCAGGCACGCCCGCAAGTAGCGCTAAACGCATATTGCACGGCTCGATCGTTTCCCAAGCAAAGCTGCCGAGTCATGCAGTTGGAGCAACAGGGGCTTTCTCATGACGTGTGAGGCCGTAGGCTTGGCTGCTGAGCCGTGAAGCGAAGACAGCCTCTATAGAGCAATAGGGGGCTTGCATGATATGTGAGACCGTAGGCTTGGCCGAACGGCCTTGAGTGTGTCGAACATATCATGCAAGCCCCCGTCATATCGTCTGTGCCGCGAAGGCCGCGCAGCGGTGCCTTGAGTGTGTTGGTTGCATCACACGAAGCTCTATGCCGTCTGACCGCGCAGCAAACATCTTTCTGCAGAGGAGCAGGGGCTTCCACATGATGTGTGAGGCCGTAGGCTTGGCCGAACGGCCTTGAGTGTGTCGAACATATCATGCAAGCCCCCGTCATGCCGCCTGTGCCACTGCCAAGCTCAAGACATACGGAAACGCCCGCTGCAAGCATGCAACGGGCGTTTCCGCGGAAGATGATGAAAAAGAAAGGAGGGGGGGAGGATCACTTGCCGGCGGCGGCGAGGTAATCCGGAATCTGCTCCGGGTACTCCGGCCATGCGCCGTTCTGGGTGCACACGAAGGCGGAGGTGTTCACGGCCTTGCGGTGCGCCTCGACCAGGGAGTCGCCCTGCAGGATGCGGGCCGCGAAGGTGCCGGAGAAGGAGTCGCCTGCGCCGACGGTGTCGACCACTTCCACGCGGGCGGTGTCCACGGTGGATGTCTCGCCCTTCTTGGAGATGATGGTGGAGTAGGCGGCGCCGGCGGTCAGGATCACGTAGTCGAGATCGAACTTGTCCATGAACCAGTGGCATGCGTCTTCACCGGAGGTGCCGCGGATGTCGAACATGTCGCGCAGGAGGAGCAGTTCCTCGTCGTTGATCTTGAATACGGTGGCGTAGCCGAGCAGTTCCTCGATGAGTTCCTTGGAGTAGTGGTCGCCGCGCAGGTTGATGTCGAAGAACTTCATCGCGCCCGGCTTGGTGTGCTTGAGCAGCTCGGTGATGGTGGCGTGGGATTCAGGGGAGCGCAGGGCCAGGGTGCCGTAGCAGACGGCGTCGGCCTGCTGCACGATGTCGATGAGCTGGCGGGTGTAGAGGATGTGGTCCCAGGCGACGCCCTTGACGATGGTGTACTCCGGGATGCCGTTGCGCAGTTCGACTTCGACGGTGGAGGTGGGCCATGCGTTGCGCTGGATGACGGCGTGGATGCCTGCCTTGGCGGTTTCGGCCAGCAGTTCGTCGCCGAGTTCGTCTTCGCCGACGGCGCTGATGGAGTAGCCTTCGGCGCCGTTCTTCATGGCATGGTAGGCGAAGTTGACGGGTGCGCCGCCTGCGCGCTTGCCGCTGGGGAGCATGTCCCAGAGCAGTTCGCCGAGGGAGAGAACGATTGGCTTGGTCATGGTGGGTTCCTTTCGGTTGTGGGGGTTGGTTGCGTGTTGTTATTTCAGGTCGAAGAATTCCGATGGGTGGTCGAGGAAGTAGCTGATGGCCACTGCCGCGGCTCCGAGCACTGCGGCGTCCGTCGGCATGGACGTGAGCCGTATGGTGGTGGACTCGTAGATCTCGGGTATGGCTCGTTGTCTGACGGTTGTTTTGATTTGGTCAAGCAGTGGTTGGCCGGCTTCGGAGACGATGTCTCCGATGACGATGGTCTGTGGGTTGAAGGCGTTGAAGATGATGAGGCATCCGTAGCCGACGTAGGTGCCGATGGTGCGGATCATGGCGAGGGCGGCTTTGTTGCCGTTGTGGGCGAGGGCGAAGAGTGCCCTGCATGCTTCGGTGTGGCTCATGGAGGCGGCGTCTTTGACGATGGTGCCGTCGTCGATGAGCATCTGGTGGATGGCTGGGGTGGAGCAGTAGCGTTCGAGGCAGCCGATGTTGCCGCAGTCGCAGGGGCGGCCGTTGATGTCGATGGAGACGTGGCCGATTTCGGTGGCGGTGCCTAGCGCGCCGTTGATGATGCGTCCGTTTTCGATGACACCCAGGCCGACGCCTTCGCCGACGAGGTAGTAGGCGAGGCTGGTGTTGTCGGTGTTGCTTTCCTGGTCGAAGAGGGAGTTGGCGAGTACGCCGGCGCGGGCGTCCTGTTCGATGAATACGGGGACGGTGAAGCTGTCGGCGAATTCATCGATGAAGTTGATGTCGCGCCAGCCTTGCATGGAGGATACGACGGCGGTGTGGCCGTTTTTGCGCAGGTAGGGGCCGGGGACGGCCATGCCGATGGCTTTGATGGTGGGGTCTTCGTGCAGGAGCTGTTCGATGGTGCTGTGCACGGTGGCGATGGTCGTGTCGATGGTGTTGTTGGAGACGTAGGGGAGTGTGGTGAGGCTGGACTGGTTGCCGGCGAGGTCGAAGACGCCGATTTGGACCAGCGAGCGTGCGAATTTGACTCCGATGACGTGGAAGCGTGTGGTGCCGAGTGCCAGTCCGATGGAACGTCGGTTCTTGGCGCCGCCGAAGTCGCCGGTTTCCTCGATGATGTTCGCTTCGATGAGTTGCGCGGTGATTTTGGTGATGGCCGCGGGGGTGAGTCTGAGTGCTTTGGCGATTTGGGCGCGCGAGCTGATGCCGTTGTGGTAGAGGTGCTGCATGATGCGTGACCGGTTGGTTTCGGCGACTCCCGCCTGTGTTGCCGTGGTGGCGTTGTTCATGGGACACCTCCTTGCGTCGTGATGGCTCGTCATTGAATCTGAACGTGATTAAGATATTAACGCAGTTAATACAAAAGGGCAAAACGCGGTCCGCATGGTGTGTCGCGGATGGTCGGGGAGTATGGACGGGCCCTGTCCGTTTCATTATGCGGACAGATGGTTCGGGCGGCGCGGATGCGCCAAACCGTTGCGGTGGTGGGGTTTAGACGCCCCATATCATCGGGATGTTTCCTCGAAGTGAAATGGAAGGGAAACATAACGTAACTACGTTGACCAACATCTCATGCCATAACGAGGTGTGAGGAGATAGAGAGAGGTTTTCCTCATGAATGCTAAGAAGATTCTGGCCGCCGCCGTTTCCGTGGCAGCCATCGCTTCGCTCGCTGCATGCGGCGGCGTGAAGGACGAAGCCGCCTCCGGCGACGCCATCACCATCGGTACCACCGACAAGATCACCAGCCTCGATCCCGCAGGCTCCTACGACAACGGCTCCTACGCCGTGCAGATCCAGGTGTTCCCGTTCCTGTACGCGCAGAACTACAACACCTCCGCGCTGAGCGCGGACATCGCCGCCGACGACGGTTCCTGGAACTCCGACGGCACCGAATTCACCGTCAAGCTGAAGTCCGGCCTGAAGTTCGCCAACGGCCACGACCTGACATCTTCCGATGTCAAGTTCTCCTTCGACCGTGTCAAGAAGATCAACGATGCGAACGGCCCTGCCTCGCTGCTCGCCAACATCACCGACGTCAAGGCCAAGGACGACACCACCGTGGTGTTCAAGGACTCCGTGCCGTACGACGTGACACTCAAGCAGGTGCTGTCCTCCCCGGCAGGCCCGATCGTCGATGAGGAGTCCTTCTCCGCCGACAAGCTGACCCCCGCCGACACCATCGTCAAGGACAACGCCTTCGCCGGTCCGTACAAGCTGACCTCCTTCAAGCTCAACGAGGCCCTGGCCTACGCCAAGAACGACTCCTACAAGGGTCTGACCCCGGCCAAGAACGACGCCGTGCAGGTCAAGTACTTCGCCGACGCCTCCAACCTGAAGATGGCCGTGCAGCAGGGCCAGATCGATGTGGCCTTCCGCTCCCTGACCCCGACCGACATCGCCGATCTGTCCAAGGACAAGAACGTCAAGGTCGTCTCCGGCCCGGGCGGCGAGGAGCGCTTCCTCACCTTCAACTTCAAGATCCAGCCGTACGGCGAGAAGACCAGCGAGCCGAACGCCGACAAGGCCAAGGCCGTGCGTCAGGCCGTCGCCAACCTCATCGACCGCAACGAGCTGGCCACCAAGGTCTACAAGAACACCTACACCCCGCTGTACTCCTTCATCCCGGACGGCCTCGCCGGCCACTCCGACACCCTGAAGAGCGCCTACGGCGACGGCAACGGCAAGCCCAGCACGGAGAAGGCCAAGAAGGTGCTTTCCGACGCCGGCGTCAAGACCCCCGTCGACCTCAAGCTCCAGTACAACCCGGACCACTACGGCTCCAGCTCCGCCGACGAGTACGCCGCCATCAAGTCCCAGCTGGAATCCAGCGGCCTGTTCAAGGTCGACCTGCAGTCCACCGAATGGACCCAGTTCAACAAGGAACGCGTGGTCACCGACTCCTCCGACGGCACCTACCCGGTCTACCAGCTCGGCTGGTTCCCGGACTACTCCGATCCGGACAACTACCTGTCCCCGTTCTTCCGCGACGGCAACTTCGTCAACAACGGCTACTCCAACAAGGAGATCAACGATCTGATCGTCAAGCAGGCCGGCGAGAAGGACGAATCCAAGCGTGAGGACATGCTCAAGGAGATCCAGGAGAAGGAAACCGACGACCTGTCCACCATCCCGCTGCTGCAGGGTGCGCAGACCGCCATCACCGGCACCAGCGTCAAGGGCGTCGTGCTCGACGCGTCCTTCCGCTTCCGCTACGCCTCCATCACCAAGTGATCTCATGACTTTGCGGGCTTGAACCCGTAAAGCCGACATCCAAGCGGGTGCGGGGCGAACTCCATGGGCATGCCCCGCGCCCACCTGCGCCAGCGAACCGAATGCTGGGAGATGGGTCCACATATGGACGTCTCCCAGCATTCTCGTAAGCGCGTCAATCAGAAACAACCAATATTGGCCCTACATAAAGGAGCTTGAGCGTGTCAGCTACAGCAGCTCCGGCAACCGCGGATCAGGCGGACAAGCCGAAAGAAGCCAAAAAGAACCGATTGTCAGGCGGTTTCTTCCGCTTTGTCCTGACCCGGTTCCTGCTCATCATTCCAACCGTTTTCATTCTCGTCACCGTGGTGTTCTTCGTGATGCGCGCCACCGGCGACCCCATCTCCGCCGCGCTCGGCGGCCGACTCACCCCGCAGGAACTGCAGGCCCGCATCCACGCGGCCGGCTATGACAAGCCGCTGTTCGTGCAATACATCGACTATCTCGGCAACCTGCTGCACGGCGACCTCGGCACCACCATGACCGACAACCAGCCCGTCGTCTCCATCCTCGCCCGGTACGGCTCCGCCACCTTCGAACTGGCGTTCCTCGCGCTCATCGTGGCGCTCATCGTCGGCATCGGCCTGGGGCGTATCGCCGCACGCAGGCGCGATCACGCCGCGGACGCCGGCATCCGCACCTTCGCCATCCTGTGCTACGCCACCCCGGTGTTCTTCCTCGGCCTGATCCTCAAGCTCATCTTCGCCATCTGGCTCAACGTGCTGCCCGCCTCCGGGCGTTCCTCGCTGTCCACCGAGATGCAGTTCTCCCGACTGGTCTCGCCGACCGGCTTCTATATCATCGACGCGCTGCAGCTGGGCGACATGAACGTGCTCGCCGACGTGCTCAGGCACGCGGTGCTGCCGGCGCTGGCCCTGGGCCTGCTCACCGCTGGCGTGTTCATCCGCCTGGTGCGCACCAACGTAATCTCCACCTTCAACTCCGGCTATGTGGAGGCCGCACGCTCCCGCGGTGTGTCCGAACGCCGTCTGCTCGGCAAGCACGCGTGGCGCCCGGCGCTCATTCCGATCATCACCGTGATGGGCATGCAGATCGCCATGATGCTCGCAGGCGCGGTGCTCACGGAGACCACCTTCGAATGGAAGGGACTGGGCTTCATGCTGTCCCAGTACCTGAAGGCGCGTGACTTCGTGGCTGTGCAGGGCATCGTGATCCTCATCGCCATCATCGTGGCCGTCGTCAACTTCATCGTCGACGTGATCGCCGCGCTTATCGACCCGAGAGTGAGGTACTGACATGGCCAGGGCAAATGCTGGCAAATTCGCCATTCCCAACGACGAGCGTCTCAAGAACCTTCGTCTGCGCAGAAAGACGGCCTGGGCGAAGCTGCCGATCGTCAAGCAGCTGCGTGTCGCCGTCGGCTGGCAGAAGGGCATGCTCGTCACCGGCCTGGTGCTGTGCGCGTTCTTCCTGTTCGTCGCGTTGTTCGCGCCGGCCATCGCGCCGTACGGCCATGCGCAGATCAAGGACGCGGGCGGCTCGTTCCCCGCACAGGCGGCACCCTCCGCCAAGCACATCTGGGGCACCACCGCAGGCGGCTTCGACGTGTTCAGCCGCGTGGTGTGGGGTACCCGTACGGCCATCATCGCCATCATCGTGGCCGTGCTGCTGTCCATCTTCGCCGGTGTGCTGCTCGGTCTGGTGTCCGGCTACTTCGGCGGCTGGGTTGATCGCGTGCTGGTGATGATCGCCGACGCCATCTACTCCTTCCCGTCGCTGCTGCTCGCCATTCTCATGGCCATCATGATCTCCCACGGCCAGTCCGGCCTGTGGAGCGGCATCCTCGCCTCGGGCATTTCCATCACCGTGGTCTACATCCCGCAGTATTTCCGTACGATCCGCGCCGAAGTGATCCGCATCAAGGAATCCGCGTACATCGAATCCGCCCGCGTGGTGGGCGCCTCCACCTGGCGCATCATGACCAAGCATCTGTTCAAGAACTCCACGCGAACCCTGCCGGTCATCCTGACGTTGAACTCCTCCGAAGCCATCCTGACCCTTGCTGGCCTGGGCTTCCTGGGATTCGGCATCGAGCCGACCGCGGCCGCCGAATGGGGCTATGACCTCAACCGTTCCGTGTCCGACGTGACCGCCGGCATCTGGTGGACCGCCGTGTTCCCCGGCCTGGCCATCGTGCTCGTCGTGCTCGGCATCACGCTGGTCGGCGAATCGCTCAACGATCTTGCCGATCCGCGTCTGCGCGCACGCAAGTCCGCGGGCGAGGTCGTCGGTTCGATCGAAGACACGTCCGTCGACGAGAAGGAAGGCACCTCCGCACGCAACGAGGTCATCGCCGAACTGGATGCGGCAGGCAACCCGATCGCTTCCAAGCCGGTGGCCACCGTCACCGATCACGACGAGGCCTTCCGCGCCTCGGAATGGACGGGCGAAGGCAATACGGACAACAGGGGAGAGGAGTAAGCCATGGCTCAACAGAACGATCAGCGGGCCGCGCAGAACGGCCAGCAGGGCGATCTCGCCAGGATCAAGGACCTGTCGGTCTCCTTCATGACCGATGCAGGCTCCATCAAGGCGGTCGAGGATGTGAACTTCACCATCCCGCGCAGGACCGTGGTCGGCGTGGTCGGCGAATCAGGTTCCGGCAAGTCCGTGACCGCGCGCTCCATCATCAAGCTGCTGCCCGAAACCGCCACCACGTCCGGCGCGGTGTACTTGTCCAACAGGGAAGGCACCAACACTCTCGACGTGCTGTCGCTGTCCGGCGAGCAGCTGCGTGAGATGCGCGGCAGCCAGGCGGCCATGGTGTTCCAGGAGCCGAACTCGGTGCTCAACCCGGTGTACACCATCGGCTGGCAGATCGAGGAGGGCCTGCGCGCCCACGGCATGAAGGACAAGAAGGAGCTGCGCGCCAAGGCCATCGAGATTCTGAAGAAGGTCGGCATCCCCGAGGCGGAAACGCGCGTGGACTACTACCCGCACCAGTTCTCCGGCGGTCAGAAGCAGCGCATCGTCATCGCCATGGCGCTGGTGCTGAACCCCGGCCTGATCCTGGCCGACGAGCCGACCACCGCGCTCGACGTGACCGTCCAGGCCGAGATCCTCGACCTGCTGCGCCTGGCGCGTGACGAGTTCGGCGCTTCCGTGCTCATCATCACCCACAACATGGGCGTGGTCGCCGACGTGGCCGACGAGGTCGTGGTGATGTACCGCGGCCATGTGGTCGAGCAGGGGCCTGTGGAGCAGATCTTCTACAAGCCGCAGCACGAGTACACGCAGCGTCTGCTGGCGGCCGTGCCGCGCATCGGCCAGAAGCTCGTGGTGAGGGATCGCAAGGGCAATCCGATCGAGCGCAAGACCGACTGGCACGACGAACCGCTCGCCGTCAAGGCGCGGAACCTGAGTATCACCTATCCCGGTCATCTCATGCAGCCCGATTTCAAGGCCGTGGACGGCATCGACTTCGAGATCCACCGTTCCGAAGTGCTTGGTCTGGTGGGCGAGTCCGGTTCGGGCAAGTCGACCACCGGCCGTGCCATCGCCGGCCTGCAGAAGGTCTCCGGCGGCTCGCTCAACGTGCTGGGCGTGGAGATGAACGGCGTGAAGGAACGCGATTTCAAGGCCAAGCGCGCCGACATCGGATTCGTGTTCCAGGACCCGGGTTCCTCGTTCGACCCGCTGATGACCATCGCCGAGAACGTGGCGGAGCCTCTGCTGGTGCACCACAAGTTCGGTTCCGTGGCCGAGGCGAAGAACTATGTGGGCGATCTGCTGGAAATGGTGCAGCTGCCGCGCGTGTACATGGACCGTTACCCGCACGAGCTGTCCGGCGGCCAGCGTCAGCGCGCCTCCCTGGCGCGTGGATTGGCGTTGAAGCCGAGCCTGCTCATCGCCGACGAGCCGACATCCGCATTGGACGTGTCCGTGCAGGCCAAGGTGCTTGAGCTGTTCAAGAAGCTGCAGGCCGAGATCGGTTTCGCATGTCTGTTCATCACGCATGATCTGGCCGTGGTGGATATGCTTGCCGACCGCATCATGGTGATGCACAAGGGCAAGATCGTGGAGCATGGCGATGCGGACGACATCATCGAACGCCCGCAGAACCCCTACACGCAGAAGCTTTTGGCGTCGCTGCCGCTGCCCGATCCGGTCAAGCAGCGTGAGCATCGCGCTCGTCTGCGCGAACTGCTCGCCGCCCAGCAGTGAGTGGGAAGCCTTCCTAAACAAGCAAAAACGCGTGGTACGCAGGAATCAATCCTGCGTACCACGCGTTTTTTCGTGCGTGCCTCGCACCGTCGAGGGGTGCACTACATGGCGGAATCTAACGGATCGTTCCGCGGAAGGCGAACTGTGCGTGCGCGTCTCCTGCGGCCTTATGCGCAAGGTATTCGCGCACGTAGTCCATGCGTTCCACCGTGCTGGCGGCCAGGGGCTCGGGCAGCGCGTCGGGGGAGAACCAGCCCACGCTCAGGCTTTCGTCATCGCCCACGAACGGTTCCGTGTTGCCATTCGGGTCTGGGCGGCAGACGAACAGGTGATCCATGTACATGGTGTTGTCGCCGTTCGCATAGGTGGTGATCTTGCGCGACGACTTGACCGACACCAGATCGGTGACGATCACGTCGACGCCGGTCTCCTCCTTGACCTCACGGGCCACGGTGTCCGCCGGCTCCTCGCCGGGCTCGTTGATGCCGTACACCATGGCCCATTCGCCGGTATCGGAGCGGCGCCCCAGCAGCACGCGGCCCTGGTCGTCCTCCACATAGCCGGAAACGCCCATAAGCCACAGGAGATCGCGGCCGATTTGCCTGCGGAGATCGAGAATGAACTGTGGCGTGGTCATATCAGGCCCTACGCCCCTTGGCGGCCATATCGGCCATCCATTCCTCCACGTCGTCGATCTGCTTCGGAATGCCGGCGGACAGCCATTCCGGGCCATGCTCGGTCATCAGCACGTCATCCTCGATGCGGATGCCGATGCCACGGTACTCCGGCGGGATCAGCAGATCGTCCGCACGGAAGTACAGGCCGGGCTCGATGGTGAAGATCATGCCCGGACGGATCTCGGCACCCTGATACGACTCGAAACGAGCCTGCGCGCAATCATGCACGTCCAGACCCAGATGATGGGCCACGCCGCAGGCGAGCCAACGACGATGCTGCTGGCCTTCGGGGGAGAGCGACTCCTCCGCGCTCACCGGCAGCAGACCCCACTCGTGCAGACGCTCGGCGATCACGCGCATGCAGGCGTGATGGATGTCGCTGTACGTGGCACCCACCTTCGCCGCCTCGAAACCGGCCTGTTGCGAATCGAGCACGGCCTGGTACAGACGCTTCTGCAGGTCGGTGAACTTGCCGTTCGTCGGGAACGTACGGGTGATGTCGGCGGTGTACAGGGAATCGACCTCGACGCCGGCATCCACCAGCAGCAGGTCGCCGTTCCTCACCACGCCGGTATTGCGCATCCAATGCAGGATCGGGGCGTGCGGGCCGGAGGCGACGATCGAATCGTATCCGACCGTATTGCCCAGCTCGCGGGACACGGAATTGAACGCGCCCTCCAGAATGCGTTCGCTGCGTGGCTTGTCGAGCGCCTGGGGCAGCGTGGCCAGCAGGCGGTCGAAGCCGGCCTTGGTGGCGCTGATGGTCTTGCGCATCTCGCCCACCTCATAGGAGTCCTTGCACATGCGCGCCTCGGAGGTGAACTCGCGCAGCTTGTCGTCATCGGCGGCGTTGCGGTCGGGGTCGGCGAAGCCATTGGCCTTGCGCACCTCGTTCACCAGCGCGGTGATCTGCGGATCGGTCTCGCTCACGACGCGCACTCGCACGGCGCCGGCCTCGGTGCCGACGTCCTTGCTCAGCGCGTCGGCCAGCTGCGCGATGTCGTGCGTCTCGATGCCGGTCATCGCCTGCATCTCGACCAGGCCGGCGCGCGGGCCCACCCAGTATTCGCCGTAATGCGCGTTCATGAAGAAGTCGGCGGTGGAATTGTCGGCGCGCGGAGCCACGAACAGTTCCGGCACATGCGTCTGGCCGGCCTTCGCCTCGGGCGAATCCGGGTCGACGGGGTTGAGCACCAGCACGGCGCCCGCCTCATAGTCGGTTCCCAGGCCCGTGTAATACGCGAACGTGCTGTCCGGACGGAACATGTAGTCGCAGTCGTTGTTGCGCACCTTCGGCTGACCGGCCGGAATCACCAGACGCTCGCCGGCGAAGGCCTTGCCGAGCGTCGCGCGGCGGGCCGGAGTGAACTTGGAGGATTCCAGCGGCTCGATATCCGGGTTCTCATCGGCCCAGCCGGACTTCATGAACTCACGGAACGCGTCGGAATTCGGGCGCAGCGACCTGTTGTTCACGCGATCACTCATGGCCTGATCGTCGCCCGGCGCGGCGGCACGTTCCTGCGCCTCGTATTCCTTGTCTTTCTCGGTGATCACTTCACCCATACTCGCTCCTTGGTCATCCTTGGAATTGTGATGTTGTGCGGTTGCGCCGCGCGGCCCCTTGCCCAAGAGCCCGCACGGCGCGCTACCGTCCCATCGTAGTCCACCGGGCACGGGCATACACGGTGTTTCCCGGGCGAGCCGAACGGTTGCGGGCGCCTGCCGGCGTTCGGCCCGGAACAAAACGGCCACCGCCCCGTGAAGTGCAATAGAATATGAGAGGTTTGTACGTATTGAGAGGAAGTCATGTCTTTCGAGCATCCGAACAGAAACAGCGAATCCATCCACGACGTGGAACGCGAGATCATGAGCCGACCGCCGGAGCACAACACCACCAACCTCGACCTTGACCGCATGAATCTCATGCTCGACGTGCTGGGCCACCCGGAGCAGTCCTTCCGCGTGATCCATGTCACCGGCACCAACGGCAAGGGGTCCACGGCCCGCATGGCCGAGGCCATCTGCCGCGCATACGGTCTGCGCACCGGCCTGTACACGTCGCCGCACCTGGAGAAGGTGAACGAGCGCATCGCCATCGACGGCCAGGAGCTGAGCGACGACGACTTCATCGACGCATGGGACCAGATCAAGGACTATGTGGCGCTGGTGGACGCCAGGATGGAGGAGCAGGGCAAGCCCCGCATGAGCTTCTTCGAGGTGCTCACCGCCATGGCGATCTGGAAGTTCGCGGACGCCCCGGTCGACGTCGCGGTGGTGGAGGTCGGCATGGGCGGCGCATGGGACGCCACGAACGTGCTGAACGCCGACGCGGCGATCATCGGGCCGGTCGACATGGACCATATGAAGTGGCTGGGCGATACCGTCGAGCAGATCGCCGAGGAGAAGGTCGGCATCATCAAGCCCGGCTGCACCGCGGTGATCGGACGGCAGCCGCATGAGGACGATGTCATGCCGATCATCGAGGAGGCCGCGGAACGCAACCACGCCACGCTGGTACGCGACGGATACGAGATGGAGGTCACCGACCGCGTGCCCGCCGTCGGCGGTCAGGTCGCCACGCTGAGCACGCCGCTGGGCACCTACACCGAAGTGCCCATCGCCAAGTTCGGCGAACATCAGGCGCATAACGCGCTCGCCGCGCTCGCCGCCTGCGAGGCGGTGATCCCCACGTCCGGCGCGCTGGACGGCGATCTGGTGGCCGAGGCGCTGAGCGGCGTGAAGATCCCCGGGCGCATCGAGCAGATCCGCACCTCGCCGACCATCATCCTCGACGGCGGGCACAACATCAACGCCGCGGAATCGCTGCGCGCGGCCCTTGAGGAGAACTACAGCTTCGAGCAGCTGGTCGGCGTGGTGGCCATGATGGCCGACAAGCAGGTCGAACAGTACCTCGGCATCCTCGAGCCGGTGCTCAGCCAGATCGTGGTGACCGAGAACTCGTGGCGCGACCGCGTGATGCCGGCCGACGAGCTGGAGAAGATCGCCATCGACGTGTTCGGCGCCGACCGCGTGATCAAGGAGCCGAACCTGCCGGACGCCATCCAGACCGCGGTCAATCTGGTGGACGCCGACGACGAGCTGGGTGTGGGCTACGGCCACGGCGTGCTTATCTGCGGCAGCTTCGTCACCGCCGGCGATGCGCGCGCCATGCTGAAGGAGCATGCAAGCCCCGTCATGAAGAAGGCCATGAGCATCCATCAGGCCACGGTGGAACCGGACGATACCGTCGATGAGGGAGCGGAATCCGAGGAAACCGCCGAGGAGTGAGCGTCGGTAGACGACCGGGCTGAAGAACTGAATGAAACGAGGGTCGGGCGTGAACGGTGATATCCACCGTTCACGCCCGACCCTCGTCTTTCGCCTATACGAAGTCTGCCGTGGCGTCCGCGATCGCGGACGATCAGCCGCGAAGCGCCTTGGCCCGTTCCACGGTCACATCCACCAGCACGGCCTGCGCGTCGATGACGGGCAGCTGGGGGAGCGGGAACGCCTCGTTGAGCACGCTGAGCTCGGTGCATCCGAGAATCAGCGCATCGCAGGCGCACGGGCCGGCCGGATCGAGCATGTCGCGCAGCACGGACTCGTACCGGTTGAGATTCAGCTCGCCGCTGCCCTTCACATCGTCGTAGATCAGCGAGGTGATGCGATCCTGCAGGGCATCGTCCGGTTCCACGAACGTGTACCCCGCCTCCTCCACGGCGCGTTTGTACACGCCGGAGGCGCGCGATCCCACCGTGCCCAGGAACCCGACGCGCGTGGCACGCCCCGCCGGGTACAGCTGCGAGAGACGCCTGACGGCCTCGCGCGGCATATGCAGGATCGGCACGCTGGTGAGCGCCTGGAACCGGTCGTAGAAATAATGCGCGGTATTGCAGGTCAGCACGATGAAGCCCGCGCCCATCGCCGTGGCCTTCTCGATATCGTCCGCGATCACGGGGAACGGGTCATCCTCCGACTCGCCGATGATGAACGCGGTGCGGTCGGGAACGGAAGCATCGTTGAACACCACGTAATCCAGGTACTCCTGGTCGCTGTGCGCGTGCGTGGCGGCGTTGACCAGGCGGATGTAGCTCTCCGTGGCCAGCGTGCCCATGCCGCCGAGAACGGCGAAGAACGGTCGTTTCACTTCAGTTCGCCCTTCTTGGTGAAATACTTGGCGTAGCTCTTCTTGTAGATGGAGAACATGTGGCGGATCATGGCCCAGCGCAGCGGGTTCATGTCCTTGGAATACTCGAGCGTGGTGCCCCAGTCGCCGGAGGCGAGCATCCTGCGGCCGGCCTCCTTGTCCGGGCCCTCGGCCACGTAATCCAGGAAGATGGACTTCGGGATCTCCAGCCACAGCTTGGAGCCCCGGCCGAACAGCGTGTTCCCGTCGAACGGGGTGTCCTCGACCAGATCGTCGACGAAGTACTTGGCCAGATTGAAGCCGTTCAACGTCACGAAATAGCTGGAGCGCCCCTGGCGCAGGTTGATCTCGAACAGCTTGTACTCGCCGTCGCGCTCATCGTACTTCATGTCGAAGTTCGCGACGCCCTCATATCCGATGTCCTCGAGGAACGCCTTGATACGGCGGAACACGTCCTCGTTGTAGTCGGGCAGGATGGCCGCGTAATTGCCGGCGGCCACGGGGGAGGGGTCCTCAAGCAGCGGGTGGCCGAGGAACATCATGCGCACGCGATGATGCTGGTCCACATACGCGTTGAGCACGCGCATACGCGAATCGTCGCCGGGGATGAAGTCCTGGATCACCATCTCCGAGGTGTATCCGGCCGCATAGGCGCGCTTGATGATTGTCTCCAGCTGTGCCGGATCGTCGAAGATATAGGCCTTGCGGCGGCCTTCGAAGTCGATGTTCAGCCATTCCACGGAATTGGCGGGCTTCATGGCCACCGGGTAGCTGAACGGCAGATCGCGGTACTCGCCGGCCTTGACCTCGTCGGCGGTGACGGTCTTCGTCTTCGGATGCGGCAGGTCGTACTGCTCGCAGATCTGGTAGAACGTGGACTTGTACGCCAGACGGCGCGACAGGTTGATGTCCAGCGTGTTGTAGACGAAGTACTTGCGCAGGTCGTCGCCGCACTGGCTGAGCAGATTCGCGTACACGTCGCCGCAGG
>ERZ808246.1128-NODE-1128-length-19995-cov-3.180742_pt1 | contig 19995 bp, 19 predicted proteins | sample MGYA00521083_ERZ808246 | MGnify/ENA primary metagenome ERZ808246 (study PRJEB31516, sample SAMN03275577) | gut metagenome | biome: mammalia-associated habitat; material: feces | host: Papio cynocephalus | place: Kenya | collected 2012-07-07 ... | reverse complement strand
GCAATGTCGATTTCCTTCCAGCCATACGGAATCGCCTGATACCGGCTCTGTACATCGGCCATCGAGGTCGGAAGCTTCTTCATGTCCTGCATTTCGAGGTACTCTTCCATCCGGATGGCGGCATCATGATTTTCCTCCATGCCCGCGATGACCCCATTGAGATGATCGCCGCGAAGCACGGCCAGAATATCCGCGTCCGTCTCGGCATTCTTCGTGATCAGTCCAAGCTCACTGTAGACATGGGTCACCAGGTAGTCGAGGGACTGATCCAGCTTGGTTTTTGCGTCACCGCCCTTGATTTCGATATGCTCTCCATCCACGTAGAAGTCCGCATCGAGGATGGCCTTCCGGAGATCGTCTTCCGCAGAGGCCTCATACTTCGTGGCCTCGTCCTGATGGGTACGGATGATGTCCTGCACGGACTTCGGAAGCTGGGCAACATTGCGCTGCTTCACATACTTCCGGACCTTCATTGCCTTTTCGAGGGACTCATAGTACGGGGTCTCCGAAAGCACCACGATGGCCTGGTTTTTCGACTCGGTCATGAGACGAAGCTCACTCTTTTCGACCGCATCCGTGGCGACGGTCAGGATGCGAAGACGCATACCGCCGCTGACGGAACCGACACTGGTGCTGTCGATCATCTGATCAAATGGGAAGTCATATTTTCCATGCCGAAACTTCTTCGTGGTATAGATATCCGCAAAAATCATCTGGCCAATGCGCTCGACAATCGCCGAGGTATCCACCTGTGTATTCTTATAGATATCCCGCTGGATATCCTGCTCCTCATCGGTCAGGAAGTTATAGGTATCCCCGGTTCTTCCGATATAGTTCTGGCTCAGCAGCCGGTCGAGGCTTGCGCCCACCGTCTTTCGCATCGTGATCTTATCGATACGGATATCATCGGCCATGAGAATAACGATATTGTCAAGGTTCGCCGGGATATCATCGACGTAGCGAATGAGGTACAGGAGCTTTAAGACATTGACATCCTGCTGCTCGATCCCATCGCCATTGTCTGCGGCCTTCTGGCAGCGTTCGATTACACGACGAATCGCACTGTCCAGGAAGCCATGCACCGTATTATAGAAAAGATAGAACGGTGCCAGGGCATACTCGTCCCGATCCTCGATCTTCTGGGCCGCCTCCTGGAAACCGGAAAGCATGGAGCGCTCGCCACCGGAAAGATGCTTGCCGGCATTGCCGTGCTTCCGAATCTCGGCAAAGACCTTCTGCATGATCATAAACTGATACGGTACGAACGGGAAATTCCGGGCGAAGTCCTGCGGACCGCTGAAGCCCTTGATATCCAGCATGGCGCCCGTAAAGCTGAAAAGATTCCGGAGGACAGAATCGTTCTGGTTATAGACCTCTTCCAGTTCCGGTTCTACTTCAGGCTTCTTCTTCAGGATACGCTTCTGAATGACTTCATCTGCAGAAGAAGAGGTCAGCGAAAGCCGCGTCTTGAAGCGGGCCTGAATCCGAGAAAACTCATTTTCACGCGCCTTAATGATCTCGTCGATGGCTTCCTGACCGGTACATACAACCCAGATCTTACCGCCGCACTCGCTGCCGATTTTCTCGACGAGCGACTGCAGATTGATGAGGAGATCGGTATCTCCGCCGACATACTGGCCAACCTCATCCACCATGAAGAACAGGCGGAAATCCTCCGGCTGCTGGTCCACGTACTCCTTCATCTCGGAGACGAGCTGGGCAATGCTGGTTTCTACGGTTTCGGTTCCGTTAAACCAGTTCCGCGCGGACTCCTCGCTCATGCCGAGCACCTCCTCGAGGGTTTCTACGATATCATCCTCGAAGAAGGCAAAGGCATCCCTCGATTCAATCCAGGATCCACCATTCTTTTCTTCGAATACACGACGGAATTCTGCAGTCTTCCCACGCTTTTCAATGAACTGCTCGAGCTTCGCCACCTTCAGATTCTCACCATAGAATCCGAGGTAGTTGTAAAACATCTTTGCAAATACACGAAGTACAGCAGTCTTATCCTTATGGATGGAACCCTCAATGTCGATATTGAAAAGGATCGTGTCCGTATGGCCCTTCGTTACGGAATCGATCAGCATAAAGGTCGCCGGATCATCCGCAAACTTCTTACGGAAGCGCTCTACGGTACGGATGCCCTGGACCTCGCGGTTCGCGAGCAGGTAGGACAGCATTTTCAGAAAGTGCGATTTACCACTTCCGAAGAAGCCGGAAATCCAGACGCCGATGTCTGCGGTTTCTTCATGAAAGGATTCGGCATAATTATTGAAAAAGGTCATGAAATGCTTCTTCAGATCCCGGGTGATGACATATTCATCGAGCTCCTGTACGAGTACATCCTCCGCATCCTGGTCGACCTTGACGACGCCGTTAATCTTACGGTTGATATCCTCCTGGAATACATTCTGTATCTTCATGTGTGATCCTCCTTTAGATTACATTGAACGCCCGGTAATACGGATTCTTTTTGAGACGATTGAAAAGCTGGACGTCGCGCCCATCATAGGTGCCAGGGTAAAAGACGAGGATCGGAACATTGGGAAATTCCGGCTGCATGGCATTCAGGAGGTCATGGATCCGGATGAAGGGAAAGGCATCCCCCACCCCGGTGATGAGGATGACGTCGCCCGCCTCCTGTGGTTCATATTTCATTTTATTGACGAAGGCCATATTGTTCGCCATCTGGCTCATCTGATCTCGGATAAACGCTTTTCCCTTTTTATCCTCCATCGCCGGGATGGCTTTCACGATGCGCTTATCCTCGCAGATGGAAAGGAAGATCTTATAGAGGTTATACTCGATGAGATGACAATTCATGGATGGATCGGTCAGGATCTGCTCCAGAAAATGCCGGACCATCATTTCTTCGGATGGATCGTAGCAGAAGATCCGGATATTCACCTCGTTGCTGAGCCCCTTTCCTTCCAGGAATTCCGGCTCCTGCATCAGGGCTCTCAGCTTATCTAAACGTCCTTTTAATTCACTCATGTAACGGATCCTCCTTAGGAAAAGCAGTTAAATGCAGGAAGCGCGATCGTATCTCCCTTCGCGCGGATGGCATTTTCCAACACCGGCTGAAGCCATACGGGATTGAGTGTCGTCGCCCGCGTGCTGTCGATGTAGTCATTCTCGACCAGCATCTTCGTGATGACCTGCTTCAGCTTTTCGATGGTCGTGTGACTCCAGGACGCCACGAGGTCATCCTGCTCCTGTAAACGAAGAAAATAGCTGTTTAAATCGATCTTCCCGAAGGTGGAATCCGCTAATCGGTACTTCTCCCCAATGACCGTGATCATGAAATCCCAGATCAGCTGATACCGCTTCATCATGGCATACAGGCATACCTGCTTTGCGACCTCCGCAGGCTGGCGGGCGATCACCGCGATCAGATCCGCATCATCGAGACTTTTTAAGCGGGTCATGCAGGTCCGGGCCATCTTCTGAATGGATTTCTCGGTTGGATACTGGAAAAGATTGTCCCGCACGACCCGCTCGATGATTTCCTTTTCAGAGAGCCCTTCGGCCATCAGCCGGGCCGTCATCCGCATTTCATAAAAGAGGAACTGCTCTCGCGTCATCTGCCCGGATCCCCTGTATGGACTCTCATCCCTTCGCATACTCATTCAATCAGACCTCGTGATAATACAGGTGGATGTTCTCGTAGCTTCCATCCTTCATGCGGAAGCCACCTGGCACCATGCCGAGGTGCACGAAGCCGAGGCGTTCGTAAAGATGGCGGGCATGGATGTTTTTCTCGACGACGACATTGAACTGTAAAATATGGAAACCGTGCTTCGCAGCCTGTGCGAGGCAATCGAGGACAAGCTTCTCTCCGATATGCTCTCCGCGGCAGCTGACATCCACGGCATAGCTTGCATTTGCGATATGACCGCAGCGACCGACATTGTTCGGATGCAGGATGTAGAGACCGACGACGTTCCCGTCCTGCTCTGCAACCCCACAGTAGCTCTGCGCTGCAAAAAAGGCGGCGCCGCTCTCCGCGTCGAGTCCTTCTTCCTGTGGAAAGGCTTCCCCGTCTTCCACGACCTTATTCCAGATGCGGACCATATCCGCGATATCCTTTTCTGTATATTTTCGAATTACCATCACTGTTTCCTTCTGTAAAAATTAAAAATCGTAGCGAACCACCTGACAGTTTTTGACGCCGTAGGCAGCGTACTCTTCATTTGTCATGTCGGTAAAGTAAGACTGGATCATCCTCGCGATGCCGTTGTGCGCGACGAGGATGTAGGTTTTCTGTCCGGATTCGGCCTTGATGTCATCCAGCAGATTATAAATACGCTGCGCAAGCTGCAGCATGGATTCACCGCCTTCATATCGGCAGGCAAAGGACTGCTTCGCTTTTTTAAAATCCGCGCCGTCCCTCGGTGTGGACTCCCATTTTCCGAAGTTCTGCTCCATGAGGCGTGGCTCCATACGGCATGGAATGCCTGTCATTTTCGAAATGATCTTTGCAGTGTCGGCCGCGCGACTCAGTGGGGAATAGAGTATTTCATCTGCCTGAAGCTTCTGATCCAGAATGGCCTGGCCTGTTTCCATCGCCTGTGCACGCCCATGCTCTGTCAGTGGACTGTCTGTCGCTCCACAAATTTTATTTTCAACATTCCACACGGTCTGTCCGTGCCGCACAAAATAGAAATGTCCCATTACGATTCCTTTCTGAATTTTGATCTTTCTTATAGATTGACGCTTTTTGAAACCGTTCAGTCTGGAACCGGGGATGCTCTGTTGAGAAGGAAACGACGGTTCCGGCTTTTTCCTTCATTACTCCACCCAGAATACTCTGCCCGCTCTTCTTTCTGCTGCTTCTGGTACTTCACCATCAACATAGCCGATGGCACAGTGTCCGATGCCTTCCCATTCACCTTCTACGCCCAGATCCTTCAGAAGCTGCTGAAATTCTGGAAGCTCAAATTCTTCCTTGGCTCTGTGAATCCAGATGCTGCCCAGATTCAATGCGTGCGCCGCCAGCATCATATTTCCCATGACCAGACTGCCATCGTATACATGCGTCGGCAGACTCTTGTTTGCAAGAACAACGAGAATCGCAGGTGCACCGTAGAAAGGATCGAAGTCCTCCTGCCAACCGCCGATTTCGCAGTTGGCCTTTGAGAGCCTGTCGCGGAGCGCCTTTTTCGTTACGGCAAGGATGACCGTCCCCTGCTTTCCTCTTCCGTTTGCGGCATATAATCCTGCATCGATGATCTGCTTCAGATCCTCCTTCGACGGCATCGTCGACTTGAATTTTCGAATACTCCGACGCTCTTCCATTGCCTTAATGATCTCGTTCATTTTCTTTCCTCCTGTAGTATGGCTATTTTGTTCTGTTCACACTTTAGCTGTTGTTGCCGGATCGCTCCGAACAGGCAGCATTCCGCTTATGTTTTACCTCATACGGGCCTTTGCTGTATACGATTCGACCTCGATTCGGAGGACGGCGACTGCTTCAGCCATCTTTTCGTTGATGATATGATCTTCGCCTGTCTGTGTCTTCATGAGAAGTTCCAGAGCCCTGCATTTTTCCGCAGGATCTTCCAACAGGGTTGCCCGGCCTCTGCACATGACACTTTCATATACTGCGCCATAGCTGCACGGGATATCGGCGGTAACCAGGGATTCACCACGATCAATTTCCACAAATACATGCGGGTTTTTCCTTAAACAGTCCAGCTTGTGACCTTCCTTCGCAGAGTGGACATAGAACGTCAGCTTCGCATCGTTCAGCTCATATCCATAATGAAGGGGCACCACATAAGGAAAACACTCATCGAACATTCCGAGATGCATGTACCGGGCACCTGCAAGGATGCTTTCAATTTTATGTAGATCCGTGATTTCTCTGTCTGCTCGTCTCATTTTTCAGGTCCTCCAAGAGTATAGTATGATTCTCAATCATAAGAAATCTTCAGTTTAAGTTAACAATTTTATTTTATGGATACATGGAATTTCAGATTACAAACTGCTACTTAGTATAGCATAGAGAAATCGAAAAATCGGTATATAAAAAGATGGACAGCTTGTGCTCATCCCCTGGTGGTTTTTAAAGCTCACACACGATGGCTGACCCTAAAATCAGGATGGCACCGATGATCCCAAGTATTGTCATGTGCTCCTTCAGGATGCAAGCCGATAAAAGAAGTGCCACGATCGGGTCAATGTAACTGAAGAGCGCGACCGTCTGTGCCCGAAGGCCATCCATGGAGCCGAAATAGAGGGCATAGCTTATGCCCGTGTGGATGATTCCGACGATAAGAAGGAGGAGCAGAGTCGACATGCTCCAGGTATTTCCAGCAAAGGATCCGCTAATAAGCAGATACGGAAGCATAATGACTGCGGCTGCGGACAGCTGAATGACCGTCTTTTCGTACGCATCAATGCCGGGCAGACTCTTATTGAGAAGCACGACCGCTGCATAAATGAGGGCAGCGCCGATGCCGAGCAGGATGCCCGTCAGATCTCTCCGATCAAGCCCTGCACCTTCTAGGATCCCCGATATGAGAACCATTCCGATCAGCGCAAGCGCGGAGCAAATCAGCTTCTTTGCACTGAGCCGTTCCTTCAGGATGGGTACGGAAAGAAGGACGACAAAGGTGGGCGCCATGTAATAGCAGAGCGTGGCGACCGACACCGACGTATAGTTATAGGCTTCAAACAGCATCATCCAGTTGACACCGATCAGTGCTCCGGTCAGAGCCAGCAGACCATAGGCTTTTCTGGAAAGATGATGACACAGCTTCTGCCCCTTTATTTTCACGAGGGTAATGAGAAAAGCCGCACCGATGGCACCTCGAAAAAAAGCGATCAAAGCGGACGGCAGAGGGATCAGCTTTCGAAATATACCGATGGTTCCGAAAATGGTCATGGCAGAAATAAGCATGGCCAGGGATCTGGATGAGTTCTTCGAGTAATTCACGTTGTATGCTCCTTCAGGTTTCGCTCCCGGCTAATGTACAAGAGCGTTTTCAAGAATGCTTTTATGTTATCACATTCAAGAAATCACCGCACATAGATACAATGCACTAAATTCAGAAATTATATATAGTTTCGTACTGCTTTCATCTATGAAGACCCCTGTCGAAAATAGATACAATTCTGAAAAATGACGTACCGTATATAGATTTTTTCGAAAATCGGCATACGCTTATAAGCGTACTATATATGAATCCGCTTTTTCAGAAATCGTATATATGCATTTGGAGGCATTTCTCTGAAATTTGATATTTCTGTATACACAAACTCGTTATTTATAAAATCGTATATATGTTCTCAGCCTTCTTCTTTTGAAATAAGGGCTTTTCATATACACGATTTCTGAAATCAGCTTTCCGTATATATTTTTCAGCGAAAACGAGCTCTGGAGAGTCTGAAAGCGTATATATGATTTTTAAAATACGCCTTTCGTATATAGTCTATGAATTATCGTCCACGTTTCACCAGATCTACGCCCGCCCAGGTCAGAAGGTGGCGTTCGTGAGTGCACCTTCTAACCTGGGCGGGCGTGAGTGCCACCGGTATGCATACATCGCTATATAACATCGGCTGATAAAATACAGAAGAGAGCCCGGAAACAACGTATTTACGTCATTTCCGGGCTCTCTTTCAGGTGATTTCTCACCCTATAAAGAAAGCTGGCAACCGGAATCGGACCGGTGACCTCCGCACTACCAATGCGACGCACTACCGACTGTGCTATGCCAGCATTCCGTTCCCTCAAGAGAACTTCTATACTTTATCACGGAGGCATGGCTCTGTCAACAGCGAATTTACTTTTTCTGTAAAAAGTTTGTGCGGCTATTTTCCGGCCCGAGGAGTGATCGGCAGGTCTGTGTGCACTGGCCCGGAAGCAGGTCCGCGCACAGATCGAAATGCGATTTATTCTGAGAAAAACTTCGCTTTGATCTTCTCCACTGGCATCTTCTGTCCGGTCCACAGCTCGAAGGCCGCGGCGCCCTGGTACAGCAGCATATTGATGCCGTTAAAGGATTTTAAGCCACAGGACTCGGCCATTTCAAGGAGCTTCGTCTTCCGCGGGTTGTAGATGACGTCAGCGACGATGAGCGGTTTCGGTGCAGGGGAAATCGACCTTGCAGCGTCCGTCTTATCATCCAACATGTCCACACTGACTGCTTCAACAGCCGACGATGCGGCACGCGCGGTAAGTGCTGCAGTATCCTTCGATGGGGTGCGCGCGGTGAGCCACGATGCATCCTTGATAACGCAGGCGTCGGTATTCGGTGCCATACCGACGTTCGTAGCATTGATGAGCAGGAAGGACTCCGCGATCTGCTGCTGCATCACGGCATCATCATAATCATATACGGTCACATGACACTGTGTGCGTGCGTTCAGGTCTGCCACAACACGTGCGGTACGTTCATGAAAGCGGCTGCCCATGCGTTCGAAGACAGAGATTTCGCGGGCTCCATCAAGGGCGAGCTGCACAAGCACGGCGATACCTGCACCGCCCGTGCCGAGAAGTGTGATCTTCTGCCCACGGAAATCGACGCCCTCCTGGCGTGCGGACTCCGTAAAGCCGATGCCGTCCGTGGTATGACCTGTAGCGGTACCATCGTCCTCAAAGACAACCGTGTTCACAGAACCGGCAATCTCCGCTGCCGGACTCAGACGATCACAGAGCGCGACGGCCTCGGTCTTGAGCGGCATGGTGAGATTAAAACCACGCACTCCCATCCGTCGGAAGCTGTCCATGACGCCCGCAAGCTCCCCCTCCTTCACATCGAAGGCGAGGTAGCGGTAGTCGAGTCCTAGCTCCTGAAAGGCTTCGTTATGCATGGCAGGTGACATGCTGTGCGCCACTGGGTTTCCAAGCAGGCAGATCATTTTCGTATGTCCAGAAATATCCATCCTCTCTCCTCTTATAAAAGAAGGGAATCCGGCGTGAGACGTCGAGGATTCCCTGTATCGGCAGGCTGTCCCATCCCATGTGATATGGTTCAGCCTTATGTTCCCTGTATCGTGTGCTGGCCCCTGTGTGTTCAGCTCAGCCGCTGACGCACGATCTCGTAGGCGAGTACACCGCATGCAACGGAAGCATTGAGCGAGTCAATGTCACCCTTCATCGGAATCGAGGCAACCATGTCACACTTCTCCTTTACGAGACGGGACACGCCCTCGCCTTCGTTTCCGATCACGAGACCGATCGAGCCCTTGAGGTTCAGCTTATACATGAGCTCACCGTCCATTTCGGCACAGACAAACCACATGCCCTCCTTCTTCAGCTCCTCAATGGTCTGGCCGATATTGGTGACCTTCGCGACACGCGTGTACTCGAGGGCCCCGGCCGAGCTCTTCGCTACGGTTGAGGTCAAGCCTACGGCACGGCGCTCACGAATAATGACGCCATGTGCACCAGCGAGGTTTGCGGTACGAATCATCGCGCCGAGGTTATGCGGATCCTCGATGCCATCGAGGATAAAGAGGAACGGATCCTCGTTCTTTTCATGGGCGGCATCCAGCATTTCCTGCACGGTGCTGTAATGGAAGGCGGCGAGATAGGCGGCGACGCCCTGGTGGCTGCTGCCTGGACCTGCGATCTCATCGAGGCGCTCCTTCTTCACGAATTCCGGCTTCACTCCGGCCTTCTTCGCCTCCCGGAGAATCGTGGAAATCGGGCCGTCATGGAGCCCATCCTGTACAAACAGGCGATCAATGGCTTTCCCGGCACGAAATGCCTCAATGACCGGATTCCGACCGATCAGTGTAAATTCTTCGTCTCTCATATTCCGACCTTTCTTTTCTCTGGATGATCTTCCAGCTCCTGGAGGTGGGCAATGCCTCTGGCCTCGAGCTCGATCATGCGCTCGTACTGTTCACTCAGATACAGGTACCCGATCAGCGCCTCGAAGCCCGTGGCACGGCGATACTCCTGGATGGAGCTGTTTTTACTGTGCGTCTGCGACTTCTGATTGCGGCCACGGCGATAGACCGCCATCTCCTCTTCGGTCAGCAGCTCCTGCCCGATGAAGTAGCCCATGATCTCCGACTGCGCATGTGCACAGACGAAGGTCGTTTTCTTATGGTTGATGGCATTGACCGAACCAGGGAAATTCGACACCATGTATTCGCGCACCGCGAGGTCATACAGGCCATCGCCGATGTACGCAAGAAGAAGCGGGGACGTTGTCTGTACGTCCACCGCCTTTATGTTCAGCTTTTCCTTATAAAGCTTTATCATCTCAAAATCCATCAGGCACGACTCCACTTGACGCCTTCGCGTGTATCCTTGAGGATGATGCCCATGGCGAGCAGCTGGTCACGAATCTCATCGGCCTTGGCGAAATCCTTCGCCTTTCGTGCAGCCTGCCGCTCCTCGATCAGCTTTTCCACCTCGCTGTCGAGATCGTCCTTCTTCAGCTCCGTACGAAGACCGAGCACGCTCATCAGAAGCTCCAGCTTCTGGAGGACATAGTCCACATAGGCCTTCGTGCTGGACTCGGTGACTGAGACATTGGCGAGACGCACGAGCTCGAAGATGGCGGTAATCGCGTCCGCCGTGTTCAGATCATCGTCCATCTTACTGTTGAAGGTCGCCTGCAGCGCATCTACGGACTTCTGATCCTCCAGCTCCTTCGCTGTCATGCTGTCGCCCTGTGCCTTTGCACTCAGCTCGTGCAGACGCTCAAGCGCCGTATAGATCCGGTCGAGAGAGGTCTTTGCGGAATCCATGAGCTCCTTACTGAAGTTCAGCGGGTTCCGGTAATGTGCGCTCAGCATGTAGAAGCGGAGCACCATCGGATCATACTTTGCAGTAATGTCACGTACGGTGAAGAAGTTACCGAGGGACTTACTCATCTTCTGGTTGTTGATGTTGATGAAGGCGTTATGCATCCAGTAGTTTGCGAAGGTCTCGTGGTGCGCACTCTCATACTGCGCGATCTCATTCTCATGGTGTGGAAAAACGAGGTCCTCACCACCGGCATGGATATCAAGACGACCGCCACAGTACTTCGGTGCCATGACGCAGCACTCTGTGTGCCAGCCTGGACGGCCCTCACACCATGGGGACTCCCAGTATGGCTCACCCTCCTTCTTCGGCTTCCAGAGCACGAAATCGGTGGAGGTGCGCTTGCCCTCCTCGCCAGAAACCTTGAGATCACGGAAGCCGGACTGGAGCTCGTCAATGTTCTTGTGACTGAGCTTTCCATAGCCGCGGAAGGAGGTGGTATCGAAGTAAACCGTGCCATCGGCTGCCACGTAGGCATTGCCATTCTCGATCAGGGTCTTGATGAGGTCGATCATGCCCTGGATCTCCTCTGTTGCCTTCGGGTGCGCAGAGGCCGGCTCAATGTTCATATCGGCCATGTCCTTCTCGACCTCGGCGATGTACTTCTTCGTAATCTCGCCACAGCTTACGCCCTCTTCGATGGACTCCTTGATGATCTTGTCATCGACATCCGTATAGTTGGAAACATAGGTGACTTTATAGCCCTGATACTCCATGTAGCGACGGAAGGTGTCGAACACAATCATCGGGCGTGCATTGCCGATATGGATGAAGTTATATACCGTTGGGCCGCATACATACATGCGGATCTTTCCTTCCTCAATCGGCTTAAACTCTTCCTTCATGCGGGACATTGTATTAAAAATTTTCATAGTCTCTCCTCTGCCCTTCGACCAGCTGAACACGGTTCTCCATCCAGTGGTGTTCTCTGTGATCACCAGAGCTTCGGTGATCCGTACGTTTTCGCAGGGCCATTTAGAAACATTTTACGGCGTAAAGGGCCCTGCGTCAATGAAATCTCTAAGGCGGAGGAGTGGCCTGCGATGCCACACGAAGAGGTCGTTGTAAAATCCAAATCGGGTCTTTCAGAAGCACTTGGAGTAATTTTTCCTTAGCACCCTCTGTCAACGTCGCGTTTTCATCAAGAAAACGCGACGATTGCAGAGGACCTAGTGCTTCTTAAGACCCGATTTGAGCGACTGATCACGGGGGAGTGCCGCCCGAAGGGCGCGGGGGTCCCCGTGATGCCTAAGTGGCGAACGTATTCATAACTGTGCCGGAGGCACAGTGTCTGATTTTTCCGACCTTGGAGTACTGGTTTCGCAGGCCACCCCTCTTCCGAAGATTATTTAACGCTGGCAGTTAACGCTGATACTGATTGAAGAACTGCTGGAACTGCTGCCACAGCTGCTCCTGATCACTGCTGGAGCCGTTCTGTCCATCGGAGCCCTGGCTGCCATCCTGGTCGTTTGAGCTGCCGCCATTCTGGGAGAACGGATCGTTCGTGGAGCCCTGGCTCTGCTGACTCTTGCTGCCGGACTTCTTGTTGGTGTTCGAGGTTTCCGAAGAACCCAGCGTTACATCCACAGTAACTTCATCATATTTGTTGCCGTTTGGACGCTGTACGGTCACCTTGACGGTTTCACCAGCCTTGTACTTCGCGAGCAGCGTGGAGAGATCATCATAGGAGGTCACGCCCTGACCATCCAGTGCGGTGATGATATCCTTTTCCTGCAGGCCGCTGTTCTCAGCATTGGAGCCTTCCGTAAACTTATAAATGAAGACGCCCTGTGGCATATCAAAGGTCTGTGCGGTCTGTGCATCAATGTTCTTGACCTGGATGCCGAGGTAGCCACGCTCGTCTTCCGGAACGGCCTGACGTGTGGTCAGGGTCGACAGGGAATCAATGACGGTCTTGGCCTTATCCGACGGAATGGAGTAGCCCATGCCCTCAACGTCTGTGTCACTGTACTTTGCAACGTTGATGCCGATGAGCTCACCCTTCAGATTGAGGAGTGCGCCGCCGGAGTTGCCCGGGTTGATGGCGGCATCCGTCTGGAGAAGTCCGGACTCGGTTCCCTCACTGGTCTGGACGTCTCTGTCCTTCGCGGAGATGATACCGGTTGTGACGGACTGACCATAGCCGAGGGCGTTACCGATGGCAACGACCTGATCACCGACCTGAAGATCATCACTGTTGCCAATGCTGATGATCTTGATGGCGTCCATGGTTTTTTCCGGAATATCTGAAAGCTTTACTGCAACCACGGCAAGGTCTGCGGAAGCATCGGTTCCCTTGATCTCTGCATCGACACTCTCCTCGTCGCAGAAGGTGACGGAAAGCGAGGTGGAATCTGTAACCACGTGGTTGTTTGTTACGATCAGAAGCTCAGTATCGTTTTTACCGACGATGACACCGGAGCCACTGGCTGGAACCTCCGTCTCATAATTCTGGGAATTTCCGAAAAGTGAAAAGCCATTGGCCTGATATTTCATCATATTGGTGATGGCGACAACGGATGGCATGGCGTTCTTTGCAACCTCAGATACGGAGCCATAGCCCATGGTCGAAGCCTGTGCGCCTGTACTGCTCGCGGCTGCGGCCTGTGTTTCCCCTGCGGTCTCTGTGGCCTGCGTGGTCTCCGCTGTATTTTCTGTGCTGCTCTCCGTCTGGTAGGTAATGCCCGCCTTCTGGGCGGCGACATTGACACCGACCATCGAAGCACCGGCGACGGCACCAAATAAAAGTGCGCCTGCAACAATTCCTGCTACTTTTTTCATCATGAACCTCCTAAGAAAGTCTTGTTCAAAAGTCTCGTTCAAAAGTCGAGTTCTTGATAGATCGTATATGTTCATTCATCGAAGGAGCCGGAGCTCCCGTCTGGATGACTGCTCATTCACTTCAGCTATCTTTCTGCTTACATCGAGTATGATACGGGATTTCTGTGTTTAAAATGTGTCTTAGGTTTGGAGAATTTGTGAAATGAGCGATGGCGTTTCGCTGGAGACATGCGCATGATGGGCGGTATCCACATGGTCTCGTGCTGAAACTGCATGTAAAATATGCAGTTTACAGTCTTTTAAGAGACGTTCCATCGATAAAATGCTATGATAGCAACATAGAAAGCTTCGGAGGAAGTATGTATTATTTTATCATTAATCCGCAGGCCTCCGGTGGGCGTGGACGTAAAATCTGGAACCGGCTTCTCAAATACCTGCAGCGGACACATCAGATGAATCAGGTAGAGGCGTTTCTCACGGAAAAGACCGGCGATGCGCGACGCTATGCGCGGATGCTGTCGGAGCGCTGCATGGAGAACCGCATCATCACGGTGATCGGTGGAGAAGGGACCCTCAATGAGGTGGTTGATGGCCTTCACCTCGACAGTGACCGCATATCCCTGGCCTATATCCCGACAAAGGTGGACAATGACATCGCCCGCTGCTATCGGAAGCGTTATACGCTGAAGGCACAGATCCGGCGGCTCATGAATCCTTCGGATGAGCTGCTTCTGGATTACGGTGTGCTGAATTGTGCAAGTCTGAACCGGCGCTTCGCTGTGAGCTCCGGAATCGGCTTCGATGCGGCGCTGTTCCCACCGCTTGCGCCTGAGAACCGTGAAGAGGCTCAGGAAACAAAAAAAGCGCCATTTCCAAAACGACGCATCAGCTATCTCCATCATTTTATGCGAGAGCTTCTGCGTGCACGGCAGAGTCACGGCTACGTGATCCTCGATGGGGAGAAGCGGCATGAATTTAACAATATCCTTTTTATTTCGGCGCATGTCCATCCCTTCGATGGCGGTTACATGGTCTGCCCGCAGGCCGATGGTGCGGATGGTTTCCTGGATATCTGTATTGTGAGTACGAAATATAAGTGGCGGCTCGCGGCCATTATGGTGGCGAGTATTTTCGGACAGCATGTCCGGCACACCGGCGTTCACCTCTATCGCTGCCGGGAGGCGGTGATCCATACGGAAAAGGCATTGCCCGTCCATGTGGACGGTGAGGCCATCGGTGCACAGACGGATTTTACCTTGACCTGTATACCAAAAAAGCTTCGACTTCGCATCTGAGCGAAATCGAAGCTCTTTTTTTAGCTGAGCAGTGCAACGGCCTGAGCGCTGATGCCCTCGCCGCGGCCGGTAAAGCCGAGATGCTCTTCCGTCGTCGCCTTGATGGAAACCTGATCCACCGACAGCTGCAGGGCGGCAGCCACGTTCTTCCGCATGTCCGGCAGATACCCCATCAGCTTCGGGCGCTGCGCAATGATCGTGGAATCAATGTTTTCGATGCGATAGCCGTGGGCTGCGAGTATGTGCCCGACCTCCTGAAGAAGCGCGATGGAATCGGCGCCCTTATAGTGCGGGTCTGTATCCGGAAAGTGCTGGCCAATGTCGCCCAGTGCAGCCGCCCCGAGCAGTGCATCCATGATGGCGTGCACGATGACATCCGCGTCACTGTGTCCATCGAGTCCGAGCTCGTAAGGAATGGTAACGCCGCCGAGAATCAAGGCGCGGCCTTTTACCAGCTTGTGTACGTCGTATCCTGTTCCAATTCGCATAGGTACCTCCTGATGAATGAAATAACAGCATCGCGGACGAGCGCTTGCAGCGCGATTCGGTCCATTTCGCCGATGCTTTGCTTCTTTACATGAGACTCTGTGGGTCTACATAGCTTCCATTTTTACGGACACCGAAGTGCAGATGCGGACCGGTGGAGTATCCAGTCGAGCCGACGGTGCCGATGCTCTGTCCGGCCGAAACCTCCTGTCCTTCGGAGACATTGAGATTTGCCATGTGCATGTAGACGGTATATACGCCACTGCCATGGTTGATCATGACATAGTTTCCGGCGGATGCAGAGTAGGTTGCAATGACGACCTCACCGCTCGCCGACGCGACGACCTTCGAACCGCTCGAGGCGGCAATGTCAATGCCCTTGTGGTAGGTGCTGGCGCCCTCCGTCGGTGCCTCCCGCGCGCCAAAGGTGCTGGTAATGCGTCCGCCGGATGGAACCGGCCAGGTAAGGCCGCCGGACAGCGTCCGCGTGGTATAGTCCGGCTTCACCTCCTTTACAGTATCGGGATCCTTTCCGGCGGCTTCGGCTGCCTTTCGAGCGGCCTCTTCCTTCGCCTTTGCTTCGGCTTCCGCTTTCTTCCGCGCTTCCTCTTCCTTTCGCTGGATTTCCTTTTCCATAGCGACGATCGTGTTTTCCTGTGCACGGATGTCGGCACTGAGATCATCGATCTGATCCTGCTGCTGATCTGCGGTTGACTGGGCGGAACGGAGCTTCTGATTATAGGAGGCCAGCTCCTGGTTCTTCTGGTTCAGCAGGGTGGCTACACTCTGCTGCTTCGCACTGGCAGACGCCTGCATGGCTACAAGCTGTGCCTGCTCCGCCTCCAGCTGAAGATTTGTATTTGTGACCAGCTGCTTCGTTTCCTCAAACTCACTCAGCTTCTGCCGGTCGTATTCGGTGATCTTTGCGATGTATTCGGCTTTATTCAGGAGGTCCGACCAGCTCTTTGCATTCAGAATCATGTCGATGAAGCTGGTATCCCCCTTCTCATACATAAAGCGGATACGGAGCTTCATGCTGGCATACTGATTCGATTCGGTCTGGGTAGCCTCCGCAAGCTGCCCCTCCGTGAACTGGATGTCGAGCTGCTTCTGCGCGATGGAGGCATTGAGCTCATTTACTTCATTCGTGAGCGCGGTCATGCTCTCATCGAGTGCCTTTATGTAGCTTGCAGTGTCGGCCTTCTGGCTCTGAAGTCCGCTGATGGTATCCTGAACCTTGGACTGCTCCTCCTTCAGCGCATCGATGGCTGCCTGATTCGCATCAATGGTTTTCTTTGCCGTATCGATCGTCTTTTTTTCGCTCTCGGCGGCAAGATTTGGCATGGCCGTACAGTTCAGTGACAGCAGAAGTGCTGCCGCGAGGATATAGAATCTTTTTCGTCCTGTTTTTTTCATGGCTTACACTCTCAGCGATTTTCGAATCGTGAAAAAGGAAACAACGAAGCCCACGCCGACGCCGAGCCCCAGTGCAACCGTCACCATCTCCGGAAAGATCGTATGAATCGGGATCGGCTGAAACAGGCTTGAGATGGCCACGAAGTGCGCCGTGATATAGCGGGCGGCCTTCTCATAGATCAGATAAATGGCAGCGAGCGGGATCAGTGCACCGAACAGACCGAGAATCATGCCTTCGACCAGAAACGGCAGACGAATCATCAGATTGGTCGCGCCCAGCATCTTCATGATCATATTTTCATGACGACGGAACTGCGCTGCCACGGAAATCGTGTTGCTGATCAGAAAAACCGATACCGCCAGCAGGATCGTGATAATCACGACGCTGAGCAGTGAAATGATGCGGTTCAGGGAGCTGAGTCCTGTGACGGCAGCATTGGAATAGTTTACCTGACGCACGACCGGAAAGCTGTGCAGCCAGTCGACGATCGTCTGCTGATCCTGAATGTTATAAAGAAAGATCTCATAGCTCTGCGAGTTCGCGAGCGGGTTGTCCTCAGCAAAGGCCTGCGCCAGGAGCTCGTTGTCATCGAAGTAGTCACTCTTAAACTCATCCCAGGCCTCTTCTGCAGAGGTATAGTGTGCACTCTTCACCTCTGGGCGTGCTTCAATGGCCTCGCCGACCGCCTTTACCTCATCGCTGCTGGCGTCATCCGTAAAAAAGACGGTAATGCCGACCGTGGTCTCTGCGGTCTTCGCAACGTTCTGCACATTCGAAATGATGGCGAAGAAGAGACAGAACAGGAAAATGCAGGCGGCAATGGTGGCTGTGGATGCCGCTGAAAACAGCTTATTGTGCAGTATGTTTTTGAATCCGGAGCGGATACAGTACCCAATGGCATTTGGCTTCATGATGCGCTGCCTCCCTTTTTACGACTGAGATAACGTGGACGATGGCGGTCCTGCTGCTCCGAGGCCTCCGTGGTCTCGGGCTTTCGACGTGAGCGTCCACGGCGTGGCAGAGGTGCGGTACTGTCTGTCGGCATGGTCTCTGCGGTACCATTCGGTGCTTCCATATCGACGGTCGCGGGATCTGCTGCCACCGCCTCCGGTTGTACATCGTCCTTCTCAGGTTGCACTCCAGCTGCTGTATCCGAGACGATTTCACCGTGTGCCATATGGACGGTGCGCTTCTGCATGGTCCGCACAAGCTCGAGATCATGAGTGATCACGATGACGGTGGTGCCCTGCGCATGAATGGATGCGAGGAGCTTCATGATGCCGAGCGCATTTTCATGGTCGAGGTTTCCGGTCGGCTCATCGGCGATCAGAATCTCGGGCTGATTGATCAGGGCACGGGCAATGGCTGTCCGCTGCTGTTCGCCGCCACTCAGCTCACGCGGATAGGCATCGCGCTTGTCACTGAGCCCGACACGCTCGAGCATTTCTGCCACATCGTTCCGGATTTCTGCATTGGACTTCCCGGCGATCAGCTCTGCAAAGCCGACATTTTCATATACAGTACGATCCTCCAGGAGCCGAAAATCCTGAAATACGACACCGAGGCGACGGCGATACTTCGGTACATGACGCCGCTTCATGCGCTGAAGGGCGAGCTCATTCACCATGATCTCTCCTTCCGTCGGTTCAAGCTCCTTCGTCAGGAGACGCACCAGCGTGGATTTTCCAGAGCCGCTGCGGCCGACGATAAAGCAGAATTCGCCATCCGGGATGGTGAGACTGATGTTTCGGAGCGCTTCGACTCCGTTTTTATAGGTTTTGGAAACGTTTCTGATTTCAATCATTCGCGTAAAGGTCCTTTGACTGGAGTATATGTGCGTTCCCTTTTATCCACTGTCCGTGCTGCAGAAGGCTGTGAGCATGAGCAGGAAAGGCATACAGGGTGCATCCATGTAAGTGTACCAAAAACCGGCCCACAGTGTATACACTATGGACCGGTTCATTCATGTCAATTCTCTTAAGATTTCAATCGAGAATATGCGGTGACCGTATTACGCAGGTTTTAATAATCGATTGCTTCCATGTACTTCATGTACTTCACAACCATAAGTGCGATCTTAAAGGTGATGGCATCATCAAATACACGGAGGTCAAGACCAGTTGAACGTTGAAGCTTGTCGAGACGGTACACCAGGGTGTTTCGATGGATGTACAGCTGACGGGAGGTCTCTGACACATTCAGGTTGTTCTCAAAGAACTTGTTGATTGTGGTCAGCGTCTCTTCGTCGAATTCATCTGGAGAAACACCGGTAAAAATCTCACGGATAAACATCTTACACAGCGGAAGCGGCAGCTGATAAATCAGACGGCCAATGCCCAGACGATTGTAGGCAATGATGTTTCGCTCGGCGTAGAAGATTTTCCCAACCTCCAGGGCCATCTTTGCTTCCTTATAGGATTTCGAAACATCCTTGATTTCGTTCACAACGGTACCGTAGCTTACACGTGCCTCGATCATGGCCTCGGTCTCCAGCATATCAAGGATGGTCTCCGCCACATGATGAAGCTCATCAGAGGTTTCGGTTGGCTTCACTTCCTTTACGACGATGACATTCTTCTCATCCACCGCGGTCACGAAGTCATGCGTCTTGGCGGCGAAAAGTGTCTTCAAAGCCTCCAGGGCACCGGAATCACTGGTGCTCTTCTTTGTTTCAACGATATAAACCACACGCTTTACACTGACATCAATGTGAAGCTTCTTTGCGCGGTTATAAATGTCGACGAGCAGAAGGTTATCGAGCAGAAGGTTCTTGATGAAGTTATCCTTATCAAATTTTTCCTTGTATGCGACAAGAAGGGTCTGAATCTGGAATGCTGCGAGCTTTCCGACCATGTAGACATCATCGCTGTCGCCCATCGCAATCAGCACATACTCGAGCTGATGCTCGTCAAAGATTTTAAAGAACTGATAACCGCCTACGGCCTGACTGTCGGCCTGAGACTCTGCGAAGGATGAAACCATCGACTCCGTATACTGATTATCCGTAAAGGTGGATGCAAGGATCTTTCCATCGATGTCCGCAATGGCGATATCCACGCGGGTAATGCTCTTGAGGGAATCAATCGTGCTTTGTAAAACCTGATTTGAAATCATTCTCTACTCCTATCTGCACAATACTCGTTCAAAAAATGGTATTCCATAATCAGTCTTATTCTACTCGATTCGGATTTTAAAATCAATCATCGGATCGCTGGAAGACGGGTTTTATCCACGGACTTCAC
>ERZ808246.1126-NODE-1126-length-20055-cov-4.086150_pt1 | contig 20055 bp, 21 predicted proteins | sample MGYA00521083_ERZ808246 | MGnify/ENA primary metagenome ERZ808246 (study PRJEB31516, sample SAMN03275577) | gut metagenome | biome: mammalia-associated habitat; material: feces | host: Papio cynocephalus | place: Kenya | collected 2012-07-07 ... | reverse complement strand
TAGCGCTCCTGTTTTGGGAACAGGTGGTCGCAGGTTCGAATCCTGTCGCCCCGACAAAAAGCTAAGAGGTTTCGACTTCTTAGCTTTTTTGTTTATATATAACTTAAAATAAGTGTAACTCAATGATTATTACGATTGCTCGCCAGTGTGGTTGTGGAGCCGTCAATGTAGGCAAACTGCTGGCAGAAAACTATGGTATTCCTTTCTATACCAGAAAAAACTTGCTGGAGATGGCAAGTGAGCGTGGAGTGCTTGATGAGATGGAAGCTTTTTTTGATGAGCGCCCGGTTGACGAACTGTTGTTTGCCATGTCTTCTTTTGGGGAAAGCCGTCGCGACTTGACAGAGAAGCCTTTGCACATTCTTGCGGATATGATAGGTGATGAGAATTGCATCGTCATCGGTCGTTGTGGCAACTATATCTTCAGGGAACGCAAGGATTTGGTGTCTGTGTTCTTGAAAGGGTCGATGGAGCATCGAATCGCCGACATTCAGCAAGAGCAAAATCTCTCTTATGATGATGCCAAGGAGTTTGTGGAGCATGTGGAGGATTGCCGTATCGCATACCATAAGTATTATACTGGTTTGACCTGGGGCGATGCCAATGATTATGACATCTGCCTGGATTGCAGTAGGCTGGGTATGTATGAGACATCAAAACTTATCGAGGAATATATAGAGAAAATCGAATTGTAGGCATCATGAAATATCTGATTCAGTTTTTGATTATCATCGCTTTCTCCTTCTTGGGAGAGTTGTTGCATTTTTGTTTGCCTTTGCCAATCCCTGCAAGTATCTATGGCATCGTCCTCTTGTTTGTGGCATTGGAGTTGAAGTTAATCAAGGTGAAGGACATCCGTGAGACGAGTAGTTTCTTGATTGCCGTGATGCCTGTGATGTTTATTCCTGCTGCCGTGGGACTGATAGATTCCTATAAGTCGATAGGCAACTCTTGGTTTGCTTATATCATTGTCACTGTGTTGAGTACATTCATCGTGATGGGAGTGTCGGGATATATTACCCAGTTTGTGATTCGCCGTCATAAAGGGGCTTTTAAAGGTAAAAAGGTAAAAAGGTAAAAGGGTAAAAAGTAAAAGGGTAAAAGAAAAACTCAAGAAAGAAAAACTATAAAGTAAGGATAATATGACTACTTTGTTTCAAGATTCAGTATTCTTCGGGGTGTTGATTAGTTTGGCATCCTATGGCATAGGCTTGTTTTTGAAAATCAAGACGGGATGGTCGCTCATGAATCCGCTCTTGATTTCCATCATATTGGTTATTTGCACTTTGCTTCTCACGGGTGTGAGCTATACCACTTATAGTGCGGGCGCTAACAGCATCAGCTATCTGCTGACACCTGCAACCATCTGTCTGGCGGTTCCCTTGTATCAACAAGTGGAGTTGCTGAAGAAAAATTATCGGGCAGTTCTCTTGGGTATATTCTCTGGCGTACTGGCAAGTTTGTGCTCTGTTCTACTATTGGCGGTGCTGTTTCATTTCGACCATGCCGCCTATGTCACTTTCTTGCCTAAGTCTATCACGACCGCTATAGGCATAGGTGTATCGGAGGAGTTGGGCGGTCATGTCTCCGTGTCTGTGGTGGTTATCATCGTGACTGGTGTTTTGGGCAATATCTTCGCCGAGAAGTTCTTGTCTTTGCTTCGCATCAAGGAACCGATAGCCAAGGGTATCGCCATCGGATGTTCCGCTCATGCGCTGGGAACGGCGAGAGCGATGGAGATGGGTACGATAGAGGGAGCGATGAGCAGCCTTTCCATCGTGGTTTGCGGTGTGATGACCGTGATAGGAGCATCTATTTTTGCTCTTTTCATGTAGTTTTGGGAGGATTTGTTTGGCGTTTTGCTTGAAAAATATTACCTTTGCCCAAAAAGATATGAATCGTAGTGTTAAGTTTTTAGATTTGCAGAAAGTAACCTTGCTGCGTGCCGACGAAATCCACGAGGCGGTAAGCCGTGTCGTGGATTCGGGATGGTATCTCCAAGGGAAAGCTGTTGCACAGTTTGAGGAAGACTACGCTCGCTTTATCGGTACGAAGTGCTGTGTCGGGGTGGGCAATGGGTTGGATGCCTTGACTCTCATCTACCGTGCCTATCTTGAGATGGGCGTGATGAGGAGGGGAGACGAGGTCATCGTACCTGCCAATACCTATATCGCTTCTATCTTGGCGATTACTGAGAATGGGCTGAAGCCTGTCTTGGTGGAACCGAATCCTGATACCTTGGAGATAGATGATGCCCGCATCGAGGAAGCTATCACGGACAGGACTCGCTCCGTGATGATTGTGCATCTGTATGGCAGGTGTGCTTATACCCGGCGTATAGGGGATATTTGCAAGAAGCATCAACTGAAGTTGGTGGAGGACAACGCCCAGGCGCACGGTTGCCGATACATGGGGACTTGTGAAAGTTTGACTAATGAACGGGATGGAAGTCTTGCCGATGAAAGCCAAGAGCGTCTTGCCGATGAAAGCCAAGAGCGTCTTGCCGATGAAAGCCAAGAGCGTCTTGCCGATGAAAACCAAGGGTGGTGTCTTGCTGACGAAAAGCAAGGCAAGCGAACTGGAAGCTTGGGTGATGCGGCAGGGCATAGTTTTTATCCGGGAAAGAACCTCGGTGCCTTGGGCGATGGCGGTGCTGTAACTACGGATGACGAAGAGTTGGCTGCTGTCATTCGTGCATTGGCGAACTATGGTTCGCAAAAGAAGTATGTGTTCAAGTACAAGGGACGTAATAGTCGCCTGGATGAGATACAGGCTGCTGTGCTTTCTGTCAAGTTGAGGTACTTGGACGAGGACAATGCTCGTCGTCAGAAGTTGGCTCGCTATTATTATCAGCATCTTGTGGGATGTGGTGAGTCTGCAATTGAAAGGATTTCTGGCATGATTCGTTTGCCTCGGCTCATGCCTGATGTTAGCAACGTATATCATATCTTTCCGATATTCTGTAAGAACAGGGATGCTTTGCAACAATATTTGTCAAAGCATGGCATTCAAACTTTGATACATTATCCGATACCTCCTCACAAACAGGAATGTTATCCTGAGTTGTCTTCCTTGTCTCTTCCTGTCTCTGAACAGTTGCATGCCGAGGAGCTAAGCTTGCCTATCAGTCAGGTGATGACTTTGGATGAGGCTGCCGAGGTTGTGAGGATAGTCATGGAATTTGCCAAGGATGAGATGTAAGTTTGAAAAATTACGACTTGATAGAGACGCAAGCAATCTCAAACAATATTTTGGGATTACTTGCGTTATTTATTTAGTTGTTATCCCTGTATGTTTTACAGCCTATGGGTAAAAGTGCAGCAAAATAACATATAATTCGGATAAAAATAGTGCAAGATAAAGCATGTTTTGTAGAACAAACAATAAATCGACGCAATTACGTATGAACAAGAACTCAGTCCTATTATATATAATAGGTGTATTTTCATTCTTCGGTTTGTCTTCATGTATGGACGACGAGGACTTTTCTGTTTCGAAGGCAGATTTGCTCTCTTTCTCCACCGATACCGTGAAGCTCGACACGACTTTCTCGAACGTCCCTACGCCGACCAAGACGATGTGGGTGTATAACCGCACAGGCAAGGGGATTCGCTGTAGCAACATCCGTCTGGAGGGTGGCAACCAAGAGGGGTTCCGTGTCAACGTGGATGGTACTTTTCTTGGGCAAACTGTTGGCTATCAGACACGTGACGTGGAGATTCGCAAGGGAGATAGCATCCGAGTATTCGTGGAGTTGACTTCCGCTCAGCAACAGGAAGATGAGCCTCAGTTGGTGGAGGACAACTTGGTCTTCACATTGGAGAGCGGGGCGCAGCAGAAGGTCAACTTGAGGGCGATGTCTTGGGATGCTGAGCGACTGACTGACGTGGAGGTGAAGCGTGGTGAGGAACTTGTCTTGGGTGAGCCGAATGCCAATGGCTACCAGAAGCCGATTGTCATCTATGGTGGAATCAAGGTGGATAGCTTGGCTACTTTGAAGATTAAGGAAGGGGCGACGCTTTATTTTCATGAGGATGCCGGGATAGATGTTGATGGCAAGTTGCTGTCGAATGGTACGGCGGAGAAACCTGTCACCTTGCGTGGCGATCGCATAGACCACATGTTTGATTATCTCCCATACGACCGTACTCCTGGGCAATGGCAAGGCATACGATTCTATGGTTTCTCCGAGAACAACGAGTTGAAATATACCGACTTGCATAGTGCCTACAATGGTATCATGGTGGATTCCAGCGATGTCAGCGTGCAGAAATTGCGGGTCGAGAACTCTACGATTCACAATTGCCAAGGATATGGTATCAGAGTGGATTATTCCAAGGTTCAGCTTTATAACACTCAGATTTCCAATACCTTCGATCATTGTTTGTATGTTTGGGGCGGGGATGTCGAAGTCAATAACTGCACCATCGCCCAGTTCTATCCATTCGATGCTCGTCGAGGTTCCGCCATCGGTTTCATGGCACCTGTCCTGAATCTGAAGGTGCAAAACTCCTTGGTGACGGGCTATGCCAATGACGAGGTGGTATGGACTCCAGTGGATGACGAGCCACTCAATTTCGCCTTCGACCATTGTGTGCTCCGCACGGAGAAGATGCAGACGGAAGATAGCTTGAAGTTCACGAAAGTCATTTATGAGGATGTAAAAGATACGACGAAGTTTGGTGAGAAGCATTTTATGGTTTTCGATACCGACAACTTGATATATGATTTCCGTTTGTCCAGCAAGTCGGCAGCCATCGGTGCTGCGGATCCTGTCACTTCCTTGCAATACGACCGCAACGGATTGAAGCGTGACGAGGACAAGGCGGATGCTGGCTGCTATCTGTATAGAGAGGAGAAAAAGGAAGAATGAAAGGGGGAATGTTGAGACTTCTTAGGCAGTGGCAAAGGAGAAGGCTGTCCTTTTGTAGGGCTGTTGTCTTTTGGCTTATTCTCTTTTCCGTTCAATCTTTTGGTTGTTATGGACAGCAGCAAAAGGATGCCTCTATGCAGAGGAAAACTTCCGAACGACAGAACCAGGCTTCCGAGCAATTAGGCAAGGCATTGGAGTATTTCGGTTCGCAGAAGTACCATGAATGCTTGATGATCATGCAGGAGCTGGACAAGAACTACCGTTTGAATCCTCGCTACAAGGCTTATCTTGGCTTGTGTTACTATTACGAGTGGGATTACGGGAATGCCGTCAAGTACTTGGACGAGGCAATACCCTCATTGGATAACTTTTCTCCCCATGAGCGTTCCCTCTATTATTGGGCAGATGCCGAGAGTTATTTCAACCAGGGCAAATATGCTGAGGCTATTCCGCTTTATCAGGCGATGCTTCCTTTGTGTTACGACAAGGAGAAGCCTGATGCGCACTATCGCTTAGGATTCTGTCATTTGTTTGCCGAGGATTGGGTGAATGCTTGGAATGAATGGCTGAAAGCCAAGGAGGGATATGAGAAATATCGCAATACACCTGATATGAAGGCGAGGATTGCGCAGGTCAATCATATGCTGGATGGACTGAAACCCAAGGTCGTGGGATGGGTGATAGACGATTTGCTGAAACGATATTAGCTGTTTCCAGAAACAAGAAATCCAAGAAGACTAGCAGAAGAAATATCTGCCTATCTTCTTGGATTTATTTTTTTTGTTGTGTCGAGTTTGTCAATCTTATCTCATATTGTCAATCTTATCTCATATTAGCATCAACGAAGGAGAATGGAAGCAAGTCCTTGATGCTCTTGAAGCAATAGATGCCTTCGGTGCCATAGAGGAGGATACGTACCGGTTGCTTGTATCGGTCTTCCATCTCAAGTATCACCTGTCGGCAAGCGCCACAGGGCGAGATTGGGTCTTTCAAGAACCCCTTCTCGTTCTTTGCCGCGATGGCGATGGTCTTGATGGATTGCTCGGGATAGTTGGATTGAGCTGCAAATACGGCTGAACGCTCGGCGCAAAGTCCTGACGGGAAGGCGGCGTTCTCCTGGTTGGCTCCTATCACGATGCGACTGTCTGCCAAGAGACAGGCGGCACCTACATGGAAGTGGCTGTAGTTGGCATACGAGTTGTTGGTGGCGGCGATGGCCTTTTCTACAAGAGCCTTCTCTTCTTCGCTCAGCTCTGAGAGTTGTGCGAATTGGTATTCGATTTCGATTTTTCTTTCTTTCATTGCTATAGGGGGATTTTATTTCGTGTAGAAATCTATCAAGTTGGTGATGGCCCTCTTGCACACTGGGCAGAACTCAGGGGTGTCGTTGATTCTCATGCGGCAGTCTTGCACGCCTCGATATACTCCCTTGGTGCTATAGCCAGCCCCTTCGAAGACACCCACTTTGGTTTTGGCAACCTTCGGGTCTTTGGACAGAGGGGTAGGAATCTTGGTTCCTTTCTTCATCATGTCCTCCCACTTGCTGGAGAAGTTGACGAGGGTCGTGATGTTTGGCTCCCATGGCTCGACATCATGTGGGTACATCGGAATCTGTTCCTCTTCGTAGGCATACTCATCGGCAAGTCCTGCGAAGGAATGTCCGAACTCATGCACCACCACAGGCTTGAACCACTTGTTGTGGGTCATGGAGAGGTTGTATGAGTTGAGGATGCCGCCGCCACCATATTTCTCCGTGTTGACGAGTACGATGATGTGCTCGTATGGAGTACCGGCGAGCCAATCGTGCAAGTCCTTCAAGTTAAGCGTGGTGAGGTATCTGTCGCTATAGAACGTATCGAAGTGCGAGTGGAGGGCGGTCTTTTTCCAAATGCCTTTGGCTGGTTCGCTTGTTCCACTTTCCTCGGAAGGCGACTTCACGGCGATGACATTGAATCTATCTCTCATCTCCTTGAATGGCTCGTGGGCGAAGAGAGCCTCGTTGGCTTCCTTCACATCCTGAAGGAATGTACCCATCTCTGCCTCCGTATATCCCTCAGCCACGTATGCGATATGGATGCACTTGGTCGTGTCGGCAGCTTGCTGGATGGTCTCGTAAGGAGTGGTCTTGTCGCCCTTGTGATGGATGAGGATGTCGGATGGAGCTACCTGATGGGTCAACGAAGTGGTTACCTCCCGACGATTGTTGAACAATGAGAGGGTGATATCCACTGTGTCCTTGGGCATAGGAACGAGAAAGACGTTCTCGAAGCTCTGGGTATTGGTTTGTGCCTGTGGATAGCTGAGCCACTCCTGGAAGAGCGTGGAGAAGGAGTTGCGGTAGATGACGTTCCCTGTATGATGGTCTCTTACCGTAATCTGTCCGTTGCCTTCCACAGGAACCTCGCTGAGCCGTTGCTTCTTGCCATACCAGCGAGGCATGACGTTCAGTTCATCGACAGCTATCATCTGTTGCTTGGCATTGCCCGCAAAGATGTAATCCACTCGCAGTGTCTTGTCAACGAAATATTCGTTGAAGTTTTGTGCCTGTAATGTATTGGGAAGCATGAGTAGCATCCATGCTCCCAAACAAGTTTTTATTCTATTTTTTATCATTTTGTCATTATTCTATATTTATCATATAATCTATATTTATCATTAATTGATATTTATCATTCGCTTTGAATTAACTCCTCACTTCCAACTTCTCACTTCCAATTTCTCACTTCCAATTTATCTTACTCTCAGCCTTGCACCAGGGTAAATCTTGAAGTCGGGTTCCAGGTTGTTCTTGTCGTAGAGGCTCTTGAGTCTGATGCCGTATTTCTGTGCGATGCTGTACATGCTCTCACCAGGCTGAACGATGTGCGGACGTTTCTTGTACTGCTTAGGAGCCTTCTTCTGTTTCTTCTTCAGATAGATGATATCTCCCTTGTGCAAGATGTCGTGCTTGTCTCGCTCATTGTACTTGGCAAGTTTCTTCCAACTGATGCCCACTTCCTTTCCGATGCTCTTGAAGGTGTCTCCCTCCCGGGCGTAGAGATAGTAGTTCTTGTTGAAGATATGGATAGGGTGGAGCAGACCTTGGGCGTTGACAGGTTGGTCGGTGCCGCTATGCTCAGCCATAAACTTGTCGAACTTCTTCGCCTTGTCGTATTCATGGAGCTTGTAGAGTTCGATGATTTGTATCAACTTGTTGGCGTACTGTGGATTCGTGGCGTAGCCACACTGCTTGAGCCCTCGTGCCCATCCCTTGTAGTCGGTTGGGTCGAGGGAGAAAAGCCGTGAGTACCTTTGCTGGCGAGCCAGGAAACGGCTGTGGTCTTCGTAGCTCTCCTTGGCGTCGCTATAGACACGGAAGCATTCTCCTCGTGCGTCATCGTCGTGATACTGGGTCGGTCCAGTCCAGGAGGAATGACACTTGATGCCGAAGTGGTTGTTGCCTTGCTTGACCAAGTCACTTCTGCCTGCCGCACTCTCGAAGAGACCTTGCGCCAAGGTGATACTTGCGGGTATGTGGTACCTAAGCATCTGCTCGATGGCGAGATCCTTGTACTGATTGATGTATGTCTGGTAGGTCTGGTTCCATTTCATCTGCGCCGTTGCTGGAATCGTGCAGATGAATAGGGCGAGGCCTATGATGTTAGCTTTTATTCGATTCATACTGCAAAAATATAAAAAAATGTTTGTTTTTTCTCGTTTTATTTCATTTATTTATTTATTTTTGCAAGAAAAATACTGAGTTTGCCTTGGCGCAGGGATTTTGAGGGGAAAATGCTCAAGAAATCGCAAGGCAAATCACAGGATTCATTTCAACCGTACAGGGGGAACTAATTCGACCTGTACGGTTGAAATAGACCAATACGCCCCGAAGGGGCAGAAGCACCAAGCCTAGGGCAACGCCCTAGGTAATATGCAAGCAAGGATGTCGCCCTGAAAGGGCAAAAGCCTTCTGCATTTGGGGTATTTTATGCTTTTGCCCTTTCAGGGCGCATTAAATCCATGTAATCTACCCTAGGCTTGGAGCTTTTGGGCTTTGGCTTTCCCTTCGGTCGCCGATTTACAATTCAGCCCGTATCAACCGTACAGGGGAACTAATTTTTATTGAACAAAAGATAATCGTAATCGCAAGATAATTATGGTGGGAAGGAAGACGAAGATAATCATAGCTTTGGGATCAAACTATGAGCAAGAAAGAAACATCACGTATGCTGTGGAACGTTTGAGGGAATTCTTTCCCAGCATCGTTTTCTCGGGTGTGCATTGGACGGAACCTATCGGAATTGTATCAGACAAGTTCGTCAATGCCTTGGGATGTGCTGAGATTGAGTGCGATTCCATGGAAGAGGTGAGTCAAAAACTGAAGCTGATAGAACAAGAGTGTGGAAGAAAGGCAGAGGATAAGAGACGCAACGTGGTCAAGTTGGACTTGGACTTGCTTCAATATGGTGATGCAAGGCTAAAAGAAAAAGATTGGAAAAGGGGATATATGTCTCTTCTCCTAGAAGAAATCTATGTTCAAAAGTACTGAACTTATGTTCCAAAGTTTTGAACTTAAGTTCCGAATTATTGAACTTAAGTTCAATAATTCGGAACATAGAATTAAAGTGCAGGTGTTGGGTTCTCCATACTGAGATGAATCTCCACGATAGCACCTGTTTCCAAAGATTTTTGTACATTGATGATGCGTTGATTGCTGCTGCCCCTGAAGAACAAGTCTGTATCTCGTAGTTCTTTCATGTAAGGACCGTCCACCAACACGTCTATGAGTTCCAAGAGCTTCTTTTGAGCAGGATTCTTCAAAAGATTCTCATACTTAAAACCCGTGAAGCACCAGATGGTCTTGTTGCTTTCCTTGCGGATGGCTTGTGCCAACTCCGCGAAGCCTTCCGCCTGAAACATCGGGTCGCCTCCCGAGAAGGTGACGTTGGCGAAGGGGTCGCTCATGATTTCCTTCATGAGGTCTTCCGTCGATGTCATCGTGCCATGGTTGATGTCCCACGACTGGGGATTGTGGCACTCGGGACAATGGTTGGGACAACCTGCGCAATAGATGGAGGTCCTGAACCCAGGTCCGTCCACCATCGTGTCGTGTACCACGCTTAAAACACTTATCATATCTTTTTATCTACTTTTCTTTTTAACTTGGTATATCTTTCTTTTAAATATACATTTAAATATACCTTTTCTTTTAAACTTGAAAAACTTCTTCTTTAGCTTGATATTCTCTTCCCTTTGATATATATATGAATTTTTTGATATGTATATATATGAATTAGGAGCAAGGTTTTGCCTTACTCCTAATTTTCTATCTTATAGACGAGAAGATTCCTCATAGACAAGAAGAATCCTCATAGACAAGAAGAATCCTCATAGACAAGAAGCTTCCTCATAGACAAGATAATTCTTCACTCTTCACTCTTCGTTCTTCACTTACTTATTATGTGGAGTGTCGATGTGGGTCACACGATCGTGAAGCTCGGCGAGCTTACCGCTGTTCCAACGGTCGGTGGTACCTACGAGGTAGCCAGTGATGCGCTGCAACTTGTCGATGTGATGACTTCCGCACTTAGGGCAAACGGTAAGGTTGGCATCAGCGTTCTCGTAGCCGCAGTCCAAGCAGCGGTTGCGGTTGTGGTTCACGGAGCCATAGCCCATGTTGTACTTGTCCATCATATCCACCACGCTGGCGATAACCGATGGGTTGTGGGTGGCATCGCCGTCTATCTCCACATAGAAGATATGGCCGCCACGAGTCAAGTCGTGGTAAGGAGCCTCGATCTTTGCCTTCTGCAACGCCGTACACTTGTAATATACAGGCACGTGGTTGGAGTTGGTGTAGTAGTCACGGTCTGTTACACCCGGGATGATGCCAAACTGCTTGCGGTCTTTCTTGGTGAACTTGCCGCTCAAGCCCTCGGCAGGGGTTGCCAAGATGGAGTAGTTGTGGTGGTATTCCTCACTGTATTGGTCTGCATGCTCCTTCATGTGGGAAACAATCTTCAGACCGAGCTCCTGTGCCTCCTCGCTCTCGCCATGGTGCTTGCCGATGAGGGCCTTCAAGCACTCTGCTAGTCCGATGAAGCCGATGCCGAGGGTGCCGTGGTTGATGACGCTCTCGATGGTCTCCTCTGGCTTCAACTTGTCGGCGCCCACCCAAAGGTACTTCATGAGCAATGGGAACTGCTTGGCCATGGCTGTCTTCTGGAACTGGAAACGCTCGTCCAGTTGCTTGGCTGTGATGTCGAGGATATTGTCGAGTTTCTCGAAGAAAGTCTTGATGCGCAAGTCCTTGTCCTCGATGCCCATGCACTCGATGGCAAGTTTCACGATGTTGATGGTGGTGAAGCTCAGGTTACCACGAGCGATACTGGTCTTCTCACCCCAACGGTCCTCGAATACACGGGTGCGGCAACCCATGGTTGCGATTTCCCACTTGTAACGCTCTGGGTCGTCGGCGCGCCATTTCTCGTTCTGGTTGAATGTAGCGTCGAGGTTGAGGAAGTTAGGGAAGAAGCGGCGTGCGGTAACCTTGCAAGCCAACTGGTAGAGGTCGTAGTTGCGATCCTCAGGCAGATAGTTGACGCCACGTTTCTTCTTCCATATCTGTATAGGGAAGATGGCTGTCTCGCCATTGCCCACGCCCTCGTATGTACTCAATAAGATTTCACGCATGATGCAACGGCCCTCTGCGCTGGTATCGGTACCGTAGTTGATGGAAGAGAAAACCACCTGGTTGCCGCCGCGAGAGTGGATGGTGTTCATGTTGTGGATGAAAGCCTCCATAGCTTGGTGTACGCGGTTCACAGTCTTGTTGATGGCGTGCTGCTCCAAGCGAGCCTTGCCCTCAAGACCATCCAGAGGCTTCTCGATATAGTCGTCGAGCGGAGCGTCGTAGAGGTCCTTCAAGTCCTCGCCCGTGAGCTTCTCCAAGTTCTTGACCTCCTCCTGGTAAGACATTCTTACGTAAGGAGCCAGGTAGAAGTCGAAGGCAGGGATGGCCTGACCACCGTGCATCTCGTTCTGGCAGGTCTCCAAGGAGATGCAAGCCAACACGGCTGCGGTCTCGATGCGTTTGGCAGGACGGCTGGAGCCATGACCCGCGGTGAAACCATGCTTGAGGATGATGTCAAGTGGATGCTGCACGCAAGTCAAACTCTTGGTAGGGTAATAATCTTTGTCGTGTATATGGATGTAGTTGTGCAAGACGGCGTCGCGGACATCCTCGCTCAGGAGGTAGTCGTCAACGAATGGCTTAGTGGTTTCAGAAGCAAATTTCATCATCATGCCGGCAGGGGTGTCGGCATTCATGTTGGCGTTTTCACGGGTGATATCATTGTTCTTGGCATTCACGATGCTCATGAAGACATCACGAGTCTTTGCCTTGCGGGCTATGTTGCGCTGGTTGCGATAGGCGATGTACTTCTGTGCCACGTCCTTGCGGGCGCTCTTCATCAGCTCCATCTCTATGGCGTCCTGGATGGCTTCTACGCTCATCTGGTCCTTGCCGCGATAGCTTACATGGTCGGTGATTTTCTCGATGAGAGTCTCGTCCTCACCCTTGTCTGTGTGCAACATGGCTTTACGTATGGCTGCCATGATTTTTTGTTGGTTGAAACCAACGATGCGTCCGTCACGCTTAACTACAGTTTGTATCATTTCTAGCTTTACTTTTAAGATTAATATATAATTAGCTTATAATTAACATTTTAAGTCGAAAGGCGGTCTTCAAAACCTTATTTCTGACATTGCAAAGGTACAAAAAGTATTTGAAAGTTTGACGTTTTGGACAACTTTTCTATAGTTAAAAAATATTAAGTCGCTGATAATCAGGTAAATAAAAAATCGTTTTGGAAAACTTTGCTAAAAAGCAGTTTTCTAAAACGATTAATATCTTAAACATCAAGCACTTAGAGCGAAAATGCCTTGAAATGTTAAAATTTGCTTTGTTCAAGGGTTTCGTCGAACAGCTCTTTATATATGGGCGTTCTACGATTGTAACATCTATTTCTTGTCCCTGGCGAGTTTTCTCTTGTAGTCGAGCGCAGCCCCGATGGCGGTGCAAAATTCCGAGTATTTGGGGATGCGGAACCTGACGTTGTAGAGTTTCTCCATGGCAGGAAACACCTCTCTGCATTGGGGCAGCAAGGTGAGGTTTCCGATGAGCACGAAATCCTTGATGCCCGACTCTAACGAAGAGAGTATGGTGGCGGAGCCGATGCACTGCAATACCATCCAGATGAGTCCCTTGGCGATGTCCTCTCGGGAAGCGTTCGCCTTGGCATTGCTGAAGAGCGATGCGACGGCATTCATCGGGAGTCCTGGCAGGGGCTTGGCGCTGATGTCGCCGATGAGCAGGTTGATCTTGGAGACATCTCCTTCCTTGGCGAGGTTGGCTATCTGCTTCACGTCGTCGGTCTTGAGCATGATGCGGCTCAGTCCTGCTAATGTTCCGCCGCCCACGCCGATGCCACCGATGTGGCGGATGTTGTCGCCCTCGCATTTCACGAGCGAGGTGCCCGTGCCCATGCTCACCACGATCATGCGGTCGAGCTTGCTCTCGTACTTGGCTCCCAAGCCGTCGGCGACAAACTCCTCGCTCTTCGAGGTAGGGAGCCCGTAGATGGGTTCGTCGATATAGGCGGATCCTACACCGGTGAGCATGACGTGCTCCACTTCCGCCAAACTGATTTGGTTGTCGTGCAAGTACTTTCCGAATGCGCCATATAGAGAGGTGATAGGGTCGGTGGCCTTGATGCGGATAGGACTGACTACCACTCCTTCTTCGTCGATGCCCACGATTTTAGTCGTGGAGATGCCCACGTCGATGCCTATGACTATCTTTTTCATTATATTTTAGAGATGTTTCTGTTATAATACGATTTAGTTTGACTTTTGGAAAATCGACTGCAAAGATACTACAAAATAAAGACTCCACAAAATTATCCGATGGAATAATTAGTGGAGTCTTCCCGATTTATATTTATTTAATCATTGTGTCTATAGCACACCCATCTTGCAGAAGGTGATGAGCACGGCGTAACCGATGATCATGCTGATGACGCCGATGGTCAGTCCAGCCTTCACCATGTCGGTCTGCTGGATGAGACCGGTGGAGTAGGCGATGGCGTTAGGAGGGGTGGAGATAGGCAATGACATGGCGCAAGAGGCTGCCACTGCCACACCTATTATGATGGTGGATGTACCGCCGATGCCTGCCAGGGAGTCGCCCATGCCGGCGCAGACCACCGTTAGGATCGGAATCAAGAGGGCTGCGGTCGCCGTGTTGGAGATGAAGTTACTCAAGGCGAAGCATACCAAGCCGGACACCACCATGATGACGAATGGGTTGAAGCTGTCGAAAGGAATGCTCTTCACCGCGTTCTCCGCCAAGCCCGTTCCGTTCATGGCGAGGCCGAGTGCGAAGCCTCCAGCCACCATCCAGATGACCGCCCAGTCGATTTCCTTCAGGTCGTCGGCTGTGAGCACGCCCGTGAAGGCGAAGACGGCGATAGGGAGCATCGCCACCGTGTTGGCGTTGATGCCGAGGTATTTCTTGCCGAACACCCAGAGCAGGATGGTGAGGACGAAGGTGCCTGCCACCACCATCGTGCGCCAGTTGAATTGGATGTCGCCTTCTATCTTCAGTTCGATGGTCTTCTGTGAGAACGGGAACATCTTGCGGATGATGAACCATGCCAACACGAGCATGATGAGCACCATCGGGCACATGATCATCATCCAGTCGCCGAAGCCGATGTCGAGGTTCAGGCCGTCGGGAGCGGTGAGCACCTTGTAGGCGAAGGCGTTAGGAGGCGTTCCGATAGGAGTTCCCATACCGCCGAGGTTGGCGCCGATGGGAATCGCCATGGTCAGCGCAATCCTTCCCTTGCCGTTGGCGGGCAGCGCCTTGAACACCGGGGTGAGGAAGGTGAGCATCATCGCCGCGGTGGCGGTGTTGGAGATGAACATGGAGAAGATGCCCGTGATGAGCATGAAACCCAGCAGCACGTTCTCCGACTTCTTGCCGAAGGGGGCGATGAGCGTCTTCGCCATCAGCACGTCGAGACCGCTCTTGGTGGCTGCGATGGCCATCACGAAACCGCCCAGGAAGAGGATGATGGTAGGGTCGGCGAAACAGGCCATGATACCTTGGTACTCCAGCAGGTTGCCGTATTCGCCCTCGGAGCCTTGCATGATGTTGAAGGCGGAGTCGGACACGCCGAAGAGTAGCACGAAGATGATGACCACGGAGGTAGCCCATGCCGGGATGGCTTCCGTAAGCCAGAGCATGACCGCCATGACGAAGATGGCGATGACACGTTGTTGTACGACGGTTAGCCCCTCGATGCCAAAGCAGTCGATGGGCAAGTTCCATACTAAAATGGTGAGCAAGGCAGTTATTAGGAACATCAGGGCCTTCTTGCGATTGAAGTCGCCGCTCAAAACTTTCTTGACAGTTTCTTGCATTTTCTCAATGTTTTTGATGGTTATGGGGGCAAATGTACGCAATATTTTTCAAAAAACAAAAAAAATCCCAAGAAATATTTGGTTTTTAAAGAAAAAACACTAAATTTGCAACTGAAAAAACTTAAATTTTAAAAATATACCATCATATTAATATTAAAAGAATATACCATGGCTCAAGTTACATTTATTATCGTCGTTGCCGTAGTGGTCGTGCTTTTGGTCGTATCATTGTACCACCACAAGAAGCATATCGAGTACAAGATGTCGGACATCGAGAAGGCTGTCCGCAGTGCTTATCCCGAGGGTGTCTCTTCCGTGCAGAAGGGAGACCTGGTCAAGGCTGTGAAGAAATACTTCCATTGCAGCTCCAAGGAGGCCCATTATATAATAGGTGTAGCTCGAAGAAAGAAAATCGTGGATATCGCCGCCGAGAAGGTGACGCTGCATGAAGTGGATTACTCTTTGTAATCCACTTTGATGACGATGACACGGATGTTTTGGTCGTCGGTGTCGTTGGCTACCTTGGCGATGTGCCAGTCGCGAGGGAAGAAGATGAAGAACTCGTCGGGCGTGCTGTCGTAGAACTTGGCGCGGCACTTCTTGTAGTCGTAGTGGATCACGTCAGGGCGATACTTGCAGTTGGGCGTGCTGGTGTAGTGGTCGATGACGCCGAAACGCTCCACGCCCTTCACCACGTACTGGAAGTCGATGTGGTGGTTGTGGCTCTCTGAACCACGTTTCTCCAGAGGCTCGTTGTCGCTGTCCTCCACGCTCATCACCAGGGATGTGCCAGGAATCTTGTGCTTGCCTCCCGGGATGCTCAGCAAGTCGGTCTTGGCGAGGTACTCGAAGAGCGCCTTCCACTGCTCTGGATTCTTCTGGTATTGCAGGTAGAAATCCACGAGGTTGACGCTGTGGTGGGGACGAGCCTTGGTGAATCCGTTCTGCCATGCGCCCGATGCTGCCCATGCCTCAGCTTCCTTGACGAGCTGTGGATTGTTGCCGTAGTACAGGGTGTAGTAGCCCTTGCCGTTCTTGTTAGCTTTGCAGCAAGATGCCTTGCCCTTTTGGCAGGTCGATTTGTTTTCCTGCGCACTTGTTGCGAGCGAAGCCGACAGCAAGAGTGCGATGCTAAAGATAATCTTTTTCATTGTTGCTGATTTGTTTTAAATGATTATTTCTTTTGCAAAGGTACGTTGTTTTTTCGAGATATGCAACGAAAGTGAGCAAAAAAAAATAACGATAAGCCGACATTTCAAAAGATTGCTATAATGCAGCGGCTATTCGTCTTACTTTTGCCAACCGTTTCATAAAGATAGTATCTTTACGAGCTGTTTGGATATTATACTGCAATTGCATTTTCAGTAAAGGTTCAGAGTTAACCCCAAGAGCAGCCTCGAAAAGCATGGCCGTCTTTTCGGTTATTGGCCGTTTGGCATTTAATATTTCATTGAGAGCAGAATAAGCGATGCCCATCTCTTCAGCCAGTTTGCGTTGGGATATACCTCGATACTCTATTTCGTCTTTCAAAACTTCTCCTGGGTGAGTTGGAATAGCGGCAGTCAAATTATTGGCTACCATATCTGGTGAATAAGTCTTATCCATAGTGATATTATTTATAATGGTTTGACAATTCTGTTATATTGCATATTGTTGCGACCGTTTGACCATCCTTTGTTGATTCCTCAAATTCAATTCTGTATTGGTCGTTCACTCGAACGGAAGATAAGCCTTCCTTGTCAGCATGGAGATGTTCGTAGTTTAAGGCATTGTACTTGAGAAGCCCTAAGATGTTATCTTCGGCTTTCATCAAGTCTATGACTCGAATGTACTTTCTTATAATTTGTGGTTGAAAGCGATGTTTTTTGTCTGCTTTTCCTAAATGATATAGGTCACGCAAATATTCTTTGTTGAAGTTTATCTCCATGTTTGTTTGATTTTGGTGCAAAGTTACAACTTTATTTTGAAATTCACAAATTTTGTGAACATTATTTTATCATAAGAAAGGATTGACTTTGCGGCCTTATTCTGAATTCGAATTAACAAGGCATCCTCGCAGCCTATGGTTTCATAGCTGCGAGGATGCCTTGTTTTCTATTGTAGTGTCCGTAATCTATACAATTCAGACAATCGTAATCCAGACCATCTCGTCTCTCTCCCTCGCCTCGGTGATGCAGTCGATGAGGCGTTTCAGCCATTTGCGAGAATCCACCACCATGCCCTTGAACTTATTCTCACCCACGAGGATGCAGCCTTGCGTATCGTCGGGATAATTGCCGGCATGGATGCGGATGCCCTCGAAGTTAGGCACGCCTTGCAGCAGGGGAAGCCACGTCTTGAATCGGGGCGACTTGGTGATGAGCACCGGGTACGAACCCTCGGGAATCGCCGTCTTGCCTGGTACCTTGCGAGCCACCTTGCCCGATTGTCGGCTGTATCTCGCATTCACCTCCTCAGGCGGTAAGTCGATGCCGAGGAGATTGCGCCACGTAGGCTCCAGCGTGTCGCAGAAGTAATGCTCCGGGGTGAGCTGGCTCTCATCGACCTCGTAGCGCATGATGCGCTTGTCGGCCTTGTGCTTGCCGGGGAGGTATTCACGCTGCACCACAGGGGAAGTGTTGGTTGTAGAATCTTGAATGTTGAGTTGGGAGGAGTCAGCATTAGGATTGACTTTCACTTCGTCCGTCGAACGTTGTTTCTTCACTCTTCGTTCTTCACTCTTCACTTCCGAAGGATTCTTCACTCTTCGTTCTTCACTCTTCACTAAGTAAAGCCGTCCGATGGTATAAGTGTTCTTTTTGGCTATTCGTTTCAAAATGATTTCCATGATTTTAATGTTTTAAGAATTTCAACTTGCGGAAAATCGAACTGTCAGTGTCAGCGTCAGCACTTTCCATTTTCACCACATACCCTCGATGCACCCATTGGCTGATGGCATCCTTGACGCGCTTGCGGTCGTCGTTGTCGAAGCCCTCGGCACGTCTCACCTTCATGTAGTCATCCACGGAGAACTCGTCGGGTAGGAGAGTGAGGAGATTCTTCGGACCCGAAGGAGCCGTCCTCGAAACCTTGTCCTGCTCGCCGTCGGCATCGTAGATCATCTGCCCGAAGAGCTTCAGCTTGCACCAGAGGTCGTAACGCTCGCTCCAGCGGATGAAGTCCTCTATCGACTTCTCCCACTTCATGCCGTTGGCGACATACAGGACGCAGGCTTTGAGGTAGGCGATGACGTTGGCACGAAACGAGAGGTTCTCGAACACGTAGTTCTGCGATAGCCTTGCGAACTCGGCGTTCTCCTCCACCAGTTTCTTGGCGAGACGCATAGCCTGAGGACAATCCACCAGGCCACGAGCCTTCACCAAGTTGTCGATGTATGGCTTCAACTCCTCGTCGAAGGCAGCGTCATACGTGCCGTAGATGGGCATCGCCGAACCGCATGGCCTGCGCTCGATGGTGGCGAAGGAGATGCGGCTCACAGGACCGTCGGTCACCACTCTCCTAAAATAGTCGCGGCACTTCTTCGGGGTGCAACAAGCGTTCCAGTTGAAGCGCACCTTCACGGTCTCCGTGACGCTCTGCACACCCACACGGTCCTGCCCGTAAGTGCCGAGGTCGAAGGCAAGCTCCATGATGCGGAAGTGCTGGTTGGTCTTGCCCTTGAGGGCATCGAAGAGGTTCAGCTCGTTGACCTTGGCATAGAGGAAATGGTTCTCCGCCTCCTTCATTCTCAAAACAAATGCAGGGTTGGTCATGTCGATGTTCACCTCCTGGATAACCAAGCCCTCGGGGCGGTCGCGCTTGTCCTTGTTGGCACCCTTGCTGTTGCACTCGTCCTTCCACGCACGCTCACGCTCGCGCTGCTGTGCGTCTCTCAATCGGATGTCCGCCATGATGTGGTTGATGGGTTGCGTGATGGATTCCTTGCCGCTTCCAGTAGGGGCGCAGAGGATGCTCATGAGGGTCGCCTCGTGCTCCACGTTGTCGATGTAGCGGAAGCGGGTGTCGCAGAGGTGCGCTCCCAAAGGCGGGAACACCGCCTGTGCCACGGCAGGCTGGTAGATCTTCGGTGTCCTCGAAACGAGAAGCTTGATGAGCTTCGGGAGCTTCTGGGGCATCTCATGGATGCGATAGAAGTACGATTCGGGATTGGCGATGTCGCCGAAATCATCCGTGTCGTAGTTGGTGGCTCTGCCTCGTGTTTGTTCCTCTTGGCAGAGGGAAATGGCCTTGCGCACGATGCTCGGCATGCGGTGGGATTGCTTGCGGTTGCAGGCACTATCCACCGTGGCGAAGGCTTTTTCCTTACCTTCTCCGAAGGTGGGGATGACCTGCTTTATCCAGTCTCGGTTGTCGTCGCAGAGATAGCGGAGATAACAGCTCAAGGAGAAAATGAAGGAGTTGCGCGAACCGTGCTGGGGTTCGCCTCCCAGCAGTTCCACGAGTTTCGAGATTATCGTCTCGTAAGGGATTCCGTCGTAGTCGGAGGGGAATGCTTCCCCTCGAACCTCTGCTGCTTGGCTCATGCTTGCCTCTGCTTGGCTCACGCCGTTGAAGTGGCTTCCACTTCGTCCGCCGAACGTTGTTTCTTCACTCTCCACTCTTCGTTCTTCACTTAAACTCTCTTCTTCCGAAGGGGATGTTTTTTTCGAACCACCCCGTCCCTCCAGATCGGAAGAGCACACGTCTGAACTCCAGTCACTAGCTTATCTCGTATG
>ERZ808246.1122-NODE-1122-length-20110-cov-5.575966_pt1 | contig 20110 bp, 11 predicted proteins | sample MGYA00521083_ERZ808246 | MGnify/ENA primary metagenome ERZ808246 (study PRJEB31516, sample SAMN03275577) | gut metagenome | biome: mammalia-associated habitat; material: feces | host: Papio cynocephalus | place: Kenya | collected 2012-07-07 ... | reverse complement strand
CGTTAAGCCAAATGAGCAGAGTGAAGCTTGCTTCAACTCTGCCATGGCGAGAAAAGGTACATGGTAGTGAACATTAACCAATCATAAAGTTATCGCTTATGAACAGTAAACTCAACTTCATCATCACAGGAGCGACAGCGGCAATGCTTTTATTGCCGATCAAGACAGACGCTCAGAAACTTGAACTTGGTTTGAGAAGCTCAATTCCGGCTTCCGTGTTACAAACAGCTAAAAAGGCTACACCTGCACAGCAGCGCCAACTCGACAAGAAAGTACAGGCACAGCATCCGCTACTCTTCAAGCAGAGGATTCTGAATCGCCTGAATACTTCAGGTCTGCGCGAGGTGGCTGCAGGAAAAAAGATTTCACCGATGCAGCTCTCGCCTAGAGTTCCGCTGAAGGCAGCGAAATACACATCCGGAAGAGAGTTGTGGGGTAACGTAATCAACGACAACACTTGGAGCGATGATGACAAGGCTTATGGCTTCTATAGCTTCAATGCCGTAAACAACATCGCAGTAAGTCCGCTTGGTGTAAACGAGAATCTTATCGCCAACGGAGGAGGAGCAGTAGTCGGCGACAAGTTCTATTACGTAAACTATATCTCGTTCTGGGGATATATCTTTGCATCACTCTACACATTCGACACCAACACTTGGGAGCAGGATGGAGAGGCTGTAAGTCTTGAAGACTATACTCTTATTGCTGCAGAAACGGCAGTAGCACCAAACGGTACAGTCTACGGAGAGTTCTATAATTCAGATTTGAATGGTTATGAACTCGGTATTGCCGACTATGCCAATGCTACGCGAACAACCATCGGAACACTGCAGAACCAGTATGTTGCCCTCGGTATCACAAGCGACAACAAGCTCTATGGTATCGCTGCCGACGGTAACCTCTATTCTATCGATACATCGACAGCAGCAGAAACCCTCGTGGGAGCAACCGGACTGACAATTTCCGATGATGAGGGAGCTTACTATCAGAGCGGTGAAATAGACCAGAAGACAAACACCTTCTATTGGGCAACAACAGAGATAACGGGAACTCCGGCACCGGCACCGGCACTGTATACCGTTAACCTTACGACAGGTGCGGCAGAGAAAGTGGGAGACTTCACTAACCAGAACCTTGTTGTAGCACTCACTGTTCCAGAGGCTATAGCCGACGGAGCACCGGCTGCAGTTACCGACTTGAAGGCAGACTTCAAGGATGGTTCGCTGACGGGTACCGTATCATTCAAGATTCCTACGACAAATGCCAAGGGCGATGCCCTTACAGGCAATGTTGACTATACAATTACCGCTGGAACAGAAACTCTTGCTTCGGGTTCTGCAGCAGCAGGAGCAACGGTAACAAAAGACGTTACGTTTGCTGCCGACGGAAAGAAGACAATCGTCATCACTCCTTCAAATGCTGAGGGTAAGGGTGTTACTGCCAAGACTTCACTGTATGTTGGTTACGACACGCCGAAAGCTGTAGACGGAGTAAATTTCTCTATCGACGATGCTACAGGTAAGGTTGACCTCTCATGGTCGCCAGTTACAGCAGGTATAAACAACGGATATATCGGCGACATCAAATACGATGTTGTTCGCTATCCCGACAAGAAGGTCGTTGCCGAAGGCTTGACTGACACGAAATTCACTGAGACGGTTCCTGACGGGAAACTCTCCGCTTATTCATACGGTATTACTGCTACTAACGGCAGAACGACGAGCAAGGAGACACGTACTGACTATAAGACTCATGGTGAAGCCATCACTCCTCCATATTCAGAGGACTTCCAGAGCGAGGAGTCTATTGCATTCTTCAACATCATCGATGCTAACAACGATGAGCGCACTTGGTCGCGCTTCGTAGACAGTGCAGGAAACGGTATTGCAAGATATGCATACAGTGGTGCCAACGCTGGCGACGACTGGCTTATCACTCCACCTATAAAGGTAGAGAAGGGTAAGGTATATAAGGTAAGCTTCAAGGCTCAGTCATATTTGAGCTCGATGCCAGAGCGTATCGAGGTGAAATATGGCAATAGCAGTACCGCAGAGGGCATGACAAAAGAGATACTTCCGGCTACCGACCTTACTACAGAGGGCTTTACAGAATACTCAAAGGAGATTACTGCCGACGAAACAGGCAATCTCTATGTAGGATTCCATGCCATCAGCGATGCCGACATGTTCTATCTTGATGTTGACGACATCAGTGTAGGTGCTGGTATGGCAACGACAGCTCCAGATTCTATATCTGAGTTGACAGTAACACCGGGTGCAAAGGGAGCAAAGAGCGCTACTATCAGCTTCCGCACTCCTACTAAGGACATCACAGGTGCTGCACTTTCCGGTAAGGTCAATGTTACTGTAAGCCGCGACGGAAAGGTGATTAAGGAATACAAAGACCTTGCTGCCGGTTCTGTTGCTTCGTTCTTCGACCGTGAACCTGCTGAGGGATTCAACACCTACAGTGCCGTTACTTCGAATGCTGACGGAACTGGTCGTGAGTCTAAGAAGGTTACAGTATATGTGGGTATCGACAAACCGGGAGATCCATCTGGATTGAACACTGCCGACAACTCTACATCTGTTAATATATCATGGAAGAAATCTGAGGAAGGTGCCAACGGAGGATATGTTGACCCGCAGACACTGAAACATAATGTATACAACCTCATTGCTGGTACATACGGGTACGACACGGAGCTCGCCGGAACAACGGATGAAGGCGCTACGTCGTATGATATGGACTATAACACCACTGAAGGCGATCAGGATCTCGTACAGTTCGGAGTATCGGCTGTCAACGACAAGGGCGAGAGTAGCATCATGCTCACACCGGGTATCGTAGTAGGTAAGCCATACAATATCCCGTTCTTCGAGAGTCTTGCAGGCGGTAACCTTGCTTACGACATGTGGTGGACAAGCCGTAGCGGCAATTCTCAGATGGGCATGACAAAGGATGACTCTTCTGACAACGACGGCGGTAGCTTCATCTATGCTTCTACTGCAGATGAGGACAATGCAACTATCGCATCCGGAAAGATTAACCTTGCAGGTGCTACCAATCCGATGATCGTGTTCAGCCACAAGGCTGCTGCCGACAGCAACGCCAAGATTGTCGTTTCTGCACAGAAGCCTGACGGAACAAGTGATGAGCTGGCTACTATCGACTACTCTCAGATTCCGGCTGCCGATGCAGGCAAGTGGATTCGCAAGTCGGTTGCATTGAAGAGCGACTACACTTCTCTACCTTATATTATGGTTAAGTTCACGGCGTCTTCTAAGGCTGAAACAAGCGTATTGCTTGATGAGGTTTACGTTCGCGACATCCTTGAGAGCGATGTTACTCTGAGCGACATCTCTGCTCCTACTAAGGTTAAGAAGGGAGAGACGGCAAAGGTTGACGTGACGGTAACTAACTTCGGAAGCAACGATGCCAAGAACTACACCGTGAAACTCTATGCTGGCGACAAGCTCGTTGACAGCAAGGAGGAGAAGGAAACTCTCGCTCCGTTTGCTTCAAAGACCTACTCGTTCGATTATGCAACAAGTGTTCTTGACGAGGGTACATCTGTTGATTTGAAGGCTGAAGTGACATACGCCGACGACTTGAATCCTGACGACAATACGAAGTCGACTACTCTTGCATACGCCGTTTCTAACAAACCGCGTCCTGAGACTGTAACGGCAACCGACAACGGCGATGCTACTGTCAAGGTTTCATGGAGCGCCGTAACAGAACAGGCACAGGTTGTTTCCGACGGATTCGAGGATTACGATGCTTGGGCTGTAGACAAATTCGGCGAATGGACGGCTAAGACCGGAACTTCTACACCGGAGGGTGCTGTGAACGGAGGCTTGTTCCAAAACTATGCTTACCCAACTCAGGGTCAGAGCTTTGCATTCACATTGGTAGAACCTCTCAACGAGTGGATTTCTGAGGATGTACTCGAAAAAAATCCTTCGCTGACTCCTCATGGAGGCAACAAGTATATTGCTTCGTTCTACAAGTATGATCCGAATAGCGAGAGCGAGGAATTCTTCGATGCAGACAACTGGCTTATCAGTCCGACACTGAGCGGAAAGAAGCAGACTGTTTCATTCTGGATTTCAAACAACAATACATCATCTCAGGAGTATCCTGAAACATTCGATGTACTCTACTCTAAGGATGGAACCGACATCGACAAGTTCGTGAAGATTGGCGACACACACACTGCAAGCAGCGGTGCATGGGAAGAGGTTACTGTTGATATTCCTGATGGAGCAACTCGCTTCGCAATTCACCAGAATACTCCAAATGCTACGAACTTCATGTTCATGATTGATGACGTCAACTATGAAACCGGTTCTGGTAAGGTTACAGGATACAAGGTTTACCGCGACGGCAAACTCCTGAAGACTCTCGATGCCGACAAGGTTGAGTTTACCGACGAGACTGCTGAGTATGGCAAGACTTATGTATATGCTGTTTCTGCCGTATTCGCCGACGGTGAGTCTGAGGCAACAATTGCTACGGCAATTACTACCGACATCGATAACGTGGAGAATGTTTTGAAGGCTTCTTCTTACAATGTTTACACTATCGACGGCAAACTTATCGGAACTGACATGAAGTCGCTGAAGAACCTCAAGAGCGGTTCGTATATCATCAACGACCAGAAGGTTGTCATCAGATAAAGCCTCGTGGCTAAGATGAAAACCAATAGATAATCAATGCCACATCCGCAATTCTTGTTACGGATGTGGCATTTTAAGTATTATAACACTTTTTCCTATTTATATTTATGACAAACAACATTATATCATCAGACAAACGACGCTATGGCATGATTGCTATTGCTGTTGCTGCAATGGCGCTTTTTGCTGACTTCGCTTCGGCTAAGCCGCGTACGGATAAACAGATGCGGGATGTGGCGATTGCTAAAATGCTGAAAAAAACTGCCGGACAGGCGGCTGCTCCGTCGGCTACACAGGCTGTAAAGGAGATTACCCGTGATGAAGGGTATGTTATATTTGGAAAAGACGGTGGCGGATTCGTTGTTGTCTCTACTGACGATATGGCTCCTGAGGTATTGGGATATTCTGATGCCCGGATTTCATCAACTATTTCTAATGAAAATTTCAAGTGGTGGCTACAGGCTGTCAACGGGGTTGTGAAGGCTGCGGCTAAAAGCAATACGCCGATTTTGCGCGTTACTAAGCCTGATGCCTCGCGCTATGATGTTGCTGTGGATGCACTCTGTTCGTCAAGATGGGGACAGGAGGAACCTTACTGGAACCAATGTCCGATGGGGACTGCCGGCAGATGTCTTACCGGGTGTGTGGCTACATCAACGGCTCAGGTGCTTTACTATCATAAAGGTCCGAAGACTGGAGTAGGTACGCGAACTATATATTATCCTGCTAACAATACCTGCGGTACTCCGGTTACTGCCGATTTTGGCAATGACGAGTTCGATTGGGACAATATGATTGACGTTTATACTCCAGGCAACTATACCTCTCAGCAGGCTGATGCCGTGGCTTTGCTGATGAAAGACTGTGGGGTGTCTACGAATATGAGCTATTCGCCGGAAGGCAGTGGGGCGTATCATGACCAGACTGCCGAAGGACTGAGAAAGTATTTCGGTCTTACGGATGCAAAATATGTTTGGCGCAAAGATTACTCCGAGAAGGAATGGATGGAACTGATGTATGACCAGATTACGAAACGACAGCCTGTGATATATGGTGGCGACGACTGGTCGGGCGGACATTCTTTTGTTCTCGACGGATACGACAGCGACGGACTGGTGCATATCAACTGGGGATGGGAAGGCGAAGACGACGGATATTACGACATTGCCCTGCTGAACCCGTCGGGATACCAGTTTTCAAGAAACCAGGATGCTATTATCAATATTACTCCGGAACCGGCTAAGGAGATGATTTCTGACACTGTTAAGGTTAATGCTCCGGGAACTCTGCGCTCTGTCTTGAATGGGGAGATGATTTTCCAGTATGACACCTTGCGTATCGAGGGAAAGATAAACGGTACTGATCTGAAGACACTTAGGACTATGGCTGGCCGTGATGAATTCGGAGAGAAGACGGAGGGCGGACTGAGAACTCTTGATCTTACTGCTGCTACTATCGTGAGTGGCGGTGATGCTTATCTAAACGAGGCTGGGAAAGGTCTGCTTATCGATAAGGAGAGCATAGTACCTAAGAAAGCTTTCTATGGTTGCTCACTGCGCACGTTGCTGCTGCCAGACGGGATTAAGTCTATTGGTAGCGGTGCCTTTGCTTATTGCAGTCGTCTGGATTCTGTAAGACTTGTTCCGGCAAAGGATGCAGACTTCTTGATGAAAGACAATATCTTGTATTCTACTGACGGCAAGACGGTCGTTGGCTCTCTGCCGAGAATTGCCGACAAACTTAACATAACTGGCGATGTTACGAAGATTGGAGCGTATGCTTTCTCTTCAAGAAACAGAATTAAGAAAATCATCTTTGGCAGTCAGTTGGAATCTATTGCCGAGGGGGCTTTTGCCGATTGTGGTTCGGTGAGCGAGATTCGTGTGGTTAGCAAGACACCTGTGGCTATCACTGGAGCTGGAGCTTTCGATGGCATAAACAAGACGAGTTGTTCACTTTATGTGCGTGCCGGTTCTACGGCGAAGTTTAAGAGTGCTTCGCAGTGGGGCGACTTCAAGAATATCGTGGAATACGGCACTACAGTGAAAGCCCGTAATTCGATGCGCAAATACGGGGATGAGAATCCTAAGATGGGATATACTATAAATGGCGATTTCGTTGAGGGTGTGCCTGAGGTTACCTGTGATGCTACGCCAACATCGCCTGCCGGCAGATATACGATACATATATCAAGAGGTACGATTACTGATGAGGCTGTGGAGTTTGAGGATGGCTTCCTTATCGTGAAGCAGGCTCCGCTGACGGTTGGTGTAGAGGATGCAACTCGTCCGGAAGGTGAAGAGAATCCTACGTTCTCTTTGACTTTCGATGGTTTCAAGAATAACGAGACGGCTGCTGATGCCTTTACCGTAATGCCTGTTGCTACTTGTGAGGCTGACGTTTATTCTCCTGTAGGTATATATCCTATTTCGGTTAGTGGCGGTGAGGCTGCAAATTACGAACTGACTTATACCAGCGGTAACCTTACCGTAACAAAGTCGACAACCGGAATTTCGGCAATCGGCGGAGATAACGGAAGTGATACTTTTAATGTTTACTCTGTAAGTGGAAAACTGATATTAAAAGATGTTTGTGGCTTTGAGACCTTGCCTAAGGGGATGTATATTATTGAAAGTCGTGATGGAGGAAAAGCAGTTTGCCACAAGATAACAGTAAAGTAATTTATGTGATGTTTTGTGCTAATCATAGGAAAGTCAAGATATTAAGTACTTGATTTTGATTCTTTAATAATTTAAGTTTCTGATTTAGTTCTTCCCCTCCCCCCGCCTTCCCCTCCGGGGCGGAGCAGTTACTCTTTCTATCTGAAAGCAAATGGATTTGTTGTTGACAAGATTCGCATGATTATTATTAGCAACTTGTTTATCGAATAAAAAAATATGCAAGTTCTTTAGCAGTCAAAGGAAACTGCTCCGCCCCTGACAAGGGGAGGCGGGTGAGGGGAAAACTAAATTCGAGTTTAGTTAATAATAGTTCCAATAACCAATTCCGGATTTGAATGGTTATTGGAACTTTTCTTTTCTATTTCTTCTTAGGATAGAATCTCAGTTGGTCTTCTGTTTCTATTGTAACCTTATTTTCATCGAGCTTCGAACTGTCGAGCTTGAAAACCTTGATGAAAAAATCATAAACGGCGTTGCGCTTGTTCGGTCCGAAGTCGTGGCGCTCCTTGGGCAAGTGAACGTCGGAGACATTCTCTTTTTTGCCGTAGAAGCCATAGATGCGCTGTAGGTAGGGCAGTTCAAGGGTCGGAGTGGTAGATGTCCAGTCGCCTCCGTCGCTGACGAGTCCTAATGGTTTTGGTGCAAACATTGCCGCAATCTCGGCATTGCATGTTCCGCCACCGGCAAGCTGTATCGGCATTCCGCTTTCGCATGGGCATCCGCCGTCGAACCACGACGACAGACTTACCACCGGGCATGCTGCCGTGTACCGAGAATCAAGGGCCGTGAGCAGAACGGTCTGTGTGCCGCCACCAGAACCGCCATTCACTCCGATGCGCGTCTTGTCTACATCCTTCCGCTTTATCATCCAGTCGAGAATACGTATTCCGTTGAGAGCCTGCATCTGGTGAGCCTCGGCGGTATGGTGAGCCTCGGCTCCTACCTCATCTTCCGACTCTCCCCATCCCCAAAGGTCGAAGTCTACGCAGATGGCTCCCATACGGGCGAGGGTACCCAGTCGCTGCTGTTGCACCTTTCCGTAGCGACCGTTAAGGAAATGTCCGTTCGGACAGATAATCAGCGGATGTTTTCCCTTGGCTATAGGAGCATATATAGAACCCTTCACGGTATGTCCGTTTACTGTCTTCATGCAGAAATTCTGCACCGTATATCCGTCGTATTTCCTGATTTTAGAAACGAGCGGTTTCTCATTTGAACATTTTGCCAGCAGCGGGTCTATGCCGAGTCGCTCCCTCACTTCGCGGCGCAATGTGTCGCGGCGTGCTTCCCACTGAGCCTTGTCGCTGTATTTTGAGGCGAGATACGGTATGAGTTTCTCTCCGTCTGCCGGTTGGCGGCGCGGATATTCATACTGCTTTATCTTATACAGGTTGCCGTTTTGCTTCAGGGCATAGAAGTCGAATGGCTTGAGGATATTGTCGAATGTCTCCTCAAGAGAATACGGACGGATGCGGAAGTCGGCATAATTGAGCTTCAGTCCCGTAGTGTCCACATTAAACTTCAGTTTCACGTTAAAGTGCTTTGCCACATCGTTAAGCACGTCGCCCAGCGGTCGTGCATACTTCGTTTCAAAAGTCTGTGCTCCGCATGTCGTAGCGGCAAGCAGGGCAGCTATAAGTAGTGAGTTCTTCTTCATTGTTTGTTTTTTATTTATTTTAGTTTTGGATTTAATATTTATAATGATATGCTAAAATCATTCCGACAATATCCTAATTCAAAATTATTATAAAGTATACTTTGCAAAAATACGTAATTATTTTAAAGTATACTTGCAAATAATTGGAAAAGTACAGTTCCCCGTGATGATTTTTGGCTCCGTCTACTCTCATGATTTTATATTATTTGTCGGATTTGAATATTTTAGCATAGATTATTTGTCAGATTTGAGTATTTTAAATGCATTTATATCTGAAAAATCAAAGATTTAGGCAATGCTGAAATATGTCAAAAGAAATATAGACGTTTTACACACAAGGATGCATGAATAGACTATGGATTGAAAAATAGATTTACGAAAAGTGATAAAGAATTTGGCAACAATATAATTGTTGTACAAAAATAATTACTATATTTGCATCGGATAATGACATCAGCGGATGTTTGAGTCCGTTTTTGTGGAAAAAACCGATTAAGCGAGAGCAATGAAAGCTTGCTTTCTAATTGCCGAGCATGAGGTTTTTATTGAAAAAATTAGCGTTTGCTATTCGGTCATGCACATTGGAACGTAGGAAATTTCAAAACAAGCATTGAAAGAACGATATATAGCGAACGTTCACGATATCGTGGACGTTACTTGTCGTCTTTCTCAGCTTTTCCTACGGCTGCAATGTGGACAGGTTTCGTCCACGTGTTGTATCCGTAGGTAAAAGAAAGACCATGGCACTCGCATTTTAAACGAAACATATTGTTTAATTTTTAAAATGTTTGAAGTATGAGCAAAGAATTATTAAAAGACTCAGTTTGCTTGAAAATTACAGGTTTCATCAAATGCAATAGGCATGCAACAAGAGATGAAGTGCATCAGTTTGTCAACGAACATGGCATGAGTATGTCTGCCTTTTATGATTTATTGGCGGCAAATATCATTGTCGAACGAAATGGAGAATATTATATCAACGACTAAATTCAGTAAAATTTATGAAAGAAGAATATGATGTTTCTTTTTCTATAGATAAGAAAGAATACGAAGGAAAAGTTATCATACCTAATGTCAATAAGAATCTCAACGAGCATGATAAAATTGATTCCGTCAAGAGACAAACCAAAAAATTGGCGAAGAAAATTTCTCCTAATGATATTGAAAATTTAAAAATAAGAAGAACGCTATGAATAAGATTTTAAGTATATTAATCATTTTTGTCTTGGCAAATATAAATACAATATTTGCCCAAAATGTCACATTAGTTATTGATAATCAAAATCCAGGTTGGTTATCAAACAAAATACCATTTAAAGACCAAGAAAGTGTGAAGAATCTTACTGTTACCGGGTATTTAAATGGAACTGATATTAAGTTTATCAGAGAACTTATCTCAAATAGAGCGCTAACTCATTTAGACTTAACAAATGCCAATATCATTGCTGGTGGCGACGTATATTGTGAAAAAAACAGCTATACATTTAAAATAAAAGAAGACAATACTTTGTATAATGAGATGTTTTCAGGAAATGCTAATGGAATGGATTATATTGCATTACCTATATCTATTTCGAAAATAGATTCAAGTCCAAATGAGTCCTATAGTATTAATAGTTTTTATGATAAGGTGGATACCTTAATAATTGGCGGAAACATAAATATGCTTTCAAAATATTATTTGCGCAACAATATAAAATATTTGTATATACGCGAAGGTGTAGATTCAATCGAACCATATTTTTATCGTAAAGAACAATTTAAGAAAATACATTTATCTTCAGGGATAAAAAGCTTAGGAGGAGGAACTTTTTATTGTGACAGTATAGAAATTAATCTTGAGAATTTAAATTTTATTGATCATAGAGCAATAAGGGGAACACTTATTGGGGATACAATTAGACTTCCCAAAGATTTAAGTATATTATATACTTGCTCATTCGGTTTAAAAAAGAGCACGACATTATATCTGTCTAAGAATACCACGAAAATAGATCGCTCATGTGTCTTCGGACACAATAGTTCAGATCATGACGAATCATTTTTTTTAAGTCTAAAAATTCATTTAGAAAGTCCGATACCTCCACAAATCAGTAATAGTGGATATAGAGACGATTTCCTTTCATCATCAACAATATATGTACCTAAAGGATGTATTGAAAATTACAAAAAAGCAAAATACTGGTCATACGCCACAATCCTCGAAGAAAAAGTTCCTGTTACTGGAATAACGTTAGACCACGAAAATATTTCTTTCTCAGATATAGGAGCATCTGTCCAACTCACAGCAATAATATTACCGACAGATGCAGATAACAAGAATGTTACGTGGAAATCTTCAGATACAAGTGTTGCTACTGTTGTTGATGGAAAAGTAACTTGTACAGGTTATGGTACAGCTCAAATTACTGCTACTTCGGAAGAAGGAGCATTTGTAGCCACTTGTAATGTTACGGCAACAAAAAGAATTGTTCTCCCTTCATCCATAACTTTAGATAAACAAGAATCAACTATAAAAGTTGGCGAAACCACAACTTTGAAGGTAAACGTATTGCCGATTGATGCAGATGATAAAACTGTTTCATGGAGTTCTGAAGACAGCGAAATTGCAAGTGTTACAAACGAAGGTGTTGTTACTGGCCACAAGGCTGGAACAACGAAAATCATCGCCACGACAAATGCAAATGGACTAAAGGCGGAATGTACTGTAACCGTTCTTCAACCTGTAACAGGTATAACCATTGACAAGCAAAATATTTCACTGTCAGAAATTGGAGAATCAGTACAACTTACAGCAAGCGTATTGCCAGAAGATGCAAGCAACAAGAATGTTACTTGGTCTTCGTCAGACAATAAAGTTGCTATTGTAAGCAATGGAAAGGTCGTTTGTACAGGATATGGAACTGCAGTAATTTCTGTCGTTACAGAAGATGGCGGCTATATGGCAACATGCGTTATAAATGTAACGAGCGGAATAAATGGTATTTATGAAGATAAAGACTATCAAGATTCTAAACGTTATGATGCTACAGGTCGTGAATTTAATAATCCTGTCAATGGTATTAGTATTATTAAAACTAAAGATGGGCGAACAATAAAAACAAACGTCCATTAAAATAACATGTCTGCATTTATAATGCTTTTTCGTCAAAAGCATTTAGAATTGTTGTAATATAAATCCCTGCCAAGTGAAAATATACTTGACAGGGATTTATTTTTCTATTAATGCCGTTGGATTATAACGTAAATAATCAAGTAGGCACTTTCAAGGATTACTTAATTTCCCTTTTTACAAACCGTTTTAAGAGAAAAGTGAGGAAATAAGGAAAAGTATAGAAATGCCCCTTAATACAGTATATTATGTGTGCATAAGTTACAGCAAAATCACAAAATTCCTATATCTGCAGTAGTCGTAAATCACAAAATTCCTAATTGCGACGAAAAATATATTATGGCTGGTTCCTCACAAGGATTTGTCAATGAAGAAACTTATTTCAACCGTACAGGTCGAATTAATTCCGCCAACGGGTTCTGTTATTAGTAATTTTATCAAATCTATTGTCATACTTTTCTTGTGGCTTAAAAGATATTTTTTGTAAAGATAAGTGTTTTGTCGTTTATAAACGATAAGTAGCTATTCACAATTAGTTTATACAAACAACAAAACATTTATATTTAAAACAACCGTTACAACATATACAACCCAAACAACTTTCATGCTTGTCACGCACGCTGCGTGTTGTACTTGTTGTATAAGTTGTACTTGTTGTTTTTTTATATTATCTCCATTTTCGCTTGTATAAAATAATTTTGACTTGTTACTTAAAATAACACATTTTTTGTCGTCTATAAACGATAAAACAACATACTTTTCATCGTCTATAAACGACAAAACAGATAAATATGCGTTAACGTTAGAGATAAAGACTGCTGCTAAAAGTCGCAAAGTTCATAGCTTGTGCTTCTGCCTCCGCTCTCCGTTTTTCTGAGAATCTGCTTTTCAATCAAATCTTTTATATCCCTGTTTGCAGTGTCTTGCGAACAATGGTTTATTTTATACCACTTTGAAGAGTTCAGCTTGCCTTCAAAGCCATCAAGCAAGAGATTAATGACTTTTTTCTGTCGCTTGTTAAGCTGAATATCAGTATGAGAATCCCAAAATTTTGTTTTCAGCATTATGTGCTCAGTCTTGTCAATAGCATTCTGTACGGCATTTGATAAAGTATTTATAAACCATTTTATCCATTCAGTTATATCGAGCCCACCCTTTTGGATATGTTCAAGAATGTCGTAATAATCTTTCCGGTGATTAAGTATTTCAGATGACAAACTATAAAATCTCATAGAAGTATTGTCAGCTCTCGACAACAGCATCTCAGTCAGCGTACGGCACAATCTTCCGTTGCCGTCATCAAACGGGTGTATGGTGACAAACCAAAGATGTACTACGGCAGCTTTTATCAAAGGGTCGATATTCTTATGTTCATCATTAATATAATCCAATAGTTGCACCATCATTCTGTCAACATCACAACTTGGAGGAGCTTCGTAATGTATCTTTTGTTTACCCATAGCTCCAGATACAACTTGCATCGGCTCGTCACCTGTGCGCCATTCACCAACCCTTATTTTGTATAAGCCGCTTTGTCCGTAGGGGAAAAGAGCCCTGTGCCAAGAAAAGAGCCTTTCAGTATTTATGACCTCCTTATAATGTTGCGTGGCATCAAGCATTATCTGTACCACACCTTCAATATAGTGGTCTGTCTTTGGCAAACCATCATATTCCAATCCCAATTGTCTTGCAACAGATAATCGCACGCTGTCCCTGTTTAATATTTCTCCTTCAATCTCGGCAGAGTGAACAATCTCTTTTGTTATGGAATTCAGCATCGACATTTCTTGTGCTGCAATGCCGAACATGGATAGTCTTCCCATAAGCTTACCTCTTAAAGTATTAGCATCAGCCAACAATAACAACAACTGGTCGTTTTGCCATTTCATGTGTGGCCAATTTTCATTCTGCCATATATACATACTAAATATATTTACTTGTACATTTTTATTATATACTTCCAAGTTGCAAACTTACACTTTTTTGTTTTATTCCGCAAGTTCTGCGGAGAATAAATGGTGTATTCTCCGCAAATTATGCGGAGAATAGCTATAATAATCTCCGCATAACTGGTATATTGTTTGTTGGAATCAGTTCTTCCCCTCCCCCGCCTCCCCCTCCGGGGGCGGAGCAGTTACCTTTAATTGCAATAAACTTACAAATTTGTCGTTACCTTTAATCGCAATAAACTTACAAATTAGTCGTTACTGAATTAGAGAAAAATATCTCTGTTTTCAACAGAAAGAGTAACTGCTCCGCCCCGGAAGTGGAGGGTGAGGGGAAGATTATAACTTCGAAAGTTCAGTTACAGGTTATACAAAAACAAATCCCGAAGCTATCCATCAATATTGTATGGATAACTCCGGGATTTGCTTTTATGCCTATTCAGAAAAGATTAGAACTTGTATTCCAGTCGTCCGATATCGCTGCGCTGTGCCACCTTCTTGCCGTCAACGAGAAGAACGAGACCCTTGCCGTGGCAATAATGGTTGCCCGTCTTGTCGTATACGATAGAGATGTTATGACCATGATAGAGCACGTTGTCGAGACAGAACCAGTCCCACTTGCCATCAGGCAGAAGAGGATTTACCACGATGCTGCCGTCGGTTTGCGGACGCAAACCGCAGATGCCCGTAATCATCAGGTCGTTAAAAGTAGAGTGGTTGTAGTAGCGGCTGCGCTCGCGGTCGCCCATGAGCCATGCCCCGTTAGTCTCGTCGAGATATTCGCCGATGTATGGTTTGCCACGATGGTGCTGACTCTCTACATACACTTCCATCTGATGGAAGAAATCCTTATTGCCAACAATCGGGTTAGGGTAGTCGTTGATATAGTTGCCCATGGCGGTGAGCGTCTGACTTGTAGCGAAAGGCCATACCGCTCCGTCCCATTCACATTTGCCGGTGCCGTGGGTGCGGAATAGCGGTGAGCGACGCTCACAAGTAGTCAGTCCGTAAGGAGCCGAGAATCCCTTCTCGTCGGTGGCCTGTTTCCAAGCCACATCAAATTTCCTGTCGTCCGGCATGTTGAAATACCAAGGGATAAATCCGATAGCCTCTCTGACGTTAGCTGACGAGTCGCCCTTCAGCGTCTCGAAGAAAGCGTCATCCTTGTTCCACAGTTTCTCCTCAACAAGTTTTTTCAAGCTACCAGCCTCATTCTTGTATTCTTCAGCCTTGCCGTTATCGCCGCTCAGACGGTTCATTTCGGCGAGAGCCATGGCGTTGCCATACATATAGCTGTTTATCGTAGGACGTGCAAACTTCTTCTTTCTTCCGCCGCTTGCACTCTCCTCCATACCGTCGCGTACGTCCTCCTGCCAGTACAATCCGTTGTCGAGACGGTGAGTGTTCTGCCAACGGGCATATTCCTCTTCGAGCGACGGTTTTAGATTGAGCAAGAAACTCTTGCTGCCGTTCACCTTGTAAGCCTCATACACGGCAGCCGGGTTCCACGAACTGAACTTGTCCATCTTCTGCATTGCCTTACCGTCGTTGCCGTGATACCAGGTGTTGAGAATCTGACTGATATAAGTAGTGTCGCGCAGCCAGCGGGTCTCCATCACATGATGACCGATGGCACAGGCAATCAGGTTGTAGCGGTCGGCATAAGAGCGCTGCACGAGGAATTCCGTCATTCCGTAGCCCACGGGAGTGCGCTTGATATGCTTGCGCAATGTCCACCAACGATAGTAGTACATCTCCTTGAAATTATCTTGCGGACAGTCGAATAGCGGCACGTTCCGGCTCATCCATTCAGCCGACTCAGAGTTAGGAATAGCCTGCTTGATGTTCTCGTCCTCCATGGAGTTGAACTTGTCAACATACGGTTTGAAGTTATCAAACTTCAATACCGCAGCCTGTGCGTCGGCATCGGCAGCCGCAGTCTTCACGTTGGCGATACGGAAAGTAGCCATCGGGTCGCTCTCGTCGGCACGCGGCATGTCGAAAGCCTGGTCGGCAGGAGTCTCGTTGTTAGGTTCGCTGAACAATGGTCCGGTGCGGAACACCACCCTTGAAATCTCCCTTATCGGAGTGTCAAACTGGCGCTGTGTAACCTTCTTGCCGTTTACGTAGTAAGTGCCGGCGTGCATGTCGGTAGAGAGCACCGCCTTGATGTGGTAAGTCTCGCCAGGAGAATATTTCTTCACAAGCGTGCCGTAGCGCGGACCGCCCTTCACCTTTATGGCTCCAAGCGAATCGAGCACGATGCGCGAGCAAGCCTGTCCGCTGTTGTCGAGGAATTCGATGTCGAGTTCACCGTGGTCGGCCTGTCCCGGCATAACGTCAAACTCCACCGTCAGTTCCTTAGTCTCCGGAATCACGCGCTCCACCTTGGCATAGTCGTAAGGGTCCTTGTCGGAAAGCTTCAGCCACTGTCCGTCGAGCTCCACCGGAGCCCATTTAGGAGAGTAGATATTCCAGTCGCCCATGTCGGCGAGCTTAGAGAATTTAGAGAAATCGGTGTCAGCATGCGTCGTAGCCTTGGTCTGTACAGGCACCGTGATGCGCGACACCCACATGTCCTCCTTGTTGTTGCTGTAAGTAACCCACAGGTTGCCGTCGGCAGGAGTGCCGTTGCCCTCCTGAATGCCGCGAGTATACTGCGGACCGTAGTTTTTGTAGTTTCCGCCGTGTCGTTCCGGCGTAACCTCGCCGTTCACGAGATTAAGCGTAGTATATTCCAGTCCGTCGCTGCTCAGCGAGATAGCGAGCGGCCAGCGGTATTCCGCCGGGTTATATACCGTGGCATAGGTACCGTCAGAGAGTCGCTGCCCCCATATCTTACCCGTAGAGGTAACAAATCCGTGTGCCCTCTTAGCCGGAGTGCGCCAAGAGTTGCCACCGTCGCAGCTGATAGTCGTCAGTCCGTGTTTCCACAGTCCCACCTTCCATCCGTCGGGCAGAGTATATCCGGAGAACGCCTTGTAAGGAGTCTTCAGCGGCAGGATATCATCGCCTCGGTCAGCCTCCTCAGCCCATTGCATGCGAGCCATAGGGTCGGCAAGCAGTTCGTCGATAGCCTTGACGAAAGCTTTGTCCTTAGATTTTTTATAATACGGGAAGTCAGTATTTTTCTCGCTGAATCCATGGTTGTAATAGATGAAATATACCGGTCCGAACGAGCCGTCCTGTTTAATCTCCCTCACCACTCTGCCGATGCCGTTTCCATCGGTAGGGTTGTCCTTAGGCGTCATCGATACCACATAGTTGCCCATAGCGATAAGCTTACCCGTCTTTTTCGACACATACCAGCCCACTCGCTGGTGCATTATAGCCATCAGGTTCTTAGCCTTCAGTCCGGGGTATTTCTCAGGCTTTTCGAATCCGTCGGGCACTTTGTATTCGGGGAACAGCACCTTAGGCTCCGACCACGTGTAGCCGTCGTCGGAAGTTTGCAGCATAGTCTTTCCCGGGGCCTCATGCTCATGTCGAGGGTCAGTGAGATAGTGCATATAGAATTTTCCCTTCCAGTATGCAATCATCGGCTGATGATTGTATGTCGCCCCCTTCTCGGCGCGCATCGTCTCGATGGTGTGCACTCCAACAACAGGCGATAGTCCGCCGTCGTGACGTGCAGGCAATGATATGTCGTTGCCGGTATAGTGAACGGCACGGGAGTTATATTTAATAAGGTTGTCAACCAGTTCCTCGGGAGCCATGAACACCGTTCCGTGCTTATGTCCTTCGGGGAACGACACAGCCCCCGTCTGGTCCTGGAAATGCTTGAAGTCCTTTGTGCGCTGCGCTCCGTATATAAACTGGCGGTACCAGTCGTAGTAGATATACCACCATCCGTTTACGTAAGCCGTAGACGGTCCCTCGCTGTACATCGGGGTGAAAGCCTCCGATGCTGCGCTCCACGGACCGTATGGCGTCTTTGCGAAAGCCACCTTAATGTTGCGCTGTTTGCGGGTGTTGTCTTTCAACACCATCACATAGTCGTCCTTGCCGCGCTTTACCATCGTTGCATCGATGCAACTGAAGCCCGGGTCGATGAGCAACTGTGATTCAGAGAAAGTCTTGAAGTCCTTAGTCGTGCAGTAATACAGACGATGATTGTTCTTGTGTTCCTCTATCCCGTCGGGGAATTTCCCTGGTATACACGAAGCCCATATAATCATATACTGTTTCTTCACATCGTCGTAGAACAGTTCCGGAGCCCATACGTTCACGGTGGTCGTGTCCTTCATCACCTCGATGAAACGTTCCGGAGTCCAGTGGATGAGGTCTTTCGACGATGAATATCCGAATCCCCTGTCGCCCCTCCAGCTGCAAGTCCAAACGAAATGGTAAGTGCCGTCGGGTCCCTTCACAATCGACGGGTCGCGCATCACCTTCTGTGTGCCCACCTCCGGTTTTAGGAACGTTCCCGGTATGCTGTCCCAGTGTATGCCGTCGCGACTGTATATAAAGCGCAGTCCTTCGTTGGCCGGTTCATGGAAAGAGGTAGACACGTAGATGTCGCCCGCCCATGCAGTGCCCTGCTGCATCATCATCATCGCCGTAACAGCAGATAAGAAAATTTTTTTCATCTATGAGTTGTTTGTTATTTTAATTCAAAACACTTATGCTGAAAGCTAAGTTGCTTTCTGCTTTTATGACGTATGTATATATGAGATGTACCCTTTTTGAGTAACCGGAATATTATATCAGTCCTTGACGCATTGGCTTGTCCTTTATATTTCATTGGAAAATATATATCATTCTATGAATTGGGCTGGTTAAGTCACAGGAAGCTCTGTAAAGAAAACATGGAAAAAATAGTGGCACCTTTGGTGCTTCTATGCTGCACTTTTGGTGCAACATAGAAATACCGATACCAAATGATAGCTTAATTACAGCCAGAAAATGGTAAAAAAACAATATTACTTCGATAAAGAACGTGTGAGGGGTAAACGTCGACCCCTCACACTATCCCTCACACCTCAGAAGTCCGATAAACAGGGACTTTCAAGGCTATTGGTGAGGGTGTGAGGGTAAAATGACCGAAAAACTTTTTTTTATTTTCCAAGAGATTTGAACATCTTGGTTATGCACTTTTTCTTCTGCTCCATATTCGGGTGAACATAGAGGTTGAGGGTTGTTGTTATGTTGGCATGACCGAGCAAAATACTTACAGTCTTGTAGTCGCAGTTGCTTTCAATGCAGCGTGTGGCAAAGCTATGGCGTAGTCCGTGGTATTTCAGCCGAGGAATGTCAAGACGCGCCATCAAACGATGATAGTAGTTGCGGTAGGTGCGTGGCTCTGTCGGCTTCTCCTCATTGGTTATCACATAGAAGTCTGTGTTTACCACCTTTTTCAGAGGTTTCATCATCGTCAAGAGTTCCTTGTTCATAGGTATCTCACGGCATGAGCTCTTGGTCTTGGGAGCGTTGATGACCAACTCGGTGTGCTTGTGTTTGCCCTCCACAATGTAGATGCGCTCAATAGTACGGTTCACGGTGATAGTACCATTATCGGTATTGATGTCCGACCATTTCAAGCCACAAATCTCTCCGATACGCAAGCCTGTGGTCAGACTGATATAGATGCCGAGGTTGCGAAACGTAAAGTTCTGCTTGATGAAATCGAGAATTTTCTTGTGGTGTGCCACCGTCAGCACCTCAATTTCTTTGTTGGTTTCTGTTGTAGGGTACTTGATGTCCCACTCACAATAGTTCATCCATTCGTTCTTTACTCCGAACTTCATCACCATTTTCAAGACAATCAGAATGTCTTTCACCGTTTTAATGCTGAGTCCGTCATTCAGTTTCTGCAAAACGAACTCCTGCACAAGTTTCTCACTCAGAGCCTCACAATCGCCAAATGTTGGCAGAATGTGGTTCTCCAGAATTAACACATAAGCAGCGTATGTGGACTGCTTAACATAGCGTTGCTTGTCACTTTTCCAAGCCAACGCAATTTCTCTAATCGTTTTTGTTGTCATTGTAATCCTTAATTTTGAAGGTGTACATAATAATTAGAGAAAATCAAC
>ERZ808246.1119-NODE-1119-length-20137-cov-4.512798_pt1 | contig 20137 bp, 16 predicted proteins | sample MGYA00521083_ERZ808246 | MGnify/ENA primary metagenome ERZ808246 (study PRJEB31516, sample SAMN03275577) | gut metagenome | biome: mammalia-associated habitat; material: feces | host: Papio cynocephalus | place: Kenya | collected 2012-07-07 ... | reverse complement strand
CATCGGCGGCGACAAGCCCCGGGACATGAGCGAAAAAGCACTCACCCGGTACCGCCGCAAGCACCTGGGCTATGTGTTCCAGCTCTATAACCTCATCGGCAACCTGAATGTGAAGGAAAATATCGAGACCGGCGCCTACCTCTCCGATGCCCCCCTGGACATCGATGAGCTGCTGCACACCCTGGGCCTTTACGAGCACCGCTATAAGCTGCCCAACCAGCTCTCCGGCGGCCAGCAGCAGCGGGTATCCATCGGCCGGGCCATTGTGAAAAACCCCGACATTCTCCTGTGCGACGAGCCCACCGGTGCCCTGGACTACGCCACCTCCAAGGAAATCTTGCAGCTCATTGAGGGCATCAACCAAAAGTACGGCAACACCGTGGTCATGGTCACCCATAACGAGGCCATCCGGGGCATGGCCGACCATGTGGTCAAGCTCCGGGACGGCCAAGTCCGCAGCAACCAGCGCAACGACCGCAAAATTTCCGCGGCCGACCTGGAATGGTAAGAGGTACATACATGAAAAAGAAGATCAAAAATCCCCTAAGAAAGCGCGTGGGCCGGGAGCTGCTGGGGGATTGGCGAAAGTACCTGGTGGTGTTTCTGTTCCTGGTGCTGACCATCGGCTTCGTCTCGGGCATGTATGTGGCCAACGAGAGCATGATGTCCGCCAACCGCTCCGGCGCCGAAAAGTACAAGCTGGAGTACGGCCACTTCGAGCTCCAGTCCCAGGCAGATGACGCCCTCCTGTCGGCCATCGAAACCGGCGAAAAAGCCGACGTGAAGCAGTTCTATGCGGACAAGGCCCAAAAGGAGCTGGACGAGAAGTTCGAAAGCGAATTCAATAAGGAGTTTGACGGAAAATTCCAGGAGGAGTTCGCCGCCAAATTCCGCGCCCAGTTTGATCCCACCTTTAAAGAAAAGTTTGACTCTCAGTTTGAGGCGGGGGTATTGCAGCAGCTGTTAGCCTCCGGCGCGGACCAGCAAACCGCCCAGGCTATGCTTCCTGCCGCCGTGGCCCAGGCCAAGGCCAGCGGCGCCTATCAGACTGCCTACGACCAGGCCTACCCCGCCGCCTATGACCAGGCGTATAAGTCCGCCTACGATGAGGCTTACACCAGCGCCTATGACGATGCCTACGCCGCAGCCTATCAGGAGGCCCAGGATAAGCTCCGGACCGAGATCGACGAAAAGTACGCCGACGCGGAGGAAAAATACGAGCTCAACGACCCGGATTTTCAGCCTGTCCCCGTGACCCTGTATGAAAACTTCTTCCGCAATGAAACGGAGGATAACAACAACGATGGCCAAAGCGACGGCGCCATCCAGGTCTATGCCTCCACGGAAGACATCAACCTGGCCTGCCTGCTGGACGGCCGCTTCCCGGAGACGGCGGAGGAGATCGCCATTGACCGCATGCACGCGGACAACGTGGGCGTCCGGGTGGGCGACACCATCACCGCAGGCGGCGAAGAATTTCAAGTGGTGGGCCTGCTGGCTTATGTAAACTACTCCACCCTCCACGAAAAGGCCACGGACCTGATGTTCGACGCTCTGAAGTTCGACGTGGCCCTGGTCACAGAGGAGGGCTTTGCCCGGCTCCATGAGCCCGTCCACTACGTCTATGCCTGGCGATATGTCACGGCCCCCGCAGACGAAACGGCGGAAAAGTCCCTCTCCGATGACTTCATGCGGGCCCTGCTGACCCAAACGGTGGTGGCGGAGAACGACCTGCTGGACTATGTGCCCCGGTACGCCAACCCCGCCGTCAACTTCGCCCCCGATGACATGGGCTCCGACGAAGCCATGGGCGGCGTGCTGCTGAATATCCTCACGGTCATCATCGCCTTCATCTTCGCCGTGACCATCAGCAATACCATCGCCAAGGAGGCCCCGGCCATCGGTACCCTCCGCGCCTCCGGCTACACCCGGGGAGAGCTCACGCGCCATTACCTGGCCATGCCCGTCATCGTCACGCTCCTGGCCGCCGTGGTGGGTAATATTCTCGGCTACACAGTGTTCAAAAACGTGGTGGTAGACATGTACTATAACAGCTACAGTCTACCCGCCTACCAGACCGTTTGGAATCCCCAGGCGTTTGTCAAGACCACGGTGATCCCGGTGGCGCTGATGCTTGTGGTGAACCTGCTCATCATCACCCGAACGATGCGCCGCACGCCCCTGGAATTTCTGCGCCGGCAGCTGAAAAAGTCCCGGCGGAAAAAGGCTGTGCGCCTGCCGCCCTGGCGATTTTTCGCCCGCTTCCGCCTGCGGATCATTTTCCAGAATGTGAGCAATTATGTCATCCTGTTTTTGGGCGTATTTTTTGTCATGGTCCTGCTGGCCATGGCCGTGGGCATGCCCAGCACCCTGGCCTATTACCAGGACAATTCCGCAAATATGATCTTCGCCAAATACCAGTATGTGCTCAAGGACTACGAGGATGAGGACGGCCACGCCGTCACCACCGCCATAGACGGCGCGGAGAAATTCTCCCTGTCGACCCTGCTGCACCGGAGCGATGTGCTGGACGAGGAGGTCTCCGTGTACGGCGTAGAGCCGGACAGCCGCTATGTCCTCTGCCCGGGCCTGGCGGACCTCACCGGCAGCCGGGTCTATATCACCCAAAGCTTCAGCGATAAGTACGGCATCCAGGTGGGCGACGCCGTGACCCTGGACGAAAAGTACGAAAATAAGAGCTACACGTTCACCGTCTCGGGCCTGTATGACGGCAGTCAGAGCATCGCCGTGTTCATGCCCATCGCGGAGTTCCGGGAGACCTTTGACCAGGACGGGAACGCCTTCTCCGGCTTCTTCTCGGATGCGGAGCTCACAGACCTGGATCCGGATAACGTGGCCACGGTCGTCACCATCCGGGATATTCAGAAGATGGCCGACCAGCTGGATCACTCCATGGGCTCCTACATGACCTACTTCCAGTACCTGTGCATCCTGCTGTCGGCGGTGATGATCTACTTGCTGACCAAGCTTATCATCGAGAAGAACGAAAACGCCATCTCCATGGTTAAGATCCTGGGCTACCGGACCGGCGAAATTGCCCGCCTGTACCTGCTGAGCACTACCATCGTCCTGGTGCTGGCGGACGCTGTCAGCGTGTTTTTGGGCGCGGCCGTCATGAAGACGGCCTGGCGGGCCATCATGGCCGGCTACAGCGGCTGGTTCGACTTCCGCATGGAGCCTGTGGGCTATGTGAAGATGTTCGTCTTCGTGCTCATCGGCTACCTGCTGGTGCTGGGTCTGGACTTCCGCCGCATCCAAAAGGTCCCCCTGGACCGGGCGCTGAAGGGAGCAGAATAGCCCCTGTATAAAGCTTCAAAAGGGCAGCCGGTCCCGTTTGGGACTGGCTGCCAGCGTGTCGAAAAAGTCTTTTCGCCCCGCTGCCTAAGTTTTTGAAACTTTAAAAAAGCTTCAAAAACTACTGATTTCAATGGTGAGGGACACCCTTCTTGGGTTTCCCTCACACTCCCTTCCTTACCGTTATCGCTGATCTTGCCACTTTATCGACAGTCTCACAGCCGGTCCCGTTTGGGACCGGCTGCCTTCTTTTCCTCGGTATTCCAACCTCATCCATGCCCTTCAGCGGCGCAGTCCCGCAGCTCCGCGCCGGTCTGCTCCCTCTCATCCGACAGGATGGCGGCATGCATAACGGCAGATCCCGCCTCCCCCAGCCCGGTCCGGGCAGCGGGCTCACCAGCTTCCTCCCGCAGGCCTTTGCTGCTCTTATCGCTTACGGCGGTCACGGCGGCTGTATGCTTCACAACGATCCCTCCCGTTTCCTGTAACCTAAGGCGGTGGAGATCATGGTCGCCGTGGCGCAAACCTGCTGTACCGCCGCGCGAAATTCATCCGAGTGTGTGCTGCGCAGCATACCGATGATCCCCACGGTGTACTGCGCTTTCCCCTCCACGTTGTAGATAGGCGCCGAAATGGAGCGCAGGCCGATCTTGTATTCCCCGTTTTCAATGGCATAGCCCTGGCCGCGGCAGGTCTCCACCTCCCGCAGCAGGGTGGGAATGTCCGTAATGGTGTGGGGCGTAAATTGCGTCATGCTCTGGCCCCGCAGCAGGTTCTCCGCCCCGGCCCGGGACATATGCGCCAGGAACACCTTCCCCTGAGACGTGCAGAAAACAGGCAGCCGGGAGCCGATATCCGACACGATCCGCAGGCCGCCCCGGGCCTCCACCTGGTCCAGTGTGATAACGCTGCCGCTCTCGTAAACGGAAAGCATCACGGACGCCCCGGTCGCCCGGCATAGATGCTCCATATAGGGCCTCGCTACCTGCGATATGTCCCAGGACCGCTCCACCTGCCGCCCGTATTCAAACAGGCGCATGCCCAGCGTGTATCTCCCATCCGGGGTCTGGGTCACCACGTCGTATCCCCGCATGGTGGTCAGCAGCCCGAACACCGTGCTTTTGGGATAGCCGCACAGGGCCGTCAGATCCTTCAGCAGCAGCGGCTTGCCCGCCTGGTTCATGATCTGCAGCAGCTCCATGGCCTTTGCCACGGACAGAATGACGTTTCCATCCACCATCACGCACCCACTCCTTTCCCCTTCAGCATAGCAAAATCGTCTTTCCCCGTCAAGGGAAATCCGATAAAGCCGTTATCGAATCCGATAATGCAGGACGCCACACATATAATCTCCCCCTCCGGAATGGTAAAATAAAGAAGAAACGGCCCCCACCCACATAACAGACGCCCGCGCAGGGCTTCTGTTCATGCGGCATTCGGGAAACATCGCTTTATTAGCAGCTCCACGGCACAATTACATGATTTATTTGTCTACAGTACGTCAAGAACATAGGCTCCAGTCGATAGCTTTATTGAAAAAATCTGGATTTGCAGCTGCAAAAAACGAGATGAAGCTCTAATCCTGCAAGCGATTCTGTTCCCCCCAGACGCAGAGCTGATCCAGCACCTTCATCAGCGATTTTCCACGCTCCGAAAGCGTATACTCCACCTTCGGCGGGATCTGCGGATACTCGGTACGGACAATCAATTTGTCTGCTTCCAGCTCCTTGAGATTCGTGCTGAGGGTCTTGTCGGAAATGGTTTTCAGATACCGTTTCAGCTCATTGAACCGCACGGTTTCAAACTCCATCAGGCAGTAGAGAATGACCATCTTGTGCTTGCCGGAGATCAGCGACAGCGTGTAGGCAAAGCCGGTGTCCTCAAAATTGGCGTTCTCAATATAGTTCTTTATCATTTTACTTTCTCCTAAGATAGTACCTATCACAATAGCCAGTACTTGAATTTCTGATTTGCTTGGGTATAATTATAAGCAGGATGAACAGTCCTGTCAATCTGATCACAAGGAGAAGTTATCATGAGAACAAAACTGAAAATCACCGAGGGTATTTTCCCGATGCCGGTTCTGATGGTTGCGACTTATAACGAGGACGGCAGCGTAAATGTCATGAACGCCGCGTGGGGCACCATGCAGGAGCGGAACACCGTTGCTCTGAATCTCACCGAAACCCATAAGACCGTGCAGAACATCAAGGCACGGGGCGCGTTTACCGTCAGCATTGCCGATGCCGCCCACATGGTCGAAGCGGATTATTTCGGCGTGGAGTCCGGCAATAAAGTAGCCGACAAATTTGCCCGCAGCGGTCTGACCGCAAGCAAAGCCGAAGCCGTGGATGCGCCTGTCATCAACGAGTTCCCGATTTGCCTTGAGTGCAAGTTCATTGAGTATCAGAACAACGAATACGGCTGCGGCGTCATCGGCAAGGTGGTCAATGTCACAGCCGATGAAAGCGTTATAGTAGACGGCAAAATTGATATGTCCAAGGTCAACGCCATTGCATTCGACCCTTATACCCACGGCTACTACAAGGTCACCGAGCGTGTGGGCGAAGCGTTCCACGACGGCTTAAAGCTGAAAAAATAACGGCATAAGAGAATAGCAGGCAAATCCGGCGAGTACCCACACCGGGAAAACAGAGCGTTTCGGCCGGGAGCCTTCTCCGATTCATACGCAGTCACCGGAAATATCGATGATATCAGTATAGATGTTGTTGGATATGAGCAGCGCAAAGATGATATTCGGATTTATGCTGAGGGTAACGGGCAGTAAACTATCCAGTGCCGAATAACCAAAATGGGCTTTTCTGTAGATTTTCGACTGCATTCGCACCACTGTTTTTTTAGCCATGCTTTATGTATAGTAGTCTCCGTCTCCAATATTTCCACACTCTTTTGCTTGCACAATGTCCGCAGTATTTCTCCTATGTCTTTCTTCAACTGTCCATAGATCTCTTTTCTGCGGTACTTCGGTGCGAATACGATGTGATACTGACAACGGTATCTTGCATGTGATGTGCTTTTTATCTCGCTTCTTTCGTCTTTCTTGATCTGCATAAAACCTCCTATTGCTCTGGTAATGCGGTCGCCAAGCCTTTACCACTATACCGCAATAGGAGGTTTTTCTCATGCTAAAGCTATTTTTCTTCCCCCGGTAGAACCGGGGGTTTATTTCCACGCCTGAGGGCGCCAATAAAAACCCCTCTGAAATCGTTGATTTCAGAGGGGTTTTGGTCCGAGTAGTGCGGCTCGAACGCACGGTCTCCTGGACCCAAACCAGGCGCGATACCAACTTCGCTATACCCGGATAAAGATACGCCGCCCGCGTTAGGGCGGCGTATTTACTATACCAGTTTTCTATCCCGCATGCAAGTGGAAATTTATCTCGGGGACTTTCATCCCTTCAAGCTCTCTTTCCTTGCCGTCGGCTTACAGGCCCAGAGCCGCCTTCAAGGCGTCCACACGGTCGGTCTTTTCCCAGGCCACACCCAGGTCCTCCCGGCCCATGTGGCCGTAGGCCGCCAGCTGGCGATAGATGGGCTTGCGCAGGTCCAGCTCCCGGATGATAGCCGTAGGCCGCAGGTCGAACACCTTCTCTACAGCCTCCTCCAGCTTCTCATCGGACACCTTGCCGGTGCCGAAGGTCTCCACCAGCACGCTCACAGGCCGGGCCACGCCGATGGCGTAGGCCAGCTGCACCTGGCAGCGGTCCGCCAGGCCGGCGGCCACCACATTCTTGGCCACCCAGCGGGCCGCGTAAGCGGCGCTGCGGTCCACCTTGGTGGGATCCTTACCGGAGAAGGCGCCGCCGCCGTGAGGGGCGCTGCCGCCGTAGGTATCCACGATGATCTTTCGGCCGGTGAGGCCGCTGTCGCCCTGGGGACCGCCGATGACGAAGCGGCCCGTGGGGTTCACATAGAACTTGGTGTTCTCATCCAGCAGCCCGGCGGGCACGGTGGGCTTGATGACCAGCTCGATCATATCCTTGCGGATCTGATCCAAAGACGCCTCGGCGGCGTGCTGGGTGGAGACCACCACGGTGTCTACCCGGACGGGCTTGCCGCTCTCATCGTATTCCACGGTGACCTGGGTCTTGCCGTCGGGCCGCAGATAGTCAACCAGCCCCTGCTTGCGCACATCCGTCAGGCGCTTAGCCATTTTCTGCGCGATGGAGATGGCCAGGGGCATCAGCTCCGGCGTCTCGTTGCAGGCGTAGCCGAACATCATACCCTGGTCGCCGGCGCCGTTGTCCAGCTCGGCGTCGCCGGAGTTCTTGGCCTCCAGGCTCTTGTCCACGCCCAGGGCGATGTCGCCGCTCTGCTCGTCGATATTGGTAATAACGGCGCAGGTGTGGCCGTCAAAGCCGTACTTAGCCCGGTCGTAGCCGATATCCAGCACCACCTGGCGGGCAATCTTGGGGATGTCCACATAGCAGCTGGTGGTGATCTCGCCCATAATGTGGATCAGGCCCGTGGAGGCGCAGGTCTCGCAGGCCACGCGGCCATTGGGGTCCTTCTCCAGAATAGCGTCCAGGACGGCGTCGGAGATCTGGTCGCAGATCTTATCGGGATGTCCCTCGGTGACGGACTCGGATGTGAATAATCTTCTTGCCATGATTTTTTTGCTCCTTTTCGTATAAATTTTTGCAAATCCCCATACGGTTCGGAGCTGTAAAAAAACACGCTCCGGCATTCGACGGATCGTGCTTCAAAATCGCTCCTCATCTGTCGAAGGACGAATGTGGGACTATCACTTCCACATTCAGCATACTCGTCGGATTTGGCACCTTGCAATGCAGGTTGCCGTGGTTTCATCGGGCCGATCCCTCAACCACTCTTGATAAGGTATTTAGTTTGTGGGGGCTTTGCTCGGATTATTATACAGCCTCTCCCCCATTTTGTCAACGGCTGTTTTTCTCCCATTTCAACAAAAAAGATGACCGCAGTCATCTCCGAGACTGTCGATAAAGTGGTAAGATTTGCGATAACGGTAAGGAATGGAGTGTGAGGGAACCCCGAGAAGGGTGTCCCTCACCATTGAAATCAGTAGTTTTTGAAACTTTTTCAAAGCTTCAAAAACTTTGGCAGCGGGGCGAAAAAGTCTTTTTTGCCCCGCTGATCTCTTTTGTACAAATTTTCAATTTTCTTCTTTTTGCTGCCGGCGGGTCACCGACGCGCACAGCCCGGCAAAATACTTATAAAACGGCACCAGCAGCTTGAAATTCTCCAATATCTCCTCCGCCAGCTCCGGCTGAAATATTTTCTCGTCCAGGGGCAGCTCGTGGGTGAGGGTGATGGATTTTTTCTGGAACCAAGGCCGCAGGCAGTCCTCCACCTCTCCCCTGCTCCGGGCGTAGCTGTCGCCGTTGAGGGTGAATACATCCTGCTTTTCAAAGGCCCGGACCAGCTTGCCGAATTTCTGCGGATGCTCCTGCAGATCCCGGCGAAATGCCTCCATCAGCTCCGCCGGGGCCTGCCAGAAGCCCATGCCGTAGCTGTAGTAGTCCGGCGCGACCTCAAAGTAAAAGGTAGGCCGCCCGGTCCAGTCCTTGTCCCCGGTGCGCACGCAGAACCACAGGTGGTCCTTGTACGGCCCTCGGCCAAAAAGCCGCCGGGCATCCCGGTAGATGCGGCTCATTTTCAGCATCAGGGGCTCCCGGGGCAGCATCGCCTGCACGCCCTCATAGATCTGCTCTCCCAGGGCCCGGGTGGGCTCTAAAAGCTGGGTCTGATACTGCTCCTTGTGCTCCAAAAACCAGCCCCGCTCATTGTTGAAGCGGATGCCCCACATAAAGTCCACCGTCTCCTGCGTGTAGCCCTGAAACATACGGTCCCCTCCTGCGCGATCTGTAAATTTATGATAGTATATCCCTTTTTGCAGTGAAAAACAAGAGGGCCTTATCAAACCATTTTGACCGTAAAATCTTGAATCGCTGCTTCTTTCAGTCTATAATGGCATTCAGCCAAACAGAAACGGAGATGCAAAATGAAAACCATCGGACTGCTGGGCGGAATGAGCTGGGAGAGCACGGCCCACTATTACCAAATCATCAATGAAGAAGTGCATCAAGCGCTGGGCGGGTTGCATTCGGCAAAAATTCTCCTGCACAGCGTGGACTTTGCCGAAATTGAAAAATATCAATCCGGCGGCCAGTGGGAAAAATGCGGTGGGATTTTGGGCCGGTCCGCCCAGGGGCTCGAGTCTGCCGGAGCCGACTTCATCTTGATCTGCACGAACACCATCCACAAGGTGGCGCCGCAGATCGCCTCCATGATACAGATACCGCTCCTGCACATCGCGGACGCAGCCGCCGACGAGTTGGAAATGAGCCATTGCCGTCGCGTCGGCCTTTTGGGGACGAAATACACCATGACCCAGGACTTTTATAAAAGCCGCCTGGCCCGCAGAGGGATCCAGGTGCTGCTTCCCAGTGCCGAGGATATGGATGCCATTCATTCCATTATTTTTAAGGAGCTGTGTGTCGGAAAAATCAGTGAGCCCTCCCGGCAAAAGCTGCAGGAGATCATCGGAAATCTGCAAGCAAGAGGCGCAGAGGGCATCCTCCTGGGCTGTACCGAGCTGGACCTGCTGATCCGCCCCTCCGATGTTTCCCTCCCCCTCTTTGACACCACCGTCATTCACGCAAAGAAAGCCGCCTATATCGCCATGGGGGAACAATTCTCCTCCACTAATTTCAAAGCCATTTGACCTCCCACCGTAGAGGCCGACACCCACATTGTCCGCTTCCACCGCACTTTTTGTAACACACCCGTAGGGGACGGCGTCCCCTACGCCCCGCCCTACATCTCCCCCAACGCAAAAGGGCGGACGCCTTTCGGCGTCCGTCCCTCTTTGTTCCCGCAAAATCACTTATTGTTATACGCTTGAATGCCCAGGGCCAGCAGGTCCATGGCCCGCTCCAGGTCCGCCTGCTTGAGAACATAGGCAATGCGGATCTCATTGATACCCTTGCCGGGGGTGGCGTAGAACCCGCCGCCGGGGGCAAACATCACGGTGTCGCCGTGGTCGTCAAAGTGTTCCAGCAGCCAGATCTGGAACTTCTCCGCGTCGTCCACCGGCAGGGCGGCCATGGCGTAGAAGGCGCCCTTGGGGCACTCGCACACCACACCGGGGATCTCCTTCAGCTTGCGCATCACCGTGTCCCGGCGGCGCTTGTACTCGTCCCGCACGGCGGCGAAATACTCCGGCCCCACATCGTACAGGGCGGCGGAAGCCACCTGGTCGATGGTAGGCACGCACAGGCGGCACTGGGCATACTTCATGGCGTGGGCCATGAGCTCCTTGTTCCGGGAGATCAGGCAGCCAATGCGCGCGCCGCAGGCAGAGAAGCGCTTGGAAACGGTGTCGATGACGATGACGTTCTCCGCTGCATCGGTAAACTCGCCCAGGGACTGCAGGGGCTCCCCGGCGTACACAAACTCCCGGTATGCCTCGTCGCCGATGATGAACAGGTCATGCTCCTTGGCGATGTCCACCATCATGCGCATCTCCTCCGGGGTCAGCACGGTGCCGGTGGGGTTGCCGGGGTTGGTACACATAATGGCCCGGGTATGCTCGTTGATCTCCGCCTCGATCTTCTGGCGGTCGGCGTAGTGGTAACCCTCCTCAGGGCAGGTGGGGATGGGATGAATAGCTGCGCCGCAGGTGCAGACCATGGTGTTATAGTTGGGATAGAAGGGCTCGGGGATCAAGATCTCGTCCCCGTCGTCCAGGATGCAGTTCATGGCGATCTGCAGGGCCTCGGAGCCGCCGTTGGTGATGAGGATATCTGCCGGGTCAAAGTGCATGTCCAGCTTGGCATAGTAGCCCCGGATGGCCTCGATAAGCTCCGGCACGCCGGGGGACGGCGCGTACTCCAGCACCGGCTGGTCGAAATGCTTCACCGCGTCAAAATATGCCTTGGGCGTCTCAATATCGGGCTGGCCGATATTCAGATGATAGATCTTCCTGCCTTTTTCCTGGGCCGCCACCGCATAAGGATGGAACTTCCGCATAGGGGACAAGCCGCACTTTTCCACCTTGCTTGAAAATTTCATTTCAGCACCTCCTATTGTATTTCCAGGGGAAACCATTTTCCATTCATATCATACATGGTCTGTCACGGAATTACAAGATATAAATTCGCCAAAAAAGCGCCGCAAGGAAAATCCTTGCGGCGCTTAAAAGGAGCCTTGCAGAGTTCGCGTCCGCAGACGCGAAAAATTGGGATCATTTTTCCCCGCGACATGTGCGTGGGGAAAAATACCGCTCAGCCTGCAAGTGTGGAATTTTGAGCCTATAGCTCAAAAATTATGCGCGCAGCAGGCTGCAAGCCTTTTGGCAGAAAAATCGAAGATTTTTCACCAGCAAATTTTAGTTCATCTGCCGTCTGCGGGAGAGGTTCACGGTGCCGTCCTGCATGTCGTTCAGAGAATCCAGGCTCTTGCCGGTGCCCTGGGCCACGCAGGAGATGGCATCCTCGGCCACCTGGGTATGGATGCCCGTCCGGGCCTCTACCAGCTGGGCAAAGCCCTTTACCAGGCTGCCGCCGCCGGTCATAACAATGCCGTTGTTGGAGATGTCGCCCACCAGCTCGGGGGGCGTGCGCTCCAGAACGCTGTGGATGGCCTCCAGGATCCGCTCCACCGGCTCCTCAAACGCCTCCAGCATTTCGGAGGAATGCACGGTGATGGTCTTGGGCAGGCCCGTCACCAAGCAGCGGCCCTTCACGTCGATGCTTGCGTCCTCCTCCTGGGGATAGACGCAGCCGATCTCAATCTTCATCTGCTCGGCGGTGCGCTCGCCCACCAGCACATTGTGCTTGCGGCGCATATACTTCACCACGGCCTCGTTGAACTGGTCGCCGGCCACCTTGATAGACGCGGACTCCACCACGCCGGACAGGCTGATGACCGCAATGTCGCTGGTGCCGCCGCCGATGTCCACCACCATGTGGCCGTCGGGCAGGGCGATGTCGATGCCGGCGCCGATGGCCGCAGCCACGGGCTCCTCAATGAGATACACCCGCCGGGCGCCGGCCTGGATACCGGCATCCACCACGGCGCGCTCCTCCACCTCGGTGATGCCGGAGGGCACGCAGATGATGATGCGGGGCTTGAAGAAGTAGCTGCCGCCGGAAACCTTGCGCATAAACTCCTTGAGCATCCGCTCGGTCATATCGTAGTCGGAGATGACGCCCTCCCGCAGAGGACGGATGGCCACGATGTTGCCGGGGGTACGGCCCAGCATGGCCTGAGCGTCCGCGCCCACCTTCAGGAGCTTGCCGCTGTTCTTGTCGATGGCCACCACGGACGGCTCATTGAGCACAACGCCCTTGCCCTTGACATACACCAGGACGGAAGCCGTTCCCAAATCGATACCAATATCTTTTCCCCATGCACACATAGCTTTGCACCTCATCATTTCGTCAAAATATGGCAGCGGCGCAAAAAACGCCGATTCTTACCTAAGGTAGTATTATAAAGTGTCTGTTTTCATTTTGCAAGCGATTCCCATGTTTTTTTCAAATTGTTCCCATTTATTTACAAAATAGTCACCATTAGCCACAGGGGCACCGTCACCACCGCGCACAGGGTAGACAGCATCACGCACCGGGTGGCCAGGCCCCAGTCTCCGCCGTACTGCCGGGTGAACAGGGCGCAGCAGGTACCCCCGGGCATAGCCGCCAGCAGCACAAGGGTCTGCCCCACGTCCGTCAGCGGACCCAGGCACAGCCGCCACAGTCCCAGCACCGCCGCCGGGATGACGAAAAGCCGCAGGGCCGTGAGGATCCAGGCCTTCTTATCCCGCACCAGGGCCCGCAGATCCCCCTCGCCCAACTGTGCGCCCACCAAAAACAGCACCATCGGCGCCGTGGCATCCGCCGCCATGGACAATGCCTCCGCCGCGAAGCCCGGCAGATGAATACCCGTAGCAAACAGGAGAAAGCCTATGGCCACTCCCGCCAGGCCCGGGGACAAAAGCCCCCGCAGGGCCGCCCGCCGGGGCTTGCCGCAGCCGGTCTGGATGAGCAGGATCCCCACGGTGAAGATAAGCACGTCGTTTACCAGCTCCACGATGGAGGCCAAAAACAGCATTTCCTCCCCCAGCAGCAGCCGGATGAGGGGCATACCGATGAGCCCGGTGTTGGCAAAGGCAGCGGCAAAAATGAGGATGCCGCCGGGCACACTGCCTATTTTGCCCACCTTCAGCCAGATCCATGCGCACGCCGCGCCCACCGCGATGACCACCAGCGCCCACACCGCCGCCTGGCCCGCCTGGCGTATCAGCGCCCGGCTGGCCTGCACCTGGGCCATGGCGTCCACCACCATGGCCGGCCACAGGAAGTTCACCAGCACGGAGGACAGGCCCTCCACCTGCCGGCCCGTGAGGATCTTTTTCCTTGTGAACAGGAACCCCGGCACCGCCAGCAGCAAAAACACACCCACAGAGGACACGGCCTTCAAAAATGCCTGCGTCTGCATCATTTACTTTTTCCTCTCTGCCGCCGCCAGGGTTAGGCACAGCACGTCCGCGGCCCCGGCCTCCTTCAGCACCCGCACGCACTCGCCGAGGGTGGCCCCGGTGGTGCGGATGTCGTCAATGAGCAGCAGGCGCTTGCCCGCAAACCGCTCCGGCTGAACCGCCTCATATACGCCCAGCACGTTGGCCCGGCGCTCCTCGGGGCTGTCGATGCCGGACTGGGCAGGGTTGTCCACCACCTTGCGCAGGGTCTCCAGAGGCTCCACATGCCAGTCCACACACATGGATCCCGTCAGGTACCGGGCCTGGTCGAAGCCCCGTTTTTTCAGCCGCTTCTTACTCACCGGCACCCAGGTGATGGCGTCAAACTCCCCGGAAAAGTGCTCCGCCGCGCACTGGGCCATGAGGCTGCCGAAGCACTCCAGGGCGCCGACCTTTCCGCGGAATTTGAAGTTCAGCATCGCCTGGCGCACCGGCCCCTCATAGTAAAGCGGTGCGGCGCACCGGGCAAAGGCCGTCTCCTCCACGGCGTGCTCGCCGGTGAAGGGCAGGGTCTTGCTGCAATGCTCGCAAAGCAGCTCCTTCCCCGCCACGGCGCCGCAGAAGGGGCAGCGCCGGGGCATGAAGAAATCCAGGATGCCCCGCCCGGCCTTATCTAATGATTTATTGATGTCCGACAGGCTCATTCTTCCGTTCCTCCGAATTTCAGTCTTCTGCGCAGGCCGCTGTAGCGCCGCGCCCGGCGGTCGTTTTCCGCCATTTGGCCGGGGATGGTGTCATCCCCCACCATAATTAACAGCTCCCTGGCCCGGGTCATGGCGGTATACAGCACCCCCCGCACCAGCAAACCCGGGGCCGCCGGGGCCGCCAGGAGGATTACCGCCTTGTACTCGCTGCCCTGGGCCTTATGTACCGTGATGGCGTAGGCCATGTCCAGCTGATGCAGCAGGTCCGCGGTATAGCCCACGGTGCGGTCGTCAAACCGCAGGGTGATGAGCTCCCCGGAGGGGTCGATCTCCTCCACGGTGCCCACGTTGCCGTTGAAAATGCCGGTGCCTATGGTACCGTCGTCCTTTTCCCACACCACATCGTAGTTGTTCTTCGTCTGCATCACCCGGTCCCCCTCCCGGAAGACCAGGTCGCCGAAGGCCTTTTCGTTTTTGCCCGGCCCCGGCGGGTTCAGCGCCGCCTGGAGGCAGCGGTTCAAGTATACCGTGCCGCACTCGCCCTTGCGGGTGGGGGTCAGCACCTGGATGTCCTCCGGCGCGATGCCCATTTTCTCCGGCAGCCGGGTCCTGCACAGCTCCACCACCGTGCTCACCATCCGCTCCGGCACCCGTCGGCACAGGAAGAAAAAGTCCCCCTTGTTGGTTTTCAGATCCGGCCCCACGCCGCCGTTGACCAGGTGGGCGTTGCGGATGATGTAAGACCGGTCCGCCTGGCGGAACACCTCCGTCAGCGCCACCACGGGGATGCGCCCGCTGCGGATGAGATCGCCGAACACATTCCCCGCCCCCACGGAGGGCAGCTGGTCCGCGTCTCCGACCATCACTAGCCGGCACCCGGGCCGAAGGGCCGCAAGCAGCGCCTGCATCAGCGGCAGATCCACCATGCTCATCTCGTCCACCAGCACGGCCTCCGCCTCCAGGGGATCGTTCGGTCCCTTTTTGAATGTCACCTGCCCTGTCAGGTCGTTGTAGCTCATGCCCAGGCATCTATGGATGGTCTGTGCCTCCCGCTCGCAGAGCCCCCCCATGCGCTTGGCCGCCCGACCCGTGGGGGCCAGCAGCAGGATATCCAGGCCCATCTGCTCAAACAGCCGCACAATGGCTCTCGTGGCCGTGGTCTTGCCTGTGCCCGGCCCGCCGGTGAGCAGCAGCACCCCGGACTGGGCCGCGAGGACCACCGCCTCCCGCTGCAGCGGCGCGTAGCGGATGCCTTGGGTCATCTCCATTTCCCGGATGATCCTGTCCACATTCCCCCGCTTTTCATAGGGGAAAGCCAGCATGGCGAGGAGCTTCTCCGCCACGAAGCACTCCGCCCCGTACAGCGCCGGGGTGTAGCAGGCCAGGACATTGGCCACCTGCTCCTGGCAGATAGTCCCCTGCTCCACCATAGTGTCCAGGCAGATCTCCACCTGCTCGGCGGCCACGCCGATGAGCTGTGCCGCCGCGTAAATGAGCTTTTCCCGGGGCAGGAACACATGGCCGTTGCCCTGGTTATATTCCAGCTCATATACCAGCGCCGCCTGGGTGCGGCAGTCGCTGTCGCCGTCAAAGCCCATGCTCAGGGCCATCTCGTCCGCCACGGAAAAGTCCACCCCGAACTGCTGCCGGGTCAGCAGATACGGATCCTCCCGCAGCTTCTGCAGAGCCTGGGCCCCGTAGACGCGGTGGGCCTGCACCGCCAGATGCACCGGCAGGTCATACCGGGCCATGAACTCCATGGTCCGCCGCAGGCCCGTCAGCTCCCGGAAGGCCCGGGACAGCTCCATGGCCTTTTTAGCGGTGATGCCCTTGATGCGGCTGAGCCGTTCCGGCTCCTCCTCCAGCACCCGGAGGGTATCGGCGCCGAAGGCGTCCACCAGCCGCTCCGCCGTGGCCTGGCCCACCCCCTTGAGGATGCCGGAGGCCAGATAGCACACCATCTCCGCCTCGTCCCGGGGCAGGCGGCGCTCCGCCTGCTCGCAGGTAATCTGCGGGCCGTAGAGGGGATGGGTGACCCACACCCCGGTGATGGTCATCCCCTCCCCTGGGGCGGCGTAGGGGATGCACCCCACCACCGTAACCACTTCTCCCAGCTCCGTCAGCAGGGAGAGCACCGTATATCCGTTTTCCTCATTCTGGAAGATCACCGACTGAACGGTCCCCTCCACAGTGCATCGCTCACCCATGTTTTTTCCTCTCTACTCTATGATCTGCTCCAGTTCTTCCCTCTCCAGCACCGTCACCTTGGGAAACCGCCTGGCCAGCAGCTCCGCCCGGCGCAGTCCCTCGGCGCTGAGGCCGCAGTCCACAATGACGATCCCGGCCGTCCGGCCCAGCTGCGGGCGCATCTCGTGCAGCGTGCGCACCCAGCCCTCCAGGGCCTCTCCGCCGCCGCAGACCGGCAGCACCAGTGTCGCCGGCACCTCCGCCTGCCTGCCCCGGAGCAGCATCCCCGCCACCAGCCATACCAGCGCGGCGATTCCCACCGCCGCCAGGAAGGCCAGCACGCTGTTTTCTATTCCCTGCACCGCCATCACCTCACACCAGTGTATGAGGCCCGGGAGCAAAAGGTCATTTCTCCAGCATTTTTTTCAGATACTGTCCCGTGTAGGACGCCTCGCACCGGGCCACCTCCTCGGGGGTGCCCACGGCCACGATCTCGCCGCCGCCTACGCCCCCCTCGGGGCCCAGGTCTATCAGCCAGTCCGCAGACTTGATAACGTCCAGGTTGTGCTCGATGACCAGCACCGTGTTCCCGCCGTCCACCAGCCGCTGCAGCACCTCCAGCAGCTTCTTCACGTCCTCCGCGTGGAGGCCCGTGGTGGGCTCGTCCAGGATGTAGAAGGTGCTGCCCGTGGACCGCCGGGAGAGCTCCGTGGCCAGCTTCACCCGCTGAGCCTCGCCCCCGGAGAGGGTGGTGGAGGACTGGCCCAGCTTCACATAGCCCAGGCCCACATCCATCAGCGTCTGCAGCTTCTCCGCGATCTTCGGCAGGGCCGCGAAAAACGGCAGCGCCTCCTCCACGGTCATCTCCAGCACCTCGGAGATGTTCTTGCCCTTGTAGCGCACCTCCAGGGTCTCCCGGTTGTAGCGCTTGCCGTGGCACACCTCGCAGGGCACATACACGTCCGACAGGAAGTGCATCTCGATCTTCAGCAGTCCGTCGCCGCAGCAGGCCTCGCACCGGCCGCCCTTGGTGTTGAAGGAGAACCGCCCCGGCCCGTAGCCCCGGGCCTTGGCCTCCTGGGTGGAGGCGAACAGGTTCCGGATCTCGTTAAACAGATTGGTATAGGTGGCCGGATTGGACCGGGGCGTCCGGCCAATGGGGCTCTGGTCAATGCCCACCACCTTGTCCAGATACTCCATGCCCTCTATCTTCTTGTGCCTGCCGGGATGGGCCTTCATGCGGTTCAGCTCCACCCCCAGCTTTTTATAGAGAATTTCATTGACCAGGGAGCTTTTCCCGCTGCCGGACACTCCCGTCACGCAGGTAAAGGTCCCCAGGGGGATGGACACATCGATGTTTTTCAGGTTGTGCTCCGCCGCCCCGTATACAATTAAGTTGTGGCCGTTTCCCTTCCGCCGCACCGCCGGCACGGGGATGGACCGCTTCCCGGACAGGTACTGCCCCGTCAGGGAATCCGGGTTCGCCATGACCTCCTCCGGGGTCCCGGCGGCCACCACCCGGCCGCCATTGCTGCCGGCCCCAGGGCCGATGTCAATGAGGTAGTCCGCCGCGCGCATGGTGTCCTCGTCGTGCTCCACCACAATGAGTGTGTTGCCCAGATCCCGTAGGTTGCGCAGCGTGGCCAGCAGCTTGTCGTTATCCCGCTGGTGCAGGCCGATGGACGGTTCATCCAGGATGTACAGCACCCCCATGAGGCTACTGCCGATCTGGGTGGCCAGGCGGATGCGCTGGCTCTCGCCGCCGGAGAGGGTCCCGCTGGACCGGGACAGGGTCAGATACCCCAGACCCACCGACTGCAAAAACCGCAGCCGGGACCGGATCTCCTTCAATATCTGCACCGCGATGATCTGTTGGGTCTCCGTGAGCGCCAGCTCGTCAAAAAACACGATGGCCTGGTCCACGGACAGGTCCGTCACCTGGTAGATGGATCTTCCCCCCACCGTCACCGCCAGAGCCTCCGGCCGCAGCCGCTGGCCGTGGCAGGCCGGGCAGGGACACTCGCCCATGTACTCCTCCAGCTCCTTGCGGCTGGCGTCGCTCTGGGTGTCCCGGTAGCGCCGCTCCACGTTGTTGGCCAGGCCCTCAAAGGCCTGGTGCAGCACGCCCTTGCCCCGGGGCTGGTCGTAGTGCAGCTCCAGTTTTTCCTCCCCGGTGCCGTAGAAGATGATCTTTTTCACCTCCGCGGAGAGATTCTTCACCGGGGTCCGCAGGTCAAAGTGGTATTTTTTCGCCAGGGCCTCAAAATACATCCGGCTGATGCCGTCGGAGCGGATGGAGTTCCACCCGCTGGCCACCACCGCCCCGTCCAGGATGGACAGATTCTCGTCCGGGATAATAAGCGCCGGGTCCGCCTTCAGCTGCATGCCCAGGCCCATGCAGGTGGGGCAGGCGCCGAAGGGGCTGTTGAAGGAGAACATCCGTGGCGTCAGCTCCTCAATGGAGATGCCGCAGTCGTCGCAGGCGTAATTTTGGGAAAATTGCAGGTCCTTTTCCTCCCGCAGCAGGTTCACCGTCACCAGGCCCCCGCTCTGGCCCGCCGCCGTCTCCACGGAGTCCGTCAGCCGCTGGCGGATGTCCGGCCGCACAATGAGCCGGTCCACCACGATCTCCACCGTGTGCTTTTTGTTCTTTTCCAGGGAGATCTCTTCCGTCAGCTCGTAGAGGTGGCCGTCTGCCCTTACCCGGGAAAAGCCCGCGCGCCTGGCGTCCTCCAGCACCTTGGTATGCTCGCCCTTGCGGCCCCGCACCACCGGGGCCATCACCTGAATGCGGGCCCCCTCGGGCAGGGCCATAATTTGGTCAATGATCTGATCCACCGTCTGCTGCCGGATCTCCTTGCCGCACTTGGGACAGTGGGGGGTACCCACCCGGGCCCACAACAGGCGGAAATAGTCGTAAATTTCCGTCACCGTGCCCACGGTGGACCGGGGGTTTTTGCTGGTGGTCTTCTGGTCAATGGAAATGGCCGGGGATAGGCCGTCGATGTAGTCCACATCCGGCTTATCCATCTGCCCCAGAAACATCCGGGCATAGCTGGACAGGCTCTCCACATACCGCCGCTGTCCCTCGGCATAGATGGTGTCAAAGGCCAGGGAGGACTTACCGCTGCCGGAAAGCCCCGTCATCACCACCAGCTTGTCCCGGGGGATGGTGACGTCAATATTCTTGAGATTATTCTCCCGTGCGCCTTTTACAAAAATATGATCCTGCATGGTTTCTCCTTTGCGATGAAAAAGATATAGCTAAAAAGATTTTGTGCGCACCCAACGCTCCATAGTATAACTCCGTAGGGTGGGGTGCCCTCACCCCGCCGCCGGATTTGCGCCGCACTCCTTGTGCCCGCAAATGCCTCCGGCGGCTCCCTTTCTTTCTGCAGCGAAAGAAAGGGAGAAAAGAACGCCGCCAAAACCAATGGTTTTGGAATCCTTTC